>Ga0075434_100000490_pt1 | contig 29812 bp, 23 predicted proteins | sample RhiMethybrSRZTD3_FD_75298 | JGI IMG/M metagenome (GOLD analysis project Ga0075434, IMG submission 75298) | Populus rhizosphere microbial communities from Tennessee, USA - Rhizosphere MetaG P. TD hybrid SRZTD3 | ecosystem: Host-associated > Plants > Roots > Rhizosphere > Soil | place: USA... | reverse complement strand
ATCTGACACCTCCAACCGGCGCGTTCGAAAATGAAGGGAATGCCGCTCGAGTGGCTGCAATAGCGGTGCCGGCCGCGGTCAGCACCTTAGAAGCGCCGAAATGCCGTTGATTGGCGGATTTCCTCCGGCCCACCCGGCTGGAGTCACGGCGGATCGGAGGCGCAGTCACAGCCGGTGGTGAATGACCAATAACCAACGACCATAATCAGTTCGACCAGTGCAGGACATCTCTCAAGACCGACCATCTCGCCTTCGGCGCCTGACTTCCCTGTCCGAGGATCCAGTACGAGAACAGCTCGTCGATCGTGCCGTCCTTGCGTTTCAGCTCTATCCAGGTATCGACCATGGACGTCATTTTCTGATCGCGGCCGGCAATCACGTATGCGAGCGGCACTTTGAACGGGCGGGGCTTCGGCACGGCGACCGAGTAGTCGGGATGCAGCAGCGTGTACGTCGACCCCCGTTCGGCGGTCATCATGATCGCGTCGAACGGCGGGTCGTGCGGCAGGAACAGATCGTCGATGCGATCGACCGTAACGAGCTCGGCGCTCGGAAGCTCGTTCTGAAGCTTCCGGATGAAGTACGGCAGGGGTGGCAGGCCAACGCGCAGCCGACGCATCGCTCGCACGCTCGACCAGTCCGAGAAGACAGCTGCGAGATGATCGGGCACGATGAACGCGACCGTCTCATCGATGTACGGAGTCGAGAACCCCACGTGCGCGGCGCGATCGACGGTCACGGCCGTACCGGCCATGATGATGTCGCACACGGCGGACGAGAGCCCGGAATACAGGACCCCGCGATCGACCGACACGAATTCCGCAGACACGACGAGATCCCGCGCAAGCTGCAGCGCCATTTCGACGTCGAGTCCAACCAGCTCGCCGCGGGTGTTGAAGAACGCGTACGGCATGCTGTCTTCGAAGTACCCGACGCGGATAACGCCACGCTGTTTGACGCGATCGAAGACCGACGATGTGACCGGCGGGAGCGGCGGGATGTCCTCACCGTTCCTGAACACGCGGTCCGGAGCTCGACCGCGCATCAGCCCCATGCTGGTGATCATGGTGTCCTTGGTATAAGGACGCTTCGTCGCGGCAACGAGCAGCGCACGCGACCCGCCCACGACGCCGGCCGTCAGGAGCGTCGTGACGACCGCGAAGCGGAGCAACCGGCGGGCATCGATCGTCAGCGCGCCGCTGACGGCGCACGTCCCGAGCACCGCGATGGCGAGCGTGTGAACGGCCGCGACGAGGGTGCCAAATCGCGCGTTGACGATCGCGGAGGTCACAAACAGCTTGAACGTATCGGCGGGAATCCGAAACAGATCGAGCAGGAATGGAATCGCGGCGTTCGCGTTGCCGAACATGACGAGCAGGCCGGTCGCGGCCAGCTTCGGGTATTCCGCGACCGCAACGTGCCGCCCCTCGAACCACCCGGCAAACAGCACGAAGCTCAGAGACAGCAGCTTCCCCGAGTGGGGGAAATTGAACGACGCCGGCACGATGACTTCGGCCGCGCCGCGGCCATCGCCGTTGGTCTTCGCGTACTGCCGTATCAAGGTTTTCGCGTGTTCGGTGAGCAGCGGCAGCACGGCGAACAGGCTCGTGGTCATGAACGCCATAACGAGCGCGTCGCGTGCGCGGCCAACGATCGCGCGGTAGGGAATCGGCGTCAGCGCCGCAACGAGACCGGGCAGCACCCACAGACTCAGGAGCAGCGACATACCGACGTAGCTGATGAGATACACCTCGATGCGCTCGAGCTCCTCGACGCTCAATGTTCCGGCGACGACGGCTCCGATTGCGAATACGCCGATCGGCGTCAGCGCGACGACGAAGTTCGTCGCCTTCGACACGGCGTTGGCGCCAACGTCCAGCACCTCGAGCAGGCGCGCCTTTTCGGGAACGGCAACCAGCGCGACGCCAACGACGATGCTGAAGACGACAACGGCCGGAACGACGTTGTTGGCGAGCGAGTTGAACGGATTGGTCGGGATGTACAGATTCAGGAAATCAAAGGGTTCGCGCTCCGCCAGCAGGCTCGTGCTGAAGAACGAGGCGTTCTGGCTCGTCGGGAACATCAGCGGAAAGAGAAGGACCGCGGCGAGTGCGACGGCCCACAAAAGCAGGAGCACCACCGCGACGCGCGTTCCGAGCGCGCGAGCCTGCGCGCCGTTCAGCGCGCCAAGGCCGCCGATAATCGAGACGGTCACGTACGGCAGCACCGTCATCTGCAGGAGCTTGATGTACGCGTCGGCGACTACCTGGAGGAAGGCTGCACGCTCCCCGAGGAACAGGCCCACGAGGACGCCGGCGGCGATACCGATCGCAATCTGCGATGACGGCGACAGCCGCCGCACGCCCCTCGCCACAGGTTCGACGATCGTCGTCGTTGTCATCCAAGTCCAACGTCATTCCGGAATGCGATAGCGCGCGATGAGCGCCGTGACGTCGTCTTCGGCTCCCGACGACATCGCCAGGTCCACGAGCGATCGACAGGCGTCTTCCGGCAGCCGATCGGAAGAAAGCACCTCTGCGATGACTTCCTCGTCAACAGCATCGGTGAGGCCGTTGGTGCACACGAGGACTACGTCGTGATCGGCGAGCTCGAAGCGCTCGATTTCGACCGTGGGACTGAATGACTCGCCCATGCCCATGGTATTCGTGAGGACGTGCGTCATATCGCGCGCGGCCGCCTCGAGCTTCTCGATTGGTCCCGTGGGAACTTTCGTGCGCCCGAGGCGCCCGATCGTGTGATCGCGGGTCAGGCGCACCAGATGTCCGCCGCGCATCAGATAGGCGCGCGAATGGCCGACGTGAGCGAAGAACAAATCGCGGCCGGCGCCGAACGCCGCCGTCATCGTCGTCTGCAGCATTCCGCCCGGTTCACGCTGGCTCGTGTGCACGAGAGTCTTGTCGACGAGTCGATAGAAGAACTGGACGCGCTGGATGATCTCGTTCGCGATGCGATGATCGATTCGCAGGTCCCATTTCGCGAACCGGCGGACGACGTCGAGCAGCGTCGCAATGGCAAGACGACTGGCCGCTTCAGCGCGGGTTTCCCGGCCGAGGCCGTCCGCGACGACCATCGCGTACCCGTACTCGTCGAAGCGTTTGCCGGTCACTTCGTCGGGAAGGCTCGACAGAATCGTGTCTTCGTAGCGCCCGAGTCTGAACACCACGTAGTGGTCTTCGTTGATCGCCCGCGATCTGCCCCGTCGCGATCGCGCGCCGAACGTCACTCGGACGGTGGCGGCAGGCGGTGGAAACTCCGGCGACACCATAAACGGAGCAGCGTCCGGCCAATACCTCCGGGTGGCATCGTCCTCTCCCGCCATGTCATCGCTTCTCTTCTGTGGCGCGCTCCGGGGACGTGATGGGAATCTGCTGGTCGGCAAGACGTTCGAGGCCGACGAGACGCCAGCCGTCGCCCGTCCGGCGGAAGTACGTCCGGATCGGCTGCTGCCACGACGGGTGTTCAACGCTCGCCGCGGCGATGTCGATCTCGACGAACGATCCGCCATCACGCGACCAACCGGCCGGCGGAACGATCGTCGTCGTGGCGCTCCGGGTCTCTCCGATCGCCTGCGTCGCGCCGGTGGCGTTGTCGAACCACGACCATCTGGCCGTGTAAGACGTCGGCGGCTCCGCGACGCCGGCGGCAGTCGCCGCATTCCCGAACGTCAGCGTGCCGTTCGGCGAGAGGTGCGGGTCGACGATCGGATTGATCTGTGCGAGATAGATCTGAGCGATGCGATCGCGGCGCTTCATCAGCACCGCGGCGAGATGGCGTTCGGCTGCGGCGTCGGTGAACTCACCTTCGTGAACCGCGGCACGAATGAGATCGTCGCTGAACGCCACGACCCGCCGTGCGGCCCAGAACGCATCGTCCGCGCGCAGCTCCAGGTACGCGGAGGTTGGCGTCTGCGGCTTCCAGGTCGTCGGGTCGAACTCGTCGCCTTCGAAGCGGCCGACCGACGGGTACTCGGTGTACTGAACCGTCTGCCACGGACTCAGATCGAATCCGAACGAGCGAAGCCGTCGGCGCATCGCGGGACCGTCGTAGAAGTACTCCCATCCCATGTCCCAGACGCCGGGATCGTTGGCCATGCCGAGACTCGAGCCGACATCTTGCAAGTAATGCTTGATGACTGAACGAGCGTTCTCCGTGACGAGTGCGTCCAGCGTGTTGCCGGCCTTGAGATCGACGAGATTCATCCAGGCGCCGAACACGCGCAGCGCGCGCAGCTCGCGGCGGTGCTGATGCGGGACCAGATCGTTCGGGTCGTCCGGTCGCGTCCCTGAATACCGGAAGTTGCCGACGATCTTGCCGGGAAGCAGACGGCCTGCGGACGTACGATACGTCCCATCAGGGTTTCGCGCGGCACGCTCCAGGATGCGTCGCACGTCGTCGTGTGTGAACCGCGTCCTCTCGCCGGACGGCCGACGAATGGTCGCGTCCTTGTCGATGACGACGTGCCGGGGATCGAAGGTGGTGATGAACGTCTCGACCTGGTTGTAGCCGAGCGCCCAGAAGATCTTGGTCGCGATCTCGACGTCGGCCGTGCTCGCACCCGGGTACTGCGGCGCGTCGAACTGCAGAAACCACGTCTGCCCGTTCGCGTCTCTCGCGGTGAACCCGGGGGTCGTTCCCGCCGTCTTCTCGCGCAGCAACACCCACTGCTCCGGCGCGGGCTTGTGGTCCGAGTTCGGACCGCGCGCGACGTGCTCCGCCGACAGATTCGGCGCCCCGGTCGCATCGAGAATGCGATTCGTGAACCAGCTCGAATCCGGCACCTCGTCGACCGTGTTCAGGTTGAGTGCGCGCGTGTTCGATGGTTTCTTCCGCTCGGTGACGAACAGGTTGTATGCGTACTCGTAGAACAGCTCGATGCCGAGCGGAGTTGCTTTGGACGCGTCGCGGGTTTCGGGTTCGCGGCCGATCGGATCGTCGGTGTAGAAACGGAGGCCGCCGGTCGACACCGGAACGACGGCAAGCGACGCGAGCAGCACGATCGCAACGAAACTCAGCGCTCTGCGCATGACAGCTGCCTCAGAATGCCTGCGACGCGGCAAACACGAGCCCGAAGCCCTCGTTCCCCTTTGCGAGCTCGATACGCAGCGGCGTCGCCGCCGGTCCGTGGAATCGGAACCCGAGGCCGACGTCGTTCTTGAGCTCGTCGAACTTCAGCGACTTCACGTAGGGACCGACGCGGCCGGCATCGTAGAACACGGCCATGTCGAGGTACCGGTTCGCCAGCACGCGCCACTCCGCCTGCAGCAGCAGGCTGTTCAGATCGCGAAGGCGCCAGCTCGCGTACGCTCGAAGATCGGATCCGCCACCGATCGACGGCATCATGAAGAACGGAATCTGCTCGTCGTGTTTGCTGTAAGCCGTCTGCAGCAGGCCGTGCAGCGAGATCACCCACGCGTCACGCAGAACAGGAATGTGCTGCACGATTTCGTAGTCGAGCTCCTGGAAGCCGTTGACGCCTTCCTTGTCGGTGAAATCGTGAAACGTCACGGCGTACAGGCCGCCCTGCCGCGTGTAGCCGGCAGCGGTCCGAGAATCGATGCCGATGCCGGCCGCCGTGTGAAAGTAGACCGGCTGCGCGCCGAGACCGGGCAGCGCCTCGGGCGTGTACTTCGTTTCGATCGACGGCTCCGAACCCGATCCCTCGGCCTGCTTCCACTGGGTCAGCTCGAATCCGCCGCGCATGACGAAGACTTTTCGCGTGGGCCGCAGCTCGAGCATCGCGGATCCATATGGCTGCTGGAAGCTGTAGTTCGCGCGCGCGTCGACCGTCGAGGTCATGCCGAAGCCGTAAAAGCCGACCTGCGTCGCCTCCCGCCACCCGCCAATCACGTTCAGCGTCGCGCGGCGATCGAATAGTCCCGGCGCAATGAACTCCGTCTCGATCCGCTTGTATCCGGTGAACGTGATGCTGCCGCGCGTGTCGAGCGTGTTGTGCGGGCTGACGAACTTCGTGTAGCCGGCGCCGAGCGTGAACCCGCCGCCCGCATACGCGCTGTGAAAGAAGGAATGCCAGCGAATCTGTCCGCCGAGAAAGGCGTTGCCGGCGCGCGTGATGTACTCCTCGGCCTTGGCCCGCTTGGCGGGCGCAAGCGCCGCCGCCTTTTGCGATTGCGCCTGCTCGATGAGATCGGCGCGCGACGCCTCCTGCGTCTGATCGTCAGGCGCAGCCGCCGCGTCCGGCGCCGGCGATACGGCGGCTGAAACGTTCGACGGTGTCTGCGCCGCGGCGGGACGTGCGCCGAGGCCGGCGGCGATCGCAGCGGTGACCGCGCAGCACGTGACGACCCGTTTCACGCTGTCCTCCACCTGCATCCATCACTCGCATGGATGATCCGGATATCTACTGGCGGTGCCACGTCGAGATCGCCGTCACCTGGCCCGACTCGTTGAACGAGGACAACGTGAGCGTGGCGCCGTCGATCGCGTACTTGCGCCGGCGTTCCGGCGACAGCACTTCGTTCGGATCGACGTTGCCGGTGAGATCCATGAGCTTCAGCTCGCTCTTGGCGGGATCGATCACCGCGCGTCCCTTGAATGCGAGCACGCTCTTTTCGCGCGCGGCCACCGGCGCCGCCGGATCGGTCGTGCGTGCGTCGATCGACAGATTGCCGAACTCGTCGTAGATCAGCCTTCCGGACGCCTGCACCGGGACTCGCGTGTCGTTGCCCTGCGGCGAGTACTCGAGCGCGACCAGGTCCCACGTGCCGGTCAGCTGGCGCCGCGCCGCTTCGAGCGAGCCGGAGGACGAATCGGGGTTGATCGCTCGCCCGCTCGTGATCGGTGCCGCGTTCCTCGGCGGATTCAACGGCCCGGGCGCGCACGCGGCGGCGATCGTCGTCACGACGCCGATCGCCACCACGCCGCACATCCGACGTACCGATCGCCGGAGCGTCACGTCACCACCTGACGCCGAACGTCAACGGGAAGTACGCCGCGTTCGACGTGCATCCGCTGGCGCACGTCGTCGTGCCGCTCACCGGTGTGACCGACACGTTCTGCTGGATCGTCGGTCCCCACACGTAGTGGTAGCGCGACTCGATGTAGAACTTCGCCTCGTGGCCGAACGTGATGCCGCCGCCGAGGTTGATGCCGAAATCGTTCGACGAGCGGTCGCCGATGATCTGGTCGACCGACACCAGCGCCGGATAGCACACGTACCAGAACGGATCGCAGAACGTCGTGTACCCGACGCTCGGCGAGGTGACCTGTACGATGCGATGGTAGATGCCGCCGCCGCCCAGCAGATAGCCGCCAATCATGCTGTCGCTCGGATGCATCTTGTAAACGACATCGAAATCACCGACGTGCATCTGGTGATTGCTCTGAAGCAGTCCGCTCGTCGTCGGGCCGAGGACGGGCGTGGGACTGAGACCGATCGTCTTGTCCGGCCCGTTCATGTGCGTGTACATGTACTCGCCCAGAATGCCGATCCTCTCGTTGATGTTGAACGTGACACCGAATGTGCCGTTCCACCCGGCATCGAAGCTGTTCTTGAAGTCCGCCGATGGGAACGCCCACCCGAACCCGAAGTTGACGTCCACCGGCTTGTAGTCCTGAGCGGCCGCCGGTGCTGCCGCGAGGAGAAGAACAAAGCCTGCCGCGAGTAGCTTCCGCATATCACACTCCCTGTGAGCAGTCAGACCCTGACAGTGATCGAGAACGCGACCGATGCGCATCGATGGAGCATCGATAGTGCCAAGCACCAGAGAACGACTCTTTTCTTCGATATCTGCGAGAAATCAGCGGGGTCGATCGAGCGGATCGGCGTGGAGCCCGCCTCCTGCGCTTCGGCGCTGTCCGAAATGTCGGAGACGCCCCGAGACGACGGATACTGCCGTGCACGAGGACAGCCGAGGCGTTCGCGGCGCCGAGCCGTCGCGATTCCGGCCATCGCGTTCACCTGACCGAAATCGGTCCGGTTGAACAGATGCCGAATTTGCATAGCAGCAACTCTCGCTGCCATGTATCTTTCACATGTGTGATCGGAAGGTATCGGCCGTGTCAGACACCCGTCCGATGAGATCGTCAATGCCGACGGAGGCGGTGGCAGAGCGCGTGGAAACGGCACAAGACCCGGCACTTGCGGAACGTACTCGTGTACTTCTCGCCGACGATCACGTGCTGCTGCTCGGCGCGTTCGAGAAGCTGCTGACGCCGGAATTCGAGATCGTGGGCCAAGTGAGTGACGGGCACGCGCTCGTTGCGGCGGTCGACGAAGTGAAGCCTGACGTCATCGTCGTCGACATCGCGATGCCGCACCTGAACGGTCTCGAAGCCGGGCGGAAGATCAAGCAGATCCATCCGAACGTCAAGCTGGTGTTCCTCACGATGAACGAGGATCCGGAGCTGGCGGCGGAGGCCTTCCGGGCCGGTGCGTCCGCGTACCTCCTGAAACGATCGGCGCCGTCGGAGCTGCCTACCGCGATTCGCGCGGTCATGCAGGGACGGTCGTACGTGACGCCGCTCGTCACGCAGGGGCTCATGGGATCGCTGATGCAGGTCGACGAGCGCGCGCCGTCCACCGAATTGACACCGCGGCAACGGGAAATCTTGCAATTACTCGCGGAAGGCCACTCCATGAAGGAGATCGCGGCCGTTTTGAACGTCACGCCGCGCACGGTCGCCTTTCACAAATACCGGATGATGGAGCAGCTCCATGTCAAGTCCACAGCCGAGCTCGTTCGGTACGCGGTTCAGCACCACATTGTCTGAACCGCCCCGAGTGCTGCTCGTCGACGACAACGACGCTATGCTCGAGCGCGCCAGACGGGTACTGACGCCCGCGTGCCAGATTGTCGGCGTCGTGAAGGACGGACCGACCGCGCTGGCGGCCGCCGGTAAGCTGAGGCCCGACGTGATCGTGCTCGATATCTCGATGCCGGGAATGGGCGGCCTCGAGGTGGCGTCGCGACTCCAGGCGTCGCACTCGAAGGCGGCCGTGGTGTTCCTGACGATTCATGACGACGAGGCGATCGTGCGCGCGGCAAGGGCTGCCGGTGCGGTCGCTTACGTGCTCAAGCCGCGGTTGGCCTCGGATCTGCTGTTCGCGACGCTCGAAGCAAGCGCGGGCCGCCCGTTCGTGTCGGCGGATGTGTCTGACAACATTTGGTGAGCGGCGGCGCCGCAGGGGATAAGCCGGTTCGGCGGGCCGGATCCGAAAAATCCGATCATGCCACCTGTCAAAAATTCCCTCTCTCCCCTGTCAGTTGTTCTGGGTAGTTCTGCGCGATCTTCGGTATCCAACCAGAATGCCCGCGCATAAGTTACCGGCGCTATGGAGCCAATCAACGCGCGCCGACCGGCGCGTCCCGCGAGACGGGCGTCACAGCAGATCGCGGTGGAGCGCGCGGAAGCGTATCTTCACTCAAATGTCGGCACGGCGGTTCCGGTCGCCGATCTTTGTCGCATAGTAGGCGTCAGCGAACGCGGTCTTCGCAACGCGTTCCACGAACTCCGCGGACTGAGCCCGAAGCGCTACGTGATCTGCGAACGGCTGCACGAAGTGCGGCGCGAGCTGGGCGCCGCCGTCGGCCGGCAGACCACCGTCACCAGCATCGCAACGCGCTACGGATTCTTCGAGCTGGGGCGGTTTGCGGGAGCGTACAAAGAGATGTTTGGAGAGACACCTTCGGTGACACTGCGGCGCGCGATCTCGAGCGGCACTCACGACGGCGGCAGTCTCTCGGAGAACGCCAATGTTTGTCATCGGTAACAACAGAGCCATGACCACACAACCCGATCGCTTCCTGCCGTGGACATCGGCGGCGGCCCCCGCAAAGAACGAGATCGTTCAACACGCGGCGCGGCTGTCGGTCGAGCAATTTCCTCACGGCCTGATGATCATCGACGAGCGTGGCACGGTGATTTCGGCAAATCGCCACGCGGAGACGATCTTCGCCTACGCGCCCGGCGAGCTCGTCGGCCTGCCTTTCGCGCAGCTGCTGCCGGAGCAATCGCGTGTCGTGCACGCGGAGGTCTGGGCGGAGTTCTCGAAGGCGCCCCAGAGCAGAAGACTCGGCGGCGAACGGACCGTGGGCGGCGTCCGCAAGGACGGGGTCATCGTGCCGCTGGAGATCGACCTGAGCGTCTTCGTCGAGAACGGCTCGCGCTACATGGTCGCGTCGATCGTCGACATCACCGATCGGCTCGATCTCGAGGCGCGTCTCGCCGCCTCGACGAACGAGCGACTCGGCTTCCAGCGGCTCGTCGCCGACATCGCGGCGCGGCTCGGAGCGGTCGATGCCGATCGCCTCGACACGTCCGTCATCGACAGCCTCGGTCAGATCGGTGAAGCGCTGCAGCTCGATCTCGCCATCCTGTGGCGGAAGAATTCCGGCGAGGCGCACGTCGTGCCGACGCACTCATGGGTGCGCGCGCCGTGGCCGTCTCCTCCGGAGTCGTGCGCGATCGAATCGATTCCCTTCGTTCTCTCGAACCTCGAAGCGCGCAAGACGTACTGGTTCAGCAGAGCGGACGAAGTGCCCGACCCGGTCGATCGCGATACGTTTCAGTGGCTCGGCCTTCGATCGGCCGCGATCATTCCCATGACGTCCATCGCGGAAGACGGCGTGCTCACCGCGTTCGTCGTCGGCTCGATGACGCGGTTGCAGGAATGGGCGCCGGCGATCATCGAACGCCTGCGTCTGGTCGCCGGCGTGATGAGCCAGGCCTTCGCCCGGCGGGCCAGCGACAATGCGCTGCACACGGCGCTCAACGAAATCCAGCGGCTGCGCGAGCAGCTCGCGGCCGATCACGTCGAGCACCGCCGCGACGTCAAAGTAGTGCGGACGTCGCAGGCGATCGTCTCCGAGAGCGCAACGATTCAGCGGACGCTCGCACATGCCCAGCAGGTCGCGGTCACGCCGGCCACGGTCCTGCTGCTCGGCGAGACCGGCGCCGGCAAGGAAGTGATCGCGCAGGCCATTCACGATCTGAGCCCGCGTCATCAGCGCCCGATGGTGCGAGTGAGCTGCGCGGCCATTCCGACGGCGCTCATCGAGAGCGAGCTGTTCGGCCGCGAGCGCGGCGCGTACACCGGCGCGCTCTCGCGGCAGATCGGCCGCTTCGAGGCCGCGAATCAATCGACGCTGTTTCTCGACGAGATCGGCGACCTCCCGATGGAAGTACAGGTGAAGCTGCTCCGCGTGCTGCAGGAACGCGTCATCGAGCGGCTGGGCAGTACGCAGCCCATCAAGGTGGACGTGCGGATCATCGCCGCCACGAACCGCAATCTCGAGGAAGCGGTTCGCGACAAGACGTTCCGCCAGGATTTGTTCTACCGGCTCAACGTGTTTCCGATCGTCGTGCCGCCGCTCCGCGAGCGCGCCGAAGACATATCCGGACTGGTGTGGAGCTTCATCGACGAGTTCTCGCGCCTCTTCGGCAAGTCGATCGAATCGATCTCGGCCGACAGCATGCGCGAGCTGCAGCGCTATCCGTGGCCGGGAAACGTCCGCGAGCTGCGGAACGTGATCGAACGCGCCGTCATCATCGCCACCGGCCGCCAGCTCGTCGTCCCGACGCCTCGTGCCGCCGGATTGCCGCTGCCGCAGACGGCCATGAAGTTGTCGGAGCTCGAGGCCGAACACATTCGCGCGGTGCTCGAGAGCACGAACTGGCGCATCCGCGGACCCGCAGGCGCCGCGGAACGCCTGGGCCTCAAGCCGACGACGCTCGAGAGTCGAATGGCGAGGCTCGGAATCGCGCGCAAGCGCTCGAATTGAGCGCGCTCACACGCCCGCGACCACGTCGTCCGCCGCACGGTTCAGCGGTACGCGGGCGCGAATCGTCGTACCGGCGCCCTTCCGTGACTCGATCAACATCTCGCCTTGCACCAGCGCCAGCCGCTCCCGCATGCTGGTGAGGCCGAGCCCATCGCCTCGCATCGCGGCGTCGGGATTGAAGCCGATCCCGGCGTCGCTCACGACGAGCTCGAGGCAATCCGGATCTCCGTGCACGCGCACAGTGACCTGCGTCGCGCCGGCATGCTTGACCGCGTTGCTCAGCGCTTCCTGCAGCACGCGGTACAAACCAAACGCAATGTCCTTCGGCACATCGTTCGGGACGCCGTCGGAACTGAACGCGATCTCCAGCTTGTGTTGTCTGGACAGCTCTCTGCACAAGCTCCCGGCCGCCGCAGCGAACCCGAGATAATCCAGCTTCGACGAATGCAGCCGGTGTGACATGGCCTGCACGTCTTTGCTCAGATCGACCGCGAAGCCGTGCAGATTCTCGACAAATTCCCGATCGACGTGTCCCGTGACCGCCGCGCCGGGGAGCGCCTGACGCAGGCTGTCGAGTTCCATCGCGAGCAGCGTGATCCGCTGTCCGATGTCGTCGTGCAGTTCCCTCGCGATCCGCGACCGCTCCTTTTCGTGCGCGTCCATCAACGATTGACTGAGGTTCGCCAGCAGCGTCTCGGCACGCTTGTGTTCCGTCATGTCGATTGCGGACGCGATGTAGCCGGCAAACGATCCGTCGGACGTGAATCTCGGGACGCCAGTGTCGAGAATCCACCGGTACTCGCCGTCGCGACGCCGCAGCCTGTACTCCATCCGAAACGCCTCGCGCTTGGCGAACGCCTGCCTCCAGGTCTCGAGGCAGCGCTTGACGTCGGCCGGATGCACGCTCTCCGCCCAGCCTTTGCCCAGCTCCGCCTCGATCGGTCGGCCGGTGAATGCGAGCCACGTTCGATTGAAATAGCTGCGCAGCGCGTCGGCGCCCGCCGTCCAGATCATCACCGGGGCGGTGTTCGCCATGAGACGGAAGCGCTCTTCGCTCTCGCGCAGCGCGAGTTCGGCTGGCGTGCGCTCGTGAGCGATCTTCGAGGCGCCAACGATGCGACCGGCGAGATCCCGCACCGGCGACATCGTCAAGGACACGTTTACGCGCCTCGAATCTTTCGTCAGGCGAACGGTTTCGAAGTGTTCGATGAACTCGCCTGCGTTGAGCCGCTCGATGATGCGCACCTCTTCGTCCCAGAGTTCCGGCGGCACGAGCAGCGTGATCGGCTGTCCTACGGCTTCCGCGTCCGTGTACCCGAAGATGCGCTGCGCGCCGCCGTTCCAGCTTGCGATCGTGCCGGCGCGGTCGATCGAAATCACCGAATCGTTTGCCGAATTCACGATCGCGCTCAGCCGCGCGCGCGTTTCCTCCAGCGTGTTCTCCAACTCGATGCGCTCGGTCACGTCGAGCGCGGTGCCCACCATGCGAAACGCCTCGCCGCTGGCGTCGTAAGAGAACTTGCCGCTCGCCGCCACGTGCCGAACCGTGCCGTCGGTCCTGACCGCTCGAAACGTCGAGCGGTAGATCGTCCGGCTCGTCCTCGCCTGCTCCACGGCGCGCAACACCGACGCCTGATCGTCCGCGTGGACGCGACGGAGAAAATCCTCGATCGAGCCGACGTGTCTGTGGCCTGGAAGCCCAAACAGCGTTGGGAGGTCGCCGAATACGACTTCCTCGCCGCGTTTCAGGTCGACGTCCCACGCAACAGCCCGGGCCGCTTCCATGGTCAGACGAAGCTGTTCGTCGCTGGCACCGAGGTCGTTCGCCCGCGCGCGATTGGCGAGCCGCTCGCTCACCAGGAGCGCGATCGACAACAACGCGCCGCCACCGAGGACCATCAGGAGGCGAATGTCCCGACCCGCAAAAAGCCCAACCCTTTGGACGAGCATCCAGATGGCCGCCAGCTGGCTCAACAATACCGCCGCGATGATGACCACCGACGCGCGCCTTCGAATTCTGCGAAGTAGAGCGATGTCCAACACGTCCCTCGCCGTCGTCTACTGGCTGCCGAGAAAAGTCCGGTGAGAGCGAAATGGTTCCAGCTTACACCGCGGATGTCGAACCAGCGGTTATCCCGGCTCAGAACTTCCAACCAAGTGTGAAGCTGAGCCCGGAGTCGTTTTTCTTCTCGTTCGACGGCGGGTCGCTGTCGAAGCTGTCGAACCCGTTGACGCTCCAGAAGAAATCCTTCAGGAACTCGTGCCGCCAGGCGCTCTGCAGCTCGATGCGGACGCGCGAGCGGCCGCTGATATTGAAATAGGACACGACGCTGTTGGTGATCTTGAAATCCTCCTTCCCCGGCGTGAAGAAATCGAGTTGCCCTCCGACTGCCGCTTCAGCCGATTGATCCGCTGGTTCTCCGGAGAACCGCTCGTGCGTGTAGGCCAGTCCGCCGTACAGCGACCAGAGACGACGCGTCGTGTGAACGAGGTCGCGACCGACACCGCCGCCCGCGACGCTGCGGAGATCGAGCGCGAGCTCCTCGTTCTGCTGGAACTGGCCCCACGCAATCGTGTACCAGCGGTTGCTGAACGATCGGTTGCCGTTCAGGCCGAGACTGTTGCGCGAGAGCCGATCCGTGTCTTCGCGCGTCGTCAGCTGCGACGCCAGGTTTGCGCCGAACTGATATCGCTGGCTCCGGTAGGTCGCGGCGCCGTTCAGCGTGTAGTGCGTTTCGAGGTTCGCCTGGGCGAAGCTGAATCCGGCATCGACCGAGCCGTCCGTGCGGCTCCAGATGCTCGCGCCGATCGGCGCCAGGCGGATGACATCGGTCATGGCGAGTGTCACCGGCACACCCGCGGTGGGTGCGAGCGTGATCTGACCTGGTGGTGAGAGGACCAGCGCGCCGTAAAAGTGGGCGCCCGAGGCGACCTGCACGTCGAACATCCTCGGGCTCGTCATGCCGGCGACCTCGCCCCAGTGAACGGTCGCTTTGCCGAGCGGATCGGTGCTGATGGTCAGCACGCTGCGATCGAGCTTGGTGATCTCGCAGGTCAGTCGGTCGCCGTTCCTCAGTTGAATGACGTCGACCTTGTCGGCGGCGCCAGCCTTCCCCGCGGCGAGCAGCAGCAGGCCGCAGATTGCCAGAATCGCGGCGCGATCCGAGATTTCGGAGCGCCTCCTGCCGGACGGAGTTCCCGGAGCCTCCGCGGCGGTGCCTCTGAGGCGCCAACCGGGATTAGTGCTTTGTAAGAACGCATCGTTGCCCGTTTCCGGAACTTTCCCGATCCATGGCATGCGACCTGCTCGTTCGTTGGCCGCGCTTCGAGCATCTCGCGTTCCAGCCAAGAAGCTCGCTTGAACTATCGGGTGTCACATGCTTTCGACGTGCGTGCGGATGACCATCGAGTGGTTCGTGCCACTCGGCCAAACGCGTCCGATCACCATGGCACTGCACTCGCTGGCGGCGGACACGCGGACGACGCGCGGGTGCATCGGCTGCTCGGTCTCGACCGACATCGGCAAGCGTGGTGCGGTGCGCTATGTCGAGGAATGGCAGACCGAGGACGACCTGCGGCGCCGTCTGCGCTCCGACACGTTCTCGCAGCTGGTTACGCTGATCGAAGGCGCGGTCCAGCCTCCACGAATCGAGTTCGCGCTCGACCACGAAACGCGCGGCCTCGACTTCGTCGAGGAAGTTCGAGGATCGCCACAATGAACCTCAATTCCCACGTTCGTCGCACAGTAGCGACGGCCGCCGGCGCCTGCGCGCTGCTGGCGTCTCTCGAATCGGTAACGCCGTCCCTCAGCGCGCAAGCTGCTCCTCCGGCGGCCGCGCCGAAGGCCCCGCAAGCCACGCCGAAGGCCCCGCCCGCGCGCGATGCCGATGGCGGATGGCCGCGCGATTTCACCACGCCGACGGGAGCCGCGATTCGCGTCTTCCAGCCGCAAGTGGCCAGCTGGGACGGCCAGCGTCACATGATCGCGTACGCCGCCGTTGCGTACACGGCAAAGGGCGCGACCTCACCCGCGCTGGGCACCGTGAAGATCGAGGCCGACACGTCGGTCGCGATCGACGAACGGCTCGTGAACTTCGAGCCCTTCGCGCTGACCGAGTCGCACTTCGCGGCGCTGCAGAAGGAACAGATTCGCGAGATCGTCGATCGCATCGAGCGGCTCGTGCCCGAAGGCGGGATGATCATCGCGCTCGATCGCGTGCTCGCGCGTCTCGACAAGGCGAACATCATGCCCAAGAACGTCGAGGGCGTGAAAGCCGACCCGCCAGTCATCTTCTACAGCACGTCGACTGCGGTGCTCGTCAACATCGACGGCGATCCCGTGTGGAGCCCGATCAAGGACAACGATCTCAGGTTCGCGGTCAACACGAACTGGGATTTGTTCGAGCACGAACCGACGAAGGTCCTTTACTTGCGAAACGAGCACAGCTGGCTCACCGCGACGAAGCTCGACGGACCGTGGACGCCGGCGGGCAAACTGCCCGACAGCTTCGCGAAGCTGCCGGCCGACGATAACTGGAAGGACGTCAAGGCGGCGCTGCCCGGTCACGCAGTCACGTCGTCGACGGCGCCAAAAGTGTTCGTCAGCACGAAGCCCGCCGAGATGATTCTGTTGACTGGCACGCCGAATTATCTGCTCGTGAACGGCACGAAGCTCCTCTGGGTGAGCAACACCGACAGCGACGTGTTCAGGCTCGGCAAAGGCGGACCGGTGTACTTCCTCGTCTCGGGCCGATGGTTCTCGGCGCCCGATTTCACCGGCCCGTGGACGTTCGCCACGCCAACGCTGCCCGAGGACTTCAAGAAGATTCCGCGCTCGCACGAGCGATCGCGCGTGCTCGCGTCGGTGCCGGGCACGGACGAAGCTGCGGAAGCCGTGCTGCTCGCGCAGATTCCTCAGACGGCGCGCGTCAGCAAGAAACAGTTGAAAGCGCCGGAGGTGGTGTTCCAGGGCGAGCCGCAGTTCCAACCGATCGAACAGACGACGGTGTCGCGCGCCGTGAACACCGACAAGGACGTCATCAAGGTCGGGGACCTGTACTACATGTGCTTCGACGGCGTGTGGTTTATGAGCCGAAGCGCGAACGGGCCGTGGGAAGTCACCGGATCGGTTCCGAAAGAGATCTACGAGATTCCGACGAGCTCGCCGGCTCACACCGTCACGTACGTCACCGTCGTCGAAGACAACAGCGACGAGGTGCTGTTCGCGACGACGGCCGCGTACACGGGCATGATGGTCGCGTGGGGCTGCGCCGTGTACGGCACGGGATGGTACTACCCGCCCTACGTTTATTACGGCGGTTTCTATCCGGCCTATTTCCCGTACTACCCGACCTACGGATACCGCGCGTCGTACAACCCGTGGACCGGTGCGTACAGCCGCGGCGCGTTCGCGTACGGTCCGTACGGCGGCGCCGGCATCGGCGCGCGCTACAACCCGCGGACCGGCACGTATGCGCGGGGCGCGGCAGCCTACGGACCGTACGGCGCGCGCGGCGTGGGCCAGGCGTACAACCCGCGCACGGGAACTTACGCCGCGACGCGACAGGGATCGAACGTGTACGGGAGCTGGGGACAAACCGGCGTTCGTCGCGGCGATCAATGGGCGACGACGTCGCGCGTGACCAACAACAGAGGCACGACGACACGCGTCACGCAAGGCAGCGAAGGCGGCGCTGCTGTGACGCGCAGGGGAGCGCAGGGAACGTCCGGCGTCGCGCGGACCGGAAGCGGCGATGTCTATGCGGGCCGCGACGGGAACGTCTATCGCAAGCAGGACGGCAGCTGGCAGAAGTACGACAACGGCGGCTGGAATTCAGTTGATCAGCCGACGCCCCAGCAGCGCGAGCAGGCGCAGCAGCGCGCCGCGCAGGCTCAGGGCGGAGAGGGACGCCGCGCTGCCGATCCGGCGACGACGGGACAGCTGAATCGCGATTCGGCCGCGCGCGCCGAGGGCGCGCAGCGCACGCGCGACGCGAACGGCGCGCGGTCGTCCGGATCCTCGAGCAGCTACCGTCCCAGCGGAGGGGGTCGCGCCATGCGCGGCGGCGGCGGCCGCAGGCGGTAGCGGCGAAGGACGAAGACAAGGAGTCATGTCATGGTGCGTGTGAACCACTTGAAGATCGGCATCCTCTCCCTCGCGGTGTCTGCGTGCGCACACGTCGCGGCCGCTCAGACGTCGAAGCCTGCTCCCGCACCGGCCAAGCAACCGGCGGCGCCGCCAGCGTCCCAGCCTGCCGCGTTGGACGCGACCCGCGACACCAACCTGCGCGCATATGTGGAGCTGCTCCGTTCGGATCTGCGGAGCCAGAAGGTCGCGATCATCACGGAGATGATGGGATTCACCGAGGAGGAGGACGCGAAGTTCTGGCCGGTGTACCGGCAATACGAAACCGACCTGGCGAAAATCAACGACGATCGCCTGTCGCTCATCAAAGAGTACGCAGACAACTACGAGAAGTTGACCGACCAGGTCGCCGACAACCTCGCACACCGCGCGTTCGACCTCGAATCGCGCCGCGCCACGCTCAAGTCGAACTACTACGACAAGATGAAGACGGCTCTCTCGCCGAAGACCGCCGCGCGGTTCTTCCAGGTGGAGAACCAGATCCTGCTGCTCCTCGATCTCCAGATTGCGTCGTCGTTGCCGCTCGCGAAGTGATGCGGCCCGCGAAGGTGACAGCCATGTCAAAGCGCTCAATCGTTTTTTCCACGTTCGTTGCTATCGTCGTCATTGGCGGCGCGACGCTGTCGGCCGACAAAGTGACCATGCGGTCGGGCAAGGTCGTCAGCGGATCCTTCATGAGCGCGGACACCAAAATGGTCCGCCTGCTGATGTCGAACGGATCGATTTCCGAGTTCCCGGTCGAGGAGATCAGCGCGCTCGAGTTCACGCCGCGCAAGGCGCCTCCGCCCGCGGCCGCGGCGCCCGATCCCGCGAAGGCGCCGGCTCCGGTGACCGTGCCGAGCGGTACCGTGCTGAACGTCCTCCTCACGCAGGCGATCGAAGTCGACGCCGCTCAGGCGGGCCACACGTTCAAGTCGCTCCTCGATGATCCCGTGATGATGGGCGGGAAGGTCATCGTCCCGCGCGGCTCCGCCGTGGTGCTCCAGGCGGCGAAGGTCGAGCAGGCCGGCAAGATGAAAGGCGCGGACAAGATCACGCTCAAGGCGAACTCGATCTCGTTCGGCGGTCGCAAGTACGAGATCGTCACGACTCCCGTCGAATCGAAAGGCTCCGGCGAAGGCAAGAAGACGGCGCGCAAGGTCGGCGGAGGCGCGGGTCTCGGCGCCATCGTCGGCGGCATTGCCGGTGGCGGTACCGGCGCGGCAATCGGCGCGGTCGCTGGAGCGGCAACCGGCGCGATCGTGTCCAGCCAGGGCACCGAGCATCTGAAGCTGCCGGCCGAAACCCGTCTGCAATTCACGTTGAACTCGGCCGTGACAGTCCAGCCGTAGAACCGACCGAGTTTTCAGAGACGACCCAGCTGCGGGCTTCGCAGTAAGGTGCTGGCGACTTCGCTGTAGAGTGCTCGCGGCTTCGCTGTAGGGTGCTGGCTGGCTTCGCTGTAGAGTGCTGGAGCGGCTACGTCAGCGACACATCTTTCGAGGCTCCCGCACGCACCGGCGCGCCGAACCAGTTCTCCTTTGGCACGATCTTCGGCGCCGCCGGGTCCGTCACGTAATTCGGCGACATGATCTGCACGCCGTGCTCGTTGAACAGATCCTGGATGTGCGCGTGGAGCTGGTGCAGCGTGACGAGTCGTGACTCCTGTCGTTCGAGACACACCCAGAGCGTGTATTTCACGTAGAAGTCCTGCAGCGCCGACTGCAGCACGATCGGTTGCGGATCGCGTCGAACACCCGGCGTTCGCGCGGCCGCCGACAGCAGGAGCGACTGCACCTGCCGCCACGGCGCGTCGTAGCCGATCGTCACCGACGTGGGTGTGAACACACCGGCGGTGTCGGCGAGGCGCGTGTAATCGGTCGTCGTTTGAGAAACGACGACCGCGTTTGGAATCGTGACCTCCTCGTTTAATAAAGTGCGGACTTTGGTCGACAGCACTCCGAGATGCGTCACAGTCCCTTCGACGTCGCCCATCCGTACGAAGTCACCCACTCGCAGCGCGCGCGAGTAGGTGACCATGAAGCCGCTCATGATCTGATTGACGAGTCCGCTCGAGCCGAAGGTCAGCATCAGTCCAAGGAACACGCTGATGCCCTTGAACCCTTCGCTCTGACTGCCCGGCAGGTACGGATACGCGACGACCACGGCGAAGATCCACACGAGCGCCGAGACCAGCCGGCGCGTGGGCAACGCAGTCTCCGGGTAAATCCAGCGCGCGTTGATCCTTCCGTGCTCGATCGCGCTGAACCAGAAACCGAGCAGTCGAATAAGGAAGCGCGCCAGCACCAGGATGACGGCCGCACTGAACAGCCCCGGAAGGCCGTTGACGATGGCGAGACCGAGCTGCTCGACGGTGTTCACCAGGAACACCCGCATCGACTCGCCCCACGGGCGCGTGTAGGGAAAGCGGCGCAGGACGAACGTGACGGTGGTGTACACGACGACGAGCTCGGCCGCGACCGCGACGGTGGCGACGATTCCGCGCTCAAACTCCAGGAGACGCGAGGCTCGCAGTGAATCGCGGTCCGCGATTCCGGAGCGTTCGAGACTCGTCTCCGCAATTGCGACGAGCTTCGCGGCGGCGATCCGGCGCGCGCGGCCGATCGCCAGCAGGAGGATGGCGCCGATGGCGAGCGCGAGTGCCGCAAGCACGGCCGAGCGCAGCAGCGCCCGCGGAGCGCGCGCCTCTGCGGCCTCGTCGAGCGCCTGCTGCAATCGTGAAACCGTCTGCCGGGCAACTTCCGCAATCGATTCACCGGCCAGCTCGTCGATGTCGGCAGACGTCAGCGCCAGCACGCTTCGCGATGCGACGGTGATGAGCGCGGCGTCGTTGAACGATCTCCACTCGACGGGCCGGGTGGATCCGTTGTCCGTCAGCTCCTCGAGCACGTGCCACGCCGAGACGACGCGTTCGTCCGGCGTGCGTCCGAGCACGCGCGCGCGCAGCACGACGATTGGACGATTGAAGAAGACGAGCGTCGCCTCGTGCCCTGCCGGCTCCGCGGGGATCGCTTCGCTCGGAAGGGCACGTGTCGAACCCTGCGGCGGTGGCCCCTGGGCGCGCAGGGAGGCGGACGGGACTAGAACGAAAAACGCGATCGCGGCAGCGAAGCAGAAGGATGCGCGCATCGCTTATGCAATCAGTTTTGTGCAAACGCCTCGCGCAGCTTCCGCTCTTGTTCCGCCGAAAGGTTGGTTGCGATGATCTCGAACTTCAGGTGCTTCATCGCGGCGGCGACGCGATCGATGACCGCATCGCTCGTCATGAGGAACAACGCCGATTTGCCGACCGTGACGGCACCGCGAACCTGTCCAATGAAATCGTCGTCGATGCCGTAATCGCGGAACGTTCCGCCGAGTACGCCGAGCGCGGTGCCGACCGCCATCCCGAGGAGCGGCGTCAGGAAGATCAGACCGAAAAGCATTCCCCAGAACAGCCCGGTCAACGCGCCGGCCTTCACGAGATCGTTCAGCTGCCTCGTCGTCGGGCTCTTGTTCTCGGCCGGCCACGAGACGATCGCCGCGTCGGTCAGCTTGATCAGATGGTTTCTGTGAAGACGTTCAACGATCGTCAACGCCTCCTGCGCTCCCTCTGCGGTCTCGAATTTGAGTACCGTGACGGTCGCCATGACGAATCTCCTTCGGCCGCTCAATAGATCTCGGGCACGAACTTGCGCCGCGTCAGCGATGCCTCGTCATTGTAACTGCGCTTCTTCGATCGATTGGGGAGCTTCACTTTCTTGTGTTTGACTTTCTTGTGCGGAATCAGCGCGAGCAGCTGAGCGATGGTGTTCAGGCGTGCCCGCTTCTTGTCGTCGGATCGGACGATGTACCAGGGCGCGAAGCGCGTATCGGACGCCTTGAGCATCGCGTCGCGCGCGCGCGAGTATTCGTACCACTTTTCGCGCGACGGCAGATCCATGGGGCTCAACTTCCATTGCCGCAGCGGATCCGCGATTCGCGCCTTGAACCGGCGCTCCTGCTCCTTGTTGCCGACCTCCAGCCAGAACTTGATCAGCTGGATGCCGCCCTCGATCACCTGCTTCTCGAAGGTCTGAACGGTGTCGAGAAACCGGTCGTACTGCTCCTGCGTGCAGAACCCCATCACGTGCTCGACGCCGGCGCGGTTGTACCAGCTCCGATCGAAGATGACGATCTCGCCGGCCGCCGGGAAGTGCTGCACGTAGCGCTGCACGTACATCTGCGTTTTCTCGCGCTCCGACGGCGCGGGCAGCGCCACGGTGCGGAACACGCGCGGGCTGACGCGTTCGGTGATCGCCTTGATCGTGCCGCCCTTCCCCGCCGCGTCCCGCCCCTCGAACACGATGATGACGCGGAGCCCTTTGGCTTTCACCCACTCCTGCAGGATGCACAGCTTCCCCTGGAGGCGCGTCAATTCCTTTTCGAAGTCCTTGCGTTTGAGCTTCTTCGGTTGGCCGTTCTCGTTCGACATTGCGTGTGCCTCCGCCTATGGCTGCCAGCCGCCGCCGAGCGTCCGATAGAGCTCGGCGCGCGCGCGCAGTTCCGCGCCGCGCGTCTGCGCCAGCAGCAGCTGTCGCTGGAACAGATCTTCGTCGGCGGTCAGGATCTCGATGTAGCTCGCCAGCCCGGAATCGTACCGGGAGCGCGCCAGATCCGACGCGTCCTGGAGCGCGACGACGCCGGCTTCGCGTTCGACGCGGATCAGCGCGAGCTTCTGAATCGTCACGAGCGTGTTCGCCACTTCGCGATACCCGTTCAACGCCGCTTTCTGGTACTCGGCGACCGCTGCGTCGTAACGCGCGCGCATCGCTTCGAGATTCCGGCGAATGCGCCCCGCCTGGAAGATCGGCTGCAGCAGTCCCGCGCCGACGGACCAGACGGCGCCGTCGCCGCCGAGGAAGCGTGTCAGATCGCCGCTCACGCCGCCGAGAAAACCAGTCAGGTCGATCGTCGGAAAGAACAGTGCCCTCGCCGCGCCGACGTCCGCGTTCGCGGCGACGAGCAGCTGCTCCGCCTGTACGACGTCGGGCCGTCGCTCGAGGAGCGACGCCGGAAGGCCCGGCGGGATCGGCGGCGGCAGCGCCGCGCGAGGATCGAGCGGCTCGCGCGTGATCGAGTTCGGCGGCCGGCCGAGGAGCAGCGAGAGCGCGTTCTCCACGATCGCGATCTGCTGTTCGAGATCCGGGATCGTCGCGGCGGTTTCCGATCGGAGCGCCTGGATGCGATCGAGCTCGAGCCGGTTCGACACGCCGCCCTGGAGGCGGTCCCGGAAATACGTGACGGTGTCTTCGTTCAAGCGAAGCGTCTGCCGCGCGATCTCGAGCTGCAGATCGAGCTCGCGCAGCAGAAAGTAATTGGTCGCGACGTCGCCGACGAGCGTCACGAGCACGCCGCGGCGCGCCTGCTCGCTCGCGAACGCGACCGCCACGGCGGATTCGTGTTCGCGCCGCAGCCGGCCGAACAGATCGAGTTCCCACGACAGCTGGAAGCCGTAGATCGCGCTCTGATGCGTCGTGTCGCCCGTCTCGTTGGTGATGGTCTGCGGTGTATTCGACGCCTGCCGCAGCGAGTAGCTGGCGACGCCGTCGACCTGCGGATACAGGAACGACTTCGCGATGCCCGCGCGCGCGCGCGCCTCTTCGACGCGCGCCACCGCGGCGCGCACGTCCAGGTTGTTGGCGATCGCCTCGCGGATGAGCGCCTGCAGCGTCGGGTCGTCGAACACCTGAAACCACGGCAGGTCGGCCATCGACTGCGCCTGGGCCATGCCCTCGACGAATCGATATTGCTGCGGCGCCGCAACCTGCGGCCGCGCGTAGTTGGGTCCGACCGCTGCGCATCCGACGAACGGGATGGAGGTGAGCGCAGCGGCGACGAAGAGACGGCAGAGACGCATAGTCGACGTCATGTCAGTGAGTTCCGCTTCCGTGGTGCGCAGCGAGCGTTGCGGGCGGCGCCGTCGGGACCGGCGACGGCGCGTGCTTCTTCGCTCCGCCGGTCACCTTCTCGACGACAACGAACAACATCGGAATCAGCAGGACGCCGAGGATCGTCGCGATGAGCATGCCCGAGAACACCGCCATGCCCATGACCTTCCGCGCCTCGGCGCCCGCGCCGGTCGCCGTCAGCAGCGGCACGACGCCGAGAATGAACGCGAACGCGGTCATCAGAATGGGTCTGAACCGCAGTCGCGCCGACGAAATCGCGGCGTCGATCACCCCGACGCCCTGGTCGTGCTGCATCTTCGCGAACTCGACGATGAGAATCGCGTTCTTCGCAGCGAGACCGATCAGCATGATGAGACCGATCTGCGCGAAGACGTTGTTCACGTAGCTCTCGGAGAACTGGCGCGCCGCCCAGAGGCCGAAGTACGCGCCGAACGCCGCGAACGGCGTGCCGAGCAGCACGCTGAACGGCAGACCCCAGCTTTCGTATTGCGCGGCGAGAATCAGGAACACGAGCAGAACGGCCAGGCCGAACACGACCGCGATGCCGGGCGCCTTCCGCTCCTGATAGGACATGTCGGCCCAGTCGAAGCTCGTGTCCGAGGGCAGGACGTCACGCGCCGTCCCCTCGAGCGCGTCGAGCGCCTGTACCGACGAGAATCCCGCGGCGGGCACGCCGGTGATTTCCGCCGTGCGGAACAGATTGAAGCGGTTGGTGAACTCCGGACCCGCGGCGGGGCGTGTCGTGACGAGCGTATCGAGCGGCACCATGCCCCCGGCCGCGCTGCGCACGAAGAACAGACCGAGTTGACTCGGATCGCGCCGGAATTCGGGCTCGGCCTGCACGTAGACCTTGTAGACCCGTCCAAACTTGTTGAAGTCGTTCACGTACGAGCTGCCGAGGAGCGCGCCGAGCGTGGTGTTGACGTCGGCGAGCTGAACGCCTGATTTCGTCACCTTGCTCCGATCGATGTCCGCGTAGATCTGCGGAACCGACGCGCGATACAGCGAATTGAGGCGCCCGATCTCGGGGCGCTTCCGCGCGGCTTCGATGAACTTCTGCGTCTGCGCGGCGAGGTAATCGGGCGATCCGCCGCTGCGGTCCTGGAGCTCGAACGTGAAGCCGGCGCCGGTGCCGAGGCCGGGAATCGCCGGCGGTCCGAACGCGATGACCGCGCCCTCGCGAATCTCGCGCGTGAACGCCTGGTTCAACGCCTGCGTCACCACGGCCGCCGTGTGCGTGCGGCCGCGGTGCTCCCACGGCTTCAACTGCACGAAGAAGAAGCCCATGTTCGACGAATACGCGCCGGTGAGCAGACTGAACCCGCTGATCGTGTTGTAGCCGTCGACCGCTTCGTTCTCTTTGAGCACCATTTCGGCCTTCCGCATCACGGCATCGGTCCGTTCGAGCGAGGCCGCGTCCGGAAGCAGGGCGTTCACGAGCAGAAATCCCTGATCCTCCTCGGGCACGAAGCCGCCGGGGATGTTCCGCACGAGCACGACGATGACGAACATCAGCACGCCGATGAACGCGAGGCTGCGGACGGTCTTTCGAACCAGGATGCTCGCAAAGCTGACGTACACGTCCGTCGTCACGCCGAAGACTTTGTTGAAGGCGTTGTAGAACGGCGTCAGCAGCGACTTCTTTCCGGTGGGCGCCTTCAACAGCAGCGCGGACAGCGCCGGGCTGAGCGTCAGCGCGTTGACCACCGACAGCAGCACCGACAGCGCGATGGTGATCGCGAACTGCTGGTACAGCCGGCCGGTGATTCCCCCCATGAAGCCGACCGGCACGAACACCGCGGTCAGAATGAGACCGATCGCCACCACCGGTCCCGACACTTCCTCCATCGCCTTGATGGTCGCCTCCTTCGGCGACAGGCCGTGCTCGATGTGATGCATCACCGCCTCGACCACGACGATCGCATCGTCAACGACGATCCCGATGGCGAGCACGAGGCCGAGCAGCGAGAGCACGTTGATGGAGAAGCCGAGGAGCGGGAAAAAGATGAACGCGCCGACGAGCGAGACCGGGACGGTCATCAACGGAATGAGCGTCGCGCGCCAGTTCTGCAGGAACACGAACACCACGAGGATCACCAGCACGACCGCCTCGAACAGCGTGTGCACGATCTCGCTGATGCCTTCCGAGACCGGCAGCGTCGTGTCGAGCGAGACGAGGTACTCCATGTCGCGCGGGAACCGCTTCGAGAGATCGGCGAGCGTCGTTTTGATCTGACTGGCGACGGCAAGCGCGTTGCTGCCCGGCACCTGGTAGATGGCAATGACCGCCGCCGGCTGGCTGTCGTGCCGGCCCACCGCGTTGTAGAGCATCGTGCCGAGCTCGAGGCGCGCGACGTCCTTCAGTCGCACCTGCGATCCATCCGCGGCCGTTCGCAGGATGATGTCGCCGAACTCGTCGTCGTTGAGGAGCCGTCCCTGCGTTCGAACGGTGTAGGTGTATTCGGTGCCGGCCGCTGCGGGGGGACCGCCGATCTGACCCGCCGGGGTCAACTGATTCTGCTGCGCGATCGCGTTGGCGATGTCGGGCACGGTGAGACCGAGCCGGCCGATCCGATCCGGCCGCAGCCAGACGCGCATGGCGTAATCGCTGCCGCCGAACAGCGTCACCTGCCCGACGCCCGGGATGCGCGCGATGGCGTCGTTGATGTTGATGGTCGAGTAGTTCGAGAGGAAGCTGCTGTCGTAGCTCCCGTTCGGCGATTTCACCGAGATGACCATCAGCGGGAACGCCAGCGACTTCTTGACCGTGACGCCGTACTGCTTGACCGGCTGCGGCATCTGCGGCATCGCCTGCGACACGCGGTTCTGCGTGAGCACGTTGTCCATGTCGAGATTCGACCCGACCTCGAACGAGACCTTGAGCGTCAGCGTCCCGTCGTTGGCGTTCGTGGACTTCATGTAGATGCCCTGCTCGACGCCGTTGATCTGCTGCTCGAGCGGGGTGGCGACGGATGCCTCGACGTCGGTGGCGCTCGCGCCGATGAAGGTCGTGGTGACCTGGATCATCGGCGGGACGATGTCGGGGTACTGCGCGATCGGCAGACCGCGCATCGCGACGAGTCCGAGCAGCACCATGATGATCGAGAGCACCATGGCGACGATCGGCCGGTTGACGAAGAAGCGAGACATGATCTACCTCGCGTCCGAGGCGAGCTCGCCCGTCCGAGTGGCGCTCGGCGGCGGCATCGGTTTGGTCCGGACGGTCATGCCGTCGCGAATCGCCTGAAGGCCTTCGGCCACGACTTTGTCGCCCGGCTCGAGCCCGTCTTCGATCACCCACAAGGTGTCGACGCGCGGACCGACCTTGACGCTGCGGAAGGCGACCTTGTCGCCGCTGACGACCGCCACGTTGTAGCGACTCTGAAGTTCCTGAACGGCGCGCTGTGGAACGAGGAGCGCGCCGGCTTTGGTGTCGATGAGCACGCGCGCGCGTCCGTACTGGCCGGGCCGCAGCACGGAATCCGGATTCGAAAAGAGAATCTGAACGCCCAGCGTACCGGTGGACGCGTTGACGGCGCGCTCGACCGGCCCGAGCCGGCCGGTCTTCGGATGCACGGTGCCGTCGGCCAGCGTGAGCTCGATGCCGGATGTCCGCGGCGCGGCGCCCGCTCGTCCCGGATCGCGTTTGATGATGCGCAGGTAGTCGGCTTCGGTCACGCCGACGCGGAAGATGATCGGATCGATCTGCGAGACCGTCGTCAGGAGCGTGCTCTCGCCGCGGCCGACCAGGTTGCCCGGCTTCACCTGCGTGGTCCCGACGAGGCCATCGATGGGCGACGTGATCCGCGTGTAGCCGAGATCGAGCGTGGCTTTGTCGACGGTGGCCGCAGCGGCCTCGAGTTGCGATCGGGCCGCCTTCTGCATGGCGACCGCGTCATCGAGCTCCCGCTGGCTGACGGCCTGCTTGGCAACGAGCGGCGTGTAGCGCGCGACGTCGTTGTTGGCTTTCTCGAGTCTCGCTCGCGCGGTCTCTTGATCGGCTCTCGCCGCCGCGAGCATCGCTTCGAGCGGTTTGCGATCGATTTGGTACAGGGGTTCGCCTTTGCGCACGAAGGATCCCTCGCGGAAGTTCACCGTCTCGAGAAACCCTTCGACCCGCGCGCGGATGTCGACGTCCTGAAATCCCTGCGTCTGTCCGACCAGCTCCAGGTACACCGGCACGTCCTTCTGGATCACGTCGGTCACGTACACTTCTGACGGCGGAGGGGCGACCGCCGCTGGTTTCTCGCACGCCGACGTCAGCGCGGCGGCCGCAACCACCGCGACGATCAGTCCGACTCCTCGATCGGCTCCCATGCGCACGTCCTTCCCTTCTGCAGAGCGATAGCCGCGGTGGACGAAGAGCACCAGCCATGCCATCGTGATTGCGTGTTCGCCGTCGATTCGATGCGTCATTCGCACGTCTCCACTCTGTCGGACCGGAGGGGCTCCGAACTATCGGAGTGGCGCCCCGACCCACGCGGGAACCACCCGGCTGCGAGGCCGTGTACGCGTGAATCTCCCGGCAATCCTTCCGGATCTCGCCGACTCCGAACCGTGGCACGCGACGTGCTCGGCACGCTCGCATGCGACTTTGCAAACTGTTCGCGACGTGTGTGGCTGTGCTCTCGATCGCATCGGCCCCAAATGCGGCGGGAGCGGACCAAGTTCAAACGATCACTGCGTCGGCCGCCGTCAAGAGTGCCGGCGGTGTCGGCGCCACTGCGCCGCTGACGGTGACCGTGCGCAAGCTCACGACCGACGCCGAACGCGATGAGCTGATGGCGGCGCTCAAGACCGGCGGGACGCCCTCCGCCCATGCGCTGCTCGTCAAACGCGGCGACGTCGGCACGGTTCAACTCGGCGGACGCCAGACGGCCATCAAGTACGCCTACGCGCGGGACACCGGCGGCGGACAAATGCTGACGGTCGTCACCGCCGAGCCGATCGTGTTCCTCGGCGGGGGCCTGCCGGACGCAAAGTCCAAAGCGGGCTACGACCTGGGCCTCGTGCTGCTCGAGTACGCAGGTTCAGGGCCCGGGCACGGCGAGCTCGTTCCCGCCACGAAGATTCGCGTGGACGGCGAGGGCGCCATCGTCACCGAGGACTACAGCGCCGACGTGGTGAAGCTGACCAACGTCGTCCGGAAATAGATCGATGACGAAGTGGTCGGTGGTTGGAGGGCTCGCGCTGGTCGCTGTGCACTCACCGATGGCGTTCGCCGCGACCGCGGAGCACAGCCTGTCGCAGAAGGCCGTCGAGATCGCGCGTCCGTTCGGTTTTCCGATCACGAATTCGATGGTGGTCACCTGGGGGGTGGCGGTCGCGCTCGTCGTGTTCGCTCAACTCGCCACGCGGCGGATGCAGCAGGTGCCCGACGGCGCCCAGAACTTTCTCGAATGGCTGGTCGAAGGCCTCTACCGGTTCCTCGAGGGGATCCTCGGCCACCATCTCGTCGAGCGGACGTTCTGGTTCTTCGCGAGCATCTTCATCTTCATCCTCGCGTCGAACTGGATCGGTCTGATTCCCGGCGTCGGCTCGATCGGCTGGGGCAATCAGACGCCGGAGGGGTTCGTGATCACGCAGCCGCTGCTGCGCGGCGCGAACGCCGACGTGAACATGACGCTCGCGATGGCGCTCGTGTTCTTCGCGTCATGGATCGTCTGGGGTCTGCAGGAAATCGGACCGCTCGGATTTCTCAAGGAGTTGTTCGCACCGAAGGGCGAGAGCGCGGGCGCGCTCAGGATGCTGCTCGTCGTCGTGTTCTTCGCCGCCGGATGTCTGGAGATCGTGTCGATCCTGTTCCGGCCGGTGTCATTGAGCTTCCGGCTCTACGGCAACATCTTCGCCGGCGAGACGATGCTCGAGACGATGGCGCGCATGCCGCGCATCGGCTGGCTGGTGCAGGTTCCGTTTTATTTCCTCGAGCTGCTCGTCGGCGTCGTCCAGGCGCTCGTGTTCATGCTGCTGACCGC
>Ga0075434_100000488_pt1 | contig 29816 bp, 25 predicted proteins | sample RhiMethybrSRZTD3_FD_75298 | JGI IMG/M metagenome (GOLD analysis project Ga0075434, IMG submission 75298) | Populus rhizosphere microbial communities from Tennessee, USA - Rhizosphere MetaG P. TD hybrid SRZTD3 | ecosystem: Host-associated > Plants > Roots > Rhizosphere > Soil | place: USA... | reverse complement strand
ATTGCCTTGCGGTGTCTCGGCCATAGGCTAACGGCCGTGGCGAAGATAGTCGTCGGTCTTGTTCAACCAGTCGGCGCGTGGCGGCGTGAACACGTCGAGGTCGAGCGTGTCTTCGAGCGCCCACGCCTCATGTGGCATGTTCGAAGGAATACAGAGTACCTCGCCCGATCGCACTACGATCTCTTTGCCATCGATCGCAAATTTCAGCGCCCCTTCCAGAATGTAGGTAAGCTGCTCGTTGTGATGATGGTGCAGCGGAACATGGCCGTCTTTTTGGATGAATACGCGCGCGACCATGATCTCCTGGCCGGTAATCATTTCGCGGTCGACCAGCGGGTTGAGCTTTTCGCGTTCCACGTCTTTCCAAGCAATGTATTTCGGTTCGATTTTTCCCGTTGACGGTGTCGAGCTCACTTGGCACCTCCCGTGCCGGACCCATAAAGTTTTGCGGCATTGTCATGCAGATAGAGCCGTGCGAGTTTAAGCGCTTTTTCCTGCGTGATGGCGCGTTCGCTGACCAATTCCGCGAGCGCCGCGGCGAGCGCGGTGCGCGTGGTGTGCGCGGCGAGCCAGAAGCTCTCTTCCACGCCGAGGGCATCGCTGAAGGGAAATGCATCGGAGCCATACATCATCTTGTCCGGGAAAAGCGTAAGCAGTTGCTTCAACACGTCCTTGAACTGCGATGGATAGAGCAGCTCAGACTGGAACGAGGTGTCGAGATAGACGTTTTTCACGGCGGTCAGGAGCGCTGCTTCCTTTTCATACGGCCAGCCGCCGTGCACCAGCACGAATGTCGTGTTGTGGTAGCGCGGATCGCGCAGGACGTTTTCCAGATTCAATACATGACCCTGGTGCAGGCTGAAGTAATCGCCGATGCCGACGGCGGTGTGAAAGTGCAGAGGCAACTTGAGCTTTCCGGCCTGGTCCACCATCACACGGAAAATGTAATCCTGAAAAACCCGGTATTCCTCGGCCGACGGAACTCCGTCGGAATGATATTTTGCGTAAATCGCTTCGGCCCTTTCACGCGACGGATCGCTGAAGTAGAGGGAGCGAAAATACGCGGCTTCGAATTTCATGGCTACGCCACCGCGCTTCTGGTTGTCGGCGATGGTGTTTCGAACGAAAGCTTCATAGCCTGCAAGGTCGGTAGGCAGCGCATCCACGTTCATCTGTTTCCTATACCGCGCCAACATTTTTTCCTGCAGCGGAATGTACACGCCCATGTCCGGAGTGCTGGCGGTCTGATGGCGATTGTCGAAGGGATAGAAAAACGAATCGCCGAAGAAGACCCAGTGAAAACGCTTGGTGTCGAGATACGGCGCCATAAACGCGCGGTTAGCAAGGCACGTTTCCACATTCAGCTTGTCGAGAATCTGATCGAAATAAGCGGTCCCGCCGGGTTTCTTGGCTGCGTTCGTGTGGTCGGCGAGCCATTTGGCGTGTTCCGGCTTAAAGTCGTCGTACGGATAGCCGAAGAGGGATTTCGCGGCGGCGACGAATTCTGGATTATCGTCGCGCAGGCGCAGGACGCTGCTCTCGTCGGGCGGGGCGGCCATAGCGTCCACATCGGGGTCGTCGGCAAAGCCGGGATGGGCGTGATTGTCGTAGAGCGGGATGGCGTTAATTTTGCCGAGCAGTTCCTGGTAGAGCTTGTGCACATCGCTAGCGGGATAAGGGCTCGATTGAGCGGAGCAGAAATTCGCCGCGCAGAGAGACAAAAGAATCAGGGCGAGCCAGTGAAACAAACATTTCATTTTCCGATCCTCGTGCGAAGTCAACAAAAATCCACACCCGCCACCGGCGACGGCAGTTGCAAAAATCTCAGGCGGGAACCGCGCGCCATTTTACAGAGACACGACGGATGCGGTCGAGCGCATCTTCGAGAAGGTTGCGCGCGCTGACCAGAGAGAAGCGTAGATAGTTCTTCCCCTCGGCGCCAAAGGCCGCTCCGGCAATCGCAGCGACTCCTGCTTCCTCCAGCAGAATTTTCTGGACCTCCTCGGCGGATAGTCCGCTGTCTTCGATATTGACCCACGCGTAGAAAGCGCCTTCCGGCGAATGGCAGCGGAAGCCGGGAATCTTGTTGAGCGACGGAACAAAAAGATCTCGGCGGAGTTTGTACTCGGCGACCATCGCGTCGACCGCGTTGGTCGGATCGCGCAGAGCTTCGAGGGCGGCGACCTGGGTGAATTCCGCGGCGCAGGTGAATGTGTTGAGCACCAGCAAGTCCATGGCATCGATAAGGGCCACTGGAGCCACGGCGTAACCGAGGCGCCAACCGGTCATGGCAAAACTCTTCGAAAAGCCGTCAATAATTACGGTGCGCTGGGGCATCCCGGCGATGTCCCAGATGGATTTGTACTCGCCGCCAAAGACGATGCGTGCGTAGATTTCGTCGGTAATGACCCAAAGATCGTGCTGCAACGCGAGCGCGGCGATGCCGACGACGGCGCGTTCGTCATAGACCGTGCCGGTGGGATTATTCGGCGAATTGAAAATCAGTACACGCGTTTTGGGCGTGATCTTCGCTGCGATTTCGGCGAGATCGGGTTGGAATTTGTTTTCTTCGCGCAGCGCAAAAGGGACTGCTTTTCCGCCCAGTCCGCGCGTGAACGACGGGTAAATCGGGAAGCCGGGGTCGGGGTAAAGCACTTCGTCGCCAGGCTCAATCAGCGCCATCATGGCGAGCGAGAGGGCCATCTTGCAGCCCGGCGCCACCAGCACCTGCTCGGCTCGCACAGTGAGCTGGCGCGTGCGGGCTAGGTAGTGCGCGATTTCTTCTCGCAGAGCGGGAATGCCGCGGGTGGCGCAGTAGCGGTCGCGCCCGGAAGCCACGGCGTTGCGAAGCGAGTCCACAACAGGCGCGGCGGGATGAAAATCCGGCTCGCCGAGTTCTAAATGGATGATGGAGCGGCCCTGGCACTCAAGTTCTTTGGCGCGGGAAAAAACGGCGAGGGCACCTTCGCCGTTGAGTTGCCCAACACGGCTTGCGATGCGAGTCATGCGAGAAAGTTTAGCACCGCCACGACCAGGCGGGTTAGGCCAGGGGCCGGCGCGGGGCAACCTATTTGGGTGTAGGCGGCGTGACGGGAATTCGCAGACCGTCGATGAAGCGCGGGAACATTTCGAAGGCGGCGGCGGTGAGAAAGAGTTCGATGCACTCGAGTTCAGAAAACGACGAGGTGACCTTAGCGAAAAACTCGTCGTCGACAGAAGCTCCGCCTTGGTGCAAGCGATCGGCGAGGCGGAAGCCCAGTTTTTCTTTTTCGGAGTAAGGGCCGAACTCAAAATCCGCGACGCCTTCGATCTGCGGCTCCGTAGCGCCTTTCTGGCGGGCGGAGATGCTGTGCGCACGGACCGCGTAGGTGCTGTTGTGGTGCTGCGAAACGCGAACGGCGACGAGTTCTTTGTAGTAGCCGGGAAGCGCGCCGTCGGAAAGCAGCGGCTTGAGAAAGCCGGCAACACCTTGTGCGATCTCCGGGCGATGCGCGAGAACCTTGAACATGTTAGGAACCACGCCGCGGGTGGCGAGAAGAGCGTCGTAGATTTTTTGGGCGTGGGGCGAGGCGGCGTCGCGCTCCAGCAGGGACACGCGTGAAGAATCGGGCATTAATAGTCTCCAGAATGGCTGGCGTGCCGCAATTTTGCGACTCGGCAGGCTTTTCACAAACAGTGTAGCGTTGGCTGCAAGAGGGAACAATGTAAGTCGCATTTAGTGGCGACCCTGTAGCAACAAGAAGATCAGCAAAAGGGAAGAGGCCAAGCAAACGGACCCGGCTAACAGCTGTCCGGAATCCGCCGCGAGCGGATGCATGAAAGCATCATAAAGAAAGCTCTCTTCCAAGGAGCGTCGACGACACAAATAGGCCAGCAGGAGGGATCTGAACGCGCGAGGGGACAGCGGAACGGATTCGCCAGGAACGGTCACTCCGGGGCGGGCCGATGCGGGCCTGCCTATTCTCCGGAGACGCCGCCGGGGATTGACTTCGCGACTGCTAGCTCAGGCTCTTTGCGCAGGAAATCCAGGTAAGCGAAAGACGGGCGTGGCATGGCGTCTTTTCATTGGAGCGCCGTAAGGCATTGCGGAGCGGGCCCATCCGTAGGGGCCAAGGCGGCTAGGGGGAGCCGCCTGACAGGGCGGGTTAGTGCATGGCCACGATGTGCTGGCATGGTTGTGACCCCGCGCTGAATGCAGCCTTACCACAAAGAGAAACATGCGTAGGCATGAGTTCCGTAGGCGATTTTTCCGCGTATCGGGAATGCGCTATTCTTCTTGTCTGAATTTCGATGAAGAACGGAGCCGAAACGCCGCTACTATGCACGACCTGAGCTATTTTCGGGACCACCTGGACCTCTTCGCGGAAATGGCGAAGCGCCGCAACACCACACTGGATCTGGACGCGTTTCGGGCGATAGATAAAGAGCGCCGCGAGCTGATTACCGCCAACGAGCAGCGCAAGGCGCAGCGCAACAAGGCCAGCGATGAGATTGCGCGGCTGAAAAAGGAAAAACAGAACGCCGACGCGCTGATCGCCGAAATGAAGCAGGTAGGTGAGCAAATCAAGCAGGCAGACGAGAAGATCAGCGAGCTGGAAACGAAGCAGCGCGATTTGATGCTGGTGGTACCGAACCTGCCGCATTCCTCTGTGCCAGTAGGAGCGGGCGCGGAAGACAATGTGGAAGTGCGGCGGTGGGGTGCGGCTCCAAGATTTGATTTCGAGCCGAGGCCACATTGGGAAGTGGGCGAACGCGCAGGAATACTGGATTTAGCGGCAGCTACAAAGGTAACCGGAGCTCGCTTTGCGATTTACCAGGGCTGGGGAGCGCGGCTGGAACGCGCTTTGGCAAATTTCTTTCTGGACGTACACACGCGGGAACACGGCTACACGGAAATTCTTCCGCCGTTTTTGGTGAATACGGCTTCGCTGATGGGAGCGGGCCAGTTACCGAAATTCGCGGCCGATCTTTTCAAGATAGAGAACAGTGATTTCTGGCTGACGCCGACCAGCGAAGTGGAGCTGCACAATCTACACCGCGATGAAACGCTGGCGGAAGACAAGCTGCCCATTAACGTGACGGCTTGGACGGCTTGTTTCCGGTCGGAAGCCGGCGCAGCCGGAAAAGATACGCGCGGCATTTTGCGGCAACACCAATTTCAAAAGGTGGAGCTCTTCAAGTTCACTCATCCGGAAAAGAGCTACCAAGAGCACGAAAAGCTCGTGGCCAACGCGGAAACAATTCTGCAAAAGCTGGGATTGCACTATCGCACCATGCTGCTGTGCTCCGGCGACATGGGATTTGCTTCGGCGAAAACCTATGACATCGAAGTGTGGCTGCCGTCGGGCAAGGAGTTTCGCGAGATTTCGTCGTGTTCGAACTGTGAAGCGTTCCAGGCGCGGCGCGCGGGGATTCGCTTCAAGCCCAAGGCGGGCGGGAAGAGCGAGTTTGTCCACACGCTGAACGGCTCAGGCCTCGCCGTGGGACGGACTTGGATCGCTGTCGTGGAAAATTACCAACAAGCAGACGGTTCCATCTTGGTTCCTGAAGCGCTCCGTTCTTATATGGGCATTGATCGCATTCCAGCGAGCTAAGCGGCTCCGGCCCGTAACTATTAGCAAATAAAGGTGTTATACACCAATCTGGACCGCAACGGGGCGATCCACGATGGCTTATCCGCCGCGCAACCTATTGAAACTACACAATTTCGTTTGACGGGTGCTTTTCCGCTTGCATACACTCGGCTCGCCGAGTCTTATGTATATAGAAGTCTGTTCTGGGCTTCTGGATGTGTGAACAAAGGGGAAAGCGCGGCAAGCGCTTGCAAGCAATGAGTTTTCTGGGACGTATCCTGCAGCTTCTGTTTTGGGTTTTGGTAGTTTCCTGGGCGGTGAAGCTGTTGGGTCGGGTAATCGGCGGGGCGAACGCTACTCGAACGTCGCCGGATCGAGCGGAGCCGGAGCCAGTCGCCGGCGGCAAACGACTGGTGAAGGACCCGGTGTGCGGCGTGCACATGGCCGAAGAGCTTGCCCTACCGCTGAAAGCGAACGGCGAAGTTTTGCATTTCTGTTCGGAAGACTGCCGAGCCAAGTACGAAGCCAGTATGGTGCGGCGAGCAGCAAGTGCGTGACGTCAGGTAGGTTTGATTTTGCGTTTGGGCCCGAGGCAGAACGGAAACGAAGTAAACGCAATTTCGTAATTTCAGATCGAAGCGGGTACACCACGAGAAGAGGAAAGGACCGACGCCGATGGCCACGGTCGTGAAGCCGGCAGCCCCACCGATTGTCCCGAGGATTGCTCCTCGTGAAGATCTGAATCCATTTCGCATCGCGCAAATTCAGTTCGACATGGCGGCGGAATTCTTGAAATTGGACGCCGGGCTGCGGCAAGTGCTGCGCACACCCAAGCGTGTGCTGGAAGTTTCTCTGCCCACGAAGATGGACAACGGGCAGCTGCGAGTGATGACCGGTTTTCGCGTGCAGCACAACGTTTCACGTGGCCCCGGCAAGGGCGGAATCCGCTTTCATCCGAACGTGACGCTGGATGAAGTGAAAGCACTGGCGGCGTGGATGACGTGGAAGACCGCTGTGGTGAATGTGCCGTTCGGCGGAGCCAAAGGCGGCATCATCTGCGATCCGAAGCGCATGTCCAAAGCTGAACTCGAACGCATGACACGCCGGTTCGCCAGCGAAATCCTGCCGTTGATCGGGCCAGACCAGGACATTCCGGCGCCGGATGTGTACACCGACGCGCAGACGATGGCGTGGATCATGGACACGTACTCCATGATGGTGGGCCACACCGTGCCCGGCGTGGTGACGGGTAAGCCGATTTCGATTGGCGGATCGCTGGGACGCGCGGAAGCGACGGCGCGCGGCCTGGTGTACGTGGTCGAAGAAGCGTGCAAGCTGAAAAAGATTTCCCTGCGTGGCGCGACCGTGGCGATTCAGGGCTTCGGAAACGCCGGCGCGACCGCTGCGCGCTTGCTGTTCGAGAAAAAAGCAAAGATTGTGGCGTTGAGCGACACGCGCGGCGCTGTGACCAACCCGCGCGGCATAGACCCGATCAAAGCGTTGCGCTACAAGGAACGTTCCGGAACCGTGGTAGGCATGCCGGGAGCTTCCCGGATGTCCAACGACGACTTGGTGACCATGAAGTGCGACATTTTGATTCCGGCCGCGCTGGAAAATGTGCTTACGCTGAACAACGCGGAAGCGGTGAAGGCGCGCATTGTGGCGGAAGCGGCGAACGGGCCGACGACTCCGCACGCCGACGAAATTCTGGCGCGGCGCGGCATCACGGTGCTGCCCGATATTTTGGCAAACGCCGGCGGCGTTACGGTCAGCTACTTCGAGTGGGTGCAGAACCAGGAAGGCCTGTTGTGGGATTCCGAAGAAGTGAATGTACGGCTACAGAAGATCATGGTGCGGGCGTTCCACGAAATGGTGGAAACGATGCGCAAGCATCACGTTCCGCCGCGCGCCGGTGCGATGATTCTGGCCGTAGGCCGTGTCGCCGAAGCGACGCTGGTGCGCGGATTGTTCCCATGAACGTGGGGTAACTTTGTTGCGCTCTTCGGCAAAGATACACCAACACCTGTAGAGCTCAGCTCTATCAAGAAATACTTCTTGCGCTACAAAAATTCCGCGAGTAGATTCGGAATTGCCGGTCCGTGATTTCTGCGCGACCGGCAATTTTCGTCGTGAGCAAGGAAACCGCGGAGAGATGAGCACGAACGGACACACGGCGCCCCCGATTTTGCTGACGGTAGCGGGATTTGATCCGAGCTGCGGCGCGGGAGTCGCAGCAGACTTGAAGACATTCGCGGCGTACGGCTGCTATGGAGTGGCCGCAATCACCTCACTGACGGTACAGAATACGCAGGGCGTGGAGGCGGTACACAACACGCCGAGCGCCGAGCTGCGCGAACAACTGGAAGTGTTGGCGAAGGACTGCGAAATCGCGGCGGTGAAAATCGGCATGCTGGGCAACCGCGGAAACGCCGTCGTGGTCGGCGAATTCCTGGATGCGCACAAGTTTGCGCATGTGGTGCACGATCCGGTCATGAAGTCCTCGAGCGGCACGGAATTGCTGGACGCCGGCGGAGTGAAGTACGTGGCGACGGAACTGTTGAAGCGATCGAGCGTGATTACGCCGAACGTGGCGGAGGCCGAAATCCTTGCCGGAATCGAAATTAAAGATGTGGCTGCGATGGAAGTGGCGGCACGAAAACTGGTGGAGATGGGTGCACGCGCGGTGATCGTCAAGGGCGGGCACATGGAGCGCGCCGTGGACGTGGTGTTCGACGGCAGTGAGATGGTGCAGCTAGGCGGAGAAAAAGTTAAAACGGACAATACGCATGGGACCGGTTGTACGTTTGCTTCGGCGCTGCTTGCACAACTGGCGGCGGGGCGTGGACTAATTGAAGCAGCGACGCTGGCGAAAGCATACGTCACCAAAGCGATAGAAAAGGGCTACGCGGTGGGCAAGGGCCGTGTGCCGCTCGATCATTTCTACCGGCTGAAAATTGAGCCGCTGGCGCGTGGTACCCACGAAGTTCCGCAACACGGAATGCATCCGGCAGCAGAGCCGGCTGCCCACTAGCCGCCAACCTGGTGATTTCCCAACGAGCCGGCGTCGCCGTCTTCCTGACAGTTACGGCGGTCATCATTCTGGCCGCGGCTTTTTCGCCTCGAGTTTCTCAACCGCAGTCCTACCACAATTTCGCCGACCAGCGCGCGCGGCTGGGCATCGCAAACTTTGGTGACGTTGCTTCCAACTTTCCCTTTGCGGTTGTAGGAGTGTGGGGACTGTGGTTCGTGTTCAGCGAGCAGGGCCGGCGAAAGTTTTTGGACGAGCGCGAATTGTGGCCCTACGCACTGGGATTCTTCGGTTTGTTTCTTACCGCCTTTGGATCTTCTTACTATCACTGGGCCCCGGATAACGCGCGCCTTGTCTGGGACCGGCTGCCCATGACGCTGGTGTTCATGCCATTGGTCGCAGCGATGATCGCCGAACGAATCGGCGTGAAAGCCGGGTTGTGGCTGCTGCCGGTACTAACCGCAATCGGCGTGGGAAGCGTCTGGCAATGGCACGCGAGCGAACTAAGTGGCGAAGGTGACCTTCGGATGTACGCTGCGGTGCAAGTGTATGCGCTGGTCATTCTACTGGTGGCATTACTGCTACAGCCGAAGTACACCCGCAGCGCCGACGTGGTCTGGGTGGTGGGATTCTATGTCCTGGCAAAAATCCTGGAGACAGGTGACCGGCAAGTGTTTGTATTCACAGGGCGCACGGTGAGCGGCCATACGTTGAAGCATCTGGCCGCTGCTATGGCCGGTTATTGGATGTTGCGAATGCTGCAAAGAAGGGAACCGCTGACGCGTGCAGCGAAGTCGTCCTGATCGTCGAGCGCCGACAAGCCACCGCCGCCTCGTTCGCCCGAGCCGCCGCTGAAACCTTCGAACGAACTGTGCGCAGAAAGTGCGCTGTGGAAAGCGAGAAATGTCGCCTGTGGCGGCGAGTTCGTCTATGATGCGGGCATCGCGCCTAATTCTTTAGCGGAGGCTCAGCCATGATGGGAGAAAATTCGCGTACCTATGCAAAGTGTGACAGAAGAACTTTTGTTCAAAACGCGATCGGCAGTGCAGCGGCAGGAGTGGTGATACAAGCGGGACTAGGATTTGCATCGCCACCGCCCGCTAGCGCGCAGACAACACTCAGTCCGCAAGCGGCGCTGAACGACTTGATGGCCGGAAATGAGCGATTCGCGTCCGACAGGCTGACGTCGGTCGAGCAAGATCTGAAAGTTCTCAAAGAGCACACAGTAGAAAAGCAGGAGCCGTTTGCGGCAGTGCTGGCGTGCGCGGATTCACGGGTGCCGGTGGAATTGGTTTTCGATCAGACGATTGGGCATCTGTTCGTGGCGCGAGTAGCGGGGAACATAGTGACGCCGGAAATTATCGCAAGCCTGGAGTACGGAGTGGCGGTGTTGGGAGTCAAAGTCTTACTGGTGCTGGGACACTCGAGCTGCGGCGCGGTGAAAGCAGGGATGAAGGCCGACGCCGTGCCAGGTCAGATCAGCGCGTTGTATCCTGCGTTACGGCGCGCGGTGGAACAGTCCGGCGGACGATTGGAACAGGCGATCGCGGCGAACGCAAGAATTCAAGCGGAATTGTTACGAACGTCATCAACGGTAATCCGCGACGCCGTGAAAGCAGAAAAGTTAAGCGTGCGGGCGGCTGTGTACGATCTGGCCAGCGGCAAGGTGGCGCTCCTGTAGGCAGTGGACTTCGCTGCGCTAGTCCGGATTGCCGACGGAACCCTTTGCACCTTTCCTAGACTTCAATTCGCGTGCGACAGAACACACAGGAACTGCTGTGGAGGCGGGAGGAGACAGAAGTACCGTCGAGCTACAGTTTTTCCAGAACTGCGATGGCCCGCAAGCGGGCTTAGGTAGGCCGCCGCTGGAAGGCGAGTTTGCCGGCCACGATGGTGGCCATGGGAGCGCCGCGGAAGGTACGTCCGTCGAACGGAGAGTTACGAGACTTGCTCGGCGAATCGTCGACCTTATAGGTCCACTGGTGTGTGGTGGAGAAGATCGTGACGTCGGCGGGTTGGCCCGTGGCGAGTTGGCGTTCGATGCCGAGGACGCGAGCGGGGCCGGTGGTGAAAAGTTCGACCATGCGCATGAGTGAGATCTTGTTTGTGGCGACGAGCTGTTCGAGCGTGAGTGAGAGGGCGGTTTCAAAGCCAAGAATGCCGAACGGCGCGCGGTCGAACTCGACATTTTTAAGAGCCGGCTCGTGGGGAGCGTGATCGGTGGCGATGACGTCGACGGCGCCGTCTGCCAAGCCGGCGAGAAGTGCTTCGCGATCTCCCCGTGAAGCGAGCGGCGGATTCATTTTGAGGCGGGAATCGTAGGTCACGTCTTCATCAATCAAAGTGAAATGGTGTGGCGTGACTTCGCACGTGACGCGCAGGCCGCGCTCCTTGGCCCAGCGAACCTGATCGAGGGAAGCCTTGGCGGAAAGATGGGCGATGTGCAGGCGCGCGCCGGTGAGTTCGGCTAGCTGGACGTCGCGCGAAACGCAGACGGACTCGGCAGCGGCCGGCATGCCGCGCAAGCCGAGGCGTGTCGAAGTGACTCCTTCGCGCATGACGGCGCCCGCGGCAAGCGAAACGTCTTCGGAGTGCTCGATAACCGGAAGGTCCAGCGAGCGGCAGTAGTCCATGACTTGCCGAGCAAGGCGTGCGGTGGCGATGGGTTTCCCATCGTCGGAAACAGCGACGATGCCGGCTTCTTTCATGGCGACGATTTCGGCAATGGCTTCGCCCTGGCTGCCAACGCTGGCGGCCCCTATGGGCCAGACGCGCGTGGCGCCCGCGGTGCGGGCTTTGTCGACGATGAAGCGGGTGATCGAAGCGTTGTCGTGAACCGGCTTGGTGTTGGGCATGCAGCAGACCGCGGTGAAACCACCGCGCGCCGCGGATTTGGTGCCGCTCTCGATGGTTTCTGAGGATTCCTGGCCCGGCTCGCGCAGATGAACGTGAAGGTCAACAAAGCCGGGCGCGACGATCATACCGGAGGCGTCGAAGACTTCGGTGTTGCGTGCGGAGTTGAATTTACCCGGCGCACCAACTTCTTTGATTTGGTCGCCATCGAGCAAGACGTCGAGGGCCGCATCGGTCTTGGAAGCGGGATCAAGGACACGGCCGTTTTTGATCAGCAACATTTTTCTAAGAGTTCCTCTTTTGTGGAACAGGCTCTTGGGACGTGTTACTTTGCCGAGCGCGATCGGTAGCACGGCGATTGTGTACGACCGGCTCCGGAGCAGCGGGATGCGTGCCCTGCTCGCCGACGACAAGCAAATAAAGAATGGCCATACGAACGGCGACACCGTTGGTGACTTGTTCGAGCACGCAGGACTGGGGGCCGTCGGCGACGTCGGGCGTGATTTCAATGCCGCGATTCATCGGGCCGGGATGCAGAACGAGCGCATCCGGCTTGGCGCGCTTGAGGCGTTCCGCGTTCAGCTGATAGCCGTGAATGTAATCATTGGCGGAGATGGAAGCTTCGTGCTGCCGTTCGGTCTGCACGCGCAACATGATGATGACGTCGGCGTCTTCGAGGGCTTCTTCAATCCTGTAGACGCTGCGGATGGGAGTTCCCGGAGCGATTTTTTCCAGTTCGCGCGGCACCCACATCGCAGGGCCGCAGAGCGTGAAGCGGCAGCCGAACTTGCCGAGCAGATGAATGTTGGAGCGGGCGACTCGTGAATGCGACAGGTCGCCGAGTATGGTGACGTTGAGATTTTCGATAGTGCCCTTGCGGTCGCGAATGGTGAGCGCGTCGAGCAAGCCTTGTGACGGATGTTCGTGCGTGCCATCGCCCGCGTTGACGACGGGAATGTCGAGATGGCGCGAAACGTAGTCGGCCGCGCCAGAAGAAAAGTGGCGCATGACGAGGCAATCGGGTTTCATCGCGTTCAGATTGAAAGCGGTGTCGAGCAGCGTTTCGCCCTTTTTCAGGCTGGAGGCTTCGGCCTGAAGGTTCATGGTGTCCGCACCGAGGCGCGATGCGGCGGTGTTGAAGCTGATGCGGGTACGCGTGGAATTTTCGAAAAAGGCGAGGGCGACAGTTTTACCACGCAGCGTAGCGAGCTTTTTTAACGGATGGCGCTGGATTTCCTGAAACGGTTTGCTCTGGTCGAGAAGAAAAGAAATTTGCGCCGCGGAAAGCGGCTCTAAAGCCAGGAGATCACGAAAGCGGTAGCTCACAACCTCGCTCGTCAAGAAAGTTCGTCGTGCTAAGGCCGTTCATCTATTCTACCCGGTCCACCAGAACGACGCGCTCTTCGTTATCAATTTCGCGGAGGCGGACTTCGATGATTTCGGTGTCGCTCGTCTGCACTACGCGGCCGATGTATTGCGCTTCGATGGGCATTTCGCGGTGGCCGCGGTCGATCAATACGCAAAGCGAAACGCGGCGTGGGCGGCCGAGGTCGAAGAGACCATTCATGGCGGCGCGAATCGTGCGGCCGGTGTAGAGGACGTCGTCAACCAGCACGAGGTCCATTCCGTCCACTCCGAAAGTAATTTCGGAGGATTGCAGGACCGCCTGTGGGGCGACTTTGGACAGATCGTCACGGTAGAGAGTGATGTCGAGTGTACCGACAGGAACTTCGACGCCGCCAATGCCGCGCATCGCTTGGGCGATTCGCTGGGCAAGAGGAACACCACGACGCCGGATGCCGATCAACGCCAGGTGCTTGGTGCCGCCGCTTTTTTCTACGATTTCATGGGCAACTCGCTGCAGTGTGCGGTCAATTTCGGCCGCGGACATCAACTGCCCTTTTTCAACGATTCGCATGTGGGCGGAATTCTAGCATAAGCGCGTAGGTGAGGCGTGCCGACGACGAATTGGAGAATTTCACAGGCGTGCTAGACTGCTCGCCCAGGCGAAAAGAGGGGCTCATGAAGTTGGGAAAATTCTGGACAGCGGTTCTTTTTGCAGCGCTAGGCTGCGCGACTCTTTGCTCGGCACAGGCGCCGAAACCTGCCGCAGCGGATCGCAAGCCTGCCGCGAAAACGAGCGCTGCGCCCGCTCGTCCGAAATTGGTGGTGCTGCTGGTCGTGGACCAGATGCGCGGCGACTACGTGGACAAATTCCAGGGTCAGTGGACCGGGGGGTTGAAGAGGCTCGTAAGCGAAGGGGCGTGGTTTCGCGAAGCGGCGTATCCCTATGCGGCCACGGAAACCTGTGTGGGCCACTCGACGATTTCCACCGGCGCCTTTCCCACAACGCATGGCATGGTCGCGAACGCCTGGTGGGATCGCGACTCGCAAAAAATGGTGACTTGTACGCTGGATCCAAAGGCCAGCAACATTGCGTACGGCGGGGCAACCACGCCGAACGGCGACTCCGCCTGGAGGATGCGCATTCCGGCTTTTGCCGAGGAGCTGCGATTTCAAAGCGGCGGCGCCACGCGGGTGGTGGTGTTCTCATTGAAGGCACGATCGGCAATTGCTATGGCCGGCCACAAGGCGGATGCGGCGACGTGGTTCGAGAATGGTTCGTGGATGACGTCGTCAGCCTACGGCACGATGCCGTTTGTCGAGAATTTTGCGAAGGCCCACCCAATGCAAGGCGATCTCGGCAAGACGTGGGACTTATCGCTTCCAAAGACCTCCTACTTTTATGACGAGAAGGCCGCGGGCGCGGTGGCGCCAGGCGGTTGGGAACTGACGTTCCCGCATGCTCTACACGGCAGTGCTGGGAGCAGTGGGCCCGACGCTACGTTCTATTTTCAGTGGGCGACCAGTCCCTACGCCGACACGTACCTGACCAAGATGGCGGAAGACGCCGTGGATCAATTGGGTTTGGGCAAAGGCGGCGGAATGGACTTTCTGGGCGTCAGCTACTCCTCGGTAGATTACGTCGGTCACGCGTTTGGCCCGCGCAGCTGGGAAATTCAAGACGTCCTGATCCGGCTCGACAAAGACCTCGGCGAGCTATTTGCGCAGCTAGACGCCAAAGTCGGCCGCGGCAATTACGTTGTTGCGCTGAGCGCGGACCACGGTGCCGTGCCTACACCTGAAGATATGCAGAAAACCGGGGCCGATGCAGGCGTTCTGCACCTGCCGGAATTACAAGAAAAAATTGAAAAGGCCCTGGAGCCGTTCCACTACACCCAGCCCGCCGTAGCAGGCATTGCGAGTTCGGATGTGTATTTTTCCCCCGGAATTTACGACCGACTGAATACAGATCCCCCTGCGATGCGGGCGGTCCTAGCTGCGATCCGTTCGGTCCCGGGAGTCGCGGATGTCTACCGCGCCGAGGAAGTACAAGATCGCCCGGCAACGAAAAGTCCCATTCGCATGGCGGAAGCTGCCAGCTACTTCGCAGGGCGCAGCGGCGATTTGTTGGTCGTGCCGAAGCCCTACTATCTAGTGGCCTGGTCGCCGGCCGGCAAGCCGCGTGACTTTGGCACGGGACACGGCACGCCGTATTACTACGACCAGCATGTTCCCGTGCTGTTGATGGGCTGGGGCATCGAGCAGGGCGAATACTATGGCCGAATTACGCCAGCGGATATCGCACCTACGCTTGCGGCGCTCTGCGGTGTGACGCTATCCTCGCGCGACGGACACGTGTTGTCGCAAGCTCTGCGCGCTTCCAGCAAAGTAGCCGGCCCCAACCTAAAACGCTAACATCGGCCAAACTGGCGGTCGCAATCGCTACGAAGGGCCGGAACAGCCGAGCCTTCATGCTATCCTTGCACGCGCAGTGAGTTCCTCACCAGCTTCCAACCGCGGGCGTTCCGCTGCCGATGTTGACCTGAGCGTCTCGGTCGGGACGCTTCGCTTCCGCAATCCCATTCTTGCCGCCAGCGGCACTTTCGGCTACGGCATCGAATTCGCGCATCTGGTTGACCTCGGCAAATTGGGTGGTTTTGTAACCAAGGGGCTTTCCCGCGAGCCGATCGCCGGTGCGCCGGCCCCCCGCCTTTGCGAGACCCCCTCGGGCATGCTCAACGCGGTAGGGCTGCAAAATGTGGGGGTGCGGGCGTTTGTGAAGCAAAAACTCCCGGCACTGCGTAAGTTCGCTGTGCCGGTGATCGTCAATGTCTTTGGCTACTGCCAGGAAGACTATGTTGAGGTGATCCGAGCTCTCGAAGACGCCGAGGGCATAGCGGCCTACGAACTGAATATCTCCTGCCCGAACGTTAACAAGGGTGGTCTGCAGTTCGGCTCTGACTCCACCATGGCCGCCGAGGTGACTCGAGCGGCTCGCAGAGCGGCAGCCAAGCGGCCTTTATGGGTAAAGCTGTCTCCCTTGGTTGCAGACATTGGACTTATGGCTCGAGTTCTTGAGGGCGAGGGGGCGGACGCGTTGACCATAGCCAACACCTACCCCGCCATGGCAGTCGATTTTCGCAGCCAAAAGTCGAGGCTGGGGAACCCAACCGGTGGCCTAAGTGGCCCTGCCATCAAGCCGATCACCTTGCGCCTGGTATGGGAAGCGTGGAAATCTGTGAAAATCCCAATTATCGGCTTGGGCGGTATCGAGACGGCATCAGATGTGCTTGATTACGTCACCGTGGGCGCGACTTGCGTACAGGTTGGCACGGCCAGCTTCACTGACCCTAGGGTCAGTGAGAGACTTTCCGATGAGCTTCGCATGGCCTGTTTCGAAGCTAATCTGTTTATTATCAATGAGTTAAGGGGTAGATTTTCCGAAGAAATTGGTTGACATAATGACGTTTTTCTGCTACACTTTTTTGGAGGTTTGTAGCAAAAGCACAACACTATGAAACGACCACTCTTCATGATCTGGGCCGCCGTTCGATGGGTACCTCTCATGTTCCTCATCGCCCCGGTGATGGAAGCCCCTCTGGTGGCCTATAAAACGGAACCTATTAAGCCCATCAAGGCTTGGGTGGGAAACGCGAGCTGGTACGGCAGCGACTTTAACGGGAAGAAGACTGCCAACGGAGAGCGCTTTGACTGCGAATCCCTGACAGCGGCCCATCCTAACCTTCCTTTCGGCTCCATCGTCCGCCTGGTCAACCAAAGAACCGGCCAGTTTGAATTGGTGCGTATCAACGACCGCGGACCCTATCAGGAAGGGCGCGAAATTGACGTTTCCTATCGCGTGGCCCGGAAGATCGGGCTCATCAACTCCGGCGTCAGCCAGGTCCGGCTCGAACTGCTGGAAGTGCCCACGAAACACTAAGCCCTTAGCCGCTGGCTTTTCAACCGCCTGAAACCTCGACAACCGCGAGCGTCACAGATTGTGTTAGGGTTTGTAAGAATGCATCCCGACACCCAACGTGACCCGTGACGTTTGACGCTCATCCCCGCAGCAGCCTCATCGTAGCGCTCGACTTTGATTCACTGAAATCCGCCCTCTCGTTCGCGAAGCAGGTAGCGGACGTTGTCGGCATGTTCAAGATCGGCAGCCAGCTCTTCAGCAATGCCGGGCCGGAAGCCGTGCGGCAAGTCGCGGCGCTCGGTAACGGCGTCTTCCTTGATCTTAAGTATCACGACATTCCCAACACCGTCGCTGGGGCCGTCTTGGCATCGGCAGCCTTGCCTGGCGTGCAGCTGGTCAACGTTCATGCGCTTGGCGGCAGCGCGATGCTCAAAGCGGCAGCGCAAGCGATCAGCGCCGGCGTGCCTATGGGCGCGGACCGGCCCCGGCTGATCGCCGTCACCGTCCTGACCAGCATGGACCAGAAGACCATGCGCGAAGCTGGCATCGCCGGAAGCCCGCTAAGCAGCGCTGTGAAGCTCGCCCAGCTCACGAAAAAGTGCGGCGTTGACGGCGTTGTCGCTTCCGTACAGGAAGCCAAGGCAATTCGCAAAGCATGCGGACGCGATTTTCTGATCGTTACACCCGGAGTCCGCCCACTCGAAAAATCAGGCGGTAAGAAAAAAGACGATCAGGCGCGCACAGCGACTCCCGCGCAAGCGATTCACGCCGGCTCCGACTACATTGTAGTTGGCCGTCCGATTACGGCAGCCAGCGATCCGCGTGCGGCGGCCCAGGCGATCGTGGACGAAATCGCCGCGGCAAAGTAGCTCCGATCCCGATTTGACCGGCTTTGCTCCTTCTCGTAGCATCCGAAGAGAAGCGCTCGTCGCTCATGTCAAAAAACATCATTGTTGGCACTGCTGGACACATCGACCACGGCAAATCGTCACTGGTCGAAGCGCTGACCGGGACACACCCTGATCGCCTCGAAGAAGAGAAGCGTCGCGGCATTACCATCGATCTCGGCTTTGCGTTTCTTCAGGAGAACGGAATCCAGTTTGGCTTTGTCGATGTGCCTGGCCACGAACGTTTTGTCGGCAACATGCTGGCCGGCGCGGCGGGAATTGATCTCATCCTGCTGGTCGTTGCCGCCGATGAGTCCATTAAGCCGCAAACCCGGGAGCATTTCGATATTTGCAGCTTGCTGGGCATTCAACGCGGCTTAGTGGCGCTGACGAAGTCAGACCTCGTCGATCGCGACACGCTCGAACTTGCGCGGCTCGAGGTGGAAGACTACCTGCGCGATTCCTTCCTGCAAGGCGCACCCATTCTTGCGGTGAGTGCGAAGTCCAAAACGGGCCTGCCAGAGTTGAAAAAAGCGCTAGTCGAACAGGCAGGGCAAGTCCCGGGCAAGGATGCGGGCCGCTATTTTCGTTTGCCGATCGATCGCGCATTCTCAATAAAGGGATTCGGCGCCGTAGTGACCGGCACGCTCGTGAGCGGCGGCGTGGGGGCCGGTGAGGAAGTCGAGTTGTTTCCCGCGAATGAGCGCCTGCGCGTCCGCGGCGTGCAATCGGGCGGGAAATCAGCCGAACGTGCGGAAGCAGGCCAGCGTACCGCGGTCAACCTTGCCGGTATCGATCACCACTCGTTGAAGCGAGGCATGACGTTGGCTGCTCCCGGCCGCTTCCGTGCCACGCGGCGAGTGGATGCAAAGCTGCAACTTCTTCCCTCGGCGCGAAAACTCAAAAGCTGTGCACAAGTGCATTTTCACAGCGGTTCGTTTGAGGCAATGGCTGAGGTCACGCTGTTTGGGAGATCAGAACTTGCCGCTGGTGACCATACTTTCGCGCAGCTCAAGCTGAGGGAGAGCGTTCTGCTGCTGCCGGGCGACCGCTTCATCATCCGGCAGTCTTCTCCACTGATCACAATCGGTGGCGGAACGATCCTCGATCCGATTCCGCGGCGCCCGCGCAGCAAAGAAGCACCTCGGGAAAAATTCCTCTCGGCTGTGGAACGAAACGACAGAGTCGAAATTCTGTCTCAGCTGGTGGAGCGCTCGCTCTTCGGGCAGCCACAAAAGGAAATTCCCGCGCGCACGGGATGGACAGACGCCGAGATTCTGGAGACGGTTCGCGACCTTACGTCAGCGAAGCGAATCCGCGTGGTGGCGCCCGACGCTCCGATTTTATATCCCTCTTCTGCTTTCGATGACTTGACGAACAAGATTGCCGATCGGGTCGAACGATTTCACAAGGAAAATCCGTTGCGGCCGGGTATTGCCCGAGAGGATTTGCGGACTGCGCTTGCTCAGCGCCTTCGTCCCGAAATCTTTCGGGCAGCCCTCGAAGAGTTGGCGGCGCAAAAGAAACTCGATCTGCAAGGGGAACTCGTCAAGCGAGCCGGAGCTCAGGTCTCCCTGCTGCCGGAGGAAGCTAAAGCCAAAGAGCAGATCGAAGCTGCGTTTGCCTCTGCAGGTCTGGCCGTCCCGCCGGTCAAAGAAGTTCTGGCCAAGCTCGCAATCGAGGTCCGCCGCTCTGAGAAGCTCCTGCAGCTCTTGCTGCGCGACAAGGCGCTGGTCCGCGTCACCCCGGACCTGATTTTTCACCGCGATGCACTCGCCGGTTTGCGGCCGAAACTCGCGGCATTCAAGGCGGCGAAAGGCGAGCGAATCTCCGTGCCAGCCTTTAAGGATCTCACCGGCATCACACGGAAGTTTGCCATTCCCTTGCTCGAGTACCTCGACCGCGAACGGGTGACCCGGCGGCAGGGCGACGAGCGTGTTATACTTTGATTTCGCGCCCTTTCCGCTCGTTGACCCCCGCAGGAAACGTGCTAGATTCAGGGTAGGGATAGCAGAGGGCAGGAGGCAGTATGGAATTCCCAATGCACTGGCTGATCATTCTGGTCGTCGTGCTGATTCTTTTTGGCGGCCGCAAGATTCCCGAGCTGATGCGCGGTTTGGGCGAAGGCGTGCGCGGTTTCAAGGAAGGCATGTCGGGTAATGGCCCCAAGTCCACGCCGCCGGCGCAGTCGGCGTCCACCGAGAAGCCGGCGGAAGAAAAGCCGCAAGCCTAAGACCAAGTCGGAAAAATTGGATTTGCAAAGGGCGGCTCACAGCCGCCCTTTTTGTTTGGTACGCCACCTCATAGCTCGCTAGCGAACCTGTACCTCGGGGCAATTGTTTCCGCGAAACTTAGCGCCGAAGCTGGTGTTCGACCAGGTAGTCCGGGGAAATTCAGAAAAAGCTAAGACCTGGAGAGACTCATGACCTTTCATTGGAAAAAGTGGAGTGTTTTGCCCGTAGTCGCATGCGCAGCCGGAACCATTGCGTTCGCACAGGATCAATCGCAGCCAGCGAGCGATCCCAAGCCGAAAACTGAGATCGGCCAGCGTAAGGAGAATCAGCAGGACCGCATTGCGCAGGGAGTGCAGAGCGGCCAGCTCACCGCCGGCGAGACGGCAAACCTGGAGAAGAAAGAAGCCGCTATCAACGCAGAAACTCGCGCGGACCGCGCGGCCAACGGCGGCAAATTGACACCAGCCGAAAAGGCGCAAGTCAATCGTCAGCAGAATCGCTTGTCGCGCCAGATCTATCAGGACAAACACAATGCCAACACGGCCCACTACGGCAACAATGAGGTCGGCCAGCGCCGCGAAAACCAGCAGGATCGCATCGCGCAGGGAATCAAGAGCGGCCAGTTAACTGCTAGCGAAACGGCCAAGTTGGAAAATCAGCAGCGAGCCATCAATCATCAAGTTGCGGCGGATCGTGCAGCCAACAGCGGAAAGCTCACCGCCGGTGAAAAGGCGCAGATCAACCACGAACAAAACAAGGCTTCGCGCAATATCTACACCAAGAAGCACAATGCGCGGACGCAGCCCGGAACAAAGAAGTAAGCAGCTTAAACCTTAAAAGACAACCAAGGCGCTCGCAAACGGGCGCCCTTTTTATTCGCCGGACCAGCCGAGCGCGGATAGTTCTCTGCAAAGGCGAGCCAGCGGCAGGCCCACTACATTGAAGTAACAGCCGTCAATGCGAGGGATGAAACGCCCCGCGATTCCCTGAATGGCGTACGCACCGGCTTTGTCAAAAGGCTCGCCTGACGCAAGATACTTCACGATCTCTTGGTCAGATAACGCGGTGAAATGCACCTGCGTGATTTCAGTGAACTCGCGACGTTCAACGTCCGGTAGCCGAATCAGCGCTATGCCGGTTATGACGTTGTGAGTACGCCCGGAAAGTTTTTCCAGCATCTGGCGGGCGTCGTCGGAAGTGCGCGGCTTGCCCATCATGGTTCCATCCAGCGCAACCACCGTGTCGGCCGCAACAACGATCGCAGGCCCGACAGCGCGAGCAGCCACAAGCTCTGCCTTGGCGGCGGCCAGCCGCCGAACCAGGTCGGTGGCTGTTTCGCCAGGAAGAGGCGTTTCGTCCACAGCCGAGGAAAGTACGCTGAAGGAAATCCCGGCATCGCGCAGGATTTCCGCGCGGCGCAGCGAAGCGGAAGCGAGAACTAACTTCATGGGGACGCTGCGTGAAGGATACTACAGGCTTCGACCGGCGGCAGCTGTCGGTCCGCTCGGCCGGTTTTACAAGACCACCGATTCCTGATACTCGCCGAATATGCGGCGCAGCGTGTCGGAGATTTCACCGACGGTCGCATAAGCTTCGACAGCTCCGAGGATTGCGGGAAGGAGATTTTCACTGCCACCAGCTCGACGGCTGAGTTCTTTCAAGGCAGTTTCCGTTTTTTTGGCGTCGCGCCGATTTCGCAGCGCCTGCAGGCGCGCCACCTGCTCTCGTTCCATAGCTGGATCGATTCGCAGCGTGGGAATTTGTCGCTCGTCTTCCGCTTGAAACTCATTCACGCCCACGACGATCTGCTCTTTTGTTTCGACGGCGCGCTGATATTCGAACGCTGATTTTTGAATCTCCTTCTGTACGTAACCGCTTTCAATCGCTTGTAACATTCCTCCAAGGCTATCGATTTTCTTCAGATATGCATTCGCCGCGTCTTCAATTTGCGCAGTCAATGACTCGACCGCATACGAACCAGCCACCGGATCAATCGTGTTCGTCACTCCTATCTCATGCGCGACGATTTGCTGCGTCCGCAACGCGATCAGCGCCGAGTCTTCGGTCGGTAGCGCCAGCGCCTCGTCCAGCGAATTGGTGTGTAGCGACTGGCAGCCACCCAATACCGCCGCGAGCGCCTGCAGCGACACGCGCACAATATTGTTCTCTGGCTGCTGCGCCGTCAGCGACGACCCCGCCGTCTGTGCATGAAACCGCAGCATCAGCGACCGCTCATCTTTTGCGCCGAAGCGCTCCTTCATAATGTGCGCCCACAACCGCCGCGCCGCGCGAAACTTCGCAACCTCCTCCAGAAAATCGTTGTGTACGTTGAAAAAGAACGACAGCTGCGGCGCGAATTCGTCCACGGCGAGGCCTGCGTCCAGCGCGGCCTGCACGTACGCAATCCCGTCCGCCAACGTGAATGCCACTTCCTGCACGGCCGTCGAACCCGCCTCGCGAATGTGATAGCCCGAAATCGAAATGGTGTTCCAGCGAGGCAGCTCGTCTTTGCACCACGCGAACACATCGGTCACGATGCGCATCGCCGGCCGCACCGGGTAAATGTATGTTCCGCGCGCGATGTACTCTTTTAAGATATCGTTCTGCACCGTGCCGGAAAGCCTCGCCAACGACGCGCCCTGCTTGTTGGCAACCGCCACGTATAAGCAGAGCAAAATCGCCGCGGTCGCATTGATGGTCATCGAAGTGGAAACTTTTTCCAGCGGAATCCCCGCGAACAGCGTCTCCATGTCTTCGAGCGAATCAATCGCCACGCCGACTTTACCCACTTCGCCGACAGCCAGCGGATGGTCGGAGTCCATGCCGATCTGCGTGGGTAAATCGAACGCCACCGACAATCCCATCTGCCCCTTGCTCAATAAATAGCGATATCGTTTGTTGGATTCCGCCGCCGTGCCGAAGCCCGCGTACTGCCGCATCGTCCAGAGCCGGCTGCGATACATCGTCGGGTAAATGCCGCGAGTGAAAGGAAATTCGCCGGGGAATCCCGGATGCGCGGCGTCTCGATTCCCGCGCAAGCTCTCTTCCGTATAGAGCCGCTGCACCGGCAATCCCGAGAGCGTCGTGAAAGTCGGCTTGCGCTCCGCCTTTTTGTTTTTGCCTTTCATTTCGACCGAAAAACTTCCGCTTACCCTTGTCGCTGTATCTGTCGAGCCCGCCGGAATGATGTCCAGGAAAACACTGCCATCACCGCCGCCACAAAGAACGCGCTACCCACCAGCCATCGAGCGCCGTCGCGCGTCCATGCGCGGACCGCGCTTTGCACCCAAGCGAGCGCCAAGACCGCAAAGACAGCGCCCACCAGCTCATGCAACAACTGCTTCAGCGCCAGCCAAAACCGCGCAAATCCGCCGCGTCGCGCCGCAGTTCCCTCAGCCGCATTCGTCACCGCCATATTCATCAATCTTATCGCACCACCCGTTGCTAGAGTGGTCAGCCCCAGCCCTCGCCTGTCCCAATGGGCTGTGAATCACTTGGAGACAACGCCCTCACACGGTCTTGTATCCAACTTATCAGAGTCCTACAATCGCCTTTGCGGTAGGGAGAAGCCAGCCTTGCAACTTGACGATCACCTGAAAAACCTGCTTCGCGAACTTGGCCACGCGATCAACGACACTGTTTCGGAGTCGGACCGCATCACCGGAGCGATTGCCGGTGTCCGCGCGCACGGCTACGACATCGTCCTGAAGCTCGACGCCACCATTGGCTTGGCCCGCCGCGACGCGGCTTCAGGTCAGCAAGACTCTCGCCTCACCACCCTCGACCGCCGTTTCCTCGAGTCTCTGCGCATCCAGGTGGACCAGGACTCTTTCAATGAAGCTGAGCCCGAGAGAAAAGCGGTTGGCAAGCTAAGCATGACGCCGCAGGACATTCGCTTTTTGAAATCGCTGCGTATCGCTACCGACGACCCCGAATGAAGCTTTTGCGCCAATCCGTGCTCGCTCGCGCCGCCCTGCTGGCCGCTGCTGCCGCCTGCTCGTCCGCTTACGCAAATGCGCAAGTCCCCGCACCGGTCGCCGCCGCCGCGGTGGATACAGCCGTCCCCATCGTCGTCAAAACGCTCAAGCCTCACAAGGATCCTCATCCGAAATTTGAAGGCACCGTAGTTAACGCCACCGTGGCACAGATCACCGTCCGCGCCAAGGGCAACGACATGGCGCTTCAAACCTTCCCGCTTTCCGAAGGCGCCTCCGCAAAGATGCTTGTCATCATTGATAAGGGCGGCTATCAGTACGGCGACAAAGTCACCGTCTTTTACGATCCCGATACGAAAAAGGCCCTAAAGGTCAAAGGCAAACCCTCGAAAGCCTCGTAGTTTCGCGGAGCCTCAATGCTTCGCCTGCCAGCCGTTTCCGGTGCTTTTTATCCCGCTGAGGCGCATGCTCTCACTGCACTGATTCATAAGTACGCACCGCCTAATAGTCCGTCGGAAAGGAAAGACGTCCGCGCTTGTCTTGTTCCGCATGCGGGTTACATCTATTCAGGAGCCGTCGCGGGCGCCGTTTTTGCTCACATCTCGCTTCCAAAGCGAATCATCATCCTCGGTGTCCGTCATTTTCCTTACGGGGAAGATGCCGCCATGCTTTCGCGAGGCGCCTGGCGCACTCCGCTGGGTGACGCGCTGATCGACGCCGATCTTGCTGCAAGAGTCTCAAATTCCTGCGAACTGCTCCTTGAGGACCCTGTGGCCCACGAGAGTGAACATTCCCTCGAGGTACAGATCCCTTTCCTGCAAGTCCTCGATCCCGGATTCACCTTCGTTCCGATAGCCCTGGGAACGCTTGATTACAATGCGCTCGTGGAGGTTGGCAAAGCTCTGGGCAAAATCCTCACCGAAGAAACTGACGTCTTGCTCCTCACCACCACCGACCTCAACCATTATGAAAATCAGTCAACAACTATGCACAAGGACAATCTCGCGATCGAAAAAATCCTGCAGCTCGATCCTGCGGGCCTTTATGACGTCTGTCACCAAGAGAAAATTTCCATGTGCGGTCTTGGTCCTACCGTTACCATGTTGACTGCGTTGCGGCAAGTCGGCGCCACGAACGCGACCCTCGTCAAGCATGCGACCTCCGCTGACTATTCCCACGACACAAGAAAAGTCGTCGGTTATGCGGGATTTTTGTTTTCCTGATTGCGCCGCGCATGCAAAAAAGAAACGCTCCGAGATGGAGCCTCTCTTTATCGAACGATTCGAGGGAACTAGATTCAAAATGCGCTAATGGTTAGTGCGGTCTGCCGCCGCCAGTGCTGCCGCCTGAGCTTCGAGCGCCGCCGCTGGACGCTCCTCCCGCGGGAGCCGAGCCACGCGATGCTGCGCCTCCTGCAGACGCGCCCGCTCCCGTTGAACCCATGCCTCGTCCGCCGCCTTGTCCAGCGTTGCTCTGATTGAACACGCGTTCATTCGCAACCGAACGTGGCACGCTAGGCGGTGCGGGCGTATTCCTCGCGGTGGGCGGAGCTTGCCGTCCTTGCCCCTCTCTCGCGTTCATCCGATCCGTCACGGGTGGCACGCGCGCTTCATTCCCATTCCGGTTTTGTGTCGGGGGCACCTTCATCCCGCGCTTGGTCTGTTCTGCGTTTCCGTTGACTGCTTCCGCCGCGGCTCCCCCCGCTTGAGAAGCTTCGCCCGCCCTCGTATTCGTCGAATTCACAAACCGGCCCTCGTTTCGGTCAAACACGATCGCCGATCCCGCTGCACCGTCCGTCCCCCTCCCGGTTGTGCCTGTAGTCGCCACCATCGTTCGCGATACCCGCGTCGGCGCCGATGCCGCTGCTAGTTGATTCTGTATGACGTCGCGGCCCGGTTTGTTTTCGACTTTCCATCTCGCGTCGCTCTGAGGAGTGATCTGCCCAGTCACGCCGCGCGTGGTTACCGCGTACAGTCCCTGCGAGAGATTCAGCGGAGTCTTGCCGCGCACGTCCATCGGATGCATCGGCACAATTCCTGTCGACCCATTCGCACCTCGCATCCACACTCCGGTCACCGGCTGCCACCTACCCAAGGCTGGTCCTCCGCGCGTCCCCTGCGGACTCCACAACCATCCAACTCCCGGCCGGAAGAGCCATCCGCCGTAGTGATACGGCAACCAACCCCAGGAGTACCCACCAAGGAACGACCAACCAAAGAATGGATCGTAATACCACGAACCATAATCAAACGGCGACCAGCCAAAGCCCACGCCATAAGGCCGCCAGCAATAGCCGTAGCCAGGCGTGGGAAACCACGATCCGTAGGTGTACAAATCGCCGTACCCCGAAACATAGCCACTACCCCCCGAATATTGCATCGAGGCATTCGTGGCTGCTAGCGATGTCGAAATTCTGCCGGCCGCCCACTGGTCAAATTCGTCGCTTTCTCCCTTATGCGCCACCGCGCCCGACTCGGCATCTCCGGCGTGCATGGAAAATTCATCGCCTTTCGACAACTTTGTGTTTTTCCCGTTTGCCAGTGCCGTCACATGGCCGTGTAGCACACTCACGTTGCTGCCATCGTCAAAGTTGTTCACGCGAAACGTGGCTTTGGACTCCGCTTCCACGCTGAAGTCTCCGCCCGTTACGCTGAAATAGTCCCCACGTGCCGGATCCACGTAAAACTCCGCCGAGCCCTGCCGCAGGATGAGCCGCGTTGTTAGCCCTCCGTCCTCGCTCGACAAATCGTAGAACTGCAGCACCGTGTTTTCGGCCAGAAACGCCAGCGCCCCATTTTCAAACTCCACTTCCACGCGCCCGTTGTCTGTCGCTACCGCATAGCCTTGCCGGATCGGCAGGTTCAAGGCCGCCGTCTCCCAGCTCACTTGCGAACTGTCGGTCAGCGGATCGCCCTTCACGTCCCTGGCGAACCGCACGTCGCCCTGCACTAGGCTCAGCCGCACAATTCGCGCGTGGCTGGTGTCGGCATAAGTGCGCACACTTAGGCATCCGGTGACAAAAAGACCTAAAAATAGGATTGGGAAAACTCTGCGAAGGCTGGCCATTCCTCACCCCCTTGGTGGGGACCCCGTCCATTAATAGGACGCTGGCCAGAGTGTCCAGGTTACCTGCCCCGCCCCAGGCTGGCAGGCCACAATGACCCGATGATCGCTACCTGCTTACATACTCGTCCGACGGCAAGTGTTCCGTCAAGTCAACAGGATGTCCCCAGCTAGGGCGGGCGAGCGGCGAACCTCTTTGTCCGTTTTCCGCCAAGGTATTTCAATATATCGCATGGAAACGTTGCGTCCGCCCCGTCTTGACACCCCGAAAGTGAAACACTAGTTTCAATATCAAGAGGTTGTGTCCACACCTCCCGCGCTGTTCCTTGCGATCCCGCTCGGGGGCGGATCACGAGGTTCTCAAGCTATTCCGTTGTGTGCCTTGAGTGCAGTGCAGCGAAGTTAGGGGAAGAATAAAATGCATCGCAGTGTGAAGGTCATACTTGGGGTGTTTTTTCTCGCAGTTCTCAGCCTTTCCGCCATTCGTTCCGCTTGCGCCCAGGGCGGTGCCACCGGCGCCATCAGTGGCGTCGTCGTTGACTCCTCCGGCGCCAGCGTAGCTGACGCCGACGTCCAGATCATCAACAGCGCCACCGAAGCCGTGGTCCGCAAGATTCCTACCGCTGCGGACGGCTCCTTCGTCGCCACGCTTCTTCCACCGGGCGCCTACTCTGTTGCAGTCAACAAATCCGGCTTCTCGCAATCCAAAGCCGAAGGCATCGAAGTACGCGTCACCGAAACCACTCGCGTCACCATCTCGCTTAAGCCCGGCTCGGTTTCCGAAAAAGTCGAAATTGTCGCCGAAGTCACGGGCGTCGAAACCACCAACGCTACTACTGGCCAGTCCATCGGCACCGAAACCATTCGTGAACTGCCTCTCGCCACGCAGAACTATCAGCAGCTTCTCACCCTCTCTAGCGGCGCGCAGAGCGATCTCAATGCCTCCGCTCAGCTTGGCCGCGGCAATGTCCGCATCATCGTCAACGGTCAGCGCGAGGACAACAACAACTACCTCATCGACGGCATCTCCGCCACGGACTACAACGTAGCCCAAGCCACTTACATTCCGCTTCCCAATCCCGACGTGATCCAGGAGTTTAAGGTACAAACATCGCTCTATGACGCCAGCCAGGGCCGCAATGGCGGCGGCAACGTCAACGCCATTCTCAAATCCGGCACTCGCCAGCTGCATGGCGACGCCTACGAATATTTCCGCAACGACGTTCTCAATGCCAACGATTACTTCCTCAACGCCGCAGGGCAGCCTCGTCCTTCCGTCAAGCAAAATATCTTTGGCGGCAGCCTTGGCGGTCCCGTCGTAAAAGAAAAATTCGGCTTCTTCTTCGTGAACTATCAGGGCACTCGTCAGCGCAGCGCCCTTTCGCCCGGCACCGAAATCAACAATCCGGGTTTCCCCGTTCTTCCCGCGGACCGTTCCGAAGCATCCTTAATTTCCACATTCTTCCCAGGCGGTCTTCCTGCGGGCGTCACCGGACTTGATCCCGTCGCCGTTGCTCTCTTGAATTTCCAAAGCAATCAGTTCAGCGATCCAAGCGGCTTTCTGATTCCCACCGCGAATGGTACTGTCGGGCAGTCCGGCTCTCTTATCGTCAGTAAGCCCGGCAAATACACCGACGACCAGTTCACGGCCAATTGGGACCGCGAATTCCGCGGTGGCCAGGACAAAATTGCCACACGCTTCTTCTTTTCGAATGCCGAGTCCCTGCTTCCCTTCGGCGCTGGCGGCCTGCAGGCCTCACTCGGCGGCACTCTCGCCAGCAGCATCAGCGCGACCGACCTAGATTTTCCCTACGACATTCCGGTCAGAGCTCGCTTCTTCAGCATCAATGAAACTCACCTCTTTTCACCGACTCTGGTCAACGATTTCCGCTTCGGCTTCGTTCACATCAACGACAGCCTCATCAACATTCCGCCGGTCACCGCCGCTGATCTCGGCATCGATCGCCCAACAAACGGCGTCACCTCCTCCATCTATAAGTTCACATTCGGCAGCTCGGGCTTCCAGATCGGTCCCACGCCTCCTGCCGATCAGTTCCAGGATCAAAACACGTTCAACTTCACCGACACCTTCAGTTGGGTGAAAGGCGCACACGTCTTCCGCTTCGGCGGCGAAGCCACTCACGTCAATCTCGACAAGCTCTTTCCTCAAGTTTTCAACGGCCAGCTCTTTTTCGTGAACGGCACTCTGTTCGGCTCTTCTGACCCCACTGAGTTCACCGACTGGCAGAAGTTTCTCCTCGGCTCTCCGGACTCCAGCTTCGGCGGCGGCGGCGTTTACAACCACGAATACCGCTCCAACGACTTTAGCTTCTTCGTTCAGGACGACTGGAAAGCTCGCAACAACCTCACTCTCAATCTCGGTCTGCGAGTCGAGGCGCTCGGCGCTTTCCATGACAACCTCTGCCACATCGGCAATCTCGATCAAGGCTTGGCGAGCAGCGGCCAATATCCCTTCATCAACGGCAGCTGTGCGAACAAGCTCGGCGTGAACGGCCTGACCGGCTCCGGCAGCGATACCACTTACAAAAACGACTACGCCACCGGCCTCGCTCCTCGCATCGGTCTCGCCTACGATCTCGGCGGCAAGCACTCCACCACCATACGCGCCGGTTACGGTATCTACTTCGTTCGCGAAGACGTCGGCACGGTGGACCAGCTCAGCTTCCAGGCTCCCTATCTCCCTGTCGCTTTCGTCGGCGGTTCTGCCGGCTCGCTCCCCGATTTCTTCCTGACGGGCATCAATGCACTTCCGCAAGCGGGTGTGCTCGATCCCAGCTTCATTCCGTGCTTAGGCGTCTTCCAGGGATTCCCCGGCGGCGACACCACCGTCTTTCCGAACTACGGCTGCGCCAGCGGCAGCCCCGGCGTTATTCCCTCACAATTTCTTTTTGGCTTGACCGTGCCTCGCCATTTCGTTGTGCCCAACACCCAGCAATGGAACCTCACTGTGCAACGTGCC
>Ga0075434_100000487_pt1 | contig 29831 bp, 25 predicted proteins | sample RhiMethybrSRZTD3_FD_75298 | JGI IMG/M metagenome (GOLD analysis project Ga0075434, IMG submission 75298) | Populus rhizosphere microbial communities from Tennessee, USA - Rhizosphere MetaG P. TD hybrid SRZTD3 | ecosystem: Host-associated > Plants > Roots > Rhizosphere > Soil | place: USA... | reverse complement strand
CAGCCTCGTGACGGAACATCCGCTCGATCGTGTCGCGCAAGGTCGTGAACTGAACTTCCTCCGCCTCGACGGTCACCGTGCCCGACTCGATCTTCGAGAGGTCCAGGATGTCGCTGATGAGGTTCACGAGGTCGGTGCCGGCGCCGTGGATCGTGCGGGCGAACTCCACCTGGCGGTCGGAGAGGTTGCCCTCCGCGTTCTCTGCGAGCTGCTCGCCGAGGATCAGGATGCTGTTCAAGGGCGTCCGCAGCTCGTGCGACATGTTCGCGAGGAACTCGGACTTGTAGCGCGAGGTAAGGGCGAGCTCCGCCGCCTTCTCCTCCACCGCGCGCCGGGCGAACTCGATCTCCTTGTTCTTGCGCTCGACCTCGACGTTCTGCTCGGCGAGCAGCCGCGCTTTGTTGCCAAGCTCGTCGTTCGTCTGCTCGAGCTCGTTCTGGCGCGTCTGCAGCTCCTGCGCGAGCTGCTGGGACTGGATCAGGAGGCCCTCGGTGCGCATCGTCGCCTCGATCGTGTTGAGGACGACGCCGATGCTGCCGGTGAGCTGCTCGAGGAAGGCGAGCTGCGAGGGGGTGAACTCCCTGAGTGAGGCGAGCTCGATGACCGCCTTGACCTGGCCCTCGAAAAGCACGGGCAGCACGATGATGTCGCTCGGCCGCGCGGCCATGAGGCCCGAGTGAACGCGGACGAGCTCCGGCGGAATATCCTTGAGCAGGATCCGCTGGCCCTCCTGCGCGCATTGCCCGACGAGCCCCTCGCCGCGGCGGAATTCGCGCGGCTCGTCCGATTCCTGCATGTCGGCGTAGCCCGCGAGGCGCTTCAGGCGCTCGCCGCCGTCGCCCTTCGAGACGAGGAACATGACGCCCTGGTGGGCGTTGACCAGCGGCGCAAGCTCGGAGAGCAGCATTCCGGCGACCGTCGTCAGGTCGCGCTGGCCCTGCATCATGCGGCTGAACTTCGCGAGGTTCGTCTTCAGCCAGTCCTGCTCCGTGTTGGCGAGCGTCGTGGCGCGCAGGTTGCCGATCATCGCGTTGATGTTGTCCTTGAGGTCGGCGACCTCGCCCCGAGCGTCGACCTGGATCGAGCGCGTCAGGTCGCCCTGCGTCACCGCGGTCGCGACCTCCGCGATTGCGCGCACCTGCGTCGTCAGGTTGGCCGCGAGCATGTTCACGTTGGCCGTGAGGTCCCGCCAGGTGCCCGCGGCGCCGGGCACGTTTGCCTGGCCACCGAGGCGGCCCTCGACGCCGACCTCGCGCGCGACAGACGTCACCTGCTCGGCGAAGGTCGCGAGCGTCGCGGTCATGCTGTTGATGGTGTCGGCCAGCGCAGCAACCTCGCCCTTCGACTCTACGGTCAGGCGCTGGCCGAGCTCGCCGCTCGCGACCGCCGTCACGACCTTCACGATGCCGCGGACCTGGTTGGTGAGGTTCGCGGCCATGACATTCACGTTGTCGGTGAGGTCCTTCCAGGTGCCGGCGACTCCGGAGACGTTCGCCTGCCCGCCGAGCTTGCCGTCGGTGCCAACCTCGCGCGCCACGCGCGTCACCTCGGAGGCGAAGGAACGCAGCTGATCCACCATCGTGTTGACGGTGTTCTTGAGCGCGAGGATCTCGCCCTTCACGTCCACGGTGATCTTGCGCGACAGGTCGCCGCGCGCGATGGCTGTCGCGACCTCGGCGATGTTGCGGACCTGACCGGTGAGGTTGCCGGCCATCGAGTTGACGTTGTCGGTGAGGTCCTTCCAGGTGCCGGCGACCCCCGGCACGATCGCCTGGCCGCCGAGCTTGCCGTCGGAACCGACCTCGCGCGCCACGCGCGTCACCTCCGCCGCGAAGCCATTCAGCTGGTCGACCATCGTGTTGATGGTCTCCTTGAGCTGCAGGATCTCGCCGCGGACATCGGCGGTGATCTTTCTGGACAGGTCGCCGCGCGCGACGGCGGTCGTCACCTCGGCGATGTTGCGCACCTGCGCGGTGAGGTTGCCGGCCATCGAGTTGACGTTGTCGGTGAGGTCCTTCCAGGTGCCGGCGACGCCCGGCACGTCCGCCTGGCCGCCGAGCTTGCCGTCGGTGCCGACTTCGCGCGCGACGCGCGTCACCTCCGCCGCGAAGCCGTTCAGCTGGTCCACCATCGTGTTGACGGTGTTCTTGAGCTCGAGGATCTCGCCCTTCACGTCCACGGTGATCTTGCGCGAAAGGTCGCCGCGCGCGACCGCGGTCGTCACTTCGGCGATGTTGCGCACCTGGTCGGTCAGGTTGCTCGCCATCGAGTTGACGTTATCGGTGAGGTCCTTCCAGGTGCCCGCGACCCCGGGGACGTTGGCCTGTCCGCCCAGCTTGCCCTCGGTGCCCACCTCGCGCGCAACGCGGGTCACTTCCGCCGCGAAGCCGTTCAGCTGGTCCACCATCGTGTTGATGGTCTCCTTGAGCTGGAGGATCTCGCCGCGGACATCGGCGGTGATCTTTCTGGACAGGTCGCCGCGCGCGACAGCGGTCGTCACCTCGGCAATGTTGCGCACCTGGGCGGTCAGGTTGCTTGCCATCGCGTTGACGTTGTCGGTCAGGTCCTTCCAAGTGCCGGCCACGCCCGGCACGATGGCCTGGCCGCCCAGCTTGCCCTCGGTGCCCACCTCGCGCGCGACGCGCGTCACCTCGGACGCGAACGAGCGAAGCTGGTCCACCATCGTGTTGATGGCTTCCTTGAGCTGCAGGATCTCGCCGCGCACGTCCACGGTGATTTTGCGCGAGAGGTCCCCTCTCGCGACCGCGATGGTGACGTCCGCGATGTTGCGCACCTGGTCGGTCAGGTTGCTCGCCATCGAATTGACGTTGTCGGTGAGGTCTTTCCAGACGCCGCTCACGTCGCGGACCTGCGCCTGGCCGCCGAGCTTGCCCTCGGTGCCCACCTCGCGCGCCACGCGCGTCACTTCGGAAGTGAATACGCTCATCTGCTCGATCATCGTGTTGACGATCGAGGCGGAGCGAAGGAACTCGCCCTCCAGGGGGCGGCCCGCGGCGACGAGCTGCATCGTCTGGGAGAGATCGCCCTTTGCGACGGCCGTGATCGTGCGCGTTACCTCCGTAGTCGGCCACAGGAGGTCGTCCACGAGCGTGTTGAATGAGCGCTCCATCTCGGCCCAGGCGCCCCGGCGGCCGGCCATGGCCATGCGGTGGCGCGTCTTTCCTTCGCGCCCGACGATCTGGCCGCTGCGCTCGAGCTCGTGCGCGAGGAGTTGATTCGAGCTGACGATCTCGTTGAAGGTGTCGGCGATCTTGCCCGCGATGCCGACCTGGTCGCCGGGGAGCCGCACGGAGAAGTCGCCGTCGCGCATCGCCTGGAGCGCGCGCAGGAGGTCGCGCCGATTGACCGCAGGATCCTGCGGCGTATTTCCGGCGCGCGTCGACTGCCGGACTTGGTCTGGATTCCGCACGAAATCCCCCTCGATGCACCGGGCGCCAAAAACTCGGGGGATTATTGCCAGACGAAAAGGCCGGCGCTGTAGGACCGCGCCTACGCGCGCGTCCCACAACATCGTCATATGCGGAAAGCTAGAACTCGTCCGCTTTCAGGCCGAGTTTCTCGAGGCGACGGTACATCGCGCTCCGGGACAATCCGAGCGCTTCGGCGGCCGCCTGCACGCTTCCGCCGTTACGTTTGATCGCGGAGCGGATCAGCGCCCGCTCGGCATCCTCGAGGCTCATCTCCTCGAGTGACGGCGGGCCGGCGCGCACGGCCGACAGCCGGAGGTCCGCGACGCCGACCTCCTCGCCTGCCGTGAGCAGGAGGCTGCGCTCCACGACGCTGTTGAGCTCGCGCACGTTGCCCGGCCAGGCGTACTGCTGCAGTGCGAGAAGCGCCGTGGGATCGAACCCTTTCACCGTCCGCCCGTACTGCTGCGCTTTCTTTTCGAGCTGGGCATTCGCTAGCTCGAGGATCTCCTCGCGCCGTTCGCGGAGCGGCGGGATGCGGATCTCGACCGTGTTGATGCGGAAAAGCAGGTCCTCGCGGAAGCGCCCGTCCCGGATCATCGACGGCAGGTCGGCGTTCGTCGCCGAGACGACGCGCACGTCCGCGCGCTGCGTGCGCGAGGACCCGACGCGCTCGAATTCGCCGGTCTCGAGCGCGCGCAGGAGCCGCGCCTGCTGCGCGGGCGGCACGTTGCCGATCTCGTCGAGGAAGAGCGTGCCGCCATCGGCCAGCTCGAAGCGGCCCGTGCGATCGGCCTTGGCGTCCGTGAACGCTCCCTTCACATGACCGAACATCTCGCTTTCGAAGATGGTCTCCGGAAGCCCGCCGGCGTTCACCGAGATGAAGGACTTGTCCGCGCGCGCGGACCAGCCGTGGATGAGCTTCGCGAGGAGGCTCTTCCCGGTGCCCGGCTCGCCCGTGATGAGCACGCTCGCGTCGGAGCGCGCCACCTGGCGCGCGAGCTTCACGACTTCCTGCATGGGCCGTGAGCTCGCGATGAGGTCGGTGCCATCGGAGCCGCGGAGGATCGCGTTCTCGTCCGCCAGGCGCCTCCCTTGCTTCCGCGCCTCCGCGAGCTGGACCTGGTTGCGGAGCACCGACAGGAGCCGCTGGTTGTTCCAGGGCTTCTCGAGGAAGTCGTTGGCGCCGTTCCGCATCGCTTTGACGGCGACCTCGACGGTCGCCCAGGCGGTCATGACGACGACGGGGATCTCCGGGTGCTCGCGGTGCAGCTGCTCGACGAGGGCGACGCCCTCCTCGCCGGAGGTCGTGTCGCGGGAGTAATTGAGGTCGACGAGCGCGACGTCGACGTGCTCCCGCGCCGTGATGTCGAGGACGCCGGCGGGGGACGAGGCCGTCGCGACCTCGAAGCCCTCGCGCTTCAGCAGGAGCTTCAGCGCCGAAAGGATGTCCGCCTGATCATCCGCAACGAGTATGCGCGGCTGCATCAGGCGGATCGTGCCCGGGCCTCACTCGTAGCGCAACGCCGCCGCCGGGTCGACCTTCAGCGCGCGCCGCGTCGGCGTCAGCGTGGCGGCGATCGCGACCGCGATCATGAGCGCGACCACCATCGTGTAGATCCCCGGGTCGTACGGGCTCACCTGGCCGAGGACGTCGCCGAGGCCGCGGCCCATGAGCGGCAGCAGCGTCATTCCAATCGCGACGCCGATCAGGATCTGCACGCCGCTCGCGCGCAGGACCATGCGCAGGATCCGCCCGTCGTCCGCGCCGAGCGCGCGGCGAACGCCGATCTCGCGCGTGCGCTGGCCCACGTGGAAGGCGAGCACGCCGAAGAGCCCGGCGGCCGCGAGCACGAGCGCGACCACCGCGAACACGGCGAACATCGAGCCGATGATGCGGAAGCCCGCGGTCTTGACGAGGCGCGATTCCTCGAAGGTGCGCATCCAGTAGAGCGCGAGGTCGGGGTCGGACTGCTGGAGCGCCGTGCGCACGCCGCCGATGAGGCTGCGCGGGTCGCCCTCGCCGCGCACGGCGATGCTCATGAAGCGCTGCGGGTGCTGCAGGACGGAGGTGTAGATACCCTCGTCCATCTCTCCGTCCTCGTCCATCATCACGTTCGGCACGACGCCGATGATCGTGAGCCACTCCTCGTCCTTGGAGATGTCGAACTTCACGCGCTTGCCGATCGGCGACTCGCCCGGGAACATGCTGTTCGCCATGAACTCGTTGATCACGCCGACGGGCATGGAATCGAGGCTGTCGCGGCTGTCGAACAGGCGCCCCTGCACCGGCTGGATGCGGAAGGTCTTGAAGAACGACGGGCTCACCGACACGGCGTTGACGAAAGGCTTCTTCGAGTCGTCGCCGTAGCTGCGACCCTCGACCGACATCGGGCCGTCGCCGGCGCCGTGGCCGGGCAGCGAGTCCGTGACGGCCGCGGCCTGGATGCCGGGCTCCGACTCGATCCGCGCGAGGAGGTTGTCCCAGAAGCGGACCTGGTCCGCCTTCTCCATGTAAGTGCCGTTCGTGAGGCCGACGCGGGCCGTCATGATGTCGTCGGTCCTGACGCCGAGGTCGGACGACGTGGCATACAGGACGCTCTTCGTCATGAGCGCGGCGACGCCGAGCAGGAGGCACGCGAGCGCGACTTCCACCACGACGAGGCCCCAGGCGATGCGGCCGATGGCGAGACCGGTGCCCATGCGCCCACCGTCGCGCAGCAGCGAGTCGAGCGAGGGGCGCGAGGCGCGGATCGCCGCGGGCAGCCCCGCGAGGACCGTCGAGAGGAGCGCCGCGCCGACGGCGACGGTCGCGACCCGGTAGTCGATCTCGAAGGTCCACCAGGAAGGGCTGTCCTCGAGCAGCTTCGAGACCGCGAGCTGGATGCCGTCGAGCGCGACGGATGCGAGCAGGAGGCCGATGACGGTCGCGACTGCGCTGATCACGAAACCCTCGGCCAGCATGTGCAGCACGAGGCGGCCACGCGAGGCACCGAGGGCCGAGCGCACCGTCGTCTCGCGCACGCGGTAAGCCGAGCGCGCGAGCAGGAGGTTGGAGACGTTCGCACAGGCGATCAGCAGCACGAAGCCGACCGCGATGACGAGCGTCCAGATGAGCGTCGCGCCGTCGCCGCCGATGAAGGCGGCGGCGGCCGGCGTCACCTCGAAGTGGCCGTTGAAGACCGTCTTGCCGACTTCGGACTTGATCGCCGCCGCGACCGGCCCGAGCTCTTGCTGCGCGACGTCCGCGCTGCCGCCTTCCTTCAGGAGGCCGAAGACCTGCACGTCGACGCCATCGAGGCGCGGGACGCGCGTCGCGTCCTGCTGGTTCGCGATCCAGAGCGCGGCGCGGCTCGGGAAGGTGTAGCCCTCCGGCATCACGCCGATGACCTCGGACGACTTGCCGTTCACGCGCACGATGCGCCCGATGACCGTCGGGTCGGAGTCGAAGCGCTCTTTCCAGAGGTTGTGCGAGAGCACAACCACCGGCGCCGCGCCTTCGATCGTGTCGCGCGGGAGGATGGTGCGCCCGAGCTCGGGCGCGACGCCGGTCACTTCGAAAATGTGCCCGTCTGCGAAGGCGCCGTCGTAGCGCTCCGCCTGGCCGTCGCCGGTCAGGTAGGTCGTGCCGACGTAGATGCTGCCCATCGCGGCGAACTGCGTCGACGCCTCGCGGACCTTCAGGTAGTCCAGCGGCAGCATCGACTGGTCGAAGTCGTCGGGCGCCTGGCCGCCGATCGTCGAGATCGTATAGAGGCGGTCCGCGTTCGGGTAGGGCGTCGGTTTCAGCATCAGCGTGTCGGCGACGCCGTACATGAAGATCACCGCGCCGAGGCCGAGTCCCAGCACTCCTGCGGCGAGCGCGGCAAAGCCCGGCGCGCGGCCGAGCCCTGCGATTGCGGCCTTCAGTTCCTCGATGAATGCGCGCATCGGTCGCTCCTCAGGCCTTCGCGGCGCGGCGCTGCGAGAGGTCGATCAGCGTGCTCTCGTCGACGACGCGGCCATCGAAGAGCTGGACCTTGCGGTCCGCGTAGTCGGCATAGCGCGGGTCGTGCGTGACCATGCAGATGGTCGCGCCTTCGCGGTGCAGCTCGCGCAGCAGGTTCATGACCGCCTCGCCGTTCCGCGAGTCGAGGTTGCCGGTCGGCTCGTCGGCGAGGAGGATCGCGGGCTTGCCCGCGAGCGCGCGGGCAACGGCGACGCGCTGCTGCTGTCCGCCGGAGAGCTGAGCCGGGTGGTGGTTCACGCGGTGCGACATGCCGACGCGCTCGAGCGCGTGCAGCGCGGCCTTGCGGCGCTCCTCGCCGCTCATGCTCTCGCGGTAGGTGAGCGGCAGCTCGACGTTCTGCAGCACCGTCAGGTCGCCGATCAGGTTGAAGGCCTGGAAGATGAAGCCGATGCGCTCGTTCCGGACCTTAGCGCGCGCGGCACGGCCGAGCGCGGTGACGTCCTGGCCGTCCAGCGTGTACTTGCCCTCGGTCGCCGAGTCCAGCAGGCCCAGCAGCGCGAGCAGCGTCGACTTGCCGCAGCCCGAAGGGCCGGAGATCGAGAGAAACTCGCCCTTGGCAACGTCGAGGTGAATGCCGTCGAGTGCGTGCGTCTCGAGGTCGTCCGTGTAGAAGACCTTGGTGACGGCCTTGAGGCTGATCATGGCTGGATCCTGCATCGTCATGCTCCGTTGCCTGGTGGGGTCGAGCGGGTTTTTCAGTCGATCACGAGCCGGTCTTTGCCGGACCATTGCGTGGTGTCGGCGAGCGCCACGATGTCGCCGGGCTCGAGGCCATCGAGCACGACGATCTGGTTCACGGACGCCTTTCCGAACTTCACCGGCACGCGCTCGGCGACGGAATCGCCGGGCTTCGCGCGGAAAACGGTGGTGGTGGAGTCGGATTGCGCGCCAACCGGGCGGCCGACGTAGCGCACGTTCCTGAGAGTCTCGATCGCGATGGTGCCGTCGACCGAGAGGTCGGCGCGCGCCTGCGTCGGCAGCGGCTCGTCGAACTCGACCTCGACCTTGACGGCGCCGGCCGTGACCGCGGGATCGACGCGGACGACGCGCCCGCGCACGAGGCGGTCGCGCATGTCGACGACGGCCGGCAGCCCCGCGGCGAGATCACGCGCGTCGAGCTCCGGAATCCGGAGCACCGCGTAGAGCGTGCCCGGCTTCGCGACGCGGGCGACGTTCGATCCTGGCGCGAGCTGCTGCCCTTCCTGCACCGGCACGCTCTGCACGACGCCCGCGATCCCCGCCTTGACGGCGAGGGAATCGGCTGCGAGGCGGCTTTCCTCGGCCGCGCGCTCGAGCTGGCGCAGGCGTGCCTGCCGCGCCTCGAGCTGCGCACTGACGGCGGAATCGAGCGCAGCGAGGCGCTGCTGCTCGATCTTCGCACGCTCGCCGAGCTGGGCCGAGAGGATCTTAGAGCGGGAGTACTGGAGCTCGGACACCGCGTGCTGCTCGAACGCGCGTTCCTCCGCGACGGCCTGCAGGCGCGCGGACTCCGCGGAGGCGCGCGCTTCGGCGAGGGAGGAGCGCCGGTCGAGGCGCTGGCTCTCGAGCTCGAGCCGCGCGGCCGCATACTCGGCGCGCGCGGCGGCGACTTCGAGCGCCGCGGCGTCGGCCGCGCGCTCGACTTCAGGATTGGAGAGCTGGACGATGACCGCGTCGGGCTCGACGGTCTCGCCGGCGCGGACCAGCACGCGGTCGACGCGCGCATCCACGCGCGTCGAGAGCCAGCGCGCCTCGCGCGGCTGCAGGACGCCGGGGCCGCGTACCTTCCGCTCGAGCGTGCCTTCCTTCACTTCGTCGAGGTAGAGCTCCTCGCGCGCGACCGCGGGCGCGCCCGGCTCGAGCCGGGCAATGCCGAAGGCGACGCCGGACAACAGAAGAAGCCCGCCGGCCATGACGGCGAGCTTCTTGTGCCTGAACATCTCCTGGATGCGCGGCCGGTCCATCAGATCACCAGCGACGGTATGCCGGTGAGCTTGCGGAACTCGGGCAGCATCGCGTTGACTCCCGGGTTCACGCACTGCGGGCGCAGCATCCAGAGCGCCAGCATCAGGCCGATCGCGACCGCGATGAACGCGCGCGTCATCTGTGCTTCGGACGGCGAGCCCTCACGGCCCACGGCCGCGGCCGGCTCAACCCTGCGGTTCGGCATGCTTCGCCGCGTCGGCGAGCTTCATCTCGCGCGAGCCGATGACTTCGACGGCAGGCAGCGAGGCGATCAGGGTGTCGCCGACGGCGAGCGTCGTGGGTTCGCCGACCTCGATGACGCCCTTCGGCAGGGCACCGTCGTGTCCGCGATCCAGCGTGAAGCCCGCGAGTCCGACGATCACGACCGCTGCGAACGTCGCGATGGCGGTATTGCGATGGAACAACGTCTTCATGGCTCTCTCCTTACTCTCTCTGTCGATGCGGCTTGCGCCGCTTCCTGATCTAGATAGAGCAAAGAGCGTGCCAACTTGGATTGAATGTCCGTAACTACATGATTTAGTGAAGTTTATAGTTATTTGTTAGAGGGGGGCGCCCACCGCCGCCAGTGTCCACCGGACGCGGACATCCCGGACATGGGACAGCCCGGACGGACACCATCCCACAACCGGGACGCTCTTAAAGGGGACGTGCCCCTTTTAATGATTCGTAAGGTACGGGATCGCGGGCGGCGGGAAATGCGGCTCGTCGGCCGCGGCTTCGGCGGCGAGCTCAGGCGCGGCGGCAGATGCGTCGGGTTCCGGGCCGGCGGTGATCTCGGGCTCCGATACCGCTTCCTCGGGCTCCGGTTCCGGGGTCGGCTCGTCCGGGAATGCTTCGGGATCGAGCCGGCGGAGAAGCTCGCCCGCGAGTGCAAGGTAGGCGAGCGCGCCGCGCGAGTCGCGGTCGTGCAGCATCGCCGGCACGCCGAACGACGGTGCCTCGGCCAGGCGGACGTTGCGCGGGATGATCGTGCGGAACACGCGGTCGCCGAAATGCTCGATGAGCTGCGCCGCGACGTCGTTCGAGAGGTTGTTCCGCGGGTCGAACATCGTCCGCAGGATTCCTTCCATCTCGAGCTTGGAATTCACCGAGTCGCGGATCTGCTCGATCGTGCTCATGAGGCCCGAGAGCCCCTCGAGCGCGTAGTACTCGCACTGCATCGGCACCAGCACGGAATCCGCCGCCGTCAATGCGTTCACGGTCAGGATGTTGAGCGCGGGCGGGCAGTCTATAACCATCACGTCATAGCGGTCCCGCACGGGCAAAAGCGCCTTTTCCAGGCGGTGCTCGCGGCCTGCGAGCAGCGTCAGCAGCCGGACTTCCGCCGCGGTGAGGTCCTGGTTCGCGGGCAGGAGGTCGAAGCCAGCGCCCTCGATCGTGACGATCGCGTCGACGATGTTGCAGTCGCCGAGCAGGACGTCGGTCGTCGAGCGCTCAAGCGTCCGCTTGTCGACGCCGCAGCCCATCGTCGCGTTGCCCTGGGGATCGAGGTCGATCAGGAGGACCCGCCGCTGCATGGCGGCGACCGAGGCGGCGAGGTTGACGGCCGTGGTGGTCTTTCCGACGCCGCCTTTCTGGTTCGCGATCGCGATGATGCGCTTCATCAGGCTAAACCCTAGCAAGTTCGACGAGACAACGCTCGGCATCGAGGCCCGGGACCCGGATCGGACGCACGGCGAGCACCTTCCAGCCTGTAGGAACGCCCTTCAATTCCGCTTCCGGGACCTTGCCTTTCATGGCGAGGAGCCGGCCGTCCCGCCCGGCCAGGTGGCCGGCCACCCGGACGAACTCCGCCAGCGGTCCGAGCGCCCGGGCGATGACCGTGTCGAAAGCTTTCTTCGGTTTCAGCGCCTCGGCACGCCCCTGGATCACCTCGACATTCGGCAGGCGCAGCATCGTGCAGGCATGGCGCTGGAATGTGACCTTCTTTCCTGTCGAGTCGATGAGGCTGTAGTGCCGGTCGAGGTCCACGATTGCGAGCGGCAGCCCCGGGAAACCCGCGCCGGACCCGACGTCGGCGACCGTGAGTCCTTTCAGGTGCGGAAATATGGCGAGCGAGTCGAGCAGGTGCTTGTCGACCACCTCAGCGGGGTCCTTGATCGCCGTCAGGTTGAAGCGCGTGTTCCAGTCCCCGAGCTCGGTGACGAGAGTGAGGAGCGCCTCGACCTGGGCGGGCGCGAGCGCGAGGCCCAGCTCCGAGAGCCCGGCCGCGAGCCGCGATTCGATTTCCGCCGCCACCTCAGGCGATCTTCACGACCGTGCGTCCCTGGATCTGGTTCTTGATGTAGCCGTCGAAAGCGGACGGCAGCTCATCGAAGGTAATGGTCCGCGTGACGAGCTTGTCGAGGTGCCTCGGCTTCAGGTCCGTTGCGAGGCGCTTCCAGATCTGCAGGCGCACGTCGCGCGGCATCGAGGACGAGTTGACGCCAAGCAGGCTCACGCCGCGCAGGATGAACGGCATCACCGTCGTCTCGAGCTTGTGGCTCGCGGCGAGGCCGATGCTGACGATGTTGCCCCAGTTGTCCACCGTGCGCGTGAGCCAGGTGAGGATCTCGCCGCCCACGTTGTCGATCGCGCCGCCCCACAGCGCCGACTCGAGCGGGCGCTTGCCCAAATCGATCTCCTGACGGCGCAGGATGCGCGAAGCGCCGAGAGCCTTCAGGTGCGCGTCGGCCTCGGGCTTGCCGCTCACCGCGACGACCTCGAAGCCGCGCGCCGTGAGGATGTCGACCGCGATCGAGCCGACGCCGCCCGAGGCGCCGGTGACGACGATCGGGCCCATCGCGGGCTTCTGCCCGTTCTGCTCCATGCGGTGGATGGCGAGTCCCGTCGTAAAGCCCGCGGTGCCGAGCGCCATCGCGTCGAAGAGGCTGAGGCCATCCGGCAGCGGAATGACGGAGTCGCCCGCGGCGCGCGCGTACTCGGCGTAGCCGCCGTCGAGCGTCTCGGAATGTCCGCAGCCCGTGACGAGGACCTGCTCCCCCTGCCTGTAGCGCGCGTCGGTCGAGCTCGCGACTTCGCCCGAGAGGTCGATGCCGCCGTTCAGCGGGTACTTGCGGAGGATCTTGCCGGCGCCGGTCGCGGCGAGCGCGTCCTTGAAGTTGATGCTCGAGTACCGCACTCGGATCACGACCTCGCCCGCCGTGAGGGCGTCCGTATGCATCTTCTCGAAGCCCGCGGCGATCTTGCCCTCGCGCTCATGGATCCGGAATGCCTTGAATTCGCTCATGTCACTTCCTGTCCAGCCAGACCTCGATGCCCTGGCAGTTGAGCTCCACGTCGCCGTCGAGGAGAGCGTGCCGCTTCGCGTCGTCCTGCGGAAAGCCATGCGCGTCGAGCCAGGACGACATCATCGCAAACATCCCGTGGCGAAGCTTGTTCGCGCGGTCCGGCGCGTCACGGTAGCGCAGGCCGAGGTCCGCGTACGCGAGGATGCGCTCCTTGACCTCGCGCGCGAGGCGCTCGAGGTCCACGACCTCTCCGTAGTGCGTGAGGAAGATGGACAACGGCGTGTACGACATCAGGCGGTCCACGGACCGGCATAGCGCTTCCGGGTCGAAATGCACCGGCGTCGTCGTCGGGAAGATGAACTCGCGGCCGTCGACGTCGAAGTCGCGGTAGGAGATGCCGAAAGTGTCGCCGGCGAAGATGAGGTCGTGCGCGTCGTCGACCACGCAGTAGTGGTGGAGCGCGTGGCCCGGCGTGTGGATTAGCTCGAGCGTCCGCCCACCGAGCGTGATCGTCGCGCCGTCGTCCGGCTCGAAGATTCGCTCGCGGTCGATCGGGACGATGTCGCCGTAGAGTGACCTGAATTGCTCTTCGCCGTACACGGCGATCGAGCCCGCGACGAGCTTGCCCGGCTTCACGAGGTGCGGCGCGCCGCGCGGATGCACGGCACAGCGCGCGTTCGGCAGCGCCTGCATCAGCGCGCCGGCACCGCCCGCGTGGTCGAGGTGCACGTGCGTCGCGAGCACCCAGTCGACGTCGCCGCGGTCAATGCCCTTCGCCTCGAGCGTCGCGAGCAGGGTCGGGACTGAATGCGTCGTGCCGGTATCCACGAAGGCGGCGCGGCCTGCATCGACGACAAGGTGAGACGCCGCCAGCTTCGGCCGCACGTAGTCCGCGTCAATCGCCGTGATGCCGGCGCGGAAGTCGGTCAGCTTCGAGGCGAGGTCACGCACGGCACGACCATGTCGAGGAACGCCTGGAATTCCTTCAGGAACTTCGCGAGAAATTCCCTCGTCGACTCCTCGCTGACGTTGCCCCCGTCGTCGATCAGGTCCTTCGTGAACTGGATGTAGGCCTCCGGCGAGTTCATCTGCGGCGAGTTGCAGAAGCTGAGGACGCTGCGCAGCTGCTGCTGCGCCACGGCCGTGCCGATCCTGCCCGGCGAGGCGCCGATCACGGCCGAGGGCTTGTGCGCAAATGAATTCTGGCCGCGTGGCCGGCTCGCCCAGTCGATCGCGTTCTTGAGCGCGCCTGGGATCGAGCGGTTGTACTCCGGGGTGACGAGCAGGACCGCGTTCACGGCCGCCAGGTCTTCCTTGAACCTGCGCGCGGGAGCCGGAAAGTCCTTGTCGTAGTCGTAGCTGTAGAGCGGCAGGTCGCCGATCGCGATCTCCCGAAAAGCAAGCGTCGGCGGTGCGAGCCGCACGAGCGCCTTGGCAAGCTTGCGGTTGATCGAAGCCTTCGCGAGGCTGCCGACGATGTATCCGACCCGGTGGTCCATCATTCCGCCCTTACGGACATGATCTCACGACTTGCGCGATGCTTCAGGCGCGGACATCGGACCAGTCGGCGTGGTGATTGAAGAGCGTGACGACGAAGGGGCAGAGAGGCCGGATGCGGAACCCCTCCCGGCGGGCATCGGCCACCATGTGCTCGACGAGCATCGTGGCAATGCCCCTGCCCCGCAGCGCAGTCGGGGTAAGCGTATGGTCGGCGACATAGATGTCGGGCGGCTGGCGGAAGAAGGTGAGCTCGGCCTCGCCGGCGTGGCCTGCCAACTTGCCGACGTAGCGCCCGCGCGTCGCGCCGAGCTCGCGGGTGACTTCGACCTGGCTTTTCGCGGGCATCCTGCCCTCAGTCGTGCTTCGGGGTCGCGAGTCCCTGCTGCGCGGAGAAGAACTTCGCGAGCGCGTGGATCTCGTCCTGCGAGAGCTGCTGCGCGAAGGGCTGCATGATCGCGTTCTTGCGCTTGCCGAGGCGGTAGTCGTTCAGGGCCTGCGCGATATAGTCGGCGTGCTGGCCGCCGAGGTTTGGGTAGTCGTCGGTCGTGCCGCGGCCGTTCTTGCCGTGGCAGGCGGCGCAAGCCTCTGCTTTCGCGGGCGGCGCGCCGACCGGCTCGCTGCCGGAGCTTGCCGGCACGAGCGACGCGAAGTAAGCCGCGACGTCCGCGCGGTCCTGTTCCGAGAGCGTGTTCGCGTAGCCTTGCATTGTCGGGTGCCAGCGCGCACCCGCCCGGTACTCGCCGAGCGCCGCGACGATGTACGACGCATGCTGCCCGCCGAGCTTCGGCACGGAATATTTCGGGTAGGAATTCTTGTAGTTCTCGATGCCGTGGCAGCCAAGGCAGGTATAAACGAGCTTTGCGCCGTGCGCGGCGTCGCCGTCCGCCTGCGCGGCGAGCGGGGAAAGGGCGAGCATTCCGGCAGCGATCAGGGACTGGGCGGCGCGATGCATCGTGTCAAACTCTCGAGCGGCGTGAGCGCTCGGCATGTTAAGGGGCGCGGGGTCGAATTGCCACCCGCGGGGCTGGGCGTATAGCGCCGCCGAGCCTCCGATCCAAAGAGAGGCGCCATTAACGTTCGTCAGGAGGGATCAATGGACGTTACCAGCCTCTGGGTGCAACTCGTCAGCGGAGCCGTTAGCAGCAACGTCGCGGGCGCCGCGATGAAGAAGCTGAGCCTCGGCACGGTCGGCAATTCCATCGTCGGAATTCTCGGCGGCGGAATCGGCGGGCAGATCCTGGGCATGCTCGGTATGGGCGGCGGGGGTGAAGGCGCGATGGACGCCGGCTCGATCGACTCCAGCATCGCCGGCAGCGGCGTGGGCGGCGCGGTGCTGCTCGCGATCATCGGCGCCATCAAAGGCGCCATGGCCAAGAAGCCGGCTTAAGCCGGTTCGCTGGCCCGACGCGACGAGTCTGCGGCCGCGCTCAGAGCGCGGCCGCGATGTCGTTCATGATGCCCATGTCGCGCGGCTTCACGGTCGGCGCGTAGCGGTTGAGCAGCTTGCCGTCACGACCGATCAGGAACTTCTCGAAATTCCACTGGATGTCGCCCGCGTGCCCATTCGCGGGATCGGTGAGCCAGGCATAGAGCGGGTGGCGTCCCGGGCCATTGACCTCGAGCTTCGCGCTCATCGGGAAGCTGATGCCGTAGTTCGCGGAGCAGAACGTCCGGATCTCCTCCTCGCTGCCCGGCTCCTGGCCGCCGAACTGGTTGCAGGGAAATCCGACGACCGCAAAGTCCTCGTCGGCGAGCTCCCCGTGCATGAACTCGAGGTCGGTGTACTGCGGCGTCAGTCCGCACTGGCTCGCGACGTTGACCGCGAGCACGACCTTGCCCTTGAGCCCCGCGAGCAGGTCGGCCTGGCCGTTGATGCCCATCACCTTGAAGTCGTAGAAGTTCGTCATCGCCGCATTATCCGTGAAAGGTAAAAGGGGCGCGTCCCCTTTACGGAGTTTCGGGCGGGCCGGGCAGCCAGACTGTGACCTGGGCGCCGCCGCCGTCGCGATTGGCGATGGAGAGGCGCCCGCCGTGCGCGTCGACGATCTCGCGGCAGAGCGTGAGGCCGAGGCCCGTGCCCTTCGGCTTCGTCGAGTAGAACGGCAGGAGCGCGTCGCGCAGCACCTCGTCCCGGAGCCCGCTGCCGCGGTCCCGCACCTCGATCGCGACACCGTTATCGCGCTCGCGCACGCCGAGCGTGACCTCGCCTTCCGGTGATCCCGACTCGACCGCGTTCTTGATGAGGTTGATCAGCACCTGCTCGATCTGGGGCGCGTCGATCCATGCCGGCCGGGACGGCAGCGGCTCCAGCACGCGGAACGACAGGCTGTCCAAGAGTCCCGCGAGCAGCGGCTTCCACTCCACCGGGGCCGGCCGCGGCCTCGGCAGCTTCGCGAAGCGCGCGTAGCCGTCGATGAACATCGCAAGGTGCGAGGCGCGCTCCTCGATCGTCGAGAACACGCGTGAGAGCCGCTCGGAATCCTGTCCGCCCGCGAGAACCTGGCCGGAATGGGCGAGCGAAGTGATCGGGGCGAGCGAGTTGTTGAGCTCGTGCGCAATCACGCGGATCACCTTCTTCCAGATCACGACTTCCTGCGCCGCCATTTCCCGCGTCAGCTGCTTGAAGAGCAGGAGGCGGTGCGGCTGGCTGTTCAGCATGAAAGGCCGGTGGCTCAGGTGAAAGATCTCCGCCTCCGTGTCCGTTGAGACCGAGAAAAGGGTGTCTACGCCGCCCTCGACCGCCTCGCGCAGGGGCTGCGGCGCGCTCTCTAGCAGCTCGGCGAACCGGATGCCCTCGATCTTGCGGCCCTCGCGGAAGAGCTGCCGCGCGGCGATGTTGCCGAAGACGATGTGGTCGTTCGCATTCGTGAGCACGAGCGCGAGCGGCGTCGTCTGCACGACCGTGTCGAGCAGGAGCTCGCGCTGGTAAAGGTTGAGCCGTTCGCGACGCAGGCTGTCGCCGAGCAAGTTGTACTCCGACGTGAGGTCCCCGATCTCGTCCGGGCCGGTCGCCGTCACGCTCACGCTGAAATCGCGGTCACGCAGGCTCCCGATGCCGTCCGCGACGGCGCGGATGCTCTGGCTCCAGCGGCTGAACAGCCGGTTCGTGAACCACAGCGCGATCGGCAGCGTCACGAGGAGCGCGGCCGCCCCCGCGAGCATGGGCGCGTGCAGCCAGCGGTCAAAGGCGATCGTGACCGCCGCGACCATCGCCGCCGTGAGCGTGACGACCATCGCGATGCGGCCGGCGAGCGAGCGGCGGGCGCGGGGCTTCGCGGCCATACGCTCGCTATCGTGCCAGATCAGCCCACCGCTACTCCTGGCTCGCGATCCAGCGGTCGAGCTTCGCGTTCAGCGCCGAGAACGGGAGCATGCCGTCCTCGAGCAGCGCCTGGTGGAAGGCCTTCACGTCGAACTTCGGCCCGAGCGCGTCTTCCGCGCGCCGGCGCATCTCCGCCCACTGGACTCCGCCGAGCGGGTATGCGAGCACGAAGCCCGGAAGGCTGCTGATCAGCGCGACCGACTGCACCGCGCGCTGCGGCGGGCGGAGCGGCATCGCTTCCTGCAGGTACGCGATCGTCTGATCCGGGGTCCAGCCCTTCACCTGCATGCCGAGGTCCGCGACCATCATCGGTGTGATCGAGCTCATCTCCCGGCCGATGTAGTCGCGGTCCGAGTCGTAGAGCCCGATCTCGTACGCGAAGTCCTCGGCGTAGGTCGCCCAGCCCTCACCCGGGCCGCTGAAGAACAGGAGCCGCGCGACCGGGTGGTTGCCCTTGCGCCCATGCTCCGCGAGGAACTGGATCTGCAGGTGATGGCCCGGCAGCGTCTCGTGCAGGATCACGTTCTGCAGGGACGTGCGATAAAGGTCCGACGTCACGTTCCGGTAGTAGTAGGTCGCGGGCCGGCTGCCATCGTCCGCCGCCGGCAGGTACTGACCGCCCGGTGCGCTCGCCTGCTGGAACTCGGGGAACGCCTCGAGCACAACCTTGCCGACAGGCGGTGTCATCACCATCTTTGCGGCCGCGGCCTCCGCGCGCTCGTAGGTGTGCTGCGTGAAGTCGCGGATCTCGTCCGCCGACGCGAACTTCTCGTGCGGGTCCGCCTTGATGTATTCGGCGAGCGACTTCCAGTCGGTCACCTTGTCGCCGTAAAGCTTGTGGCCGAGGTCGACGGCAACCTTCCGCTCGCGCTGCTGTTCCTTCTGTGCGAGGTCGAAGAGCGCCGCGGGATCGGCATCCACGGTCGTCACCGCGAAAACCTGGGCGCGATAGCACTCGCGCCCGTCCGGCATGCCTTCGAGCGACGGCGACTTGCGGGCGTGGGCGAGGTACTGGTCACGGAGAAAATCGCGATAGCGCGTGACGGCCGGCCATACCGTGCCTTCGATGACGGCTTTCCAGTCCGCGGCAAACGCGGGCGTCTTGTCGCGCGTCGCCGGGTCCATCAGTCCCGCCTGCTCCGGCGTCTGCGCGAGCATCTGGTCGAGCTGGCCGATCGTCGATTGCGTCGCGGCCTCGGTCGCGAGGTAGCCGAGCCGCTGGCCTTCCTTCAGGTTCGCGATCTCCTGGTCGACCCAGGGGCCGAAGTCGCGCCAGCGCGAGAGCGCCTGCGCGCGCGCCTCGCCCGTGCCCACGGGCTGGATGCTCGCCACCTGCGACAGGCTCGCCTGCCAGCCGAGTGCCGACACGCCCCACAGCTCGCTGCGGCAGATCGCCGTCGAAAGGTCCTGCTTGAACGCCTGGCTGAGGTACTGCCAGGTCACCCATTCGGGCTGGTCTGCGAACGCATCGGGCCTGATCGCAGCGAGCTCCCCGCTCATCTCCTGCATCAGCGCGCGCCAACGCGCGATGTCCTCGGGCGAGTTGATGTTCACGCCGTCGTTGCGCTTCACGGGGAGCCCTGAGAACGCGTACGACACCGGAAAGTTCTTCTCGTACTCGGCGACGTACCGGTCCGCGAGCGCGGTCACGCGCGCGCGGTCGCCGGAGTCAGCCTGCGACGGAAACGCCGCCGCTGCCGCAAGCAGCAGGGCGACGACTCGGATGATCCTCATGGAAAGCCTCCCGCGAACAGCGCGGATTGGGGACGCGGAATATTAGCCGCCGGCCTCGCGGCCGGCCACTCGCTCAGCTGTTCGCGGTCGTGCGGCCCGGGTCGACCGTTGCCTTGAGCCCGAGCTTCTCCATGCGGCGATAGAGCGCCTGGCGCGAGAGGCCGAGGTCGCGCGCGGCATGCGCCACGACCCCGTCGGCGAGGAGGAGCGCCTGCTCGATCGCCTCGCGGTCGATGTTCGAGCCGTCGGACGGCTCCACCGAGACGGGGAGCGCCAGCGATTTCCCCGTCACCAGGTTGTCGACCGACAGGAGGCAGGCGCGGTGGATCGCGTTCCTGAGCTCACGCACGTTGCCGGGCCAGTTGTAGCGCGCGAGTGCCCGCAATGCGTCGGCCGAGAGCGTGAAGTCCGGCTCGAGGAAGTGCTGCGCGAGGGGCAGGACGTCCTCCGGCCGCACCGCGAGCGGCGGCACCTCGAGCTCGATGACGTTCAGGCGGTAGAAGAGGTCCTCGCGGAACTTCCCGTCCCTGATGAGCTGCGGCAGGTTCGCGTTGGTCGCGGCGATCACGCGCGCGCGGGTCTTGCGCGTCGTGTTGGAGCCGAGGCGCTCGTACTCGCCCGTCTGCAGCACGCGCAGGAGCTTTGCCTGGCCCTGCGCAGAGAGGTTGCCGAGCTCGTCGAGGAAGATCGTGCCGCCGTCGGCCGCCTCGAAGCGGCCGGTACGCGCTTTCGCGCCGGTGAAAGCGCCCGCTTCCGTGCCGAAGAGCTCCGCCTCCATCAGCGTGTCGGGCAGTGCGCCGACGTTCACCTTCACGTAGGGGCCCTTCTTCACCGCGGAGTTTGCCTGCACCACGTCGGCGATCACTTCCTTGCCGGCGCCGTTCGGCCCGCTGATCAGGATCGGCACGTCGGCATGGGCAACCCGCGCGGCGGTCGCGACGAGCGCGTGCATCGCCTCGCTCTCGTAAATGAGGCCGCCCAGCGCGAACCGGGCGGCGAGCTCGCTGCGCGCCGCGGCCCGGCGCCGGCGGATCGCGCGGTTCTCTGCGCGGGCTGCGTGCAAGTCGAGGAGGTTCCGGACCGTCGTCAGGAGCCGCGCATTGTCCCAGGGTTTCGCGACGTAGTCGGAGGCGCCCGCCTTCACGAGCTCGACTGCCGTCTCGAGGTGGGTCCAGGCCGTCAGCAGAATGACGGGCAGGTCGGGGTACTGCGACCGGATCTGGCGGAAGAGCGCGACGCCCTCCTCTCCCGAGGTCGCCTCGCGCCGGAAGTTCATGTCCTGCACGACGAGGTCCACCGACTCTCGCGCGAGAAGGTCGAGCCCGCCCGCGGCGGAGTCGGCGCCGAGTACGCGCGCGCCGTGCATCGACAAGAGGACATCGAGGGCCGTGCGCACGGCCTCGCTGTCGTCGATCACGAGTACCGTCCGCTCGCCCAAGCTGCCCTGTAGTCCCTGGTCCTGCTTGTCCTTCATCATTTTGGATGCGGGGTTTGGCGGAACGGTTGCAAGTCCTCCCACAGTCTATGCCTTCGGGTCAGACGGTGCGGCTGGCCACGGCCGGCGAAATCCCCGAGGCGCGGCGCGCCGGCTGCAGGGCCGCGGCGAGGCCGATCAGCCAGATCGTGAGCACGCCGCCAACGAGGTAATAGAGGTCGAGGCGCGGCAGCTCGTACTTGACCGAGATCCAGTAGCCGATGCCGAGCGCGGCGCCGCAGCCGGCGACGACGCCCGCGGTCGTGACCATCCAGTTCTCGACCAGGAAGTGCCGCACGATGTCCATGCGGCGCGCGCCGACCGCGCGTCGCGTCCCGATCTGGCGTATGCGCGTAGAGACATTGAAGGTTGCGAGGCCGAAGATCCCGAGCGCCGTGATCGCGAGGAGCGCGGTCGTCACGCTCACGAGGAAGATCGCCATGTTGCGGTCGTCCAGGTACGACTGGTCGATGAAGTAATTGAAGGGTCGCACCCAGCGCAGCAAGCGGCCCGGGTTCGAGTCGCCGAGCTTCGCCTCGATGTCGCGCATCACGGCGTCGCGGCGGCCCGGTTCAGTGCGCACCAGGTAGATCGCAGTCGGCCCGTTCTTGAGGCGCGGGAACAGCACGACATGGTCGAGCTTGTCCCAGCCCACCCAGGCACCGAGCATGTGATCGATGACGCCGACGATCACGATCGGCTTGCTGAGCCCGCCGTAGAAGGTCTTGCCGACGAAGTTCGTTTCTTTCGGGAAGAGCTCCTTCGCAAAGGCCTGCGTGACGATCGCCTGCGACGACAGCTCGAAAGTCTCGGACGGCGGCTGGATCTCGCTCGCCTCGAAGTTCCGGCCGGCAATCAGCTTGACGCCGAGCGCCTCGACCGCCTGCTCGTCGACGTCGTAGTTGTTGCCCTGGACGATTTCCTTGGGCGGGATGTTCTCCCCCGGCCGGTTCTGGAAGCCGTTCGAGCTGCCGCCGCCGGAGAGCGGGATGTTGCTCATGAGGCTCGCCGCTTTCACGCCCGGCATGCCGCGGAGCGTCGCGAGGTCCTCGCGCCAGCTCGAGTCATAGTCGAAGTTCCTCGTGAAGCCGGCGCTCGCCACCCAGACCATGTTGTCGTTGTCCATGCCACTCGGGCGGCCGATGAGCTCGACGCGCTGCTTCACGACGTACACCGCGTTCACGAGCACCGCGAGTCCGATCGCGATCTGGAACGCGACAAGCATCGCGCCGGTGCGGTTGCGCCAGAGCGCGGAGGCGATGGGACGGATGTTCCAGGCGGTCATGTCACTGTGCCTTCAGGTAGGTGGCGGGCGGGATGCGGCCGATGCGCCAGGCCGGGTACAGCCCCGCCGCGAGGGTCGCGAAGAACGCGAGGGCGAGCGCCGTCACGACGCTCGTCATGTCCACGTGTGCGAGCGCCTGCGTGCCGCCCGCGTCTTCCACGTCGAAGGTATAGAGCGCGCGCAAACCCATGAGCAGCAGGCCGCCGAGCGCCAGGCCGAGCACCGCGCCGATCGTCGAGATCACGCCGACCTCGACCAGGTGCTGCATGAAGACCTGCCGCCGGCTCGCGCCGAGCGCGCGGCGCACGCCGGTGAGCGGGGCGTTGTTCAGGAACTTCGCGAGCAGGAGGCCGACGGTGTTGAGGAGGCAGACCGCGAGGAAGGCGAACGCGAGGCCGACGAGGATGCGGTCGTCGTTGCTGACGACGTCGTTGACCTTGAGCCATTCGTCGGGCTTAAACAGCCGGTTGTTGAGCGGGCGCTGGTAGCGGCCCGCTTTCTTCTGCTCCATCGCGTAGTTGTCGATGAACGCCTTGAACCGGTCGTGCGCGGCCCGGTCGGGCAGCTCGACCCACATCTGGATCCACGTCATCTCGGAGCCGAGGAAGTCCTGGTAGTTCTTGACGTCCTCGGGCTTCCAGCCATTCGTGTTGCCCGCGCTCTGCAGCTCGAGCGCGACGTTCCAGCCGAAGGGGATGTAGACGTCCTCGGCATCCTCGAGGCTGCCGTTATTGACGTCGTAGAACGCGGGGAGCGGCAACCAGTTGTCGCGCACCCCGACGATCCGGAACTCGTTGTCGTTCCAGCGGATGCGCTTGCCGACGCTGTTGACGCCGCCGAAGAGCTTTTCGTTCATCTTGCGCGAAATGACCATCACCGGCTCGGGACCGGAATCCGCGGCGTCGCTCCAGGTGCCGCCGTACTGCATCGGCACGTCGAACATCTGGAAGAAGTCCTTGGTCGTCACGCGCGTCGTGACGCGCTCGGGCTTCGCGGACTGGCCGTCAACCGAGAGGATGCCGACGGCCTTGTGCATGATCACCTTGCGGGCCGGGATGTCTGAGCGGTAGACCGCCATCGCATCGCGGTAGGTGAGCTGCGTCGGCGGCAGCTCCGGCTTCTTGTCGTCGTTCGGCTGCTGCGGGTCCCAGAAATCCATGGTGACGGCGTAGAGCACGTCGTTCTTCCACCAGATCGGGTTTCCCGACATCGCGTGGTACATCGTCAGCGTCATCACGCAGACCGCGATGCCAAGCGCGACCGCGCCGATCATCAGGGCGGTAAGCCCCGGGTTGCGGCGGAGGTTCCGGAGGGCGAGCTGCAGGTAGTAGCCGAACATGCGTGCCTCCCTCAGGCCGGCGCCATCGCCATCGCGGCACCGACGGCCGGGCCCGTGAGCGGCTCGTCGTGCGGCTCGAACGGCTTGAAGTCCGAGATCTGGCCGTCGACGATGTGGACGTTCCGGTGCGCGCGGCGCGCGAGCTCCGGGTCGTGCGTGACCATGATGATGGTCGTGCCCATCTCGTTGATCTGTTCGAGCAGGTCCATCACCTGGCGAGCCATCAGCGAGTCCACGTTGCCGGTCGGCTCGTCCGCGAGCAGGAAGCGCGGGTCGCCCGCGAGCGCGCGGGCGATCGCGGCGCGCTGCTGCTGGCCGCCGGAGAGCTGCGAGGGCATGTGGTGCATGCGGGCGGAGAGGCCCACGACCTCGAGCGCGCTCTTGATGCGCTGCTCGCGGTCCTTTGACCCGAGTCCGCGGTAGCGCAGCGGCACGTCGACGTTGTCGAAGATGTCGAGGTCCGGTATCAGGTTGAAGCTCTGGAAGATGAAGCCGATCTTCTCGTTGCGGAGCCTCGAGCGCTGCTCGTCGGAAAGGCGGCTGACGTCCTGGCCGTCGAGCTTGTAGGTCCCGGTGTCGAAGCTCTCGAGCAGGCCCGCGACGTTCATGAACGTCGTCTTGCCGGAGCCCGAGGGACCCGTGACGGCGACGAACTCGCCGTCGCCGACCTTGAGCGAGAAATTTCGCAGCGCGTGCGTCTCGATGAGGTCGGTGCGGTAGATCTTGCTGATTCCGTGCATTTCGAGCATTTCGGTTCGCTCCTCAGCCACCAATGTGAAATTCCGGCACTTCCTTCATGTCGCCGGTGCCGGAGATGACCACCTGGTCGCCCGGCTTCAGACCCTTCAGGACCTCGATCTCCCCGACGGACGCGGCGCCGAGCTCGACGGGCGTCAGGACCGCCTGGTCGCCGTCGACGACGTAGACGGCCTTCGTGCCGGACACGATGTCGGAGCTGCGCTCGAACTTCATCGCCTTCGCGCGCTGCTCGATCACGATGCGGATCGAGCCGCGCTGGCTCTGGCGCAGGCCCGGCGGCTGCTCCCCCGCGAACTTGACGCGGCCGGTCACCTGGCCCGAGCGCACTTCCGGCGAGATGCCGGTCACGAGTCCCTTGTAGTCCTGGCCGTCGAGCGAAATCTCGGACTCCATGCCGGCCTTGATGTCGCGCGCGTAGACGTCGGCGACCTGGAACTCGACTTCGAAGGCCGAAAGGTCGACGACGGTCAGGAGCGGCGCGTTCTCCGCGACGCTCGCCTTCTCGGCGGCAGCGAGGTTCGCGACCATGCCGTCCACCGGCGATCGCACCGTCAGCTCGTCGACACGCCGCTTCAGGTTCTGGACCACGTAACCCTGGCGCTCGCGCTCGAGGCGCCGCCCACGCAGGTCGAGGTCGAGGCTCTCGCGCTCGAGGCCCGAGGTCTCCATCGCGTGGTCGTAGGCGAGCTTTGCCGATTCGCGCTGGTCCTCGGCGGCCTTGAGGTCGCGCTCCGGGATCGCGCCCTCGCCGAAGGCCCACTTCGCGCGCTGGTACTCGCGCTCGGCGGCGCGAATCTGCACGTTCGCGAGGTCGCCCGCCTCCTTCGTGGCGAGCTTCTGCCGACGGACCTCGATCGCCTGGCGCTGCAGCGCGGTGTCGAGGCTCTCGAGCGTCGCGTTCTCGCGCTGGTACTCGCTCTCGAGCGTCGGGCTCGCGAGCTTCGCGAGCACCTGGCCGGTCTTCACGGTATCGCCGGCACGGACGACGTAGCTGATGTTGCCGGGCGCGACCGCGAACAGCGTCGGGCTCACGGCAGCGACGACCGTGCCTTGCGCCGAGACGTCGCGCACGAACGGGCCTTCGGAGACCGTCGCGATGCGAAGGCGGTCGCGGGAAATGGTGTGTTCGGTCGAGCTCCAGCCGCGGATCAGGAGGCCAAACACGAGGACGAGCGCGATCGCGCCCGCGGCGATGCCGATCGTCTTCTGGCGCGTGCGGTCCGGTTTCGCGCCGACCGCGATGTCCTGCGCGGTGGTGCCCCGGATCGAAACGTCGCCGGCGGGCGCCGTATCTCGCCCGCCGGTCGACAGAGGACGCAAGCTCGTGATCTTCATGGTTGGCAACTCACGCATTAGATGCTGCACGCGGCGTGCCAAGTTTGAAGCGCGCGTAACCCGCTGTTTTCACACGTGGTTCTGGTTGCCATACGAATGTCCGGCGTGTCCGCGGACAGGGACCGGACACCTTTCGGACGCGGCGAGCGGCGGCGCGCACCAAGCGGGTGGACCCGCCGAGTGAGCGACTAAGTTCCGGCGGAGCGAACGAGGCGTGGTCCGCTCGCGAAGGGTGCGCGCCGCCGTTAGCTGCGACTAGAGGTGTCGGGTTTCTGCAGGCGGGTGCTTGAAGTCGTCGTGAAGGCCGTCGACGTAGGCGACGGGCGCGGCGATCAGCTCGGCGGGGTCGGCGTTGTCGAGACAGGCGAGATTGACCGCATAGAAACGCTCGCTGTGCGAGAAAGGGCGCAGGCCGCAATGCTTGCAGAAGCGGTGGTGAATCGAGCGGCGGTTGAACAGGTACTCCGAGAGCTCTGACTCGCCCGCCACCAGCCGGAAGTCTGCGGGCTTCACCGCCGCCAGCCAGTTCCGGCTCTTGCGGCACATTGTGCAGTTGCACTTCACGGTGCCCTCCGCGAGGTCGAAGTCCGCCTCGAAGCGCACCGTCCCGCAGTGGCAGCTGCCCTGGTAGGTCTTCTTCATAACGCGCTCACCGCCTTTTCACGATGTCCCGCGATCCCGTAGTAGACGATGTAGGCATAACAGACCGCGGGAACGACGAACGAGGCAGCGATGCCCGACGCGTCGGCCATGTGGCCCGCGACCAGCGGCACGATGGCGCCGCCGATGATGGCCATGCAGAGCACGCCCGAACCCTCGCCCGTGTGGCGGCCGAGGTTTGCGATCCCGAGCGTGAAGATGGTCGGGAACATGATGGAATTGAAGAGGCCCACCACGAGCACCGAGTACATCGCGGCCGTGCCGTGTGTGGTCATCGTGACGAACAGCAGGACGATTGCGCAGGCGGCATTGAAGGCGAGCAGCGATCCCGGCCTCACCTTCCGGAGCACCGCAGAACCGATGAAGCGGCCCACCATCGCGCCGCCCCAGTAGAGCGATACGTAGGATCCGGCCCGGCTCACGGGCATCGCCCCGACGTCCGCCTGCGAGATGTAATTGACCAGGAAGCTCCCGATCGTCACTTCGGCGCCGACGTAGACGAATATGGCGACGGCGCCGAGCACCAGCGACCGGTGGTGCCAGACGCTTTCCTTCCCCACCGCGCCAGCCATCGCATCGCCTGCCGTGCTTTCCGCGCTGACGGCCGGCAGGTGGAATTGCGCAAAGACCGCGGCAATGAGGACGAGCGTCGCCGCGAGGATCACATATGGCAGCTTCACGGCACTCGCGTCGTGCGCGGTCGAGACGATCGACAGGATCAAGGCGGATCCGACCCACGGCCCCACCGTCGTCCCGAGGGAATTGAAGGCCTGCGTCAGGTTCAGCCGGCTCGCGGCCGTCGCCGGGTCGCCGAGGATCGCGACGTAAGGATTGGCAGCGACCTGGAGCAGCGTGATGCCCGACGCGAGCACGAACAGCGCGATCAGGAAGAGCGCGTAGACGTGGGCCGACGCCGCGGGGTAGAAGCCGAGGCAGCCGGCACCCGCGACCAGCAATCCGATGATGATGCCCTTGCGGTAGCCGACCTTCTCGACCAGGTAGCCGGACGGGAAGGACATGACAAAATAGGCCCCGAAGAAGCAGAACTGGATGAGCATCGCCTCGAAGTAGCTGAGCTCGAAAAGGGCCTTCAGGTACGGGATCAGGATGTCGTTCAGCGAGGTGATGAGGCCCCACATAAAGAACAGGGAGGTGAGGACGATCAGTGCCGGGGTGTATCGGTTCTTCATGGTCGTGGCAGTGTATTCGTCCCGTGCCGGTTGACAACTTGAAATGCATGATCGGCGGTGCGCTGTGCCTGCTGCTTGCAATCGCCGCGACGCCCGCCTGCCCGGCCGAATCGGAGCGCCAAGGCGATTCCATCGTCGTCCGGTCCCCGGACAAGCGCCTCCGGGTCGAGGTGTTCACGCGCGCCTCTGCCGGAGGGGCGGGCAGGCTCCAATATCGGGTCTCATTCTCCGGACGCGACGTCATCGAGCCGTCGGGCCTCGGAGTCCGCCTGACGCCGGGCATCGAGCTCGGCTACGACACCGTGATAACCGGCTCCAGGGCCGCCGCGATCGATTCTTCTTTCGAGCAATACCCGGGCAAGCGCAGGTACGTGATCGATCGAGCGAACCAAGCGGATGTCACGCTCCAAGAGCGTGGAGCGCACCCGCTGGCGTGGCAGCTCGTGGTGCGGGCGTACGATGACGGCGTCGCGCTGCGATACCGGTTTCCGAGTCAGCCCGGCTGGTCGAGCCTCGAACTGGCGGACGAGCGGACCGAATTTGCGTTCCCGGAAAATGCGGTCGCGACGATGTTGCCGCTCGAAAGCTTCACGACGTCGCACGAAGCCTCGTACGAGCGTCGGGGCGTCAGGCAGATACCCGCCGATTCGCTCCTTGGGCTGCCACTGCTGGTGGAACTACCGGGCATCGGTTGGTCCGCGGTCCTCGAAGCGAACCTGACGGACTACGCAGGCATGTACCTGGCGCGGGAGGATGCACGCGGTCCCCTGGTCAGCCGCCTCTCACCGCACCCGGACGAGCCGAAGGTGGCGGTCCGCGCGAAGCTCCCGCACGATTCGCCCTGGCGCCTGATCCTCTTCGGCACGGATGCACGGAAACTCCTGGAGTCGGACACGGTGCTCAAGCTCAACGCGCCGAGCGCGATCCCGGACACCTCGTGGATTCAGCCGGGCAAGACGACATTCCCGTGGTGGAACGACTACTTCGAGACGGGCGTGCCGTTCCGGATGGGGCTCAATACCGCGACGGCGAAGTACTACATCGATTTCTGCGCGGAGTACGGCATTCCGTACCACACGCTCGACGGGATCAATGACCTGGCGTGGTATGGCGGACCCATCGCGCCCTACGCGGGCGCCGACATCACCCGCGGCATCGACGGCCTCGACCTCCAGGAAATCCTTCGCTATGCACGACACAAGGGCGTGCGCATCCGGCTGTGGATGCACTGGCAGGCGGCGCAGAAACACATGGCGCGGGCGTTTCCGCTCTATCGCGCGTGGGGCATCGAGGGCGTCATGATCGACTTCATGGACCGCGACGACCAGCAGATGGTCAGATTCCAGCGCGAGCTCCTGCAACTCGCGGCCGACAACCACCTGACCGTGACATTTCACGGCGTCGCGGCGCCGACCGGCCTCGAGCGGACGTTTCCCAACCTGTTGACCACCGAGGCAGTGCGGAACCTCGAGTACGACAAGTGGGACGAGGGCGGCGTGACGCCGGAACACGATGTCACCGTCCCGCTCACGCGGATGCTCGCCGGACCGCTCGACTATCACCAGGGCACGCTCCGCGGCGTGGCTCCCGGTCGATTCGAGGCAAGAGTCCGTGCGCCGCTCGTGATCGGAACGCCATGCCGCATGCTGGCCTCGTACGTCGTGCTGCAGAATCACCTGCCGATGATGGCCGACTATCCGTCGGCCTATCGCCGGCACCCGCTCACGCGGGTCGTTGCCTCGATTCCCGCCACCTGGGACGACACGCGCTCGCTCGCCGCACAGGTCGGCGAAGAAGTGGCCGTCGCGCGCCGCAGCGGCAATGACTGGTGGATCGGCGCGATGACGGACCGGACCGCGCGGCTGGTGCGGCTATCGCTCTCGTTCCTGCCGGCCGGCAGGTTCCGGGCGGAGATCTGGCGGGACGATCCCGCTCTGGAACACGGCTACCGGCACGAGACGCGCGAAGTGTCCTCGGCCGATGAGCTCGACATCCGGCTCGCCGAAGCGGGTGGCACGGTGGTCAGGCTGTCGCGCTAGAGTCGTCGCGTGAACACCGTGGTCGGAATGCCCGGTTGGCGCCACACCCCGACATGGTGGCGGCGTCTCGAAGCCTTGCTGTTCGCCGGCGTGTTCGCCTGGACCACGTGGGGCCTCGCCTCCGGCCTCGTCAGCTATACAGAAGCGACCGCCAGGGGCGAGGGTTTCATCGCCGACCTGCTGAAGCCCTTCCACGACGGCAAATACCACGAGAGCTTCCTGACGGTGGTAGGTCTCGTAATCACCTTGCTCACGCTCTGGGAGCTCGCGCGCTTCCTCGTCGCAGAAGCCCGCAAGGAGCGCGCGAAAGGGCCCGGCATGGCGGCGCGGCTGTTCCGGGCGACGGCGCTCGAATACCAACCCACGTTTTTCGCCGGACTGTTGCTTGGCCTCCTGCCCCGGCTGATCGTGATCGACGTTTTCTGGCTGCTGACACCATATTTCCGGCCATTCGCGCTGTTCCACGTCGGCTACCACTGGTACGGCTGGATCTACGCGCTCCTGATGTGGGACCTGTCCATGTGGATCTGGCATTTCGGTGCGCACAAGGTGCGCCTGCTGT
>Ga0075434_100000485_pt1 | contig 29861 bp, 23 predicted proteins | sample RhiMethybrSRZTD3_FD_75298 | JGI IMG/M metagenome (GOLD analysis project Ga0075434, IMG submission 75298) | Populus rhizosphere microbial communities from Tennessee, USA - Rhizosphere MetaG P. TD hybrid SRZTD3 | ecosystem: Host-associated > Plants > Roots > Rhizosphere > Soil | place: USA... | reverse complement strand
CGTAAACCGCGTCATCCGCGTTCCGCGCGTGATCCTGCTGATCGGCTACGACCGCGTGCCGAAGCGTCACGTGCGCTTCAGCCGCTATAATATCTATGCACGCGACAAGCTCACCTGCCAATACTGCGGGCGCCGGCTGCCCCGCTACGAGCTCAACCTCGATCACGTCATCCCACGCTCGCGCGGCGGAACGTCGACGTGGGAAAACGTCGTCTGCTCCTGTCACGAGTGCAACCGGCGGAAGGGCGGCAGGACACCCCACGAGGCCGGCATGGCGCTGCTCCACCGCCCCTATAAGCCGAAATGGACCCCGTTCATGCAGGAGACCTTCAACCTCTCGCGCTACCGCGAATGGCTGCCCTTTCTGAACGCCGTGGACGTCTCCTACTGGAACACCGAGCTGCTCGAGTAGCCGTCCCCGACTGTCTCGTTTTGTCCCTCGAAGTCCCTTCGGGCGCCAATATCTGGTGTGCACCTTTTTGGACGCCGCATTATATTGTAATTTTTCTTGACAGCTTTTTCGGCTTGTGAAATAGTGCAAGATTGAGTGAAAAGCTGTGTAAATTCAAGCCTATTTTACCCCAAGGAGTAACGGGCGATGCGTCTTAAACGCCTGGAAATGCTCGGTTTTAAATCCTTTGCGCAGCGCATAGTGCTGGACTTCCCGCCCGGGGTCACCGCTATCGTCGGCCCCAACGGCTGCGGGAAGTCCAACGTCGTGGACGCGCTCCGCTGGGTCATGGGCGAGCAGAGCGCCCGCCACCTGCGCGGCCACCAGATGGAAGACGTCATCTTCAACGGCAGCGACAGCCTCGCGCAAACCGGCATGGCCGAGGTCTCGCTCATTCTGGAAAACGAAGACGGCCGCGGCCCGGCGGACTACAGCGGCTTCAGCGAGATCATGATCACGCGGCGGCTCTTCCGCTCCGGCGAATCGGAATACCAGATCAACAAAGTCGCCTGCCGCTTGAAAGACATCATCGAGCTTTTTCTCGGCACCGGCGTCGGCAGCAAGGCCTATTCGATCGTGGAGCAGGGGCGCGTCGATGAGCTGGTCAACTCCAAGCCCGAAGAGCGGCGCGTCATCATCGAAGAGGCCGCGGGCACGAGCAAATACAAAGGGCGCAAGCAGATCGCCGAGCGCAAGCTCGAACGCACGCAGCAAAATCTTTTGCGCGTGAGCGACATCGTGCGCGAGATCGAGCGCCAGATCCGCAGCATGGAGCTGCAGGCGAAAAAAGCCGAGCGCTACCGCGCGATCAAGCAGGAGCTGCGGCAAAAAGAGCTCGCGTGGGCGAACGGGCAGCGGTGCGCGCTCGAAAGCGAAATCGCCGCGCACGAAGCGGCGCTGAAAGAAACCGAAGACGGCCTGATCGAAGTCACCGCGTCGCTGAACGCGAAGGAGTCCGAGGCGGAAGCGGTGCGTCTCTCGCTCTTGGAGAGCGATCGGGCGATCTCTCAGGCGCAGGAGACGGTCTATCAGCACAAGGTGGCGATCCAGGGCGAGGAACAGAGAATCGAATTCCTCAAGAAAGATCGCGCGGGACTCGACGAAGACGAAGCGCGCGCTGCGGGGCAAGTCGCGGAAGCCGGCCGCAAGCTCGAAGCGCTCACCGCGGAGATCGAAGAGCTCAGAAAAGCGCGCGAGCATTTCGTCCAGCTCTCGTTATTCGAAGAGTCGCTCCTCAAGGACAAAGAATCCGAGCTGGAAAATTTAAAGCAGCGCATCGACGCGCTTGAAGCGTCGGTCGAGGAAGCGAAATCCGCTCTCATCGATCTCGCCAACCGCACCGCCCACGCGCGCAACGACCTTGCCGCCCAGGAAAAAGAGCGCGGCGGGATCGAACACGAATCGGCGCGCAACCGCAGCGAAGACGCCGCCGCGGCATCCGCTCTGGATACGTGGCAGGACAAGCTGCGCGAGCGGCTCGCCGCCGCAGCGAGCGCGGTCGAGCGCGCCGGCAACGTAGCGGAAAAAAACCGCGCGCTGGCGGAATCGCTCCGCTCATGGAGCGGGGCGCGCGACGATCAGGAAAAACGGATCGCCCTTTTAAGGGGCAAAGTCCAGGAGACGAGCTCGCGCCTCGGCTCCCTTCATACATTGCAGCGCAATTACGAAGGCTATCAGGAAGGCGTCCGCAGTATCATGCTCAAGCGCCGGAGCGAGTCGTCCTTCGACGGCATCTACGGACTCGTCGCCGAGGTCATCGAAGCGCCCCAAGCCTACGAGAAGGCGCTCACCGCAGTGCTCGGCGACCGGCTGCAGTACGTTATCGTCAAGAGCCACGAAAAAGGGCTCGAAGCGATCGATTATCTCAAGCGTGAATCGGTCGGGCGCGGCAGCTTCATCCCGCGCGAAGTCTCGCGCCGGGAGAAAAAAGCGCTCCCCCTCGGCCAGCCCGAGGTCGTCGCGCCGATGATGGAAGTCGTGTCGGTCAAGGAAGACTACAAAGAGATCGCCGAATATCTGCTCGCCAACGTCGTCATGGTGCGCGATCTTAAATCGGGCCTGACGCTGTGGAACCGCAACGGCTTCACCTGCACGCTGGTGACGCCGGAGGGCGAAGTCATCGACCCGAGCGGCGTCGTCACCGGCGGGAGCCTCGACGGGCTGGAAGGAAGTCTCCTGGCTCAGCGCCGAGAAATCAAAGAGCTCGAAGCGGTCATCGTCGAATTCGATGCCGAGTTGTGCAAAGAAGAGCGGGACTTCGGCGAGTTAAAGGCGCGGATCGCGAAGGCGGAGGCGAGCCGTTCGCAGCTCGTCGAGGAAGGCCATCGCCTGGAAGTAGACAAGGTTCGCTTGGAGCACGATCTGCTCGAAGCCGAGCAGGAAGTCCGCCGTCTCGAAGAGACGCGCCAGGCGGTCGCGGAGGAAGAAAAGCACCTCGTCGAGACGCTTCAACTCGTCGAGGGGAATATCGAGAGCCGGCGGCATGAGCTCGAGCGCTGGACCAGCGAGAAGAGCGAACGTGAGACCGCGCTCGCCGAAAGTCAGCGCCTACTCGCGGAGATCGAGACGACTTTCGAGCGTCTCGATGCCGAGGCGGCCGAGTCGCGCATCCGCGGCGCCACACTCTCCGAGAAAAAAGAGCACACGCACATCGATCTGGAAAACCGCCTCAAGCTCCAGGAAGAGCTTGCGCGGCAGCTGCAACGCGCCGAGGCGGAGATCGCCGCGCTCAAGCAAAAGCGCGAGGAAATCGCGGCCGAGCTTAGGGCGGCGGAAAAGTCCCTAGAAGAAGGGAAAAACGCCCTCGGCGCGCTGGAAGCGGAGTTGGAGCGCAAGCGCGTTAGATACCGGGAGATATCGCGCGGCCTGATCGAGCTCGAAGAGACCGTCAAAGAGCTGCGACCGCTGGGGCAAAGTCGACAGGAGGAAAAAAATCAGCTCCTCATCACGCTGTCCGAGGAGCGGCTCAACCTCCAGCATCTTTTCGACGGTATTCGCGAGAAATACGATTGCGATCTCAGAGCGGTGAGCGCCGAAGAGACGCCGGGGGAAATCCCCGACGACCTCAAGATCGATATCGATGATCTCAAGGCGCGCCTCGACCGCATGGGCGAGGTCAACCTCGCGGCGATCGGCGAGTTCGAGGAGCTCACAAGCCGCTTCCAGTTCCTGAGCCAGCAGAAGCAGGATCTGGAAAAATCGATCGCCGATCTGCAGCAGACCATCGCCAAGTTAAACCGCGTCTGCCGGCTCCGCTTCAAGGAGAGCTTCGAGGAGATCAACCGGAAGTTCGAGGAGATCTTCCCGCGCCTTTTCCGCGGCGGCCGCGCAAAGCTCGTGCTCACCGACGAGAACGATTATCTGGAGACCGGCATCGACATCATCGTGCAGCCGCCGGGGAAGAAGCTCCAATCGATCACACTGCTCTCCGGTGGCGAGAAGGCGCTCACGGCGGTGAGCCTGCTCTTCGCGATCTTCCTCACCAAGCCGAGCCCGTTCTGCTTCCTCGACGAAGTGGACGCGCCGCTCGACGACGCGAACCTCGACCGGTTCAACGAGATGATCAAGGAGATGAGCAGCTTCTCGCAGTTCGCCGTGATCACGCATAACAAGCGCACGATGCAGGCGGCCGAGGTGCTCTACGGCGTCACGATGCAAGAGCCCGGCGTCTCGAAGGTCGTCTCGGTCAACATGAGCTGACCTTTCCGGGTAAAATTAAGCGACTGCAAGCCCTCCCTTCGTTGTCGCGCGCACGCGCGGGTGATAAAAATCATAAAACATGGCGGATTCCTTTTTTCAGCGCCTGAAGAGCGGCCTGACCAAAAGCCGCGAGGGCTGGGCGCAAAAGCTCGAAGGGCTGCTTCAGACCGAGCGGCCCTGGGACGCGCAGAGCCTCGCCGAGCTGGAGGAGATCCTCTGGTCCGCGGACGTCGGCGTCAAGGCGACGCAGAGGCTGTCCGACTCCGCGAATCTGTATGTCGCGGGAAAGAGCGTCAAAGATCTCTCGGCTTTTCTCGAACGGGAAATCGTCTACATTTTGAAAGAGATTCGGCCTAGTCCGATCGCGCGATTTTCCGCGACGCCCTGGGTCATGCTCTTTTTGGGCGTCAACGGCGTCGGCAAGACGACGACGATCGGCAAGATGGCCGCCAAATTTCGCCGCGACGGCAAAAAGGTTTTGCTCGTCGCCGCCGACACCTTCCGCGCCGCCGCCGTCGAGCAGCTGGAGATTTGGGGTGAGCGCGTAGGCGCAGAGATTATCAAGAACCAGGCCGGGTCCGATCCTTCAGCCGTCGTCTTCGACGGACTCCAGGCAGCGAAAAAACGCGCGTCCGATATCGTCATGATCGATACCGCCGGCAGGCTTCACAACAAAGCGCATCTCGTCGAGGAGCTCAAAAAAATCCGCCGGGTCATCGCCCGCGAGCAGCCCGGGGCGCCGCACGAGACGCTGCTCGTCCTCGACGCCATCACCGGGCAAAACGGCCTGCAGCAGGCGCGCGTTTTCCAGGAGGCGATGGAGCCGACCGGCGTCGTGCTCACCAAGCTCGACGGCACCGCCAAGGGCGGCGTCGTCGTCGCGATCCAGGAAGAGCTCCGCATCCCCGTCCAGTACATCGGCGTCGGCGAGGACGTGGACGACCTCCAGAGCTTCGAGCCCGAGAGTTTCGTCCAGGCGCTGTTCGAGGTTCGCCAATGAGCCCGATAAAGACGATTCAGCGGTTTTTCGTTTCCTTGACTTCACGCCCCGAAGCGTCTAGCCTAGAGCGCATGACGAACGAGGCGGCGCAAGCGAGCACAGGGACGCCGGTGCTGAGTTTGACCGATCAGGCGATCCGGCAGGTCAAGGCGATTCTCGCGCGCGAGAACATCGAGGATCACGGCCTGCGCGTCGCCGTGACGAGCGGCGGCTGCTCCGGCTATTCGTACGGCCTCGATTTCGAAAAGCAGGAAAGACCCGGCGACATCGTCCTCAAACTCGACGGGCTGCCCATTTTCATCGACGCCGCCAGCGCGCAGTACCTGAACGGCACCGTCATCGATTACGTCAGCGGTTTGCAGGAAGCGGGGTTCAAGTTCAACAATCCCAACGTCAAGGGCACCTGCGGCTGCGGCACGTCGTTTTCGGCGTAAGTAAAGCTCAGTAGCTGTCAGCGATCAGCTTTCAGCAAAACTCCTCAAATCTTTGTATTCCGTTTTTAAAGCTGATAGCTCAACGCTGACAGCTTCCCGGCCATTTATATGAAAGCAGTCAGGCTTCACGGCTACGGCGGCGTCGATAAGCTTCGCTACGAGGAGACCGACACGCCGAAAATCCTTTCGCCCACCGACGTCGTCGTCCAGTTGAGGGCGGCGGCGCTGAACCACATCGACCTCTGGAACCGCAAGGGCCTCACCGGTATGGAAGTCGAGATGCCGCACATTCTGGGCGGCGACGGCGCCGGCATCGTCGCCGAGACGGGACCGGAGGTCACGAACGTCAAGCCCGGCGATGCGGTTTGTCTCTACCCCGCGACCGGCTGCGGCAAGTGCGAGTTTTGCCTCACCGACAGCGATTTCATGTGCGTCCACTTGCGCGTTCTCGGCGAGAGGCTCAAGGGCACTTACGCCGAGTATGTCCGCCTTCCCTCGGAGAATTGCTTTCGCATACCGCCGCGCCTTTCATTCGAAGAGGCGGCGGCGTTTCCGCTGGTGTTCTTGACCGTCTGGCGCATGCTCGTGACCAACGCCCGCCTGAGGCCGGGCGAGCACGTGCTCGTCCTCGGCATCGGCGGCGGCGTCGCCGGCTCGGCGCTTCAGGTGGCGAAGCAGATGGGGGCGCATGTGATCGTCACCTCTTCCAGCGATGAGAAGCTCGCGCTCGCGAAGAACTGGGGCGCCGACCACGGCATCAACTATAAAAAGAGCGACTTCGCCAAAGAGACGCGCGCGCTGACGAAAAAACGCGGCGTCGACGTCGTCGTCGACTGCGTGGGCGGCGACGAATGGACGAAGAGCCTCGAGGCGCTCGCCAAAGGCGGGCGCCTCGTGACCTGCGGCGCCACCGCCGGCGCTTCGCCGAAGACCGATTTGCGGCGGATTTTCTGGAATCACCTGAGCATCTTCGGCTCGACGCTGGGAAGCCGAGAAGAGTTCCGCCAGGTCGTCAACTTTTTCTGCAACACCAGCATTCGTCCGATCATCGATCAGGTCTTTCCGTTGAAGGAAGCCGCAGCGGCGCACGAGCGGCTGGAGCGCGGCGAGCAGTTCGGCAAAGTCGTCCTCAAGATCACGGATTAAGATAGACAAAATCCGCGAAAGCAATTATTTTAACCTTCGACGGGCCCCACATGCGTGTAATCGCCGGACAAGCCAAGGGACGCCGCCTGCGCACGCCCAAGGGACGCGAACTGCGCCCGACCGCTGATCGGGTCAAAGAGGCCCTGTTCAATATTCTGCCGCGGGATCTGAGCGGCCAGCGCGTGCTCGACCTCTTCGCCGGCACGGGCAATCTGGGGCTCGAGGCGTTGAGCCGCGGCGCGGCGGCCGCCGTCATGGTCGACATCGCGCGTCCGGCGACGGCGGTGATCGAGGAAAACATTCGAACGCTCGGCTTCGGCGCGGCGGCGCGCGTCGTCACCGCGCCTGTCTTCAAAGCGGTCCGCACGCTCGCGCGCGGCGGAGAGAAGTTCGATCTCATCCTGCTCGATCCTCCTTACGAACGCGGGCTCGCCGGCGAGGCTTTGAAAGAGATCGCCAAGGAAGGGCTGCTGACCGAGGACGGCATCGTGGTCGCGGAGCATAGCGTGCGCGATAAGCTGGAGGAGCGCTACGGCGCGCTCGGGCTCAGCGACCGGCGGCGCTACGGCGACACGGAGCTCTCATTTTTTCGGAACGGGGAGCGGGTCGAGGAGTAGAGGCCATGGCAAACACCAAGATTGCGATTTATCCGGGCTCGTTCGATCCGATCACCAACGGCCACGTCGATCTGGTCAAGCGCACGCTCGGCGTTTTCGATCGCATCATCGTCGCGATCGCGCGCAACCCCGAGAAAGACGATTCGCTCTTCGACCTCGACGAGCGGCTGCAGATGATCCGCCAGGTGTTCAAGGGATTCGGCGACCGCGTCGCGGCCGAGAGCTTCGAAGGATTGCTCGTCAATTACGCGAAAAAGAGCGGGGCCAAAGTCATCATCCGCGGCCTGCGCGCGGTGTCGGATTTCGAGTACGAGTTCCAGATGGCGATGATGAACCGCGAGCTCGAGCCCGGCATCGAGACGCTGTTCATGATGACCGGCCAGGACCACTTCTACATCAGCTCGCGTCTGGTCAAAGAAGTGGTGAGCCTCGGCGGCGACATCTCGGCGCTCGTGCCGCCGGTCGTCGCGAAAAAATTGAAAGAAAAATTTTAGGAGCTGGCCTTGCCATGAAAATCGGCAAAAAAACCCGAGGCATCAAGCCGTCCGTCACGCTGGCACTCGCCGCAAAGGCGCAGGTGCTCCGCGCCGAGGGCGTCGACCTCGTCAACTTCACCGCGGGCGAGCCCGACTTCGACACGCCGCAGCGCATCAAAGACGCGGCGGTCGAGGCGCTCAAAAAGGGCATGACGAAATACACCGACGTGCGCGGCATCGAGCCGCTGCGCCTCGCGATCGTGGAGAAATACCGGCGCGAATACGGCCTCGAATACACGAAGGACGAGGTCCTCGTGAGCTGCGGCGGCAAGCACGCGCTCTATAATCTCATGCAGGCGCTGATCGACGACGGCGACGAGGTCGTCATCCCCTCGCCGTACTGGGTGAGCTATTCGGACATCGCGCTGCTCGCGGGCGGCGTGCCGCGGCTCGTCGACACGAAAGAGGAAAACGGTTTTCGCATGACGCCGGCGGAGTTGGAAAACGCGCTCACCCCAAAGACGCGCATGTTCGTCTTGAACAGCCCGTCGAATCCCACCGGCGCGGCCTACAGCCGCGATGAGCTGGAATCATTGGCGCGCGTTTTGGAGCGCCACGGCTGCCTCGTCTTATCCGACGACATCTACGAGAAGATCGTCTACGACGGTTTTGAATTCAAGCAGATCGCCGCGCTCAGTCCCAAGCTCCGCGACCGGACGATCATCACCAACGCCGTCTCGAAGACTTACGCGATGACCGGCTGGCGGATCGGCTACGCCCTGGGGCCGCGGGAAGCGATCACGGCGGCGAGCAAGATCCAGAGCCAGAGCACGTCCAACGCGACCTCCATCGCGCAGGCGGCGGCGCTGGAGGCGATTCGCGGGCCGCAGGACGAGGTGCCGGTCATGGTCGGCGAGTTCAAAAAGCGCCGCGACGCGATCGTCGCGCGGCTGAACGCGATACCGGGCCTCACCTGCTTCAAGCCGCAGGGGGCGTTTTACGTGTTTCCGAACGTACGCGCTCTATTCGGCAAAAAACATAAAGACAAGCCGCTCGCGACGCCGGCCGACGTCGTCGAATACTTCCTCGACGCCGCGCGCGTCCTCGCCGTCCCCGGCGAGGATTTCGGCTCGCAAGAGAATATCCGCATCAGCTACGCCACGTCGATGCAGGAGATCGAAAAAGGCTGCGACCGCATCGCAGAAGCGGTGAGGAAGCTCGGTTAAGACTTCGAATATCTCGGCCGCTCGCCGGTTTTCTTGTAGCGGAAATAATCCTTGAGAATCTGCGCGTGATCGAAAACGAGCGGCGCCGGAAGGTTCGCTTCGCCGAAGATCGCCGCGCTCTTGGCGTCGTCCGCGCCTTGCGGCGAGCCGTGCGCCTTCGCGATGAAAACCGTCGAGATCGTATGGAAGCGCGGATCGCGCTTGGGGTCGGAATAGCTGTGAAACTGCTCGATGAGCTGAACGTCGAGAGAGATTTCTTCTTTCGCCTCGCGCGTAGCCGCCGTTTCCAGGCTTTCGCCGTAGTCGACGAAGCCGCCGGGAATCGCCCAGCCGTGCGGCGGGTTTTTCCGCTCGATCAAGACGATGCCGCCGTCGATCTCGATCAGGATATCGACGGTCGGCAGCGGGTTTTTTCTTTCCTTATCCGCCATGGTTAGCTTGACTCCGCCGCGGGCGGCATGTAGTAATAATTCTTTCAAGCTTGTCGCGGGGTGGAGCAGTCTGGTAGCTCGCAAGGCTCATAACCTTGAGGTCCCGGGTTCAAATCCCGGCCCCGCAACCAATTAAAAGGGGCCGTCACCGGCCCCTTTTTCTTTTCCGGCGTCAGCTCTTTCCTCCGTAAACTTTATCAAAGAAACCCTCGTTCTCAAGACTCTTGAGAACGCTCGTGTCGACGAGGTCTTCGGCTTTCACCGAGGCCGCCTTGGGATTTTGCTCGGCGACATATTTGAGCACGGTGCGCATGCCCTCCAGCGTCGGATAGGGCTTTCGATCCAATTCTTCCAACGCCTCGAGGTAAAAGGCCTCGGCGTCGTCGGCGCTTCTCAGCCGTAAATTGCGCGCGATCACTTCCTTCACAGCCTGCTTGTTTTCCTTTTTAAAGACGTAGCCGTATCCCTCGACGACCGCGCGCGTGAAGCCCTCGCCGGCTTTGGAGTGCGCGTACTCACGCTTGGCGGCGAGCACGGTGTTTTGATACGGGATTTTCGCCTGGTTCATGTTGAGCAGCGCTGTATAGCCTTTGCCGAGCATCGTCTTGGCCGCCAGCGTCTGCAGCATCGCGGCGTCCAGCGCCTTCGCCTCCAATGCCGCCATTCGCTCCGGATCGAGTCCGGTCTGGAGGATGATGATGTTGTCGCGCTTGGCGTTGAGCCCGAGATGCTCGAGCGCGATCAGCGCGGAGATATGCGACGAGCCGCCGAAGCGCGCCGTGCCGAGCCGCTTCCCCTTGAGCTCGGCTGCGCTCTTGATGCCGGGCTGGGTCACGAGCGTAAACGGCGACGTGTTGCTGAGGCCGAGAAAAAGCGCGACTTTCTCGCCGCCGGCGGCGAGATTGATCAACGCGGCCGGCGCGCCGGCGGCGACCTGGATCTCGCCCGCGGCGAGCATCTGCGCGACGAGCGCGCCGCCGCTCACGAAGATCAACTGCGTATTGAGACCGTATTTTTCGAAGATCCCTTTGTCCTTGGCCACCCAGAGCGGCGTGTTGTGCGGCGTCGCGGTCGAGACCGCCACGCGCGCGAGCTGGCGCGTCTGCGCTGCGGCACCGAACGGCGCGAGCGCCGACACGGCGATGAAAAACGCGATGATTCTAATCTTCAACATTTTCGACTCTCCTTTCGTCCTGCTCCACTTCCGCTCCGCGCCAATAGTTGCGCATCTCTTTCCGCTCCGCCAACGCGGAGACGACAAATCCCGCCACGATCGCCCAGAACGCCGAGCTGATCCCGGCGAAGCTGAAGGGCGTCGCGGCCACGGCGAAAGCCACGAGCGCGCCGAATTTGAGCCCGCCGCCGAACGCCTTCTCGAACGCTTCCTGCAGCGACGACAGGATCGCGAGGCCCGCGAGCGCGACGATATACTGCCGCGGCACGAGCGCGAGCGCCGAGCTGACGGCGGTCGCGGCGAGCGCGAGAACGAAGGTTAATGCCGCCGCGGTGACGCTCGCGGCGTAGCGGCTGGCCGCCGGCCCTGCGTCCGGCGCGGCGACGATCGCAACCGCCGTGCGTCCGACGATCGCCGGACAGCCGCCGAGCAACGCATTGACGATCGAGCCGATGCCGACCGTCACCGTCACCGGCTTTACCGGCACGCGGTAGCCCTGCGCGCGCAGGAAGCCGAGGCCCTGAACGTTGCCGAGCACCATCGACAAGACGACCATCGGGAGACTGACCGCGATGAACGCCGAGGCGGAGAAATCGATGCGCGGGACGACGAGCGCCGGCAGCTCCCAGGCGATCGGCTGCGCGGCGAAACTGCGCGATAACAGTATCGCCGCCGCCCCGGCGACGAGCGCGAGTCCCATCGCCGGCACCCGCGGGCGCGCGATGATCCTACCCAGGAGATAGCCCGCGACCGTCGCGCCGCCGACGAGCACGTCCTCGGCCGTCGCCTTCACCATGCGCACGACGTATTCGAGAATGCTGCCGGCGAACATGCCCATGACGATCGGCAGCGGCAGCCAGTCCATGATGCGGCCGCCGATGCCGACGAGGCCGAGCGCGACGATGAGAATGCCCGCCATGAGGTTGGCGCCGACCAGCTCGGCGAAGCTGTACTGTCCGGCCAGCGTCCCCATGTAAAGGAGGCCGGGAATCGTCCAGGTGATCGGAATCGGCTGGCGATAGAGGAGCGAGAGTATCAGGGACGAGGCCGCGGCGCTCGCCCACACGATGAAGATCCAGCTCGAAGACTCCGCGGCTCCGAGTCCCAGCTGGCGCGAGACGGCGATCTGGAGCGGCACCATGCCCGAGGCGAACCAAATGACCGTGGTGAGCCCCGCCCACACCGCGGCCGCGTTGAAATCGCGAGCGAGCGAAATCGCGCCGAACGCTTTGACGCCGGTGTCGATTTTTTTTCTCGCTGCTGTTGACGCGGGCTTCAAGACAAGTCAATGATAGCGATTCGTCGCCGCCGGAGGCAAACCAGTTTTCAGGCGCTGTTTATATCACATTTTGTCACGAGCTGGCGTTATTTGGCAATTATCGTATGGTGGACAACGCGGCGAAAAGACTGAGCGCGGTGGTGCTTGCGGGCGGCATAAGCACTAGCGCGGACAATCAGCGCGCCGAGTCCGCGCGCGAGCGCGTCATCGAGCATCTGGCGTGGACGCTCGTGCAATTTCCCTTCGCCCGCTTCGCGCTCATCGGCGCGGACGCCGGCTCGCATGGCCGCCTCGAAGCCCTACCCGACGATCACAATGGCGTCGGCCCCGCCGAAGGCATCGCAACGGCATTGAGACATCTGCGCGGCGGGATTCTGGTCACCGCGGGCAATATGCCTTTTGTTTCAGCCGAGATGATCGAATGGCTGCTGGCACACGACGATGCGAAGGCCGACGCCGTGATCCCGCGCCACGCGGGGGGCGTCGAACCCTTTTTCGCCATCTATAATACAAGCGTGCTGTCGCATCTCGAAAAGGCGCTCCGCTCCGACGGCGGCGGGTTCGGCGGCGCGCTCGAGAAAGACACTGTGCGCTATATCGATGTGCCGGAGCGCTTCTCCGCGCGGCGCGATTTCACCCGCGTTCATACGCCGCAGGAGTACGAGCAGGCGCTCGCAACGCTCGAGAAGAAAATTTCCCGCTGATCGCGAGCGCCGAAGCGCGGCGGCAGGCGCCGCGCGCGGCTGTCACCGCATCTGCACCACGGCATCGACGAGCGCCGGCTTGCCGCTTTTCACGACCTTGATCGCGTCGCGCAGCGCCTTGGCCAGATCTTTAGGCTCGGTGACCGGACCCGTCGACCACACGCCGTAGGATTTCGCGTTGGCCGCGAAATCGACCGCCGGATCTTCGATGCGGATGCCGACGGTTTTGTTCTCCACCGGCCGCTTGCGCAAGACCGCCATACGCTCCTGGTGCTCCTCGTCGTTGTAGTACGAGCGGTTGCTGTTGACCACGATCAGAAGCGGGATCTCGTAGTGCGCCGCGGTCCAGAGCGAGCTGATCGTAAACAATAAATCGCCGTCCGGCTGGATGTCGACGCAGAGTTTGCCCGATCCTTTGTGGGCGAGCGCCGCGCCGAGCGACGCCGGAAGGCCGTAGCCCAGGCCGCCGCCCTTGTATTTGCCGAGAATTTGATTGAATTTCGCGCCCGGCATGTAGAGATTTTCTTTTCCCTGCGACGTGCCGTTCGTGAGCACCCAATCCTCGTTCTTCACCGCCTCGGCGATCTCGCTGTAGAGGCGGGTCGTGGAGATCGGCTTTTCGTCCCATTTCTTTTTCGCCTCGCGCGCGAGATTCTCTTCGCGTTCGGCATGGAGCTTCGCCCAACGCTCGCGCCGATGCGAGATCGCCGAGGCGTTTTTCTTGAGACTCTCCTTCTCCGCCTTCACCCGACGCACAAGCTCGGGGAGGAAAACCGACGTGTCGGCAAGCATTGAGAGGTCGACCTCGCGCAGCTTGTTGAAGTCGTGCGACCAGGCGCGCACGAGCAGATCGTCGAGCCCGACATTGATCACCTTCGCGGATGCCGATAGCAGCGGGATCGGCCGGCGTCTCCCCGCCTCCTGCGCCCGCTGTGTCACCGAGCCTTCCCAATCGGGAACGTCGAGGACGAGCAAAAGATCGGTCTCGCCGAGCACCTTGTTCGCCATGCCGGTGAGATTCAGCGGATGCTTCACCGGGAAATTGAAGCGCCCGTGCTGATCGAGCACGGGGATCGCCAACAGCTCCGCCAATTCCAGCAGCGCGTTGAATCCCGCTTCTTTCCTGCCGACCCAGTCGGCGACGATCGCAGGCGCCTTGGCGGCGAGCAGCCACTGGAGCGTCTTCGCGAAACCCTCTTCCGGCGCCTGCATCGGCAGCGGCGCGGGATAGCGGTCGAGCGCCGCCGACGGAACGTCGCCGTCGAGTTTTTTCTCCTGCACCTCGCTGTCCCAGCAGAGGTAGACCGGGCCCATGGGGTCGGTCGTCGCGAGGCGATAGGCGCGGATGAACGCGTCGGGCACCGCCTCGACGCTGCCCGGCTGATCGTCCCACTTGACGAAATCGCGCACGAGGTTCCCTTGCACGAGCGCCGTGTGAACCCAATCGATCCACGGCCGGCGCAGCGCCGTGTCCATCGGCCCCGTCCCGCCCATGACGATCACCGGCAGGCGGTCGCACCAGGCATTGTAGATCGCCATCGAGGCGTGCTGGAGTCCGACGATGTTGTGCACAGCGGCGGCCATCGGCTTGCCCTTGGCGCGCGCGTAGCCGTGCGCGACCGCCACGGCGATCTCCTCGTGCTGACAGAGGATCATCTGCGGCAGGCGGTCGCCGCCGTAGTTGACGAGCGAATCGTGCAGGCCGCGAAACGTCGCGCCGGGATTGAGGGCGATGTACTCGATCTCGAATGCCTTCAGCATGTCGACGATCACGTCCGAGCCGTACTCGGCGCGGGGCTTTTCGAGGGTCCTCGCGGCTTTACTCATTTCAATGGCTCCTTCTCATGGCATTGATTTTCGATTTCACGGAGGCACCATATGCGATGCGCTTGGGCGTGGCAAGCGCGCCGCCGCATTGACGAACGACTTGCCTCGAAGTAAGTTGCCTCCGAGGAGGAGAGCAAATAATGGCGATCAAAATCAAGCGCACCGGCCATTTGGTCCTCAAGGTGAAAGATCTGGAGCGCTCGCGGCGCTTCTTCACCGAAGTCCTCGGGCTCCCCGTGGTCGGCGAGGCGCCAAAGGCGGGTTTTCTGTTTTTCAGCCCCGACGTGGATGCGAACCACCACGTGCTGGCGATCCGCCAGGCGCCTGAAGGCGCGCGCATGCCGCAAGCCGACGACATCGGCATGGAGCACGTGGCCTACGAGCTCGAATCATTCGCCGATCTCCAGGAGGCTTACCGCATCTTCAAAGCGAACGACGTGAAATTTCGCCACGTTGTTTTTCACGGCATTACCAAGAGCATTTACTTCTACGATCCCGACGGCAACATGCTGGAGGTCTACTGCAACGTCCCGCCGGAGGAATATAAGAAGACGGTCAAGAATCCCTACGGCCTTTACGGCGACATCACGGCGGAGCTCGAAGGCCGGGAGCCGCAGCGGCCGGGGACGGTCGCGCCGTAAAATTAAGTTTCTAGTTTCAAGTTCCAGGTTTCTAGCGAGAGCTCGAGCCTTGATGGACTTGAAACCTGAAACCAGAAACTCCGAGGGCTTATTATGGAACCCTTGCCGCGCGGGGCGAACTTTCAACGCTGCAAACTCATGTGGGAGATCGGCCTGCACATCGCCGGCGATCCCACGACTCCCTACTACGGCAATCGCGACATGATGATCGCGATCGGCAGCGGCTCGGCCGACAACTATCGGCCGTGGCTCCGGATGGCGACGGGCGCGCCGCATCTCGCGCACGCGGTCTGCCGCGGCGAGCTGGAGATGTCGATGGTGAACCCCTCCGGCTTTTTGACTCAGGCCTATCGCGGCACCGGGCTTTTTCCCGAGCCGCTGCCGGTGCGCATCCTCGCGATCTACCCGTCGTGGGACCGCTTCGTCTACGTCATGCACCCGCGCACGGGTCTCAATTCGCTCGCCGAGATCAAAGAGAAGCGCTATCCACTCCGCCTCTCGATCCGCGAGGACAAGGCGCATTCGACGCGCGTGCTGGTCGACCAGACGCTCGCCGCCTACGGCTTCACCCTGGAGGATTTGCAATCCTGGGGCGGCAGCCTGCAGCTGAACGGCGGGCCGGGCGATAAGCGGCGGCTCGACGCGCTCCACGCCGGGACGATCGACGCGATCTTCGACGAGGGATTGGTGCTTTGGTTCGAGGAGGCGCTCGCCGCCGGCATGCGGCCGATTCCGCTCGACGAATTCGCCTTCGAAAAGCTTCAGACGATCGGCTGGCGCCGCGTGACGATTCCCGCGCGCCACTACCCCCATTTAGAATCAGATCACGATTGCCTCGACTACGGCGGCTGGCCGCTCTATACGCGCGCGTCACTGCCGCACGAGGACGCCTACAAAGTCTGCGCCGCGATCGCCGCGCGCAAGGACGAGATCTTCTGGGAAGATTCCTTCACCGGCATCGGCCAGCTGGGGCAGGACACGCCGGCCACGCCGCGCGACGTGCCGCTCCACCCGGGCGCCGCCTATTGGTACAAAGAGCACGGCTTCGCAGTCTAAATGTCCCCGAGCCGCTTCAGTATTGCCAGCGCTTAGCGCGCCTCGATCCGCTGCGCGAGCGCGGCCAGCGTCGGAGCGATCGGCTTCAGCGCCGCGTCAGCGACCTGAACAGCCGACGGCTGCTTCAGGCCGTGGCCCGTAATGTTGCAGACGACGGTCTCGTCCTTTTGAATCGATCCCGCCTCGACGAGCTTCCGCGCCGCGGCGACCGAGATCGCGCCCGCGGGCTCGGCGAAGATGCCGGCGAGCCGCGCGAGCAATGATTGTGCTTCGAGGATCTCCTCATCCGTGAGCGCAACCGCCGTCCCCTTGGAGGCGCGAAGCGCCGCGAGCGCGCGCCCACCCAACGCGGCGGGATTGCCGACCTGGATGCTTTCGGCCACCGTCGGCTTGGCTTCGACGGGCTCGACTTCGTCGAGCCCGCGCGCGAGCGCCCGCACGATCGGCGCCGCGGCCGCGCTCTGCGCCGCGACGAGGCGCGGCACTTTGTCAATCCAGCCGAGCGCGCGCAGCTCGCCCCATCCTTTCCACATGGCGCAAATGCCCGCGCCGCCGGCGGTCGGATGGATTACCCGGTCGGGCGCATCGCCGTCGAGCTGGTCGAGCATCTCGTAGGCGTAGGATTTTTTGCCTTCGTTGCGGTAGGGATTGCTCGACAGCGAGTCGTACCAGCCGAACCCCTGGAGCGCTTCGCGGTAGAGGCGCGCGACCTCGTGGTCGAAGCTGCCTTCGACGACGACGACCGTCGCGCCGTAGGCGACGGCCTGGAGAATTTTCGACGTCGCGGTTCCGGCCGGAACCATGACGATGCTTTTCATGCCCGCCGCCGCGGCATAGGCGGCGACCGACGCGGCGGCGTTGCCGGTCGAGACGACCGCCGCGGTCGTGAAGCCGAGCTCTCTCGCGCGCGCGATGCCGACCGCGTTGCTGCGGTCTTTGAGCGAGCCGGTCGGGAGCACGGTGTCGTTTTTGAGCAGCAGGCGCTTGAGCCCGATCTCTTGCGCCAGCAGAGGCGAGAAAATCAGCGGCGTATAGCCTTCGCCGAGGGAAACGACGCTGGCGCGGTCTTCGACTGGAAAGAATTCGAACCAGCGCCAGATCGTGCGCTCTTTCCGCTTACGAATCTCGGCCGGATCGACTGCGCGGAGATCGACGATCGCTTCGAGCACCGCGCTGCAGTTATCGCAGCGGAAGGTCTTCCATGACGGCGAGCGCCAGCCGCAGCGGGGACATTCGAGCGCCTCGATCTTTCCCACGGACCGTCACCAGGCCGCTTTCCCCATCGCCCAGCGGTCCAGGCTGGATAGATATTCGCGGAACAGCACCATGCGCATCGCCACCGCGCGGCGCGCGCGTTCCTGGCGCTCGGCGGTCGTGGCGTAGCGCTTGAGAAAGATCTGCGGCACGCTGCCGTGCCCCTCTTCGTCCTCGGTGATGCGCCGGTAGGGCTCTTTGATCCAGTCCGGCACCGCGGGCGACTTGAGGCACATCTGAATCAGATAGTTGGCGACCGTCTCGCCCGCGAGCGAGAAGCCCGCGATGCGCTCGCAGGTGTCGGCGAGCCCTTCGATGGCGTTGAACATCGCCGTCTGCGCCGGCAGCGGCTTATAATCGAAAGGATCGGCGCCCAGATCGCGGATGCGCTGGGAGAGAAGTCCCGCGTGCGTCATCTCCTCGTGCGCCGACTCGGCCATCATCGTCTTGACGTCGAGCTCGGGCGTCGTCTTGAGCCACGCGCCGAAGAGATCCGCGGCGCGGAGCTCATTGTAGAGCCGGCTTTGCATGACGCGGATGCGCTCGGCGTCGGTCGTGAGCGGGATATAGCTGTAGGCCGGCGGCGCGCCGTCGAGCGCGCGGCAAAAGGCGTGGATCGGCTCTAGAAGTTCGCGCACGAAGGTTTCGCTGTCCATCTTCCCTGTCACTGTTTAGAGGTGCGGCGCTCGAGGTCGTTCAACGACTTCTCCAGCTCGCCTTCCAAATCGCCGACGTCGAAGCCGACGGCGCGCGCGCCGTCGAGAATCGCGATCGAGACCATGACGAGGTCGAGCGCTTCTTTCGGCGGCGGGTCGTCCGGGTGCGCATAAAGATAATGATCGAGGCGCTGCTTGAGCGTCAAAAAATCCCGCAGGCAGACGACCGGCGGCAGATCTTTGAGCGGGCCGGTGTTCGCGGTCGAGGGCTCGAAGGCGACGCCGCCCGGGTCGACGAGCGCGATTTGACGGCCGTCCTCGAGCAAAAAGACGAGATAGGCGTCTTTGGTCTCGGGATGGGTTTTCTCCTCAAACGCCTGTAAATCGCGCCACGGAAAGCGCATCGATTTCCCCGCTGCGACGTCGAGCAGCGTGGAATCTTCATCGTTATAAAGCGCGGCCTGGCGATGCCTATCGGTCCAGTCGCGAATTTTGGCCTGGGCCAGGTGGACGTCCGCCGCCATTCACAAAAGCATACTTCGACGGCTGCGATTTCACAATCAGGTAAAGGCTTTATTGAAATACCCGCACGGTCCCCTATGCTGATTGTGGGAGCGGAAGAACGATGCGGTATCTGGTATTGGCCTGCGATTTCGACGAGACCCTGGCGCGCGGCGGGCGGGTGGCGCCGGAGACGGTCGCCGCGCTGGAGCGGCTAATCGCCTCGGGGCGCAAGATGATGCTCGTGAGCGGGCGAGAGCTCGACGACCTGCTGCGCATCTTTCCCGAGGCGAAGCTCTGCGCGCGCATCGTCGCCGAGAACGGCGCGCTGATTTACAATCCCGCGACGCGCGAGAAAAAGCCCCACGGTGATCCGCCGCCGGATCAATTCATCCGCGCGCTCCAGCAGAAGAAAATCGAGCCGCTCGCCGTCGGCCACGTCATCGTCGCCACCATGCAGCCGCACGAGAGCGCGGTGCTCAGCACGATCCGCGACCTTGGCCTTGAGCTGCAGGTCATTTTCAACAAAGGGGCGGTCATGATCCTCCCCGCCGGCGTCAACAAGGCGAGCGGGCTCGCCCGCGCGCTGCAGGACGTGTGCATCTCGCCGCACAACGTCGTCGCCGTCGGCGACGCCGAGAACGATCACGCGCTCTTAAAGCTCGCCGAATGCGCCGTTGCCGTCGCCAACGCGCTCCCGACGCTCAAAGAGCGGGCCGATTTCGTCACCGAGTCGGAGAACGGCCGCGGCGTGATCGAGCTGATCGATGAGCTCGTCAACGAGGATTTAAAATCGCGGAGCGACCGCCTGCGGCGCCATGAAATCCTCCTCGGCCACCGGGAATCCGGCGACGAGGTGCGGATCTGCCCGTACGGCGTCAACCTGCTCATCACCGGCCCTTCGGGCGCGGGGAAATCGACGGTGACGACCGCGTTCCTCGAGCGCCTGAAAGACCAGGGCTATCAATTCTGCGTGATCGATCCCGAAGGCGACTACGAGTCGTTCGAAGGGGCCGTGGCCGTGGGCACGGAAAAGCAGCCGCCCAATATCGAGGAGGTAATGCGGCTGTTGCGGAACTCCCAGGAGAACGCCGTCGTCAATCTAACCGGCGTGCGGCTGAAGGACCGGCCGCGCTTTTTTCTGGCGCTCTTGCCGCGCCTGCAGGATCTCCGCGCGCAGTTGGGCCATCCGCACTGGATCATCGTCGACGAGACGCATCACGTGCTGCCGGCCTCGTGGGAGGCTGCGCCGCAGGCGCTGCCCAAAGAATTCGACCGCTTCGCCTTCATCACGATTCATCCCCATTCGGTGGCGCCTCAGGCGATCGCCTCGGTCAACACGGTCATCGCCGTCGGCGATAAGGCCGATGAGGCGCTCGCCCAGGTAGGTAAGCTCGTCGACCAAACTCCGCCCGCGATGTCGCCGTTCAAGCTCGACCAGGGCGAAATCGCCATCTGGATGAGAGAAATGAAAGAGCCGCCGTTCAAGGTGCGCATCCTGCCGGGGCAGACAGAGCGGCGGCGCCATTTCCGCAAATATGCGGAAGGCGACCTCGGACCGGACCGGAGCTTTTATTTCCACGGCCCGCAAAGGAAGCTCAAACTGAAGGCGCCGAACCTCATCACGTTCATGCAGCTGGGCGAAGGGGTCGACGACGAGACCTGGGAGTACCATTTAAAGAAAGGCGATTATTCCCGCTGGTTCCGCAACGCGATCAAAGACGAAGATCTCGCCGCCGTCGCCGAAAACATGGAGCGCGAGAACGGCGTCTCGCCCGAAGAGAGCCGCAAAGCGATCCGCGAGGCGATCGAGCAAAAATACACGATCGAGGGATAGAGGAGTGCTGAGGACTGAGTGCTGTGTGCTGAGCTAGGGCCTCAAACCATTTCGTAACTTTTGTTTCTCTACCGACATAACTGACAACGCAAATCTCTGGACGCCAGGCATTTGTGATCCGCTCCGAGCTCAGCACTCAGTCCTCAGCACTCAGCCTCTCCCACAGCACCTCCGCCGGGTGCTTCGCTTTCCTCCCTGCGGTGTGGTCGATCTGCTGGCGGCAGGAGATGCCGGCGGCGACGATCTCAGTCGCGCCGTCCGCGGCGCGGACCGCCGGCGCGAGGCGGCGCTCGGCGATCGCGAGCGAGACGTCATAGTGCTCTTTTTCGAAGCCGAACGAGCCCGCCATGCCGCAGCAGCCGGAATCGACTTCCGTCACGTCATAGCCGGCCCACCTGAGCAGCTCGACGGTCGGTCCGGTGCCGACGAGCGCCTTCTGATGGCAGTGGCCATGGAGCAGCGCTTTTTTGCCGTTGCCGGTGAAACTTAAATTCATTTTTCCCGCCTTACGCTCGGCGGCAATAAATTCCTCGAAGAGAAAACTTTTGCCGGCGACCGCTTTCGCTTTTTCGCTCCGCAATAAATCCGGATATTCGTCGCGCAGCGTGAGCAGACAGGAAGGCTCGAGGCCGACGATGACCTCGCCGCGCTCGATGCATGGGTAGAGCCGCTCGACGTTCCACGCGGCGTTCTCGCACGCCTCGGCGAGCATGCCTTTGGAGATCATCGGCCGGCCGCAGCAGCGCTTCTCCGCGAGCGTCACGCGGTAGCCGGCGCGCTCCAGAAAGCGCGTCGCGGCGATCGCAACCGCCGGCGTGTTGAAGGTATTGAACGTATCGTGGAAGAGGACGACCGTGCCGTTCTCGCCTTTTCCTTCAACCGCGTGGTCGCGAAACCATTTCTCAAACGTCGTCGCGGCGAACGCCGGCAGCGGGCGGCGCGCGTCGATGCCGGCGAGCCGCTCCATCAGCCAGCGATTGACGCGCGAATTGGCGATGAGATTGGAGAGCGGCGCGAAGCGCGCGCCCCAGCGGTTGAGCGTTTCGATCCGGCCGAAGACCCGGTTTCTAAACGGCAGGCCGTTAGCCTCGTGGTAGTGGTGGAGAAACTCGTACTTGAGTTTCGCCATGTCCACGTTCGACGGGCATTCCGCCTTGCATGCCTTGCATTCGAGGCAGAGGTCGAGCACCTGATGCAGGCGCTCGCCGGTGAATTCTTCCTTGGGCACTTTGCCCGAGAGCACCGCGCGCAGCGCGTTGGCGCGGCCGCGCGTCGAATGCTCCTCTTCGAGCGTCGCCATGTAAGAGGGACACATCGTGCCGTCGAGCTTTTTGCGGCATTCGCCCATGCCGCTGCACATCTCGATCGCGGCGGCGAAGCCGCCCTGCGAGCTGAAATCCAGCATCGTCTCCGGCTGCCAGGCTTTGTACTCGGGGCTGATGCGCAGCGACTCGGTCATCGGCGGCGCATCGACGATCTTGCCCGGGTTCATGAGGTTCTTGGGATCGAACGCCTTCTTCACCCGGCGAAAGGCGTCGTAAAGAACTCTTCCGTAGAGCCGCTCGTTGAAGTGGCTGCGGGCGAGACCGTCGCCGTGCTCGCCCGAGAGGGCGCCGTGGAATTCCATGACGAGCCCGGTGATCTCGTCGGCGATCGCCGTCATCTTTTTGACTTCGCTCGCCTGCTTTAAGTTGATCAGCGGGCGGATGTGCATGCAGCCGACCGAGCAATGGCCGTAGTAGCCGGCGACGGCGTCGTGCTTGTGCAGGATCTCGCGAAAGCGCCGGATGAATTCCGGCAGCTGCGCGGGCTCGACGGCCGTGTCTTCGATAAACGCGATCGGCTTTTTGTCGCCCTTGATGCCGAGGAGCAGCCCGAGCCCCGCCTTGCGCACGCCCCAGACCGCGCGGACCTCTTCCGGTTTTAACGCCTGCGTCGCGGCGTAGCCGATCCCCTGCGCCTTGCGCACCGCTTCGAGCTTCATCACCTGATCTCTGACTTCCGCCTCGGTCTCGCCGGCGTATTCGACCATCAGCAGCGAGCTGGGATGTCCCTGGACAAAACCCAGACGCTTCGATTGCACGATGTTGCCGCGCGCGAGATCGAGCACCATCTTGTCCGTCGATTCGAGCGCGTAGGGACGCGTGTCGAGGATCGCATAGGAGGCCTGGAGCGCGTCGATGTCGTCATGAAAGTGGATCACGTCGAGGGCCGTCCACTTGGGCTTGGGGACCAGGCGCATCTTCGCCTCGACGACGCAGGCCAGAGTTCCTTCGGAGCCGACGACCATGCGGGAGAGATTGAACGGCTGCGGCTTGACGAATTCGTCGAGATTGTAGCCGGAGACGCGGCGCAAAATTTTCGGATAGCGCGCGAGAATTTCATCGCGATGTTTTTCCGCGAGCGCGCGGACCTCCCGATAAGCGCGGCCCTCGACGCCGTCGCGGCCATTCGCTTTCCCCTCCAGCTCGTCCGGCGAGAGGTTTTTCAGCACCGCCAGCCTTCCGTCCGAAAGACAGACGGTGAGCTCGAGTACGTGATCGATCGTCTTGCCGTAGGTGAGCGAGTGCGCGCCGGCGGAGTTGTTACCGATCATGCCGCCGATCGTCGCGCGATTGGAGGTCGAGGTGTCAGGTCCGAAAAGGAGCCCCTGCCCGCGGACGTAGGCGTTGAGCTCGTCCTGCACGACGCCCGGCTGCACGCGGCACCAGAGCTCCTCCTTGTTCACCTCGAGCACGCGGTTCATGTATTTCGTGAAATCGAGCACGATCGCGTGGCCCACCGTCTGGCCCGCGAGCGCCGTGCCGCCGCCGCGCGGCAGCACGGGAACGTTGAATCGATTGGCGGTCTCGATCGCCGCCTGCACGTCGCTTTCATGACGCGGCACGACGACGCCGATCGGCTCGATCTCGTACATCGAGGCATCGGTGGAATAGAGCAGCCGCGAATACTTGTCGAAGCGCACCTCGCCTTCGACTCGCTTTCGGAGCTCTGCTTCTATTTCGCGGTAATCGTCCATCGGCGCAGCGCAACGCGGAGGTTGCGACAATAATCTTATTTCGATCGAAACCGCTTTAGCAAGCGTCGGGCATGCGAGGTTTTATGACTTCTCGAGAATACTCCGCGCATCTCGAAACACCGCTTCGAACATCTCACGCGTGAGCTTGCCCGTGAAGGTGTTCTGCTGGCTCGGATGATACGAGCCGAGCAGCGTGATGCCGTCGAGCCGCGCGCTCGACCCGTGTCCGAACTGAGGTCGTGGCTTGGGAATCGTCCCGCCGGTCTCCGCATAGGCTTTGAGGAATTCGTCGAAGCCTATCTTTCCCAAAGCGACGATGACGCGAAGCCGTTTGAGCAATCGAAGCTCCTCCACGAGGTACGGCCGGCAGCGCTCGAACTCCACGGGCAGCGGCTTGTTGTCCGGCGGCGCGCAGCGCGCCGCCGCGGAGATGTAGCAGTCGGCGAGCTTTAAGCCGTCGTCGCGATTGAGCGAGCCCGGCAGGCTGGAAAAGCCGAAAGTATGCAGCGTGCCGTAGAGCCAATCCCCGCTGCGGTCGCCGGTGAAGATCCGCCCCGTGCGATTGCCGCCGTGCGCCGCCGGCGCGAGGCCGACAATGAAAATGCGCGCCTCGGGATCGCCGAATCCGGGCAGCGGCCGCGCCCAATAACGCTCCCCCCGATAGCGCAGCGGCGGCTCTTTTGCCACCTTCTCGCGCCAGCGCACGAGCCGCGGGCAGCGGCGGCAGCGAACGATGGCTTTATTCAGCGCTTCCAGGCTGTTCATGGAGTTTTCCTGCTAACACACACGGGGATAAAAAAGAAGCGGCGTTCGAGAGTACGTTTTTTATTGCAATCTAGAAGCCGCGAGCGTAAAATCGCTTCGCGTTTATTAGACCTTTTCTGCGGGGGCCTGTCCCTAACAAGGGAGTCTCGTTTGGCGTTATCTTTAAGCCGGACTGCATCGCTTCGAGCACATCCGTCTTCCGGCTCTCAACCGACGGTCGTTTCAAGAGCCGCGGCCGTCGCGGGCGTTCTGCTGGGCGGCGCCGTCATCGCATCCTGGCTCGCCGGATTCGCGGTCCCCTCGGTTTCAACTTGGTCGATCATGAAAGCTTCCACGGCGCTCGCGTTCGTTGCGTCCGGCGTATCTTTATGGCTGTACACGATGGAGTCGCCGCAGCTCCATCGTATCGCGCCTCTTTGCGGCGCCGCCGTCGTCGTTATCGCGCTGCTCGGAGCTGCCGGCTTGGACTTGCCGCTCGACCGGTTTCTGTCTAAAGACTCGTCCGCAAACGCCGATCTGTTCGGTCGGATGGATATCATCACCGCCATTATGTTCATGGCGCTGGGCGTCACGCTCGTGCTGCTCCGCGACGCCGCACATGCGGCGAAAGCGACTGCGCTCGCTTTGGCGACAGCCGTCGCGTCGCTCCTCGCGGTCGCGGAATATTTTTCCCAAGTCCCGGCGCTTTCCTCCTTTGAGGCGGTCGCGCCGCACAGCGCGATCGGCCTCCTAACCCTTGCCGTCGGGGTCGTCTGCGCTCGCCCCGGGAGCGCGCGGATAACAAAGCCCGCGAGCCGTCAAGCCGGGGGATTCTTATCGCGGCTCATGCCGACAGCGGCCGCACAAAGCGGCGCGCGTGGAATGAAATCCGCGCCGAATGGCCGCCGGGAACTCGACCTGTTCCGGATTTTCCGGGAGAGCGCCATCGCCATCGCTGAGGCCGTCGACCCGAGCACGGCACGCGACGTTCTCTTGGAGAAAACCGAGGTGCTCTTCCCGTTCGCTTCCGCCGTGACTCTTCGCTGGGTCAACCCTAGCTCAGGGGAGCTCGAACCGGTCGCGATGAGAACTGCGGCCGGCACGGAATGGACGATCGATGAAAACCAGGCGCTCGGCGGCCGCGCCGCAAAGCCCTTGACCGCCAATACCCCGATGATCGTGCGTAACCTTCAGACCGATGGCCAGGTTTCCAATCAACTCTATCGCAAGCACGGTTGGGTCTCTTACCTGGGAGTTCCGTTGCTCGCACGCGGCGAGGCCCTCGGCATCATCGGCGTTTACACGAAAGAACAATATGAGTTCAGCCCGGAAGAGGCCGATGTCCTTATGGGCGCCGCGGCCGCCGCCGCGGTCGTTTTGTCATCGATGCCGGCGGCAGCAATCGTCGGAGAACCGGCGGTAACGGCCGCCGTCGAGACGCCAAGCGAGCAAACGTTCAAGGCGTTGCAGCTCCTTCCAGGCGTGTACGCGGCGCTGGCGCCCTTGAATCAAACGGAATCGCTGAACGAGACTGTCAACGGCGTGGTCGAGAAAGTCGTGGAGGCGACCGGCGCCGATGCCGCCATCCTGCGCATGTGGAAAAAAGAGACCGGCGCCTCGCTTATCTCTGGCCATCGCGGCATGGCGGAAGATTTCGCCAAACAGATGGAAATCGGGCTCCTCAAAGGCGCCTTGGAATCGGTCGTCCAAACGGGCGAAGGTATCGTGGCGCCGGACGTCGACGCCGAGCCGCGCTTCGCGACGAAAGTTCAGCAGCAACTGGGTTTTCGCTCGTCGGCGGTTTTGCCGCTCAAGATGCACAACGAGGTGCGCGGCGTGCTATATGTCGCCAGTCGCAACGCGGGGTTTTTCGATCTCAAGGCAAAAGATCTGCTGATGGCGATCGCGCAGCAGATCGGCATTTCCATGGAGAACCGCGAGCTTTTCGACCACTTGAAAAATTCCCGCGACGAGCTCGAAAAAGCGAGTAAGATCAAGGGTGAGTTTTTAAGCGTCATGTCGCACGAGCTGCGCACTCCGCTGAGCGTCGTCATGGGCTACGCCGGCATGATCAAGGAGAAAATGCTGGGCGAGATCAACCCGCAACAGGACGACGCGCTGCAAAAGCTGCTCACCCGGGCGAACGATCAGCTCAACATGATCAATGCGATCATGCAGATCACCCAGCTCGAATCACGGTCGCTGGTCCTGGAACGCCACCTCGTGAATCTCACGGAAATGCTCTCTCACTTGAAGTCGGACTACGCGCTGACGCACACGAAGCAACAGGTAGCCCTTAATTGGGAGTTTCCCGCGGCGCCGGTCGTCATTGTTACCGACGGCGGCAAATTGAAGGAGATCCTCGTCAACCTCGTCAACAACGCGATCAAGTTCACCCCGCAAGGTACGGTGACCATCGCCATGAGCATCGAGGAAGATCACCGCAAGAAATGGGTGCAGTTGAGCGTCAAGGACACCGGGGTGGGTATTCCCAAAGAACAATTCACCGCAATCTTCGAAAAATTCTATCAGGTCGACAGCTCCGAGACGCGCCTTTACGGCGGCGTCGGCCTCGGGCTCTATATCGTCAAGCACTTCGCGGCATTCCTGGGCGGAAAAGTCGAAGTGAAAAGCGAGCCCGGCCGCGGTTCGACCTTCATCGTCACCATCCCATACGCGACCTAAACGGCCCCTTCCGGGGCTACGTATCGCTTCTCTGCAAGCCTCTCTGCAAATGGATCCGTCGGCTGCGAATACGAGAGCGCCGCTTCGTTAATTCAGATCCCGCTTTTCGCCTTCTTTCAGATCAAGAGCCCCACGCACGGTAGAAGGGTTGCCTCTTCGAGGTTAACTCGATAAAAAGCCGGTTGGGGGTAGATGAAAATGGCTCAGCAGGAATTCCGCGTCGAAAGAGACTCCATGGGCGAGGTAAAGGTGCCGAAGAGCGCGTATTACGGCGCTCAGACGCAGCGCGCGGTCGATAATTTTCCCGTGAGCGGCATCGGTTTTCCGCCCCGCTTTATCCGTGCACTGGCCCTCATCAAGCACGCGGCCGCGTCCGCCAATCGCGATCTCGGCCTCCTGGACGCCAAGCTCGCCGATACGATCCATCGCGCCGCGCAAGAAGTGATGGAAGGCAAGCTCGACAAAGAATTCGTCGTCGATATTTTCCAAACCGGCTCGGGCACCTCGACCAACATGAACGCCAATGAAGTCATCGCTAACCGCGCGCTCGAGTTGCTCGGACAGGAGCGCGGCAGCAAAGGGGTGCATCCAAACGACCACGTCAACATGAGCCAGTCGTCGAATGACGTGATCCCGACGGCGATCCACGTCTCGGCGCTTGAAGCGATCGAAAAAGAGCTGCTGCCCGCGCTCAAGGGGTTGCATCGAGCGCTGCTGCAGAAAGCCCAGGCGTTCGACCGGATCGTAAAGATCGGGCGCACCCATCTCGCCGACGCGACGCCGATTCGGCTCGGGCAGGAGTTCGGCGGCTACGCCCGGCAGATAGAATTGGCCATCGAGCGCATTGAAGCCGCGGCGAAAGGACTCGAAGAGCTGGCGCTCGGCGGCACGGCGGTCGGCACCGGCATCAATACGCATCCGGAATTTCCGCGGCGCACGATCGAGCACATCTCGCGCATGACCGGGCTCAATTTTCGCGAGGCGAAAAACCATTTCGAGGCGCAGGCGGCGAAAGACGCCGTCGTTCAGGTGAGCGGCGCGCTCAAGACGCTCGCGGTGAGCTTCACCAAAATCGCCAACGACCTCCGCTGGCTCTCTTCGGGTCCGCGCTGCGGCATCGGCGAGATCGGTCTGCCGGACACGCAGCCGGGATCTTCGATCATGCCCGGCAAGGTGAATCCCGTCATGTGCGAGTCGGTCCTTCAGGTGGCGGCGCACGTGATCGGCTGCGACGCGACGATCACGATCTGCGGCCAGGCGGGCAACTTCGAGCTGAATGTCATGATGCCGATTATGGCGCTGCGCCTTTTGGAGGCGATCACCTTCAGCGCCAGCGTCGCGAAGGCGTTCACGGAGAAATGCATCGTCGGCATCGAGGCGAACCCGGAGCGCTGCGAGGAGATGATTGAAAAAAGCCTGGCGATGGTCACGGCGCTCGCGCCGGTCATCGGCTACGACGCCGCGGCTAAGATCGCGAAGGAATCGTTCACCACGGGTAAGACGGTCCGCGAGGTCGCGCGGGAGCACAAGGTGCTGGCCGACGACAAACTCAATAAGATTCTCGACCCCTGGCGCATGACCGAGCCGGGAATGCCCGAAAAAGACTAACGATCGGCCGTGAAACTCGCCTGATTTTCTTCCATGCTGATAGCTAATGGCTGATCGCTGCCCAGCTAGATGCGAGACGTGCAAAGCGCCGTTCTTTCTGCTATAGAATAAACGAATAGGCCTGGAAAAAATTCACAAGTCGTCGATCCTTATCTCAAGCTGGACGAGCGAACGTTCGCGTAAAAACCGAGGAGTGAGAAGTGAGTAACGGCGCGATAGCCTTGCAAAACGTCAAGACACTTAGAAAAGACGCCTGGTGGGTCGAGCCGCTGACGGTTTTTCTTGTTCTCGGGAGCTTCGTCGTTTACGCCTCCTGGGCTGCATACATAAACAACTACTATTATTTCGCGCCTTATCTCTCGCCGTTTTATTCGCCGTGCCTGGTCGATACCTGCGCGCATGTGAGCTATCGACTGTTCGGCAAATGGTGGATTCTGTCCCCCGCTTTCTTGATTCTCTGGATACCGGGCGGCTTCCGCGCGACCTGCTATTACTACCGCAAAGCTTACTATCGCTCATTTTTCGGCCTCCCGTACGGCTGCGCCGTGCGCGATCGGTCGAAGACTTACTGGGGCGAGACACGCTTTCCGCTTATTCTCCAGAATATCCATCGCTATTTTTTCTATTTGTCACTTGTCGTTCTTGCCTTCCTCTGGTGGGACGCCTTCGAGGCGATCCATTTCCCCGACGGGTACGGCGTCGGGGTCGGCACGCTCGTGCTCACGCTGAACGCGCTCTTGCTATCGCTCTACAGCCTCTCGTGCCATTCCTGCCGCCATTTGTGCGGCGGCCGCCTGGACAGCTTTTCGAAGGCGCCGACGCGCTATAAGCTGTGGACATTTTTCACCAAGCTCAACGAGCGGCACATGCTGTTCGCCTGGGTGAGCCTTATCTGGGTCGCGCTCAGCGACCTTTACGTGCGCCTGCTCGCGATGGGCGTGATTCACGACATACGGATTATTTAAATGGCCGACGGAAACTACGAATCCCACGACTACGACGTGATCGTCATCGGCGCCGGCGGCGCCGGGCTCCGCGCGGCGATCGAGGCATCGGCCCAGGGCGTAAAGACCGCCCTCATCTGCAAATCGCTGCTGGGGAAAGCGCACACGGTCATGGCCGAGGGCGGCATCGCCGCGGCGATGGGCAACGTCTATCCCGAGGACAACTGGAAGGTCCATTTCCGCGACACGATGCGCGGCGGCAAGCTGCTCAACAACTGGCGCATGGCGCAGATCCACGCGCAGGAGGCGCCCGCGCGCGTGCTCGAGCTGGAGGAATGGGGCGCGCTCTTCGACCGCACCAAAGACGGGCGCATTTTGCAGCGCGATTTCGGCGGCCACCGCTACGCGCGCCTCGCGCACGTCGGCGATCGCACCGGCTTGGAGATGATCCG
>Ga0075434_100000484_pt1 | contig 29868 bp, 30 predicted proteins | sample RhiMethybrSRZTD3_FD_75298 | JGI IMG/M metagenome (GOLD analysis project Ga0075434, IMG submission 75298) | Populus rhizosphere microbial communities from Tennessee, USA - Rhizosphere MetaG P. TD hybrid SRZTD3 | ecosystem: Host-associated > Plants > Roots > Rhizosphere > Soil | place: USA... | reverse complement strand
AGCCTCTCGCTCGCGTACGTCGCGACGCGGCGCCCGGCGGACGAGGGCGGCGGCGTGATCGAAGTAATCCGCAGCAAGCAGCAGGAGAAACCGGCGCCGAAAGCGCAGACCAAACCGGCGCCTGAAACGCCGGCGCCCGCGCCCGGTTCGGTTCCCGAAACGAACAAGGACAAGCAGGTACCGCAGTGATTTTTAGGGGATAATCCGGGGATTGCGCGCCCACGTGGTGAAATTGGTAGACACGCTAGCTTGAGGGGCTAGTGGCCTAAAAAGCCGTAGCAGTTCGAGTCTGCTCGTGGGCACCAGAATTCATGCTCGCAGAATACTTTCCAATTCTGCTGTTCATCCTGGTCGGCATCGGCGTCGGCGTCGCCCCCATGGTGCTCGGCAAGCTGCTCGGCCCGAACCGGCCCGACCCGGAGAAGCTCTCGCCCTACGAGTGCGGCTTCGAGGCGTTCGAGGACGCGCGCATGAAGTTCGACGTGCGCTACTACCTGGTGGCGATCCTGTTCATCCTGTTCGACCTGGAGATCGCGTTCCTCTTCCCGTGGGCGGTGGTGCTGAACGACATCGGCCTCGCCGGCTTCCTTTCGATGATGCTGTTCCTCGCCATCCTCACCGTGGGCTTCGTCTACGAGTGGATGAAGGGCGCGCTGGAATGGGAATAAAGGACTGAGATGGCGCTGGAAGGCGTGCTGCAGCAGGGATTCGCCACCACCACCATCGACAAGGTGGTCAACTGGACGCGCACCGGCTCGCTCTGGCCGATGACCTTCGGCCTGGCGTGCTGCGCGGTGGAGATGATGCACGCCGGCGCCGCGCGCTACGACCTGGACCGCTTCGGCGTGGTGTTCCGGCCGAGCCCGCGCCAGTCCGACGTGATGATCGTCGCCGGCACGCTCTGCAACAAGATGGCGCCGGCGCTGCGCAAGGTCTACGACCAGATGGCCGAGCCCCGCTGGGTGATCTCGATGGGCTCGTGCGCCAACGGCGGCGGCTACTACCACTACTCCTACTCGGTGGTGCGCGGCTGCGACCGCATCGTGCCGGTCGACATCTACGTGCCGGGCTGCCCGCCCACCGCCGAAGCGCTGCTCTACGGAATCGTGCAGCTCCAGAACAAGATCAAAAGAACCAACACCATCGCTCGATGACGCCGCGCCTCCAGAAGCTCTTCGACGCGGTCAAGGACCTGAACCCCACCGAGCGCCTGGGCGAGATCACGGTCGAAGTGAAGGCCGGGGACTATGCCGCGGTCTGCAGGCGCCTGAGAGACCAGCAGGGCTTCGAGCAGCTGATCGACCTGTGCGGCGTGGACTACGCCGCCTACGGCGACCGCCCGCGCGAAGGCGCGCGCTTCGCCGTGGTCCTTCACCTTCTCTCGGTCTCGAGCAACGTCAGGCTGCGCGTGCGCTGCTTCTGCCCCGACGACAAGTTCCCGGTGGTGGCGTCGCTGGTCGAGACCTGGCCCGCCGCCAACTGGTACGAGCGCGAGGCCTTCGACCTGTTCGGCATCATGTTCGACGGGCATCCCGACCTGCGCCGGATCCTCACCGACTACGGCTTCGTCGGCCACCCGTTCCGCAAGGACTTCCCGCTCTCCGGCCACGTCGAGATGCGCTACGACCCGGACCAGAAGCGCGTCATCTACCAGCCGGTGACCATCGACCCGCGCGAGGTGACGCCGAGGATCGTCCGCGAGCCCAATTACGCGCAGGAAAAGTAATGGCGGAAATCCGCAACTACACGCTCAACTTCGGCCCGCAGCACCCGGCGGCGCACGGCGTGCTGCGCCTGGTGCTCGAGCTCGACGGCGAGGTGATCCAGCGCGCCGACCCGCACATCGGCCTCTTGCACCGGGCGACGGAGAAGCTCGCCGAGCACAAGACCTTCCTGCAGTCGGTGCCCTACATGGACCGGCTCGACTACGTCTCGATGCTGTGCAACGAGCACGCCTACGTGATGGCGATCGAGAAGCTGCTCGGCATCGAGATCCCGGAGCGCGCCAAGTACATCCGCGTGCTGTTCGACGAGGTGACGCGCATCCTGAACCACGAGCTGTGGCTCGGCGCGCACGGCCTGGACATCGGCGCGATGACGGTCTTCCTCTACTGCTTCCGCGAGCGCGAGGACCTGATGGACGCCTACGAGGCGGTCTCGGGCGCCCGCATGCACGCCGCGTACTACCGCCCGGGCGGCGTGTACCGCGACCTTCCCGACCGCATGCCGCAGTACCAGGCCTCCAAGTGGAAGAACGAGAAGGACATCCGCGAGCTGAACAAGAACCGCCAAGGCTCGCTGCTCGACTTCCTGGAGGACTTCACCGAGCGCTTCCCGAAGTACGTCGACGACTACGAGACGCTGCTCACCGAGAACCGCATCTGGAAGCAGCGCACCGTGGGCATCGGCGTGGTCCCGGCCGAGCGCGCGCTCGCGCTCGGCTTCACCGGCCCGATGCTGCGCGGCTCGGGCGTGGAGTGGGACCTGCGCAAGAAGCAGCCCTACGCGGTGTACGACAGGATGGATTTCGACGTGCCGGTAGGGAAGAACGGCGACTGCTACGACCGCTACCTGGTGCGCATCGAGGAATTCCGCCAGTCCAACCGCATCATCCGGCAGTGCATCGACTGGCTGCGCAAGAACCCCGGGCCGGTGATGGTCGACGACCACAAGATCGCGCCGCCGACGCGCGAGGAGATGAAGCTCGGCATGGAGCAGCTGATCCACCACTTCAAGCTGGTCACCGAGGGCATGCACGTGCCCGAGGGCGAGGCGTACGCGGCGGTCGAGGCGCCGAAAGGCGAGTTCGGCGTCTACCTCATCTCCGACGGTGCCAACAAGCCCTATCGCCTCAAGCTGCGCGCGCCGGGTTTCCCGCACCTCGCCGCGCTCGACGAGATGGCGCGCGGCCACATGATCGCGGACGCGGTGGCGATCATCGGCACCCAGGACATCGTCTTCGGGGAGATAGACCGCTGATGCTCTCGGCCGAAGCGCGGAAGAAGATCGATCGCGAGATCGCCAAGTACCCGCCCGAGCAGAAGCAGTCGGCGGTGATGAGCGCGCTGATCGTCGCCCAGGACGAGAAGGGCTGGCTCTCGACCGAGACGATGGACGAGGTGGCGCAATACCTCGGCATGCCGCCGGTCGCGGTCTACGAGGTGGCGAGCTTCTACACCATGTACAACCTGAAGCGGACCGGCAAGTACAAGCTCACGCTCTGCACCTGCCTGCCCTGCGGGCTGCAGGGCGCGCTCGCCGCCGCCGACCACCTGCGCGAGAAGCTCGGCATCGACTTCAACGAGACCACCGCCGACGGCCGCTTCACGCTCAAGGAAGGCGAGTGCATGGGCGCGTGCGCCATGGCGCCGGTGCTGCTGGTCAACAACAAGAAGATGCTCGACTACATGTCGAACGAGAAGCTCGACCGCATGATCGAGGAGCTGAAATAGTGCTGGACTACGGCCCCGACGCGATCCTGATGAAAGGCCTCGACGGCCGGAACTGGCGCCTCAGGGACTACGAGGCGCGCGACGGCTATGCCGCCCTCAAGAAATTGATCGGCGAAAAGAGAAAACCCGAAGACCTGATCAACGACCTGAAGAAGTCGGCGCTGCGCGGCCGCGGCGGCGCGGGCTTTCCCACCGGCCTCAAGTGGTCGTTCATGCCGCGCCAGTTCCCCGGCGCGAAGTACGTGGTGTGCAACTCCGACGAGGGCGAGCCCGGCACCTGCAAGGACCGCGACCTGCTGCGCTACAACCCGCACGCGGTGATCGAGGGCATGATCATCGCCGGCTACGCCATGGGCGCGAGCGCCGGCTACAACTACATCCACGGCGAGGTGTGGGAGCTCTACGAGCAGTTCGAGCAGGCGCTGGCCGAGGCCTATGCCGCGGGGTATCTGGGCAAGAACATCCTGGGCTCCGACTATTCCTACGAGCTCTACGCGCATGCGGGCTACGGCGCCTACATCTGCGGCGAGGAAACCGCGCTGCTCGACTCCCTCGAGGGCAAGAAGGGCATGCCGCGCTTCAAGCCGCCGTTCCCGGCGAGCTACGGCCTGTACGGCAAGCCGACCACCATCAACAACACCGAGACCTTCGCCGCGGTGCCCTGGATCGTCAGGAACGGCGGCGACGCGTTCCTCGCGCTCGGAAGACCGAACAACGGCGGCACCAAGCTCTTCTCGGTGACGGGACACGTGCAGCGGCCGGGCAATTTCGAGGTCAGGCTCGGCACGCCGTTCGCGAAGCTCCTGGAGATGGCCGGAGGCGTGACCGCCGGGCGCAAATTGAAGGCGGTCATTCCGGGCGGCTCGTCCATGCCGGTGCTGCCCGCAGACATCATGATGAAGACCGACATGGACTACGACTCGATCGCGAAGGCGGGCTCGATGCTCGGCTCGGGCGCGGTGATCGTGATGGACGAGCGCACCTGCATGGTGCGCGCGCTCGAGCGCCTGTCGTACTTCTACTTCGAGGAGTCGTGCGGCCAGTGCACGCCGTGCCGCGAGGGGACCGGCTGGCTCTATCGCGTGGTGAACCGCATCGAGAACGGGCAGGGGCGCATGGAGGACCTGGCGCTGCTCGACAACGTCGCCGACAACATCGCCGGCCGCACCATCTGCGCGCTCGGCGACGCCGCCGCGCTGCCGGTGAAGAGCTTCATCAAGCACTTCCGGGACGAGTTTGTGCATCACATCCAGCACAAGCGCTGCCTGGTGCAGGGCGAAATCGAGCCGCGCTGGGGCCGCAGCCAGCAGCACTTCGAAAAATCACTGGAGAAGGCGGCCTGATGGCGAACCTCAAGCTCGAGGTCGACGGCAGGACGGTCGAGGTGCCGCACGGCTCGACGGTGATGGACGCGACCAACAAGCTCGGCGTCTACGTGCCGCACTTCTGCTATCACAAGAAGCTCTCGATCGCCGCCAACTGCCGCATGTGCCTGGTCGAAATCGAGAAGGCGCCCAAGCCCCTGCCGGCGTGCGCCACGCCGGTCACCGACGGCATGAAGGTCTGGACGCATTCGCCGGCGGCGAAGAAGGCGCAGAACGGCGTCATGGAGTTCCTGCTCATCAACCATCCGCTCGACTGCCCGATCTGCGACCAGGGCGGCGAGTGCCAGCTGCAGGACCTGGCGGTCGGGTATGGGCCGAGCAACTCGCGCTTCACCGAAGAGAAGCGCGTCGTCCTGCGCAAAGAGCTGGGGCCGCTCGTCGCCGCGGAGGAGATGAGCCGCTGCATCCAGTGCACGCGCTGCGTGCGCTTCGGCCAGGAGATCGCCGGCATCATGGAGCTCGGCCTGGCCGGGCGCGGCGAGAACGCCGAGATCGTGTCCTTCGTCGGCCGCGCGGTCGAGTCCGAGCTCTCGGGCAACATGATCGACATCTGCCCGGTCGGAGCCCTGACCTCGGAACCCTTCCGCTACAGCGCGAGGACCTGGGAGCTGTCGCGGCGCAAGTCGGTGTCGCCGCACGACGCGTTCGGCTCGAACCTCGTGGTGCAGGTGAAGCAGAACCGCGTGATGCGCGTGCTGCCGCTCGAGAACGAGGAGATCAACGAGTGCTGGCTCTCGGACCGGGACCGCTTCTCCTACGAGGGTCTCAACTCGCCCGACCGCCTGCAGCGGCCGCTGGTGCGGACCGAGAACGGCATGCAGGAGGTCGACTGGCAGGACGCGCTCGAGTTCGTCGCCGAGCACCTCAAGGGGCGCGTCATCGGCGTGCTGGCCTCGCCGCACTCGACGCTTGAAGAATTGTTCCTTGCCGGGAAACTCGGCACGGCCGATTTCCGCCTGCGCCATTCCGACTTCTCGGCCGACGGCAAGCGCGAGGGGATCCCCTGGCTCGGCATGCGCATCCCGGAGCTCGAGAAGCTCGACCGCGTGCTGGTGATCGGCTCGTTCCTGCGCAAGGAGAGCCCGCTCATCGCGCAGCGGCTGCGCCAGGCGGTCAAGCACCGCGCGCAGGTGCACATGCTCCACTGCGTGGACGACGACTGGCTCATGCCGCTCGCCAGCCGGAAGATCGTCGCGCCATCGGAGCTGGTATCGGCGATCGGTTCATTTGCCGAGACCTTGAAAGGCGGAAAGAACGCGGCGGTGCTGATCGGCGCCTGGGCCGAGCAGCATCCACAGGCGGCGCAGATCCACGCCGAGGCGCAGAAGCTGGGCGTCAAGGTCGGCTTTGTCGGAGAAGCGTCCAATTCGGTCGGCGGCTATCTCGCCGGGCTGCCGAATGGCGGCAACCTGCGCGACGTGCTGAAGAAGGAAGCGATCGTGGTGCTCGGCGCGGAGCCGGCGCTCGACTGCGCCGATCCGCAGGCGACGATGGCGGTGCTGCGCGCGGCGCGCTTCGTGGTGCAGCTCTCGCCGTGGAAGACGGGGCTCGAGTACGCGCACGCGGTGCTGCCGATCACGCCGTTCACCGAGTCGGCGGGCACCTTCGTCAGCATCGAGGGGCGCGCGCAGTCGTTCCACGCCACCGTGAACCCGCTGGGCGAGGCGCGGCCGGGGTGGAAGGTGCTGCGCGTGCTGGGCACGCTCACCGGGCGCGCCGGCATGGACTACGACACGGTCGAGGAGGTGCGCAAGGCCTGCCTCGAGGGCAGGGAGATCGCGAAGCTCCTCTCGTGCGGCCTGGGCGCGTGCGCGGCCACGTCCTATCCGGCCGGCGCCATGCAGCGCATCGCCGACGTGCCCATGTATTTCGCCGATCCGCTGGTGCGGCGCTCGCCGCCGCTGCAGAAGACCCGGGAGGCGCGCCCGCCGCGCGCGTGGATGAATTCGAGGATGCTGGCGCAGGTGGGCGTCGCCGCCGGCCAGCCGGTGGCGGTGAAGCAGGGCGCCGGCGAGGCGCGCCTGATGGCCGCGCTCGACGACAAGCTGCCCGACGGCTGCGTGCGCGTCTCGGCGGCGCATCCCTCGACCGCGGCGCTGGGAGCGATGTTCGGCGCCGTGACCGTGGAGAAGGCCGCCGTGCAGCAGGCCGCGTGATGCTGGACTGGCTCTACAACCAGAGCAGCTCGACCTTCGGCTCCAGCTGGGGGCCGGCGGTGTACGCGACGCTGACGAGCCTGGTGTTCATCGTCGCCATCGTCGCGCCGCTGATGGGCGCGGTGGCCTACCTCACGCTGTGGGAGAGGAAGCTGATCGGCTGGATCCAGATCCGCATCGGCCCGAACCGCGTCGGCCCGCTCGGGCTGCTGCAGCCGATCGCCGACGGCGTGAAGCTGCTCCTGAAGGAGCTGATCCTCCCGACCAACGCCAGCAAGGGGCTGTTCCTGCTCGCGCCGGTGCTGATGATCATGCCGGCGCTCGCGGCGTGGGCGGTGATCCCGTTCTCGCCCGACATCGTGCTCGCCGACATCAACGCCGGGCTGCTCTACATCATGGCGCTCTCGTCGATGGGCGTTTACGGCGTGATCGTCGCCGGCTGGGCGTCGAACTCGAAGTACGCCTTCCTCGGCGCGATGCGCTCGGCGGCGCAGATGGTCTCCTACGAGCTCGCCATGGGCTTCGCCCTGGTCGTGGTGCTGATGGTGTCGGGCAGCCTGAACCTCTCGGACATCGTCAACGGCCAGGGACGCGGCTGGTTCGCCGACAAGGGCCTCACCTTCCTCTCCTGGAACTGGCTGCCGCTCGCGCCGATGCTGGTGGTGTACTTCGTCTCGGGCGTGGCCGAGACCAACCGCGCGCCGTTCGACGTGGTCGAGGGCGAGTCCGAGATCGTCGCCGGCCACATGATCGAGTACTCGGGGATGAGCTTCGCGCTGTTCTTCATGGCGGAGTACGCCAACATGCTGCTGATCAGCACGCTGACGGCGGTGATGTTCTTCGGCGGCTGGCAGTCGCCGGTCGACTCGTGGCTGTTCAACCTGGTGCCGCCGTTCCTCTGGCTGCTCGCCAAGATCTTCGTCATCGTCTCGATGTTCATCTGGCTGCGCGCCACCTTCCCGCGCTACCGCTACGACCAGATCATGCGGCTGGGCTGGAAGGTGTTCATCCCGCTGACGCTGGTGTGGATCGCGCTCATCGGCGTGTGGATGCAGACGCCCTGGAGCCTGTGGCGATGACGCGGGTCCTGGACATTCTCCGCAGCTTCCTTCTCATCGAACTCTTCAGAGGGCTGGCGCTGACCGGCCGGCACCTCTTCGCGCGCAAGATCACGGTGCAGTTCCCCGAGGAGAAGACGCCGGCGAGCCCGCGCATGCGCGGCCTGCACGCGCTGCGGCGCTACCCGAACGGCGAGGAGCGCTGCATCGCCTGCAAGCTGTGCGAGGCGGTCTGCCCGGCGCTCGCCATCCATATCGAGTCCGAGCAGCGCGACGACGGCACCCGGCGCACCACGCGCTACGACATCGACCTGACGAAGTGCATCTTCTGCGGCTTCTGCGAGGAGGCCTGCCCGGTCGACGCGATCGTCGAGACGCGGGTGATCGAGTACCACGGCGAGAAGCGGGGGGACCTCTACTACACCAAGCCGATGCTGCTCGCGGTCGGCGACCGTTACGAGGAGCAGATAGCCCGGGACCGGGAGCAGGACTCCCGCTTCCGCTAACAAGAAAGCGCAATGTTCGAGAAAGCGGTGTTCTACGCCTTCGCGGCGGTGCTGGTGCTGTCCGGCCTGCGTGTCATCACGGCGCGCAACCCGGTGCACGGCGCCCTGTTCCTGGTGCTGTCCTTCTTCACCGCGGCGGGGCTGTGGCTGCTGCTGCGCGCCGAGTTCCTCGCCATCGCGCTGGTGGTGGTCTACGTCGGCGCGGTGATGGTGCTGTTCCTGTTCGTGGTGATGATGCTCGACATCAACCTCGAGCGCGTGCGCGAGGGCTTCTGGCGCAACCTGCCGCTCGCGCTGGTGGTGGGGGTGATCATGGTCTGGGAGATGATCACCGTGGTCGCCTACCGCTACTGGGGCACCGGCACGCCGCCCGCCGTGCCCGCGCGGTACAGCAACACGCGCGCCCTGGGCCTGCTGCTCTACACCGACTACGCATTCGCCTTCGAGGTCGCGGCGGTGATCCTGCTGGTGGCGATCATCGCCGCCATCGCGCTCACGCTGCGCCGGCGAAAGGACACGAAGGCACTGGATCCCGCCATCCAGCTGCAGGCGAAAAGATCCGAGCGCGTGCGGCTCGTCTCGATGCCGGCGGAGAAGGACTGATGCTCGAGCTCTCGCACTACCTGGTGCTCGCCGCGATCCTGTTCGCGATCAGCGTGATCGGCATCTTCCTCAACCGGCGCAACCTGATCGTGCTGCTGATGGCGATCGAGCTGATGCTGCTCGCCGTCAACCTGAACTTCATCGCCTTCTCGTACTTCCTCGGCAGCATCGCCGGGCAGGTGTTCGTGTTCTTCATCCTCACGGTCGCGGCGGCGGAATCGGCGATCGGCCTGGCGATCCTGGTGGTGCTGTTCCGCAACATCTCGACCATCGACGTCGAGGACCTCGACACCCTGAAGGGCTGATGAACCTGAAAGGCAGATGAAAGAGCTCTACCTCATCGCTCCCTTCGCGCCGCTCGCCGGCGCCATCGCCGCGGGCCTCGGCGCGCGCTGGCTCGGCCGCCAGGGCGCGCACTCGGTGGCGATCTTCTCGGTGCTGCTCTCGTTCCTCGCCTCGTGCGTGATCTTCTGGGACGTCCTGCAGGGCAATACCTTCAACGGCACGGTCTACACCTGGCTCACCAGCGGCGAGACGCGCTTCGAGATCGGCTTCCTCGTCGACCGGCTGTCGGCGCTGATGATGGTGGTGGTGACCTTCGTTTCGCTGATGGTGCACATCTACACCATCGGCTACATGGCCGAGGACCCGGGCTACTCGCGCTTCTTCTCCTACATCTCGCTCTTCACCTTCGCGATGCTGATGCTGGTGATGGCGAACAACTTCCTGCAGCTCTTTTTCGGCTGGGAGGCGGTCGGCGTGGTGTCCTACCTGCTGATCGGCTTCTGGTACACGCGCGAGTCGGCGATCTACGCCAACCTCAAGGCATTCCTCGTCAACCGCGTCGGCGACTTCGGCTTCATCCTCGGCATCGCGCTGATCCTCGCGAGCTTCGGCACGCTGGATTACGCGTCGGTTTTTGGTGCTGCTCCATCGAGCGAAGCCAACATGACGCTGATCTGCCTGCTGCTGTTCGTCGGCGCGATGGGCAAGAGCGCGCAGTTCCCGCTGCATGTCTGGCTGCCCGACTCGATGGAAGGCCCGACGCCGATCTCGGCGCTGATCCACGCCGCGACCATGGTGACGGCCGGCATCTTCATGGTGGCGCGCATGTCTCCGCTCTTCGAGCTGAGCGAAGCCGCGCGCTCGGCGGTGCTCGTCATCGGCGCCGTGACCGCGTTGTCGATGGCCCTGGTCGCGCTCACCCAGTACGACATCAAGCGCGTGGTGGCGTATTCCACCCTCTCGCAGCTCGGCTACATGACCGCCGCGCTCGGCGCCTCGGCCTACTCGGCGGCGATCTTCCACCTGATGACGCACGCCTTCTTCAAGGCGGTGCTGTTCCTCGCCGCCGGCTCGGTGATCATCGCGCTGCACCACGAGCAGGACATGCGCCGCATGGGCGGATTGCGGCGCACCATGCCCATTACGTACTGGACGATGCTGATCGGCTCGATTTCGGGGGCGGGCATCCCGGGCTTCGCCGGCTTCTACTCCAAGGACTCGATCATCGAGGCGGTGCGCGAGTCGGCCACGCCCGGACACGGCTTCGCCTACCTGTGCGTGCTGCTGTGCGTGTTCGTCACCGCCACCTATACCTTCCGCCTGGTGTTCATGGCGTTCCACGGCCGGCCGCGCTTCGACAGCGCTCACCCGCCGCGCGAGTCGCCGCCGGTGGTGACGCTGCCGCTGGTGCTGCTCGCCATCCCGTCGGTCGCGGCGGGCTGGGGGGTCGGGCGGGTGGTGTTCGGCGACTACTTTGGCCCAAGCCTTTCCCAGGAGCCCCCGGCTGAGTGGCACGGCCTGTGGGCCTATACCGTCCACGGCCTCTTCGCCTGGCCGTTCGCGCTCGCCCTGGCCGGCATCGTCACGGCGTGGTGGCTCTACATCAAGCGACCGCACCTGCCGAAGCGCATCGCCATGGAGCTCGGCCCGCTCTATGCGCTGGTCGAGCGCAAGTACGGCTTCGACGAGCTCTACGCGTGGCTCTTCGCCGGCGGCGCGCGCAACCTCGGGCGCGGCTTCTGGCGCGGCGGCGACCAGACGCTGATCGACGGCATGATGGTCAACGGCTCGGCGCGCATGGTGGGCTGGTTCTCGTCCGTGGTGCGCCTGTTCCAGACCGGCTTCGTCTACCAGTACGCCTTCACCATGCTGATCGGCGTCGTGCTGCTCGCCTGGTGGTTCCTGCGCAAATAATGCTGCTATCCCTCGCCATCTGGATCCCGATCGCCGCCGGCGTGGTGGTGCTCGCCCTCGGCGAGCGCAACCCGCTGATGCGCTGGGTGGCGCTCGCCGGCGCGGCGGCGGGCTTCGCCGTCACGCTGCCGCTCTGGCATGGGTTCGATGCTTCGAGCGGGGCGATGCAGTTCGTCGAGCTGAAGGCCTGGATCGAGCGCTTCAACATCAACTACCACCTCGGCGTCGACGGCATCTCGCTGCTCTTCATCCTGCTCAACAGCTTCGTCACCCTCCTGGTGGTGATCGCCGGCTGGACCGTGATCGAGACGCGGGTCGCGCAGTACTTCGCCGCGTTCCTGGTCATGTCGGGGCTGCTCAACGGCGTGTTCGCCGCCCTCGACGCGCTGCTGTTCTACGTGTTCTTCGAGGGCACGCTGATCCCGATGTTCATCATCATCGGCATCTGGGGCGGGCCGAACCGCGTCTATGCCGCGGTCAAGTTCTTCCTCTACACGCTGGCCGGGTCGCTCCTGATGCTGATCGCCATGCTCTACCTCTACAACAAGGCGGGCGGCAGCTTCGCGATCCTCGACTGGCACAAGCTGCCGCTCGATCCGCGCGTCCAGTTCTGGCTCTTCTTCGGCTTCCTGTTCGCCTTCGCGGTGAAGGTGCCGATGTGGCCGGTGCACACCTGGCTGCCCGACGCGCACACCGAGGCGCCCACCGGCGGCTCGGTGGTGCTGGCGGCGATCCTCCTCAAGCTCGGCGCCTACGGCTTCGTGCGGTTCACGCTGCCGATCCTGCCCGACGCCTCGCGCAGCCTCGCCTGGCTGATGGTCGCCGCGTCCCTCGTCGCCATCGTCTACATCGGCCTGGTGACGCTGGTGCAGACCGACATGAAGAAGCTGATCGCCTACTCGTCGATCTCGCACATGGGCTTCGTCACGCTCGGCTTCTTCCTGTTCAATGCCTACGGCGTCGAAGGCGGCCTGGTGCAGATGATCTCGCACGGCTTCGTCTCGGCCGCCATGTTCCTGTGCGTGGGCGTGATGTACGACCGCATGCACACGCGCAACATCGCCGACTACGGCGGCGTGGTGAACACCATGCCCAGGTTCGCCAGCCTGATGATGCTGTTCGCGATGGCCAACTCCGGCCTGCCCGCCACCAGCGGCTTCGTCGGCGAGTTCATGGTGATCATGGCGGCGGCGAAGAAGACCCTGCCGCTCGCCGCCGCGGCCGCGACGACGCTGGTGCTCGGCGCGGCCTATACGCTGTGGATGTACAAGCGCGTGATCTTCGGCCCGGTGGCGAACGAGCACGTCGCCAAGCTCAAGGACCTGAACCACCGCGAGCTCCTGGTCCTCGGCCTGCTCGCCGCCGCGGTGCTGTGGATGGGCGTCTACCCGCTGCCCTTCACCGAGGTGATGCACGCCTCGGTCAACGAGCTGCTGCGCCACGTGGCGCTGCCCAAGCAATGACGCTCGTCGACTTCCTCGACCACCTGCCGGCGTTCCCCGAGGCATTCCTGCTGGTCGGCGCGTGCGCGCTGATGATCGGCGACCTCTACGTGAAGAGCGAGCAGCGCGCCGGCAGCTTCTGGGCGGCGCAGGCGATCCTCGCGGTCTGCTTCCTCGCCACGCTCGGCGTCGACCTCGGCACGCGGCGCCACCTCTACCTCTTCAACGATCTCTTCGTGGTCGACCACCTCGCCAACCTGGTCAAGCTCGCCTGCTACCTGGCGGTGTCGGCGGCGCTCGTGTACTCGCGCGGCTATCTCGCCGAGCGCGGACAGCTGCGCGGCGAGTTCGTCTCGCTGCTGCTCTTCTCGCTGCTGGGGATGATGATCCTGATCAGCGCCAACAGCTTCCTCACGCTCTACCTCGGCCTCGAGCTGATGTCGCTCTGCCTCTATGCGCTGGTCGCGCTGAACCGCGATTCGGCGCAGTCGACCGAGGCGGCGATGAAATACTTCGTCCTCGGCGCGCTCTCCTCGGGCCTGCTGCTCTACGGCATGTCGATGATCTACGGCGCGACCGGCTCGCTCACGCTGCCGGAGGTGGCCGAGCGGGTGCAGGCGCTCTCCGCGAACGCGCGCGACCGCGACCTGCTGGTGTTCGGCCTGGTGTTCGTCGTCTCGGGCCTGTCGTTCAAGATCGGCGTGGTGCCGTTCCACATGTGGATCCCCGACGTGTACCACGGCGCCTCGACGCCGGTGACGCTGGTGATCAGCTCCGGGCCCAAGCTCGCCGCCTTCGCCATGGCCTTCCGCATGCTGGTGAACGGCCTGCCCGCGCTCGCGCCCGACTGGCAGCAGATGCTGGCGCTGCTCGCCATCCTGTCGATCGCGCTCGGTAACATCACCGCCATCGCCCAGTCGAACCTGAAGCGCATGCTCGCCTACTCGGCGATCGCGCACATGGGGTTCATGCTGCTCGGCCTGCTCTCGGGCCTGGTGGAGGGCAACTGGCTCAACCGCGACACGGCCTACAGCGCGGCGCTCTTCTACATGATCGTCTACGCGGTGATGTCGGTGGGCGCCTTCGGCATGATCCTGTACCTCTCGCACGCCGGCTTCGAGAGCGAGAACCTCGAGGACCTGCGCGGCCTGAACCGGCGCAGCCCGTGGACCGCGTTCCTGATGATGCTGATGATGTTCTCGCTCGCCGGCATCCCGCCGACCGCCGGCTTCTACGCCAAGCTCGCCGTGTTTCAGGCGGCGGTTGCCGCCGGCTACGTCTGGCTCGCCGTCGCCGCGGTGGTGCTGTCGCTGGTGGGCGCGTTCTACTACCTGCGGGTCGTGAAGCTGATGTACTTCGACGACCCGCCCGAGGGCGCCGCGGCGTTCCAGGCGCGCGCCGGCATGCGCGGCCTTCTGTCGGCCAACGGGCTGTTCCTGCTCGTCTTCGGCATCCTGCCGCAGCCGCTGATGGCGGCGTGCTTCGCCGCCGTCGCGGGCCTGTGAAAGACCTGACCGAGCACCGGCTCTCGGGCGAGCGGGTGTTCGACGGCAAGCTGCTCAAGGTGCACCGCGACCGCGTGCGCCTGCCCGACGGCTCCGAAGGCACGCGCGAGTACATCCGCCACCCTGGCGCGGTCGCGATCGTGCCCATCTTCGACGACGGGCGCCTGCTCCTCGAGCGCCAGTTCCGCTACCCGCACCGGCGCGAATTCATCGAGGTGCCCGCGGGCAAGCTCGAGCCCAACGAGCCGCACCTCGCCACCGCCAGGCGCGAGCTGCTGGAGGAGACCGGCTATTCGGCCGGCGAGTGGACGCGCCTGGGCGTGATCCATACCGCGATCGCCTATACGGACGAGGCGATCGAATTGTTCTTGGCCCGCAAACTCCGCAGGGAACACGCGGGCCAGCTGGATGCCGGCGAGTTCGTCGACACGCTGATCGTCGCCTTCGACGAGGCGATCGCGATGATCCGCGACGGCCGCGTCACCGACGCGAAGACGGTGGCCGCGTTGCTCTGGTTCAAGGCTTTCGGCGGCTGAACGTCACTCCGCCCTGATGCCGCGCTCCTTGATGACGCGCTGCCATTTCTTCTGCTCGCTCTCCAGGTGCGCGGCGGCTTGCTCGGGGGTGCTGGCGATGACCGTCAGCCCGCGCTCCTCGTAGAACTTCACCTGCTCGGGGGCCGCGAGCACCTTGCGGATGTGCGAGTTCAGCGTGTCGACGATCGCGCGCGGCGTGCCCTTGGGGGCCGCGAGCACGAACCAGGTATCGAACTCGTAGCCCGGCACGCCCGCCTCGGCGACCGTCGGCAGCTCGGGCATGGCGGGATTGCGCTTCGCGCTCGTCACCGCCAGCGCGCGCATGCGCCCGGCCTTCACGTAGCCGATCTCCTGGGAGATGTTGCCGAACGTGACCGCGACCTCGCCGGCGATGAGCGCCGTGTCCGCGGGACCCCCGCCCTTGAACTGCACGGCCACGATGTTGACCTCGGCGAGCAGGTTGAAGAGCTCGCCGGCGATGTGCGGATTGGTGCCGACGCCCGCGGCCGAGTAATAGAGCTGGCCGGGCTTCGCCTTGGCGAGCGCGATCAGCTCCCGGATCGAGCGCGCCGGAACGGACGGATGCACGGTCACGAACGACGGCGACGACGCGACCAGCGAGATCGCGACGAAGTCGCGCAGCGGGTCGTACGGCGCGCGGGGCATCAGGAACTGGTTGGTGACAAAGGGGATGGTGTTGATGAGGAGCGTGTAGCCGTCCGGAGGCGAATTCATCACTGCCTCGGTGCCGATCACCCCGGACGCCCCCGAGCGGTTGTCCACGACCACCTGCTGGCCGAGGCTTTCGGGGAGCTTCGCCGCCAGCAGCCGGGCGACGACATCGACGCTGCCGCCCGGCGGGAAAGGCGAGACGAGCCGTATTGCCTTCGAGGGATAGGTTTGCGCCGCCGCCGGCAAGGCGAGCGCAATTGCCGCGATGAGGCTGCATAGCCTGTTCATGAAGGGCTCCATCTTAGCGGCGCGCGAGCCCCCGGTTCTCGAGCCGGCTCAGGAGCCGCACCAGCGGCCAGAGCATGGCGAAATAGATGAGCGCGGCGAGGACGATCGGCGTCGGGTTGTAGGTCAGGCTCTGCGCCTGCCGCGCCTGGAACAGGAGCTCGGGCATGGCGACGACGCTGCCCAGGGACGTCAGCTTGACCACCTCGAGCGTGTTGGAAAGAAGGTCGGGCAGCACGTTGCGCACCGCCTGGGGCAGCACCACGTAAGCCATGGTCTGTAGTCGGCCGAGGCCGGTGCTGCGCGCCGCGTCGATCTGGCCGCTCGGCACCGATTCGATGCCGGCGCGCAGGATCTCGCCGTAGTACGCGCCGGTATTGAGGAAGAAGGCGATGCACACGCAGGCGAAGCCGCCGAGCTCCAGCCCGGCGAACGGCAACCCGGCAAAGAGGAAGATGAGCAGCACCAGCGGCGGAAAGGCGCGAAAGAAGTCGACCCACGCCATCAGCGGCCAGCGCACCCAGGCCGTGCGCGCGCCGGCCAGCAGGCTCAGCACCAGCCCGCCGAAGAGCCCCAGCGGGACCACGACGAGCGAGAGCAGCAGCGTATTGCCGAGCCCGGCCAGGATGATCTTCCAGGCGGCGCCGATGATCTCGAGGTTGAAGAAGGTCTGCAGCATGCTCAGCGGCTCCACCGCATTTTGGTTTCCAACCAGCGGCCGAGCACCACCATCGGGAAAAACAGGATCAGGTAGGCGGCCGCGCCGAGGGTCAGCGGCGAAGGGTTGTAGCTGTTGGAAACCGCGGAGGACGCCATGCCGAGGATCTCGCTCACCGCGACCACGGTGCCGAGGGCCGTGCCCTTGGTGATCGCGATGGTTCTGTTGGTGAGCGGCGGGATGGTGAGCCGGATCGCCTGCGGCAGCACGACGTTGAGGAGGGTCTGGCCGAACGACAGGCCGGTCGAGCGCGCCGCCTCCCATTGCCCCCTGGGAATCGAGGTGATGCCGGCCCAGAAGATCTCCTCCGAAAAGGCCATCAGCACGAACGTCAGCGAGAGCCAGGTCGAGACGAAGCCGGAAGGCGAAACATCGACCGCGGGCAGGCCGAAGTAGATGAAGACGATGATGACCAGCGGCGGCAGCGCGCGGAACAGATCGACGACGAAGACCAGCAGCAGGTTGACCGGCCGGAATCCCAGGCTGCGCAGCAGGGCGAGCGCCAGCCCGGCGGCGAGGCCGCTGACGATCACCAGCCCCGCGAGCTCGACCGTGACCAGCGTGCCGTAGGCGATGTCCGGCAGGTACCTCGCGATCACCTTCGCGTTGAAGAAGGTGTCGAGGAAGCGATCCCAGTTCGACATCAGTGCCGCTGGATCTGGCCGATGAACGCGCGCGTGCGCTCGTGCGTGGGGGACTCGAAGATCGCCGCCGGCGTGCCTTCCTCGACGATGACGCCGTGGTCCATGAAGAGCACGCGGTCGGCGGCGTTGCGGGCGAAGCCCATCTCGTGGCTGACCACGACCATCGCCATGCCGCTCTCGCGCAGGTCGCGCATCACGCGCAGCACGGAGCCGACCAGCTCCGGGTCGAGCGCGCTGGTCGGCTCGTCGAACAGCATCACGCGCGGCTCGAGCGCGATGGCGCGCGCGATGGCGACGCGCTGCTGCTGGCCGCCGGAGAGCTCGCCGGGCCGGTGGCCGGCGCGCTCGGCGAGGCCGACGCGCGCGAGCGCGGCGCGGCCGAGCTCGTCGGCCTCGGCGCGCGACTTGCCGGCCACCTTGCGCAGCGCGAGCGTGACGTTGCCGAGCGCGCTCATGTGCGGATAGAGGTTGAACGACTGGAACACCATGCCGATGCGCTGGCGCGCATGGTTGATGTCGGTGCGCGGATCGAGGAGATCGACGCCGTCGACCACCACGCTGCCCGAGGAGGGCTCCTCCAGCCGGTTCAGGCAGCGCAGCAGCGTCGACTTGCCCGAGCCCGAGGGGCCGATGACGAACACCAGCTCGCGCTCGGCGACCAGGAGATCGACGCCCTTCAGGACATGGACGGCGCCGAAATGCTTGTGGATGCCGCGCGCTTCGACAATCAACCGCACTTCAGGGGATGCGGGGTGGGGTCGTAGCCCGGCATGCCCGGCACGCCATAGCCCGGCGTGATGACGCGCTCTAGCGAATCGGGCCCCGGAGCCTTGCCGAACCATTTCTGCGAGAGCTTGGCGATGGTCCCGTCCTTCTTCATGCAGTCGAGGACATCCTGCATCTCGTTGCGCAGCGCCACGCTCTGCTTGGGGAACGGCGCCGCCCAGTGCGCGCGCGTGTCCTTGAGCTCGAGGTCGGCGACGAACTGCGGGTTCTTGCTCGCGGCGTAGACGATGGTGGTGTTGCCGCCGAGGGTGGCGTAGGCGCGCCCGGAGAGCACCGCCTGCGTCGCGTCGGGCTGGGTGTCGTAGGCCTGCACGGTGAAGCCGTGCTGCTCGCCCATCTTCTTCGAGAGCGTCTCGTAGGGCGTGCCCTTGTTCACCGACACCACCTTGCCCTTGAGGTCGGACCAGTCCTTGATCGGCTTGGAGCCCTTCTTGATGCCGAACTGGTACGCAGTCCAGAGGTAGCCGGCGGTGAAGATCATCTGCTCGGCGCGCTCCTTGGTCACCGTGGTCGGCGCCGCGATGAAGTCGTAGCGGCCCGAAAGCATCCCCGGGATCAGCGTCGAGAAGCTCGTGCTGTCGATGGTGATCTCCCGGTTCATGCGCTTGGCGACCTCGGTGAAGAGATCGATCTGGAAGCCCTCGAGGCCGCCGCCGAGCTTCGGCATGGCGTGCGGCGCGAACGTGCCGTCGACGCCGGTGCGCAGCGGCGGCTGCTTGGTCTGGGCGATCGCGGACCCCGCGAAGACGAGCGCGGCGGCCATGGTCAAGGCGAGACGGCGATGCAGCATCATGAGACCTCCCCGGGTGGATTTGAGCGTGCCGGAAATTTTACCCGCAGTATGATTCACGGCTCCGCCATGGCCGAACGCATCCTCGTCATCAACCCGAACTCGACCGAAGCGGTGACGCGCGGCATCGACCAGGCGGTCGAGCCGCTGCGCATGCCCGGCGGGCCGGCGATCGATTGCGTGACGCTCAGGGAAGGGCCGCCCGGGATCGAGACCCAGCAGCACGTCGACGGCGTCGTGCCTCATCTCCTGTCTTTGGTCCTGCAGAAAGAAAAGCAATATGCGGCGTTTGTGATCGCGTGCTACAGCGATCCGGGGCTGCATTCGCTGCGCGAGGCGACGCGCAAGCCGGTCCTCGGCATCTCGGAGTGCGGCATCCTGACCGCGCTTACGCTCGGCCAGAAATTCGGCGTCATCGCCATCCTCCGGCAATCGATCGCGCGGCACCTGCGCTATGTCGGCGCGCTGGGCGTGAGCGAGCGCCTGGCGGCGGAGCTGCCGGTCGATATTCCGGTCGTGGAATTGTCCGACGAAAAGAAAACTTTCGGCCGCATGGTCGAGGTAGGAAGCAAGCTGCGCCACGAGCACGGCGCGGACGTGGTGGTGATGGGCTGCGCCGGCATGGCGCGCTATCGCAAGCCGCTGCAGGACGAGATCGGCATCCCGGTGGTCGAGCCGACGCAGGCCGCGGTGGCGATGGCGATCGGCCGGGTGCGCCTCGACTGGACTTAGGAAGGCGCCTCGGGCAGCTTCCCCGGCAGATCGAAGCGCTGGCGGGTCGTGCAGTAGCGGTCGGCGAAAAGTCGGCCGATCGGGCGGTAGTGAACCTCGGAGATGCGCTTGGTCTGAGGGTCGATGATGCCCTCGCGCGCGTGCACCAGCAGGATCTCGCCGAGCACGAGCTGCCGCGTGCCGCTGATCTCGATCACCCGCTCGAGCCTGCATTCCAGGCAGGCGGCCGCCTGCGCGATGCGCGGATGCTGCACCGTAGCCGCCGGGGACGGCGTAAGGCCGGCCTTCTCGAATTCGCTCACGTCCTCGGGGAATTCGCGGCTCGAGAGGTGCATCGCGTTCGCGGTCGCCTCGTCGACCAGGTTCACCACGAACTCCCGGGTGCGGCGGATGTTCTTCAGCGTGTGCTTCATCGCCCCGTCGCTGCGCGGGTTGATGCCGATCACGCAGAGCGGCGGGTCTTCCGAAAACACGTTGAAGAAGGAGAACGGCGCGCAGTTCGCCACGCCGTTCTCGCTGCGGGTCGAGATCCAGGCGATCGGCCGCGGGATGACAAGGCCGATCAGCAGCTTGTAACGCTCGTGCGCCGACAGTCGCGCCAGCTCGAGGTCCACTAGTTGGCCGGCGTCACTTCCGCCCCGACCCGATCGACGATCAGGCGGTAGTGCTCGGGGCGCCGATGCGCGGCGAAGTTGAACATCGTCTGCTTGAGGTTGGCCGCGAGGTCGATGTCGCAGTTGTGGCAGATCACCTCGTCCTCCTCGGACTGGCTCTTGGCGGCGATCTCGCCGGTGGGAGCGACGATGACCGAGTGGCCGAACATGCGAAAGCCGTCCTCGTAGCCGGCCTTCGCGGTCTCGATGAGCCAGGTCGCGTTCTGGAACGCCATCGACTGCGCCATGATCAGGTGGTGGTGCACTCGCAGCGCCGGCGGCTCGGGATAGTGCAGGTTCTCGCTCGGCGTGTTGAAGCCCAGCGCGACGATCTCGGCGCCCTGCAGCGCGAGCACCCGGAACGCCTCGGGCCAGCGCCGGTCGTTGCAGATCAGCATGCCGGTAATGGTGCCCATGAACCGCCACACCCGGAAGCCGAGGTCGCCCACCTCGAAGTACTTTTTCTCCAGGTGCTGGAACGCCGCCTTGGGCTTGTGCTCGGCGTGGCCCGGCAGGTGGATCTTGCGGTACTTGCCGACGATCGAGCCGTCGGGGGCGACGAGGATCGCGGTGTTGAAGCGCCGCCCCTCGCGCGTAAGCTCGGCATAGCCGAGGTAGAAGCCGATGCCGAGCTTCTTCGCTTCGTCGAACAGCGGCTGCGTCTCCTTCGACGGCATTTGCTTTTCAAAAAACCTCTCATCCACGTCGCGCTGGTCTTCCATCCACCAGCGCGGAAAGAACGTGGTGAGCGCGAGCTCGGGAAACACCACGAACCTCGCGCCCATCGCGTGTGCTTCCTGCAACAGTTTTTTCAATCTGGAAACGGCTGACGCACGCGAGTCCGCCTTGTGCAGCGGGCCGAGCTGGGCGGCGGCGATCTTGAGATGTCTAGCCATTGATGAGCTTCCTGAGTTGGCGCGCGGGCCCGTCGAGCGTCGCGGCCGTTGCGATCGGACCGGGGACGCCGCGCGCGAGGTACTTGCCTGATCCGCGCTCGACTCTTAGTCGATTATTTTCGATGACGATGCGACCTCGGCTGAGCACGGTCTCGGGCCAGCCTTTGTAGACGTGCCCCTCGTAGGGCGTGTAGCCCACGGCGTCGTGCATCATCGAATAGTCGATGCGCTTCTCGAGCTCGGGATCCCAGATCGCGAGGTCGGCATCGGATCCGACCGCGATGGTGCCCTTGCGCGGGTACAGGCCATACATCTGCGCATGGTTGGTTGAACCGAGCGCCACGAACTGGTTGAGGGTCAGGCGCTTCTTCAGCACGCCCTCGGAAAAGAGGATCGGCAGGCGCATCTCGATGCCGGGCACGCCGTTCGCCATCTCCTTGAACGTGGTCTCGTTGCCGCGAGGGATCTTGGCGGTCTTGTCGAAGCGGTAGGGCGCGTGGTCGGAGGAGTAGACCTGGAAGGTGCCGTTGGCGAGCCCCGCCCAGATCGCTTCCTGCGCCGCCTTGTCGCGCAGCGGCGGGCTGCAGCACCACTTCGCGCCTTCGACGCCCGGCCGGTCCATGTCGTCGGCGGTGAGGACGAGATACTGCGGACAGGTCTCGGCATGGATCCTCGCGCCGAGCGTCTGCGCGGCGCGAATCGTGTTCGTGGCCTCGGGGCTCGAGACGTGGACGATCAGCACCGGCGCGCCGAGCAGGCGCGAGAGCATGATGATGCGGTTCGTGGCCTCGGCCTCGGCGAGCGGGCTGTGCGCGACGCCGTGGAACCTGGGCGCGCCGTGGCCGCGCTCGATCAGGCGCTTGGCGAGCCAGCGGATCATGTCGTCGTTCTCCGCGTGCACCATCACCAGCGCCCCCTCGCGCTCGGCGACGCTGATGATCTCCAGCAGCTGGTAGTCCTCCAGCCGCCACTTCGGGTAGGTCATGTAGACCTTGAACGAGGTGATGCCGCCCTTGATCGCCGCCGGCAGCTCGTCGGTCAGAACCTTCTCGGTCGGATCGCCGATGATCAGGTGGAAGCCGTAGTCGATGACGGCCTTGGTGCGCGCGCGCTCGTGGTAGTCGGCAACGCTCGCCGTCACCGACGTGCCGCGATGCTGGGCCGCGAACGGGATGATGGTGGTCGTGCCGCCGAACGCCGCCGACACCGTGCCGCTGTAGAAGTCGTCGGCCGACATGATGCCCATGCCCGAGAGCTGCTCGATGTGGCAGTGGCTGTCGATGCCGCCCGGAAGCACGTAGCGGCCGCGGGCGTCGATGTCGCGCGCGCCCGCCGGGAGGCTGTCGGCGAGGGCGACGATCTTCTCGCCGGCGATGCCGATGTCGCAGCGCATCGTCTCGGTGGCGGTCGCCACCGTGCCGTTGCGAATAGTCAGATCCATTGAGGCAGCATAATGCCAACTGATTGTCGAGGGGACGCCGCAGATGAAACTGAAGAGCCACGGCCGCTACGACTATTCCGCGATCACCGAGCGCAGCGACTACAGCTGGCCGGGCGGCAAGCGCCTCGCGGTGCACTTCTGCCTAAACGTCGAGCACTTCTCCTTTGGCGAGGGCCTCGGCAACGACTACGGGGCTCCGCATCCGCCGCCCAACACGCGCAGCTTCGCCTGGCGCGACTACGGCAACCGCGTCGGCGCGTGGCGCCTGCTCGAGCTCGCCGAGGCGTACGACCTGCCTTACGCGCTGCTGGTCAACAGCGAGCTCTACGGCTACTGCCCGCAGATGGTCGCGGCGTTCAGCCGGCGCGGCGACGAGATCGTCGGCCACGGCCGCACCAACGCCGAGCGGCAGGCGGACCTTTCCCCGGAGGCCGAAAAACAGCTGATCGAGGAGGCCGCGGCGACGATCGAGAAGCACGAAGGCAAGCGGCCGCTCGGCTGGCTCGCGCCCTACATCTCGCAAACGCACGCTTCGCCGGACCTGCTGCGCGAGGCGGGCTTCCGCTACATGATGGACTGGCCGCTCGACGACCAGCCGGTGTGGTTCCGCACCAAGCACGGCCCGATCCTCTCCATCCCCTACGCGCACGACCTCAACGACTCGCTCGAGGCGGTATCGCGGCGCACGCCGTCGCAGCTCCATTGCGAGAACCTGGTCGACCAGTTCGACGAGATGCTCGAGGAGTCGGCGCGCCGGCCCCTGGTGATGAGCGTGGTACTGCACAGCTTCATCCTCGGCCAGCCGCACCGGCTGCGCCGCTTCCGGCGGGTAATCGAGCGCATCGTCAAAGAGCGCAGCCGCGTCTGGCTCACGCGCCCCGGGGAGATCTACCGCTACGTGGAGACCCTGCCCGCGGGCACCGTGCCCTGAGGCACGCAGCTTGCTGGCCCCGGGGCATGGACCGACCCGCGACCGCCGCGGCCAATGACCTCGCGCTGCTCGTCGGGCGCGTGGCGATCGCCGCGCTCTTCCTGCCTTCGGGATTTTCGAAGCTCGCGAACCTGCAGGCGTTCATCTACAACATCGACGGGCGGCACGTGCCGCTTCCCGAGGTCCTGGCGCCCCTCGGCGCAATGGTCGAGTTCCTCGGCGGTTTCGCGCTCCTGCTCGGCGTGCAGGTGCGCCTCGCTTCGGTGCTGCTCCTCGTCTTCACCGCGCTCGCGACGCTCATCGCCCACCGCTTCTGGGAATACGCCCCTGGCGCGGCGCGGCAGATGCAGCAAGCAAGCTTCTTCAAGAACGTGGCGATCGTCGGCGGCTTCGTCTTCCTCGCCGCGCATGGCGGCGGGCGCTATTGCCTCGAGCGGCTCTGGCGCCGCGACCGGCGCCTGCGGCCGGCCGGCCGCCGCGGCACCGACTTCTACCCGCAGACTCCGACGTAGCCGCAGGCGGTGCAGTAGTCGCAGCCGTCCTTGCGGATGAGGGTGCTGTTGCCGCACTCGGGGCAGGGCGAGCCCGGCAGAACCCTGGCGCGCGGCTCGCCGGGCGACTCGAGGATGCCCATCTGCGTGCGCGGCAGGCCGTCCTCGCCGAGAATGCCGAGCATCGCGTAGCGGTGCAGGAGCAGCTGCGCGAGGTAGGCCACGGTCGACGGATAGGTCTGCTGCTTGCGGCTCCCCGGCACGAAGGCCATGAAGTCGCCGAGCGGCTCGGGGAAGTCGAGGAGCTTGCGCAGCTTCATCCCGATCCACGCCGGGTCGAGCACGCGCATGTCGAGCGAGAGCATCTTGCACAGGCCGTCGAGCGCGCGCGGGTATTCGCCCGAGAGCCAGACCGAGTAGGGACGCGTGACGCCGTCGGGGAGGGTGATCTCTTTCAGCCCCACGACGAAGTCGTCGCCGGTGCGCGGGTTGAGCACGTCGACCGTCCACGAGATGGTTCCGTCGGTGCCGGTCTTCGGCTCCTTGAGCGCGAACATCGCGTCGACCACGGGCGATGCGCCCTGTTCGCCTCTCAAGGAGAAGGTTTCATCGGATAGGCCGGCGTGCAGCTGCTCCACGCGCCAGGCGACGATCTGCGCAAAGGCCGAGACGATCGACGGCATGCGCCGCTTTTCGCCGCGCGGCGGGAAGGGCATGTCGAAGGCGTCGTCGCCGCGGGTCTTGGCCAGCGCATCCAGCTTCAGCCTGAGCCACGCCTGGTCGTTGGCGCGCATGTCCATGGAGAGCGACTTGGCGAGCGCGCCCAGGCCGCGCGGCTGCTCGCTGCCGTTGACCCAGACCTCGAACGGGTGGGGCATGCCGTTCTCCACATGGCCGACGAACACCGCGAAGCGGTAGTGCGGATGCTCGATCATGTAGGTCCACGCCGGGTTGCCGCCGGCGATATCCGGCCGCCCCGGCCAGCGCAGCGACGCGAGCACCGGCGCCGGGATCGACTTCACCGTGATGCGGCGGTTGACGTCGTCCTGGACGAAGTCCTCGGTCTTCCGCACCGAGAGCACCGAGCCGAGCACCTTGTTCGGCCGGTAGGTGGCGAGGCCCTTGAGCCCCGACTGCCAGGCATGGAAGTACAAGTCCTGGAATTCGCCGTAGGGATACTCCTCCGGCACGTTCACGGTCTTCGAGATGCTCGTGTCGATATAGGGCGCGACCGCGGCGACCATCTGCTCGTGCGCGCGGGCGGTGATGTCCAGCGCCGTCACGAAATAGGGCGGCAGCTCTTCAGAACCCTGATTCAGGGCCTTGTAGCGGCGCCAGGCGTGGTCCTCGACCGGGAACTCCTTCAGCGTGCCGTCGGGCATGCGCTTCTTGCGCGTGTAGGTCCACGAGAACGGCGGCTCGATGCCGTTGGAGGCGTTGTCGGCGAAGGCGAGGCTGATCGTGCCGGTGGGAGCGATCGAGAGCAGGTGTGAGTTGCGCAGCCCGTGCTTCCGGATCTGGGCCTTGATCGGCTCGGGCAGGTGCGTGGCGAAGCTGGTGCCCGAAAGGTACAGGTCGGCGTTGAACAGCGGGAACGCGCCGCGCTCGCGCGCGAGCTCGACCGAGCCGCGGTAGGCGGCGTCGCGCATCGCCTCCGAGATGCGCGCGGCCATGCGGCGCGCCTCGTCGGTGTCGTACTTGAGCCGCAGCATGATGAGCGCGTCGCCCAGGCCGGTGAAGCCGAGGCCGACGCGGCGCTTCGCCATCGCCTCCTTGCGCTGCTGCTCGAGCGGCCAGGCGGTGACGTCGAGCACGTTGTCGAGCATGCGCACCGAGACTTCGACCGTCTTGCCGAAGTGATCGAAATCAAAATTTGCGGTGTCGCCAAAGGGTTCTCTCACGTACCGCGTCAGGTCGATCGACCCGAGGCAGCAGCAGCCGTAGGGCGGAAGCGGCTGCTCGGCGCACGGGTTGGTCGTCTCGATCGCCTCGCAGTAGTTGAGGTTGTTGTCGCGGTTGATGCGGTCGAGGAACAGGATCCCGGGCTCGGCGTGGTCGTAGGTCGAGCGCATGACCTGGTCCCAGAGCTCGCGCGCGCGGATCTTGCGGTAGACCCACAGGCCGTCGGCGCGCTGGTAGGTCTCGGCTCCGGGCCAGGGCTTGGCCTTGTGCACCAGCTCGAACTCGAGGTTCGACTCCACCGCGCGCATGAACTCGTCGGTGACGCCGACCGAGATGTTGAAGTTCGCGAGGTCGCCCTGGTCCTTGGCGTGCACGAAATCCTCGATGTCGGGGTGGTCGCAGCGCAGCACGCCCATCTGCGCGCCGCGGCGCGAGCCCGCCGACTCGACCGTCTCGCACGAGCGGTCGAAGACCCGCATGTAGGAAACGGGGCCGCTCGCGTGCGAGCGCGTGCCCTTGACCTCGGCGCCCTTGGGCCGGATCGCCGAGAAGTCATAGCCCACGCCGCCGCCGCGGCGCATGGTCTCGGCCGCTTCCTGCAGCGCGGTGTAGATGCCGGGCTTGCCGTCGACGATTTCCGAGATCGAGTCGCCGACTGGCTGGACGAAGCAGTTGATGAGGGTGGCCTGCAGCTGCACGCCTGCCGCCGAGGCGATGCGCCCGGCGGGGATGAAGCCGTCGACCTGCGCCTGCAGGAAGCGCCGCTCCCAGTGTGCGCGCCGCTCTTCCGGCTCGGCCTGGGCGAGGGCCTGCGCCACCCGCTGGCGCACCTCCTCTACCGAGGCCTCGTTGCCCTTGGCGTATTTCTCGATCAGCGTGTCGCGGCAGATCTCCTGCTCGCGAAATCCAGTGGCAAGGGTGTTCATTGCGGGTTCGGATTACTGAGAATATATACAGTACGCCGGTCCCGGGCCCGGCGCAAGCCTGCTGCCCTCCCGGAGGAGGCTAGCCGCCCGCTTGGGTGGCCGGCTGGGCCTCGCCGGCCCCGGCCGGCGCCTCGGAGGCGCGGCGCGCCTTCTTCAGCATGTCGGCGACCTCGTTGTGCCCCATGCGCAGCGCCAGCTCGACCGGCGTGTCGCCTTCCTTGGTCACCTGCGCCGGATCGGCGCCGTTGCGCAGCAGGAGCTCGATCATCGGCGCGCTGCCCTTCATCGCCGCGTAGGCGAGCGGCGTGTAGCCGTTGTCGTGGTGCAAGTTGGGGTCGAAGTTCATCGACAGCACTTTCTGGGTGTAGACCAGGTTGTTCTTCTCGATGCCGTAGAAGAGCGCCTTGATGCCTTCCGGGCTCTTGTCCCTGGGCTTTGGCTCGAGCCCGGTGGGCAGCAGCTTGATCACGTAGTTGATCAGGCCGACGCCCACCAGCGCGACCAGCGCGAGCACGATCGGGATGCGCGAGATGTTCAGGCCGTCGGCGATCTGCTCGGGCATGTTGGCGCCGGCAATCAGCAGCAGCACCGCGACGAACAGGCCGAACTTCAGGTAGAGGAACAGGCCGATGATGATCGCGATGGCGAGCACCGCGATGAGCGCGGTGTGGCTCACGCCGAGCGTGTCCTCGACGTATTCGCGCGGCAGGTTCGCGGTTACCGCGGTGATCGTGATGAGACCCATCAGGATCAGCTCGCGGATGCGCATCCTGGTCAGAAAATCGAGCTTTTCCCCTTTCCCCTCGGCCATCTTGCCCCCCTGTTCTAACGTCAATTCTGAGGGTTTGGCCCTGCGCCTTCAAGTTAAAATTTCCACGGATGTCGAAGGCCTTCGTGAAGGAAGACGCGGCCGAGGCCGAAGCAGCGCCCGAGCGCGCGCCCGCCGCTCCGGGTGGCAAAAATTACATTACCCCGGAGGGCTTTGCGCGGCTCAAGGGCGAGCTGAAGCAGCTCGTCGAGGTCGAGCGTCCCGAGGTGGTCAGGACGGTCGCCTGGGCCGCCTCCAACGGCGATCGCTCCGAGAACGGCGACTACATCTACGGCAAGCGCCGGCTGCGCGAGATCGACCGGCGCGTGCGCTTCCTCATCAAGCGGCTCGAGGCCGCGCAGATCGTGCATTCCAGCGGGCGCGACACCGACCAGGTGTTCTTCGGCGCGCGCGTCCGCCTGAAGGGCGGCGAAGGCGAGATAACCGTGCGCATCGTCGGCATCGACGAGGTCGATCCTGCGCGCGGCGACGTGTCGTGGATCTCGCCGATCGCGAAAGCGCTGCTCAAAGCGCGCGCCGGCGAGCTGGTGACGCTGCGCACGCCCGCGGGCGAAGAAAGACTCGAAATCCTGGACGTGGAGTACCCATGAGCATCCTCAAGGAATTCCGAGAATTCGCGGTGAAGGGCAACGTCGTCGACCTCGCGGTCGGCGTGATCATCGGCGCCGCCTTCGGCAAGATCGTGTCCTCGCTCGTCGGCGACATCATCATGCCGCTGGTCGGCATCCTGGTCGGCGGCATCAGCTTCGAGTCGCTGTCGGTGATCTACGAAGACGCCGAGATCATGTACGGCAAGTTCATCCAGACCTGCGTCGACTTCGTGATCATCACGGCGTCGATCTTCCTGATGGTCAAGCTGATCAACCACTTCCGCCGCAAGCAGGAGAAGGAGCCGCCCGCCGCGCCGCCGCCGCGCCAGGAGCAGCTGCTGGAAGAGATCCGCGACCTGCTGAAGAAAAAATAAATCGGGGTCAGGCTCGTAATTATTCTGCCCGGGCCTGCACGAGCCCGGGGGTACACGCGAGAATAATTACGAGCCTGACCCCGAATTATTTCTTGAAGTCGCCGGCCGCGACGATGGCCAGCTTGGCCGGGTCGATGTGCTTGCGCAGGGCGGCGTTGACCTGCGCCGCGGTGAGCGACGCGATGCGCGACTCGAGCGAGATGTCCCAGGCGAAGGTGCGGCCGATGAAGATGTAGTTCGACAGGCGGCCGGCGAGCGCGCGGTCCTGCGTGCGCGCGAGGCGCCGCGCCTCGAGCAGCGCCTTGCGGCCGCGCTCGATCTCCTCGTCGCTGAAGCCGTCCTTCAGTGCCTGCGCCAGCTCCTCGCGGATCGCCGCCTCGACGCGCGCGCGGTTCTCCGGCGCGTAGATCGACGAGATGCGGAAGCTCGCCGCCTCGTCGAGCGGGCTCGCGCTGAAGCTGGTGTAGACGCTGTAGGACAGGCCTTCCTTCTCGCGCACCCGCGCCGGCACGCGCCCGGTGATCGAGCCGCCGAGCAGGTAGTTGGCGAGCAGCAGCGCCGGGAAGTCCGGGTGGTCGTCGCGCATGCGCACGTTCTGGCCGCCGCGCAGCGCGGCGTTCGCCTTGTCGGGCGTGACGACCTGGTCCTCGAGCGCCGGGCGGTCGAAATAGCGCGACGGCACGCGCTTGAAGGGGTAGGGCGACTTCCAGGGGCCGAACAGACGCTCGACTTCGGCCGCGAGCGCCTTGGCGTCGAACTCGCCCACCGCGGCGAAGTCGGCGCCGCTCGCGCCGAGCAGCTCGCGGTAGCAGGCGAGCGCGTCCTGGAGGCTGGTCTTGCGGATCCACTCGATGCGCTCTTCCAGCGTCGGCGTGTAGTTGCGGTGCCCGGGCGGGTAGGGGTGCAGGTGGCGCGCGAGGCGCACCTCGGCATTGGCGTTCGGATCGGAGAGCTGCGCCTGCGTGCCGGTGAGCGCGGAGCGCTTCAGCTCCTCGAACTCGGACGCGGGGAAAGCGGGCTCGCGCAGCACCTCGGCGACCAGCCGCAGCGCCGGCAGCAGGTTCTCGCTCCTCACCTCGAGGCTCGCGCCCTCGGCGCTGATCGAGACGCTGGCGTTCAGCTTGTCGAACGCTTCCTTCAGCGCGGCGCGCGAATGCCTCCGGCTGCCGCGCATCAGCATGCTGCCGGCGAAGTCGCACGCCACTTCGCGGTTCATCAGCTTCGATTCGTCGCCCCAGTGCAGCGTCAGGTTGGCCACCACGCGCCCGCCGCGCGTCTGCTTGGGCAGGAGCGCGAGGCGGATGCCGTTCGACACGGTGCGGCGCACCAGTCGCGACTCGATGTTCTTCGGCGAGGGATCGAACGC
>Ga0075434_100000483_pt1 | contig 29908 bp, 25 predicted proteins | sample RhiMethybrSRZTD3_FD_75298 | JGI IMG/M metagenome (GOLD analysis project Ga0075434, IMG submission 75298) | Populus rhizosphere microbial communities from Tennessee, USA - Rhizosphere MetaG P. TD hybrid SRZTD3 | ecosystem: Host-associated > Plants > Roots > Rhizosphere > Soil | place: USA... | reverse complement strand
GCGCCCATCCCCGGGCCCATGGTTCCCGTCCCGACCACCACCGCTCGTCTCACCTCGGCCATTTGCCTTCCTCCTTTAGCTCCTTGATTTGCCGCCACACCCGTTCGGGCGTGAGCGGAAGCTCGGTCACTCGCAACCCGGCGTCCGCGACCGCGGTCGCGACGGCGGCCGTCGCGGCCGCGAGCGATCCCTCGCCGCAGCCTTTCGCGCCGTACGGGCCGGGCCCGTCCTCGTTCTCGACGATCACGCACGTCATCTCGTCCGGGACGTCCTCGATCGTCGGCACTCGGTAGTCGAGAAGCGTCTGGTTCAGGAGCTGCCCGTCCTCGTACACGAGCTCTTCGAGCAGCGCGTTGCCGATCCCCTGCATCGTGCCGCCCTCGTCCTGGCGCTCGACCAGAAGCGGGTTGATCGCCTTGCCGAGGTCGGCGATCGTCGCCGTCTTCACGACCCGGACCCGGCCCGTCTCCTCGTCGATCTCCACCTCGGCGGCGCCGACGCAAACCTCCCAGAACACAGGGCCCTCGGCGTACGAGCCGGTCCCTTCCGGCGCCACCTCGCCGCGTCCGATCAGCTCCCCGCCGGCGAGTCCGAAATGCCGTCGCATCAGCTCCGGATACTCCTCGGGATCGGACTCGCCCCCGGCGATCTCGACGAGCTGCACGCGAACCTGCTCGGCGGCCCGCTTGACGGCCAGCCCTGCGAGCGTCGTCGAGCGGCTCGCCCCTGTCGAGCGGTCGTAGGGCGTGAACTGCGTGTCGGCGCCACGGACGGTGACTCGCTCGACCGGCACGCCGAGCTCCTCGGCGGCGATCTGCGCATGCACCGTGCGCGCCCCCTGGCCGACTTCCGTCGTGCCGACGAGAACGACGACGTGGCCGTCGGCCTCCATGCGGACGACCGCGCTCGAGACCGGGTGAGCGCCCGCGGCCAGCAGGCCGACCGAGAGCCCGCGCCCGCGGTTGCGCGCCTTCGGGCTTCCCCACCCGAGCGCCGCGGCCGCCTTTGTGACGTCGCCGACAAGGTCCGCGTCGAGCGGCTTCCCGCCGGCACGTAGCTCCTCCCCGGGGACGCACAGGTTCCTCCGCCGGACCTCCAGAGGGTCGAATCCGGCCCGGCGCGCGAGCTCGTCCACCTGGAGCTCGCCGATCCACTGCAGGTGCGTCGCGCCGAAGGCCCGGTACGAGCCGGAGGGCGCGGTGTTCGTGTGCACACAGGCCGCGTCCACCCGGTAGGCCTCCCATCGGTACGGCCCGGGCGCGGCGTCCCCGGCCGTCGCCGTCACGCGCGGCCCGTTGTCGGCGTAGGCGCCGGTGTCGAACGCGCAGCGCACGTCGCGCGCGAGCAGCTTGCCTTCGCGCGTCATTCCGGTCCGCATCCAGCAGCGCATCCCGTGCCGGCGCGTCGTCACCATCGACTCGTAGACGCGGTTCTGGATGCGCACCGGCCGGCCCGCCTTGCGGGCGAGGGCGACGGCGATCGGCTCCATCTTCGTATACGACTTCGAGCCGAAGCCGCCGCCGAGGTAGGGGACGACGATGCGCACGTTGGCGAGCGGAACCTGGAACAGCGCGGCGATCTCCGCGCGCACGAGAAACGGATGCTGGCACGAGGCCCAGAGCTGGATGTCGTCGCCCTCGACCTGGGCGACCACGGTGTGCGTCTCCATCGCGTACTGGTAGACGGCCGGGAACGTGTACTCGCCCTCGACGACGAGCTCGGCCCGCTCGAACACGGCCTCGATCTCGCCGCGGTCGATGCGGTACCGGTAGCAGACGTTCCCGTCGCGGGGCTGGAGCTCGCCGAGGCCGTGGAACAGGCCCGGCCGGATCGGGCCTTCCTGGACGAGCGGCGCGTCCGGCGCGAGGGCGTCGTCGACGGTGGCGACAACCGGCAGCTCCTCGAACTCGACCGCGATCGTATCGAGCGCGGCCAGCGCCGTCGCCTCGTCCTCGGCGGCCACGGCGGCGACCGGCTCGCCGGCGAAGCGGACCCTGTCGACGGCGACGATCGGGCGGTCGCGGATCGCGTGGCCCCAGTACGGGTCGAGATCGCTGACATCCACTGCCGTGAGCACGCAGACGACGCCCGGCATGCGTTCCGCCTCGCGGGCGTCGATCGAGGTGACGCGCGCGTGCGCGACCGGCGAGCGCAGCACCTTGCCGTGCAGCATGTGCGGCAGTTGGAGGTCGCCAGCGAACTGGGCGCGCCCGCGCAGCTTCTCGGCGGCGTCGCGGCGCGGTACCGAGCGCCCGACCTGGCCGGTCTCCGCGCGAGGTCGCTCGATCGTCGTCATGCCGCGACGCCCGCCAGCTCGCGGACGGCGTCGACGATGCCGCGGTAGCCCGTACAGCGGCAGAGGTTGCCCGCAAGCGCGTGCCTGACGGTCTCGGCGGACACGGCCTCGCCGCTCTCGAGGAGGGCCGCGGTCGTAAGCAGGAAGCCAGGCGTGCAGAAGCCGCACTGGAGAGCCGCGTGCCTCGTGAACGCCTCCTCGAGCCGCTCGAACTCGGGCCGGTCGGCGAGTCCTTCGATCGTGAGGACATCTTTGCCGTCTGCGTCGGCGGCGAGGAAGCAGCACGAGGACACCGGTCGCCTGTCGACGAGCACGGTGCAGGTCCCGCACACCTGGACGTCGCAGGAGCGCTTCGCCCCGGTGAGGCCGAGCCGCTCCCGCAGGAAGTCCAGAAGCAGCTCGTTCGCCGGCACGTCGCGCACCACGTCGGTGCCGTTGATCCGCAGCTCGAGATTCACTCGGCGGGCATCCCCTCGTGAGCGCCCGCGCGCCGCACCTTGCGGATCCAGGCCTCCCAGTACTCGTCCAGGAACCGATCCTGATACTTGTCGGCGTACATCTCCTCGGCATGGTCGGCCGAAATCGGGCGGAGCGCCCCGAGCGTGGACGCGATCGACTGGAGCTTGATCGCGCGCTCCAGCGTCACCGCGCTCAAGACCGCCCAGCGGACGTCGCGATCGGCGATCACCACCCCGTGGTTGCGCAGGATGACGGCGCGGCGGGATCCAAGTGCCTCGGCGACCGCCCGACCTTGCTCCTCGTCGGTGACGAGGGACGCCGTGTCGTCGAACACGGAGATGCCCTCGCTGAAGAGGACGGCGTCGTGGGTCAGCAGCTCGAGCCTGGCGTCCGTCGCCGCGAATGCCGTCGCATACGGCGGATGCCCGTGGACGACGGCGCCGACGTCGGGGCGCAGTTTGTAGATCTCGGTATGCAGGACGGTTTCCAGGTGCAGCGTCGCCTCTGGGTCGTCGACGGCCACGACGTCCTCGGGCCCGACCTCGTCGAGCGCGACGCCCTTGCGCTTGATGTAGACGGCATCGCCGTCGTCGTCGCGGATGCTGACGTGGCCGAGCGTGAGGTCGGCGTACCCCTCGAGCGCGAGGATCCGGCAGGCCCAGGCCGCCTGCTCGCGCAGCGACCGCGCGGCGACCGAGACGCTCACCGGCGCTCGGTGGGCGGATAGGCCGGGTGCGGGAAGCCGAAGACCATCAAGACGTCGTCGTCGCCCGTGTTCACGACCGCGTGCCACACACCCGCGGGGATGTGGAGCGCGTCCCCTTCGCGGAAGGTGACCGAACCCTCGTCGAGGCGCAGTTCGCCGGAGCCCGAGACGACGTACGCGACCTCTTCGGTCTCATGCCGTACCGGCGTCAGTTCCGTCCCGGGCGCGAAGCGCGAGTAGCCGAGCGACGCCCGGTTGTCGGCGACGGTGCCTTCCGTGACGAGCATCCGGCTCCAGCTGCCCTGCGGCAGCTCGATGACGTCCGCCGATTCGAGCGCGACGACGCTTACGGAAGCGCCCATTCGCCGTCCCTCAGGATGTAGGTGCCGTCGTCGACGACCTGCAGCGTCGCGTTCAGGAACACGCCGTCGAGGTGCAGCGACGACACGTTCTGCCCGCCGGGGTAAGCGTTGTGATTGTCGCCGAGCGCGAGGTGGACGGTGCCGATCCGACCCTTCTCGGACGGCGTCCCGAACGGCGCCTTCTCCGAGGTGCCGAAGGCGAACTCGCCGACGATGTCGGCGTTCTCGACGCCGTCGATCGCCTTGCGCAGGCGCTCGGCCTCGTCGCCTCCCTCGATGCTGGTGCAGTGACCGCCCTCGAGCGTCCAGCGGATCGGCTCCTTCACCTGGCCCTCCAGCCCGATGCCGAGCATGACCCCGTCGACGACTGCCGTCCCGCGCGTGAAGTCCTCGATCGCCGCGAACGCGACCTCGGTCCAGAGCGGAATCGGGCTCATCATCTGGCCACGCGCCTTGTACGGCGTCAGGCAGAGCGGCTCGCGCCCCTCGATCGAGACGGTGAAGTCCGTGCCGAGCGGCGTCGTCACCCGGCACTGCGTCTTGCCCGCGAGCGCGGCCACCGCGTCCTTCGTGCGCTGGGCGGAGCGCTCGAGGTCCTCGCGGGTCAGACCCCAAACGCCCATCCCGGGCTCGATCGACGCGATCTTCCCGTTCGCCCCGCACGTCTCGCGAACGGCGTTCACGTGCGCGAACCGGTTCGCCCACTCGAGGTTGGCGATGATGATCACCTCGTCAGAGCCGACCATCGCCCGGTGGAGGTTCGCCGGTGGGGCCATCGGGAACCGGACGTCCGCGCGGCCGCGCCGCACCTGGAACTCGTTGTTCATGATCACCGGCCAGGCGCCCCGCTGGACGCAGACCTCCGCGACCGCGCGTGCCTCGTCCTCGCGGTCGTCGTCGCAGATGATCGTGACGACGTCGCCTTCCTCGACCGAGAAGCAAACGTCGACGATCAGCGCCGCATCGTCGAGCACCTTGTCCGTCACCACTGCGGTTGCCATCGCTTCACCTCACTCGTTCGGTCGTGAACTGTGGAAGCACTTCGCTCGCGAAGCGCTCGACCTGGCCGAACTGGTCGATCGCGCCGAAGCGGCAGACGAAGTGGTCGACGCCGGCGTCGGCGAACGTGCGGATCCACTCCGCGATCTGCTCCGGCGTGCCGACGGGCCCCCAGTTCGATAGGTCCATCGCTTTGGAGAGCTCGGGGTAGTACTTCTCGATGTACTCGCCGAAGTCGCGCCGCGCCTCCTCCTCCGACTCGCCGATGTGCATCGTCACCTGATAGGCGATCGTCAGCCGCGTGAAGTCGTCGCCGAGTTCGTCGGCGACGCGACGGATCCAGTCCAGCTGCTCGACGAGCTCGTCCGGATGCTGCGCCCGGCAGCAGGTCAGCCAGCCGTCCCCGTAGCGGACGATGCGCCGGCAGGCGGCGCGCAGCCGCCGCTCCATCACGTCGGGAGGCGCGTCGCCTGTGAGCCGCGGGTTGGAGACGACCCACATCGGCGGCGGCTGCTGGATCGGCTGCAGCGGCTCCATCTCGGTCCCGGAGTAGAACGAGACGTCGTCGTAGTCGAAATACTTGCCGTGGAACGTCACCGACCCCTCCGTCCAGAGCGAGCGCAGGACGGCGAGGCCCTCCTCAAAGATTGCGCTCTTTCGCGCGTAGTCGAGGCTGAGCGCCTCGAACTCCCGTCGCACGCCGTCCTCGGGGTTGCCGGCGCCCGTGCCGAGGATCGTCCTGCCGCCGGAGAGGCGGTCGAGCGTTGCCCATTCGAGGGCGAGGTAGAGCGGGTTGCGCGTCGACGAGACCATGCACGCGGTCCCCAGACGCACGTTCGACGTGCGCTGTGAGATCGCGGCAAGCAGTGCGATCGGCTCGTAGCGCGGCTTCGAGAAGAGGCTGTCGCCGACCCAGACCGAGTCGAACCCGCGCTCCTCGACGATCTCGGACAGATCGAGCAGCATCTGCAGGTCGTAGTCGGGAGCGATCAGCGGCTCGCGGTTGTTGAGGTTGACGCCGAAGTGGAGACGGTCGCTCACGTGTCCGTCCTTTCCAGTTCGCGGAACTCGTCTGATGTCAGCGCCTCGAGCCGGCGCTGCGGCACCCGGATGTGCTCGTCGAGCAGCTTCGCCGCCCGCTCCGAGTCCTTGCGGTTGATCGCCCGCAAGATGGCGCGGTGCTCGTCGACGGAGCGGCGCAGGCTCCCCCGCAGGCCGAGGGAGACCCGGCGGTAGCGGCCCATCTGGCCCATCAGCTTCCGGTACATGTCCGCCAGCTGCCGGTTCCCGGACGCCTCGACGATCGCCAGGTGGAAGCGGGCGTTCGCCTCGAAGAACCCGTCGACGTCGCCGCGGACGGCGAGCCCGTCCATCTCGTCGGCGAGGCGGGCGAGCTCGCCGAGCCCGTCCCCCTCGAGATGGGGGACGGCGAGCCGGATCGCGAATGCCTCGAGCGCCTCGCGAACCTGGTACGCCTCGACGAACTCCTCCTTCGACAGTGACGTGACGACGGCGCCGCGGCGCGGCCGCACGGTGACGAGGCCCTCTGCGGCCAGCCGGCCGATCGCCTCCCGGATCGGGCCCCGGCTCACGCCCAGTTGCTCCGAGAGCCCGACCTCTTGGAGCTCGGTTCCGGGGGCCAGCCGGTTGGCGAGGATCTCATCGCGCAGGTGGTCGTGAACGCGCTCCCAGAGCGTCGCGTTGTCGAGCGGCCCGGGCGCCCGTGCCGGACGATCTCTCGTCGCCGTCGCTTCGCTCGTCATTGCATTCCCCTGGCCGACGCGCTAAGGTCGCGCCCGTCAACTGTCGACAGTTGGCAGGCGACCTTAGCAGGGGGTCCAATGGCGAGCAAGGTGGAACGACCGCCGAGCGGGTACTCTCGGCGAACACAGGAGGGGGAAGGAGGAAGGTCGGAATGCGAATTCGTCTAACTGCGGCAAGGCTCGTCGGAGTGCTTGTACTTGCAGCCTTGGTTGCGGTCGGTGCGGCGTACGCGAGCACCCACCGTGCCGGCAAGGTGACGAAGGTGGCGATCGCTACGCCGGCGAAGGACAACGACTACGGCTGGAACCAGCAGGGTGTGAAGGCCGCCCGCGCCGCGGCCAAGGCGAACGGCGCAAGCATCCAGGTCGTCACGAACATCGGTTACGACAAGACCGACGTCGTGCTACGCCAGCTTGCGTCGAGCGGCGCCAAGTTCGTCATCGCGCACGCGAGCGGCTACGACACAGTCGCGGCACGGCTTGCGAGACAGCTCAAGGTGCCGATGATCACGTACGACGACCCGAAGCTTCTCGCGAAGGGGTACCTCTCCAACATCACGACCTCGAGCGAGCAGGCGTCCTATCTCGCGGGCATGCTCGCGGCGAGGACAACAAAGGCGCACAAGGTCGGGATCCTCGTCTCGGCCAACGACCCGAACTGGTTCAAGATGAGCGGTGGCTTCGCGGCTGGGTTCCGGAGCATCGACAAGAAGTCGAAGATCTACCTGGCCATCATCAGCCCGACGGGCTACGACGACTCCGCTGGCGGAAAACGCGTGGCGGCGAGTGTCATCGGCCGCGGCGCCGACGTGCTCTTCTGCATGGGCGACGGCGCGACCTTCGGCTACCTGCAGGCGATCGAGACGGCAAAGTCGAAGCACAAGGTCTGGATGATCGGCGACATCGGCAACCTGGCGCCGATCGACAAGAAGCACGTGTTCCTTTCATCCGTTCTCTGGAGTTTCACCGGCGCGTTCAAGAGCGCGATCCGCGACATCAACAAGGGGACGTACGGGACGCACGGCTACAACCTGAGCCTTGCCAACGGCGGCGTCTCGCTTCTGAAGACTCGCTACATCAAGGCGGGTGTCTGGAAGCAGATCAAGACCGTGCGGGCGAAGATCATCTCGAAGAAGATCAAGGTACCCGTCGCCACGACGAAGGCGGGGGTGCAGAGGCTGATCAAGTAGGACTCGGCACGGGCGCGCGGCTCACCGCCGCGCGCCCCGGCCGTAACGAGGAGCGAGCGTGGGGAACCAGACCCCGGCTGGCGCGGCGGCGGAGCGGAAGGCGCCGGTCGTCGAGCTCATCGAGATCACGAAGCGGTATCCGGGCGTCGTCGCGAACGACGGCGTGACGATCGCGTTCCGCGCCGGCGAGGTCCACTGCCTCCTCGGCGAGAACGGTGCGGGTAAGTCGACGCTCATGGGCATCCTTTCCGGGCTCGTCAAGCCCGACGCCGGGCGGATCACGATCGACGGCAAGGACGCGGCGATCGACTCGCCGCGGGCGGCACTCGAGTTCGGTATCGGCACCGTCTACCAGCATTCGACGCTCATTCCGGCTCTGACGGTGCTGCAGAACCTCATGCTCGGCGAGTCCCGCAGCCTGCGCCTCGACACGGGCGGGGCTCGCCGCAGGCTGGACGAGCTCGCAGGGCTGCTCGGCGTCGAGATCGACCCGGAGGAGTACGCGGGCGACCTCGCGCTCGGCCGGCAGCAGCAGGTCGAGATCATCAAGGCCCTCTGGCGGGGCTCGCGCGTGCTGATCCTCGACGAGCCGACCTCGATGCTGACGCCGCAGGCGTTCGCCGAGCTCGAGAAGGTGCTGGCCCGCCTGAAGGAGCGCGCCCTCGCCATCGTCTTCATCTCCCACAAGCTCCACGAGGCGCTGTCGCTTGGTGACCGGATCTCCGTGCTCCGCCAGGGCCGGCTCGCCGGCTCGCTCGACGGGGAAGCGCTGTCATCGGCATCCTCGGAGGAGCTCCGCGGCGCGATCATCCGGATGATGTTCGGCGAGGAGGCGCGGGCGGTCGAGGACGTGGCGGAGCTCCAGGAGGACCTGGAGGTCGTCGAGCAGGAGCACCTCGAGATCGCCGAGCAGGAGCCCAGCCACGAGGTCGATTCCGAGACGGTGCTCGAGCTCGACCGTGCTTCGGCGCAGGGCGTTGGCGCCGAGCTCGGCATCGAAGATGTGTCGTTCACCCTCGCCGCCGGCGAGATCCTCGGCGTCGCCGGCGTGGACGGGAACGGGCAGCGCGCTCTTGCCGAGACGATCTCGGGCCAGCGGCACCTGACCGACGGCCAGATCCTGCTCTACGGCGTGCCGATCTCCCGCCTCTCGGTTTCTGCGCGCGAGAAGCTCGGGCTGCGGTACGTCACCGACGACCGGCTCGGCGAGGGCACGGTCGGCTCGCTCAGCGTGGCGCTGAACCTGTTCCTGAAACGCATCGGGCAGCCGCCCTTCTGGCGCTTCGGGCGCATCCAGCGGGGCGCGGTCGGCCGGCGGGCGAACGAGCTCGTGCGCGAGTTCGACGTCCGCACGCCGAGCGTAGGCTCGCGCGTCGGGACACTTTCCGGCGGCAACATCCAGAAGGTCGTGCTCGCGCGGGAGCTTGCGTTCCAGCCGAAGGTCGTCGTGTTCAACAAGCCCACACACGGCCTCGATGTGAGGACGACGAGCGCCGTCCGCGAGACGATCGTCCGGCTCGCGCGCGAGGGCGCGGCCGCACTCGTGATCTCGACCGACCTGGAAGAGCTGATCGAGATTTGCGATCGGATCGCCGTGGTGTCGCGCGGCCGCCTCGTCGGCGTCGTGCCGAACGGGCCGGGCGCCGCCGACGAGGTCGGGCAGCTGATGGTCGGCGAGCTTCCGGCCGAGGCCGCGTGATGGCGGAGGAAGCGGTCGGCTCGCAGCGTGGCGTCGCGTCCGAGCCCTGGCGGCGAGGAGTCGGACTCGGGCTCCGGCTCGTCGACGTGCTCATCCGTTCCGTGCTCCCGGTCGTGCTCGCCCTCGTCGCCGGGGGCATCCTGCTCGAGATCCTCGGACGGAACCCTCGCACGTTCTATTCCCATATCTGGCTCTACGGCGTGCAGAACGGCTCGTGGCAGGACAGCGCCATCCGCATGGCGCCGCTCCTCCTGATCGCGATGGGCCTGACCGTCATCTTCCGGGCGAGCATCTGGAACCTCGGCTACAACGGCCAGTTCGCGCTCGGCGCCGCGCTCGTCGCGGGGTATGGGCCGTCTCTCGTCAACCACGTGCCGCTCGCGGTCGCGCTCGTGACCCTATTCCTGATGGCAACCGCCGCGGGAGCGGCGTGGACGCTCGTGCCTTCGGTCCTCAAGGCCCGCTACGGCACGAACGAGATCATCACCACGCTGATGATGTCCTTCATCGGCGTCGGTCTCGCGAACATCCTCGTGAAGGGGCCGTTCCAGGATCCGACCATCCAGACGCCGCAGACGCGGGTGATCCCGCTCGAGGACATGCTGCCGTCGATCCCGTCGACGCGGATCCACGTCGGCCTGCTCGTCGCGTTCGCCGCGGTGCTTGCCGTGCACTACCTGCTCACCCGCACCGCGTTCGGCCTCCGGCTCCAGGTGCTCGGAGCGAACCCCCGCGCGGCGCGCCACGTCGGCATACGCCTGCCGCGGCTGATCATCACCGCGTTTCTCATCAGCGGCGGGCTCATCGGCGCCGCGGCCGCGGCCGACATCCTCGGCCTCTGGGGTTACGTCCGGGCGGATCAGTTCCCCGCGTACGGCGACGCCGTGATCCCGTTCGTCTTCCTCGCGCGGCTGAACGCACTGGCCGTCGTGCCCTTCGTCGCCTTCTACGCCGTGCTCTCCACGGGCGGCGATCTCGCGACGGCCGAGGCCAACCTGCCGTCCGACTTCCTGCTCGTCCTCGTCGGCCTGATCCTCCTGTTCATGACCATGATCGAGTACCTGGGCCGCCGGCGCGAGCTCGGCGGCAGCTACCTGACGCCCGGCCTGAGCCAGGCGCTCCGCTCGTCGCTCTTCTGGAGGAAGACCGCGGTTGAGTGAGATCTTCACCGAGGTTTTCTGGACGACCGTGCTGGCGGGCGGGCTCCTCGCCGGCATCCCGCTGATGTTCACGTCGCTCGGGGAGACGATCTCCGAGCGCGCCGGCGTGCTGAACATCGGCCTCGAGGGGATGATGCTGCTCGGGGCCTACCTCGGCTTCCTCGGCGCCCACTACAGCGACTCCGTCTGGCTGGGGTTCCTGACAGGCATTGCCGGCGGGATGGCGGGCTCCGTGATCATGGTCGTCCTCTGCGTCTGGCTCGGCCTCGACCAGATCGTGGTGGGCATTGCGATCACTCTGCTGGGGGAGGGGATCACGAGCGTCCTCCAGGGCGCCCAGTTCGGCACCACCTACCCGCGGCTCGGCGCGACGCCGACCGTCTCGATCCCCTTGCTCCACCGGATCCCGGTGGTCGGCACGAGCCTGTTCGAGCAACCGCTCGTCGTCTACCTGGGATTCGGGCTCGTCGCGGTCGTCGGGTGGTTGTTCCGCTCGACCAACATCGGCCTCAATCTTCGCGCGGCCGGGGAGCGCCCGGAGGCGCTTGACGCCGCCGGCGTGAGCGTGCGCGCGACGAGGAGCTGGGCGGCGCTCTCGACGGGGGCGCTCGCCGGACTCGGCGGGGCCTACCTGTCGATCGCCGTCGCCGGCGTCTTCACGCCGTTCATCACCCAGGGACAGGGGTTCATCGCGATCGTGATCGCGATGCTCGCCCGCGGCCGGCCGCTGCTCGTCGTGATCGGCTCGTTCGTGTTCGGGATCTCGCTTTCCCTGTCCGACGCGCTCCAGATCGCCGGCATCACGATCTCGGAGGACGTCATCAACATGCTGCCGTTCATCGCGATCATCGTCGCTCTCGTCCTCTTCTCCCGCCGCGCGTACCTGCCCCCGGCGCTCGCCGTGCCGTACGTGCGCGGCGCCCGCTAGCCGAAAGGAGACCGCCGTGCGTGACCCCGACTTCACCGTCAGCGCCGGGCCGACGATGGCCCCGCCGCGCGTGCTTGCCGCCCAGGGCGCGCCGATTACCTACCACTACGACCCCGTCTTCCTCGAGGCCTTTCGCCGCACCGAGCGGAAGATCGGCGAGCTGTACCAGACGAGCCAGGACATCCTGCTGATGCAGGGCGAGGCCGTGCTGGGGCTCGAGGCGGCTGCGCGCTCCCTCGTGCGTCCGGGCATGCCCGTCCTCAACCTCGTCTCCGGCGTCTTCGGTAAGGGAATGGGGTACTGGCTCCGCGACTTCGGCGCCGAGCTGCACGAGCTCGAGGTTGCCTACAACGACGCCGTCGATCCCGGCGAGGTGGCGCGGTACCTCGACGACCATCCCGAGATCGAGCTCGTCGCCGTCGTCCACTGCGAGACGCCGTCGGGCACGCTCAACGCCGTCGAGGAGATCGGGCCGATCGCGAAGGAGCACGGCGCGCTGATGCTCGTCGACTGTGTGTCCTCGTTCGGCGGTATCCCGATCTGGCCGGACGAGTGGAAGCTCGACGTCTGCGTGGCAGGGCCGCAGAAGTGCCTTGCCGGTCCGCCCGGGATGTCGCTGATGAGCGTGAGCGCCGACGCGTGGGAGGCAATTCGAGCAAATCCCGCGGCGCCGCGGGCGTCGTTCCTGTCCATGCTCGACTGGAAGGAGCAGTGGATCGACGGCGAGAAGTTCCCGTTCACGCCGTCGGTGGTCGACGTACACGGGGTCGAGGCGGCCGCCGACGAGCTGCTCGCGGAGGGCCTCGAGGCAAGCTTCGCGCGACACGCGCTCGCCGGGCGAGCGTGCAGGGCGGGCGTGCGGGCGATGGGGCTCGAGCTCTGGCCTCGCGCCGAGCAGCTGGCCGCGCCGTGCGTCACCGCCGTCGCGCTTCCCGACGGCCTGACCGACACGCGGGTGCGCGACGAGTGCCGGAGCCGGTACGGCGTGATGATCTCGGGCAGCCAGGGCGCGGGGAACCTCGTGCGCATCGGCCACATGGGTCCGACGGCCCGCTCGCTCTACCCGGTCGTGGGACTGGCCGCGCTCGGGCGGACGCTCGCCGACCTCGGCGTTCGCGTCGCCATCGGAGAGGGTGTCGAGGCGGCGCTCGCCGAGCTGTCGGAGCCGGCAGCCGTCGAGCTGCAGGCATGAGTCTGCCGTCGTTCGAGCTGCACCGGCCCGAGACGCTCGAGGAGGCGAGCGACCTCGCGGCACGGCACGGTGAGGACGCGGCGTTCTACTGCGGCGGCACGGAGCTGCTCTTGCTGCTCAAGCTCGGGTTCGCCTCGTTCGGACATCTCATCGACCTCAAGCGCGTCGACGAACTGCGCGGCTTGCGCGTGGAGGACGGATCCCTGGTCGTCGGCGCGGCCGCGACACACCGGGCGGTCGAGCGCTCGCCGGCCGTGCTGCGTCACCTGCCCGCGCTCGCCGCGATGGAGCGCGGGGTGGCGAACGTGCGCGTCCGCGAAGTGGGGACGCTCGGAGGCAACCTCTGCTTCTCGGACCCGCACTCCGATCCGGCCACCTTCCTGCTCGCCGCCGGCGCGGAAGTCGAGTGCCGCTACGGCGGTGAGCCCGCGCGGCGGCTGCCGATCGGCGACTTCGTCGCCGGCCCGTACCAGACCGCCCTGCACCCGGGCGAGGTGCTGACGTCGGTCCGCATCCCCATGCCCGTCGGCCGCACCGCGATCGCGCACGCGAAGTTCGCCTTCCACGAACGCCCGACGGCAACCCTCGCAATCCGTGTCACGGTCGACGACGGCCGGGTGGGGGAGATTCGCGTCGCGGTCGGCTCGGTGGGGGCACGCCCAGCCCGTGCCGAGGACGCGGAAGGGGTCCTCACCGGCATCGACGTCGGCGATCCGGACGCGAGCGTGCTCGACCAGGCCGGAGCTGCCGCCGCCGAGGCCGCGTCGCCGGTGGAGGACGCCAACGGCTCGCCCGCGTACAAGGCGCAGCTCGTGCGCGTCCTCCTCGAACGGACGCTGCGCGAGGCCACGGCGGCCGTCGCATAGCCGACAGGTGAATCCGAACGACGCGTCAGGTCGTATGTGGCAAAGTGAGGCTTCGCACGATGCGGTCGATGTCGACACGGTTCCGTCTGCTGCTCGCGCTGCTCCTGGCCGCGATCGTCGGCGGCGTGGCAGCGGGCGTCGTCCTCGCCCGGGGTGACGGGCAAAGCGGTCTCGTCAGCGGGCATCCGGCCGTCCTCGCCCGCGGCACGTTCCACGCCGTGACATGGGGAACCTCGGGGACTGCGACGATCCTGCGCGACGAGGCAGGCAATCTGCGGCTTCGCTTCAGCTCCGGCTTCCAGACCCAGCGGGCGCCCGAGCTGTACGTCTACCTCGTGGGCACCCAGGCCGGCAGCGCCGAGCGTCAGGAAGTGGGTTCGCTGAAGCGAGCGTGGGGTCGTCAGGAGTACAACCTGCCGACCGACGTCGCGCGCCACATGCCCGCGTCGGTCGCGGTCTTCTGCGCCAAGTGCAACAAAGACTTCGGCGTTGCTCCACTTCAGTCCACACGCGGCGTCTGACCGGCTGAGCCGTGCTCGGGCCGGCCGGGTGTGCCGGTGATCAGTCTTGCCCCGCGGCCGTGAGTCACGAAGCTGAACGTCCAGCGCATGAAGACGAACAGCCGGTTCTGGAGGCCGTTCAGGTAGAAGAGGTGCACGAACAGCCACGTCAGCCAGGCGAGCAGGCCGCTCAGGTGCAGGCCCTTGATGTCAGCGACCGCCCGCCTGCGGCCGATGGTCGCCAGGTTGCCCTTGTCGCGGTAGCGGAACGGGCCCGGAACCCGTCCACGGAGGCGATCGCGGATCGCGCGCGCAGCGAAGCGCCCCTGTTGCATCGCGACGGGGGCGAGGCCGGGTAGCGGCACGACGTTCCCGTTCGCGTCGTGGACTCGCACCATGTCCCCGAGCGCCATCACCTCCGGATGGCCCGGAAGCGTGAGGTCGGGGCCGACCGAGATGCGGCCGGCCCGGTCGAGCTCGGCGCCTGATTCCGCAGCGAGGAACCGCGCCAGCTCGGACGCGACGACACCCGCCGCCCAGATAACCGTCCGGGCCGGTACCACCTCCGACTCGCCCGTGCCGGCCGTCACCGACACCGAATGCCCGTCGATGCCCACGACCCGGTGCCCGGTCAGCGGGGTCACGCCGAGCTGCTCGAGCGATCGGGCCGCCCGTTCCGAGAGTCGGGGTGGGAAGTCCTGCAGGATCCGATCGCCCAGTTCCACGAGCAGGATCCGCGTGGAGCGGGTGTCGATCGAGCGGAAGTCGCGACGCAGCGTGTCGCGGGCGATCTCGCCGATCTGCCCGGCCATCTCGACACCGGTCGGCCCGCCGCCGACGACGACGAAGGTCAGCCATGCGGCACGGCGCTCGGCATCCGGCTCGTACTCGGCGGCCTCGAATGCCGCCAGGATCCGACGACGCACGTAGAGGGCGCCCTCGAGCGTCTTCACGTCGGGCGCGAACGGGCGCCACTCGTCGTGGCCGAAGTACGAGTAGCTCGATCCGCCTGCGACGACCAGGCTGTCGTACTCGAAGTCGCGCGCTCCCTCGTCGTCCGGCATGCTGCCGACCGTGACGCGACGGCCGGCGAGATCGAATCCCGTTACCTCGCCCAGGAGGACGTGGACGTTGCGGTCACGCTTGAAGATGCCGCGGAGAGGTGAGGCGATCTCGCCGGAGGCGAGTGCGCCCGTCGCCACCTGGTAGACGAGGGGCTCGAACAGATGGAAGTTGCGCCGATCGATCAGCGTGATGTCGACCGGGGCGCGGCGGAGGGCGCGTACCGCGAGCAGCCCTCCGAACCCGCCGCCGACCACGATCACGCGATGCCGAGCGGCGACGGTGCCGGATGCGGCCATGGCCGGGACGGTATGTGACCGCCGCCGGTCGCCGCGCCGCGGGGCCGCCTCGCTATGCCGCGGCCGGCTTCGGTCGCGGAGCTCCGCGCCGGCGCATGTACTCGCTGATGCCGTAGATGAGGATCGCCGCCGCGATCGAGACGCCGCAGAGCACGCCGAGCCACACGCGCCAGTGCTGCGGCGTGAACAGCGAGGTCCACGGCGACCGGAACGTGACGTACGCGCCGAACGCGGAGGCCAGCATTCCGATCACGCCGCTCGCGTAGAGCACGTACGGATGGGCCGCACGAACCTGCTCGAACGCGGCCGGGAATGCTCGCCTGACGAGGAAGATGTCCGCGAACAGAAGCACCATCGATACGCACCAGATGACGGTGACCCCCGCCTGGAAGAGCCAGTACGTCCGTTGGTTGTTGTCGCCGCTGACCCACGGGTTGAAGACGGCGACGACGAACAGCGACGACAGCGCCGTCTGCACGACGATCGCGTAGACGGGCACCCTCCGCTCGTTCACCTGGCCGAGCTGCGGAGGCATCCGCTGCTCGAGGCCCGAGACGAAGAGCAGCCGAGAGAACGAGTAGTTGTAGACGATCGTGTTCGAGACGAAGAACCAGATGAGCACGAGCCCGACGATGACGGCGAACGCGTGCGAGCCCCAGAACCCGACTTGCACCGCGCGCAGGATGTCCGTCGTCGCCCCGACGCTCTTCGCGGCCGGGAGCGAGAGCATCGTGCCGAGCGTCGCCCAGAGGTAGGCGAAGATGACGACGATCGATCCCCAGAAGAGGTAGCGCTTGATCGACCGCATATGGACGATCTCGACGCCCATGTTGAGCGGCACCTCGATGCCGAGGAGGGCCAAGATCACGAATCCGAACCAGGTCCACTCCCCCGAGTGGATGCTCCAGTTGCTCGCGGTTCCCCATCCGCCGGTGGCCGAGTGCCCGGAGCCGACGAGGTAGAGGATCCCTGCGAGCCCGATGACGAAGATTCCGGCCCCGTAGAACAGCACCGCGACGTTGGCGTACGACTGCGTCATCCGCAGCCGGAGCGTCGACATGAACGCAGAGAACCATAGGACGACGAGGATGACCAGCCCCTGCTGCCACGCCTTCGGGAGGCCGCCCGAGTCGATGAACTGCCACAGCGTGACCACGGCATCGCCGGTGGCGACCATGACGAGGACGCCGGGCCACCAGGCGCAGAAGCCGGCGAAGAACCCCCAGAACGGTCCAAGCGCCTTCTGTGTCCAGACGTAGAGCGAGCCCTCCTGCGGAAACATCTGTCCGAGCTGCGCGGTGACGAGCGCGCCGGGGATCAGGAACGCCAGGAAACCAATGGCCCAGTACGTGAACGCGGCCTGGTGCGCCTGCTGGATCGCCGACGCATTGACGATGAAGAGGACGATCGCCACGAAGATGATCGTCATGTCGAAGGAGTTGAGAACGCGCGGGAGCATGCCCGGCGCGATCCGTTCGGACACCATCGTGCGGTCGTCGGCCTGGGCCATGATCACCTCCGGATCGACGCGACTCGAGCGCCGGAATTGTCACCGTGATACCGGTCTCCGCGCAAGCGAATCGAGGCCGCATTAGCATCGCCCGTTCAGGGGCCAATGAAGAGATCACGCACGATGCTCGCCGGCGCGCTCGCGCTCGCCGTCGCACTCGCCGCCGGCTGTGGCGGAGGCTCGTCCTCGGACAAGGACCAGATCAAGATCGTCGCCGAGGGCCCGATCTCCGGCGACCAGGCCGCCACCGGCACCGACATGTGGAACGCGGTGCGACTCGCGGCCAGTCAGGCAAACGCGAAGGGCGGGGTCGACGGCCGAACGATCGTGGTCGTCAAGGGCGACGACAAGGCCGATCCCGCGACCGGGAAGCAGGTCGCGAAGCAGGCCGTCGACGACGATGATTTCGCCGTCATCGGGCCGTACAACTCCTCGGTCGGCGTGGAGAACCTGAAGACGTACCTCGACGCCGGGATCATCCCGATCCACCTGACGAGCAACAAGGCCACCGACGGCATGGGCTACACCATCCAGCCGAAGGACTACCAGGTCGCGCCCGTTGAGGCGAAGGCGATCACGGGCTTCTTCAAGGCCAAGCGGGTGGCGATCGTCTACGACACCTCGACGTACACGGCCGGCATTGCCGGGCAGGTGCGCGATGCGCTCAGGAACGCCGGCGCGGAGGTCGTGCTGTACCAGTCGTTTCCCGAGAACAAGCCGGACGCCGCCTCGCTCGTGCAGAAGATCAAGGCCTCGAAGCCCGACCTCTTCTACTCGAGCACGTACTACCCGGAAGGCGCCAAGATCGCGAAGGAAGCGGCCGGACAAGGCGTCAAGGCGACCTGTCTCATGGGGCTGGCGAACCAGGACGCGAAGTTCGTCGAGGCCGCCGGGCTGGACATTGCCAGGCGCTGCTACTCGAGCGGTGTTCCCTCACCGGAGCAGTTCACCGGCGCGCGTTCCTACGTTGCTGCGTACAAGAAGCGGTTCGGCACCGAGCCCGGAACGTGGGGCACGTTCGCGTACGACTCCGCGCAGCTGCTGTTCTCCGCCGTGCGCAAGGCCGGCGGCTGGGACGCCGACAAGGTGCGCACGCAGCTCTCGAAGACGACGAACTACGCGGGGATCACAGGCGCGATCACGATCGATCCGAAAACCGGGAACCGCACGGTCGTGCCGGTCGTGATCCTCGACATCGACAACCAGGGGAACTACGTCGTCGACCCGAAATGGGCGAAGTTCGCCGGCTTCTCGCAGTGACCCCCTTGCGCTGAAGGGCCGGAGGCCTCATGCTCCTCCTCTCGGGTGCCGTGATAACCGGCGGAGAGGGAGGGAGACGATGACTTCGTGCGCCGAACCCGCTGGCCGTCCGCTCAGCGCTCTCGCGGCGGTCCCGCTGGTACTCGCCTTGGCGGTGCTCTTCCTCCTCGGGGGCGGCGGCCCCGCGCGGGCGGCGGCTCCCACCTGCCCGAACGCCGACAAGACGGTTGACTACAACTGTCCCGTCGGGCCGACGTACCTCATCCCCGGCCTCACCGACCTCGACGGCTGGACCGACCCGGCGCACTACGAGAACATCTTCACCGTCGACCTCGACGGCGATGGGTTCAACGAGCTCGTCGCCCGTGGTATCGGCGGAATCGAGGTCTACCGCTTCGACGTGAAGCTCGGGCAGTGGACGCAGGTGCAGGTGACACCGATCCTGTCCGACGCGGACGGCTGGAACAAGCCCCAGTACTACAAGACCATCCAGATCGTCCCCGCCGACGGGGCGATCCCGGCATCGCTGTTCGCGCGCTCGAAGGACGGCATGGTCGTCTACGACTACGCACCGGGTCAGACCTCGGATTCGGGCTCCTGGACGCAGGTCGGGGCCTCCGGGCCGCTGGCCGACAAGGACTGCTTCTCGAACGGCAAGTGCTGGGGCGACGATCCCAGCTACTACTCGACCATTCAGATCGGCGACATCGGCTTCGGCCGTCCCGTTAGCGTGATCGGTCGCGGCGCCGACGGCCTGGTCGCCTACACGTGGGACGGGTCGAGCTGGACGAAGCAGGCCACGGTGCCGGACTTCTCCGACGCAAACGGGTGGAACAAGCCTGAGCGCTACACGAGCATCCACGTCTGGAGCAACGGCGAGATCGTGATCGCGCGAGGTCAGGCGGGTCTGCTGGTCTACAAGTTCACGCCGGGCCAGCCGGGACAGCCGGGTTCGTGGAAGCAGGTGGGTACGTCCGGCCCGTTCGCGGACAACAAATGCTTCTCGAACGGCAAGTGCTGGAGCAGCGGTCCCGAGTACTGGTCAACCGTCCAACTCGCTCCGGACCCGGGAGTGGGAAACCCGATCGTGCTCGGGCGCGGCGGCGACGGCGTCGAGATGTACGAGGGCGCTACCGACCAGAACGGAAACTGGGTCTGGGATCCGGAAACTCTCAAGCCGGGACCGTTCCCTGACGCCGACGGCTTCGTCAAGCCCGAGTACTACAGCACCATCCAGCTCGCGAATCCGGGAAACGGCGCCGGCCCCGCGGGCATCGAACTCTTGGGTCGCGGCCCCTCCGGGATGGTCACCTACACCTTCGACCGGAACCAGGAGCGCTGGAGCGCGCCCATCGACAGCGGCCAGCCGGCCCTGGCGGACGACCCGTGGGCCAAGAACCCGGCCTACTACACGACGATCACGACGGCGCTCCTGCCGGGGCCTCGCGGTACGACGGCGGTAGCGCTTCTCGCCCGTGGCGCTCACGGCGTCCGCACGTGGCGGTTCGACACGGGCACATCGACCTGGACGCGCTACCAGCCGTACGGCAACTACCCGCAGGTCGACCCGACCGCGTTCGCGGCGCTGAACAAGTACCTCGGCATCGTCAGTGGCACGGTCCGGACCGTCTACACCGATCCAACGAATGAGCCAACAGCGGATCAGCTGCAGGGCTACCAAAGCCAGATCGAGCAGACATGCGCGAAGCCGCCCCTGACGGCGAGTCCGCCGTCGTACTCCAGTTGTACCCCGCCGCCGGGCGCGACCGGCGTTACCCCGCAAGCCTGGACGGCGGTCTGCAATCAGATCATCGCCGAGCTCTACTGGGCTCGGTCGGTGGTGGATTACTTCTCGACGTTGCAGTCGACGCAGACCAAGCTCTTCATCGATCAAGGCACCGAGCTCCCGGCCATCGCTGCGAAGCTGAAACTCGCGCAGGCGAAGAGCGTGACCGCGGAGTTCAACTACAAGGAGCTCTTCTCATCGGTTTTCGATCTCCTGTCGCTACTCCCGATTCCAGGGTTCAAGCAGGCGTTCGAGTTCACGGCGGGTGCGCTGTCGCTCGCGTCGGCGGCCACGCCGGACCTCGGCCCGGACGGCCCCGGCGAGTTCGACCAGACGTATTCCGACATCGCGAACCAGGTCGGCACGATCCAGCAACAGATGCAGAACGCGTTGGATGCCCACCGCGGCTACGTGCTCGGCGACTACGGCCTCCTTCAGGACGTCGGTCGCCTACTCACGTCGCAGATCTGGGCCCTGAAACCACAGGCCGCCCTTAGCGCGAGCCGCCAGGCCTTCACGCTCTGGATCTACGAGGCGTTCCTCCCGGTGCTCTGGGACCGGTGGACCGTGCACGGCTGCGATACGTCGATCGGCACGAACGAGACGTGCTTCCCGCCGCCGTCCGACGCGTTGGGCATGAAGTCGTATGTGAATAACGCCGGCGTCGTCGACTTCGACGGCCTCGTCCCGCGCCAGACCCCGTGTAACAACAACAGCTTCCAGTTCCACTGCACGTGGACCGATCTGAAGACACAGGGCTACGGCGACGCGTACTCCACGCTCACGACGCCGGTCACCTCAGCCTGCACCTATGACGGGAACGACAACGGGAACGGCGACTCGTGGACCTACGGGCCCTGCACGCTCGGAGTCTCGCCGAACGACCTGTTCGTGAACTCGCCGCCGTCTCCGTGGACGTTCCGGAACTTCGCGTGCACCGTGCAGAACTCGATCGACGTCTCGCAGTGCGTCCGCGTTCAGCCCACCTCGGTCATCGCCGGCAGCATGACCGGTCTCGGAACCGGGAACGCTCGGTTGAGCCTGACAGTCCAGCAGCCGTTGGGCGGCAACTTCGATCTGCGTCAGGCGACGCTGACGCTGGGGCGATTCCTCAACGAAGGCGCCGGCGCGGCAGAGCTTGTCAACCATCCGAACGGCGTGGATGCGACTCCGAACACGCTGACCGCGACCAGCGGAGCCGCAGCCGTTCAGGCGAGCTTTGCCACGCCGCAGGGCGAGTCTCCCCACGTGATGACGACGCTCTCCTCCCGCGGTGGGTCGATCACGGGGCTCGTCCAGGTCACCGGCATCTCGTCCTTCGACGCGCCGCAGCGTTGCGACCCGGTGACGCACACGACCGAGCTCGGCACCCACCTCCTGGTCCGTAACGGCGTCGACCGCCCGGTCCAGATCCTCTCCATCGCGCCGTGGCAGTGCGTAACCGATCGCAACGGCGCCGTGCGCGAGCTGCGGCTGAGCATGCGCTGAGACGTGGAGCCGCGGATCGACGTGGTCACCCTCGCGGTCGGCGACCTCGAGCGCGCGCTCGAGTTCTACCGCCGCCTCGGCCTGGAGTCCGAAGGCGTGATCGGCACCCAGTACGTCGACGACGACACGACGGCCGGCGGTGCCGCGGTCATGTTCAGCCTCGAGAACGGCATCACCCTCGCGCTCTATTCGCGAGAGAACCTGACAAAGGACGCCGGCATCCCGGCGGGGCCGCCGGCGAGCGGCGAGTTCAGCATCGGTCACATCGTCTCGAGCAAGGCCGAGGTCGACGCGCTGCTCGGCCGCGCCGAGGCGGCCGGGGCGACGCTGGTCGGGAAGCGCGGCGAGCGGCCGTGGCCCATCTATTCCGGCTACTTCCGCGATCCCGACGGCCACCTCTGGGAGATCATCTGCCGCGTCAGCCGTTGAGCAGGCGCAAACGATCCCGGCCTTGCCGGACATTGAGAGGTCGATGGCGTTCGATGGTGAGATTGAGCGCCTCACCGCCGCGAGCTAGAACGCGGCGTGACGGCGGGGGACGAGCGCTCCAAGGCGCCTGCGGGCAGGCCTTGCCTCAGGCGCTGACGCGTTCGACGCCACCTCGCGTTGGTCGCCGCTCCGAGCGGGCCGCATCGGCTTGACGAGGCCGTCCGGCTCGAGCGTCTTCTCTCTGTAGTCGCGGACGAAATCCAGTGCTATGAGCAGTTCGAGCATGCGTGCCCTCCTCATATGAATCGTTTCACATATGATACATGAAACGTTTCATATCGGGCAGGAGTACCCTCAGAAGCATGGCCGCGAAGAACAACCGGCGCGCGCGCCTGCGCGACGTGGCCGAGCGCGCGGGCGTCTCGCTCGGGAGCGCCTCGCAGGCGTTCGGCCGCCCGGAGCTGGTCTCCGACGAGGTGCGGGAGCGCGTGCTCGCCGCCGCGAAGGAGCTCGGCTATGCCGGCCCGGATCCCGCCGCGCGGCGCCTGCGCCTGGGCAGAGCGGGGGCCATTGGCGTCATCTTCTCCGAGCGCCTTCGCTACCAGTTCACCGATCCCGCGGCGCCCGCGTTTCTCATCGGCCTTGCCCGCGGTATGGAGGACTCCAACCTCGGGCTGCTCCTGATTCCGGACTCGCGCTTCCGCGACGAGACCGCGGCCACCGTGCGAGCCGCCGCCGTCGACGGCTTCATCGTCTACTCGGCCGTTCGCAACGATCCTCGCGTCGCGGCGGCCCTCGAACGGCGCCTGCCCGTCGTCACCGTCGACCAGCCGCGCGACACGCCGACGCCGTTCGTCGGCATCGACGACCGCGGGGCAGCGCGATCCGCGGCCGAGCATCTGCGGGCGCTGGGCCACGAGCGCGTCGCGGTGCTTTCGTTCGTCCGCGCAATCGATCCCGAGGGGAAGCTCGCCATCGACATCAGCACCGAACGGCTCGCCGGCTACAGCGAGGGCCTGGGCGAGGCGTGGGACGACGGCGCCGTCCGGACGGTTCGTCCGAACGCATTCGAGCCGGCGAGGCATGCGGCGCTCGAGCTGCTGCAGGCGAGGCCGCGACCGACGGCGATCCTCGCAATGAGCGACGTCCTCGCGCTCGGCGCGCTTCAGGCGGCGGCCGAGCTCGGCGTGGCCGTCCCGAAAGCCCTGTCCGTCGTCGGCTTCGACGACAGCCCCGCCGCGGCGCTCGCGACGCCGCCGCTGACGACGATCGCCCAGCCGCAGGAGGAGAAGGGACGCCTTGCTGCGGAGTTGCTGATCGCGGCGATCGAGGCGGACAGCAATACCCGCCGGAGGCGCAAGCGGGTCATCCTGCCGACGCAGCTGGTCGTGCGGCAGAGCACGGCGGCGGCGGCACGCCGGGTGCGCCGCCGATGACGTCCGTTGCTGCCCGCCGGAGCCGCTGGAGGGGCGAGCACTCGCGGTAACGCACGCGAGCCCGCTCGAGCTTTCCCTTCTCTGTCCGGTAGAACCGAGCGGCCCACAATGAGCCCGGCTTGGCCAGGCGCACGGCGCCGACGAGCCCCACGAACGGGATGAAGGCGGCGAGGAGACCCAGAGCGAGCTTTCCCTTCGACGCGGTGACGAGGGCGAGGGAGAGGTCCACTGCTACCACGACGATCCCGAGAGCACCGGGCCGGATCCCGTCGCCGATGTCGAGCGGCGACGTTCCGACGAGCAACAGCGTCACGAGGAGCGCTCCGAGCAGGATCGCGTCGATCGAAATCCTCCCCTCCGGCGCCCAGTAGACGTCCTTCAGATGCAGCCACAGCGCGAACTCGTCCAACGTCAATGCGGCGCCGACCCCGAACGCAACCGCGATCCCATCGCGTACGTAACCTCCGGGCGAAAACCCGATCGACGCCAGGCCGCACAGGAGCACGGTGACGATGCCGACCACGAGGTGGTGGATGTGGATCGTCCCCGCCTTGCCGCTTGGCCAGCCGAACACTCGCGCCCCGCGCGTGTAGAGCCGCGTGAAGACGAAGGTGAGAGCGAAGGCGATCAGGATCAAGAGGACGGTCAGCTTTCCGGTCGTGATGTGGTCGCCTGTGACGGCGGCACGTGGAGTCAGCAGCAGCGCGATACCGGTGCGCCGAACGGTGACGGCGGTGCGGCGATCGCTCCTCGAGTCGGGCGTAGCCGCCGCCGAGCTGAGAAGGACGAGCATGCCGATCACGAGCACCAGCACCGTCAGCGGCGCCGCCAGTCGCCGCCCTTGCCGCCTGTTGGAACCGCCTGCCTTTGGATCGCTCATCGACTTCACGGTAGGAGGGCGTCGATCTCGGCGCGCCCAAGCGATCCCTCGGATCTGTGAGGGAAACCCCTACCCCTTTGGGGGTCGGGCCCCGAGGGCGCGCTTGAAATCGACGCTGCCGAGCGCTTAGGGTCCCGCCGAAGGTCGTAGTCCAACGAGGGAGGAACACGACTATGCACGGACCTTGTGGTCCCGCCCTGCGCAAATTCAGGTTCGTCGGGGCGTTCATCGTCCTGACCGGCCTGCTTGCCCTGGGCGTCTGCTTCGGTGCCGCGGGAACGGCCGCGGCGGCGAAGAAGGTGAAGGCGACCCAGACGGTCGTCTTCGACACGGCGCACGACCTCTCACCGCCGCTGCGCGACCTCGCCGCGCATCGCGTACCCGGTGGGGCAGAAGACACGTCCGACGAACCGGATGAGGGTCCGACCCCGGCGGCGGACGGCCCGTTCACGCCCGACGGCGCCCTGCAGACGTCGGCACCAGAGGCGGCGATTCCTTCGACGTCACAGAACTTCGAAGGCATCAAGAACGTGGACAACAACGCCGTGGGCTTGTTCGAGGTCAACCCGCCTGACCCGAATGGCGAGGTCGGCCCGAACAACTACGTCGAGATGGTGAACCTCGCGTTCGCCGTCTACGACAAGAGCGGCAACAAGCTGCTCGGGCCGGTGGACACCGGCACGCTCTGGGACGGCTTCGCGATCCCGGATTGCCAGGATCCGTCAGGCGACCCCGTCGTGCTCTACGACCAGTTCATGGACCGCTGGATCCTCACTCAGTTCACGACCAGCGGGATGAACCCCGACGGCTCGTTCAACGGCAAGCCCTTCTACAACTGCGTCGCCATCTCCCAGACAGGAGATCCCACCGGCGCGTACTACCGGTACGCGTTCATCACGGATCAGGAGGGCTCGACGTCGACGTTCTTCCCCGACTATCCGAAGTACAGCGTGTGGACCGATTCCTACGTCCTAACCTCCAGAGACTTCGGATCGCAAGACGAGTACGGGATCAGCGTCTACGGCCTCGAGAAGAACAAGATGGTGAACGGCCAGCCTGCACGGGCGGTCCACTTCTTCCTCGACGGCAACGATCCCGACATCCTGCCGCTCGTCGGCGACGGGTTGTTGCCCGCGGACGTCGACGGGAAGCAGAAGCCGAAGACCGACACCGCCATCCCGATCGTCGGGACGCAGGACGACGGTGCCGGGTACGGCGGGACGTTCGACGCGCTCAACATCTTCGACTTCTTCGTCAAGTGGCGCTCGACGCCGATCGCGTCGCTGGATCTGAACACGCAGCTGCATACGGCGCCGTTCGACTCGATCTTCCCGTGCGCGCCGACGTCGCGTGACTGCCTGCCGCAGCCGGGCATCGTCAACCCGGCGCAGTTCCTCGACATCCTGTCGTACCGGCAGCGGCCGACGTTCCGGCTCGCCTACCGGAACTTCAAGGACTACGAGTCGCTCGTGACCAACCAGTCGGTCGAGGCGGCGCCGGGTGTCGCCGGCGTGCGCTGGTACGAGATCCGGCGGGATGGGAGCGGCAACTACAGCCTGTACCAGCAGGGCACGTACGCCCCGGGCGACGGCGTCCACCGCTGGATGGGCAGTATCGCTCAGGACAAGAAGGGCGACATGGGCCTCGGCTACAGCGTCGTCAACGGGATCAACGTCTTCCCGGGCATCCGCTACACCGGTCGCCTGTTCGGCGACCCGCTCGGCCAGATGACGCTCGGTGAGGGCACGATCATCAACGGCTCCGGCGTCCAGACGACGACGAACTCACGCTGGGGCGACTACACCGACATGACCGTCGACCCGGTCGACGACTGCACGTTCTGGTACGTGAACGAGTACTACCTGACCTCGGGGGCGCCGCTGCCTGCACCACCGGGAGCGGACACACGGCCCTGGCACACCCGAATCGCCAGCTTCAAGCTGCCGGGCTGTTCGTAAGCTAGGCAGGCGGGGCCGGCGCGCTCCTTTGGGATCGCGCCGGCCCACTCCCTCGCCGTCGGAGTAGATTCCCGACGATGGCGCCGTCCGCTGGCTCGCTGGCGCTGACCGCAGCGCGAGCGATCGTGCGCTGGCGCTGGATCGTGGCGGCGGTCTGGATCGTCGGCGCGGTCCTCGCGTACGTGTTCGCGTCGGGGCTGTCGACCTTGCCGTCGGCGAACGTCGACTTCCTGATCCCGACGCATGCCAAGGCGATCACCGTCGAGAAGGAGTCCCTCGAGCGGTTCCACATTCCGCTGCTGGCGCAGATCGCCGTCGTCCAGCGGGACGCCGCCGGTCTCTCGGAAGTCCAGCAGGCCAGGACCGCCCAGACCGCCCTCGCGCTCGACCAGAAGCGGCTGCCGGGATTTCCGGAGAAAGCGCTCGCGTTCCCGCTGGTCAACACCCGGAAGGTCTTCCCGCGCGCCCGCGAGCACTCGACCACAGCGATCACCTACCTCTTCTTCTCGCAGCAGCTGGATGCGCCACGACAGCGCGGGTTCGGGGTGCGCTACGCGCGACTCCTCGCCGCTCCAGACACGCCCGCGTGGCTGACCGGATCGATCCCGGGACAGCTCGAGCAATCGCAAGCCGTGAAGAACGCCCTTCCTCGCGTCGAGTACGCGACGCTTGCGGTCATCGTCGTCATCCTCGGCCTGTACTTCCGCGGCCTGCTCGCTCCGCTGGTCACGCTCGGTTCGGCCGCCATCTCGTATGTGCTCGCCCAGCGGGCGGTCGGTCTCTACAGCACGGAAACGGGCTCGGCGGTGCCTCACGAGATCCAGCCCTTGCTCATCGTGCTCTTGCTCGGCGTCGTCACGGACTACTCGGTCTTCTTCCTCAGCGGCATGCGCGCGCGCCTCGCTGAAGGCGAGGATCGTCTAGAGGCCGCCACCGTGACGACGCGCCGGTTCCTCCCGATCATCGCGACGGCAGGTCTCCTCGTCTCCGCGGGAGTGGCCACGCTCCGCGTGGCGACGCTCGCCTTCCTGCAGGTGCTCGGGCCTGCGATGGCGATCACCGTGTTCGTAGGGGCGGTTGTCGCGATGACGTTCGTCCCTGCTGTGATGTCGATCCTGGGACATGCGATCTTCTGGCCGGGCCTGCCGCGCGCCGGCGGCGGCCCGCCGGCGGTCTCGCGGATCCAGGCGCGTGTCCTTCGCCTGGTTGCGAACCGCCGTGCGTCGGCTTTGGCGGCACTCGGAGTCGCGGTCGCGCTCGGCGTGGCCGCGACCGGGCTGATCCGCAGCGAGCTCGAGGTGACGCCGATCGGGCCGCTCACGAGTGGAGCGCCCGCGAAGCGGGCGGCGAAGGATGCGGGCCGCGGCTTCGCTCCCGGCATCGTGGGCCCGACCGAGATCCTCCTGGTGCGGTCGCGGCCGATGCCGACGAGATCGCTGGCGAGATTCGGGCGTCTGCTGGGCAACGAGCGGGGAGTCGCGGGGGTGCTCGGGCCCGGCCTCGTCCCCGAAGCCACGTCGTCTCACGTCATGCGAACCCGGCGCGGAACCGCGGCACGGGTGCTCGTCGTCCTCGAGGACACACCGTTCGGCCCAGCCGCGATCACTTCGCTCAAGCGGGTTGCCAGGTCGGTCCCGCCCCTTCTGGCTCGCGCGGACCTGGCGGGCACGACGGCCGGGTACGCCGGCGCGACCGCGATCGCGCAGGACACCGTCGACGACATCCAGCACGACCTGCTGTACGTCTTGCTGGCCGCGTTCCTCGTCAACGTCGTGCTGCTCATGGTCTTTCTGCGGTCGCTGGTGGCTCCGCTGTACCTCGTCGGCGCGAGCGCGCTGGCGCTCGCGGCGACCATCGGCCTGACGACATTTGTCTTTCAGGGCGTGCTCGATTACTCGAGCCTCACGTACTACGTCCCGATCGCGGTCGCCGTGCTCCTGATCTCGTTCGGCTCCGACTACAACGTCTTCGTGGTGGGGCGGATCTACCAGGAGCGCAGAGACCGTCCGCTCAGGGAGGCGATCGAGGTCGCGATGCCGTCCGCCAGCCGTGCCGTCACCGTCGCTGGCGTCACGCTTGCCTGCTCGTTCGCAACGCTCGCTTTGATTCCGCTGTCGTCCTTCCGCGAGTTCGCGTTCGCGATGTTCGTCGGCGTGCTGCTGGACACGTTCGTCGTCCGCTCGCTGCTGATCCCGGCGTTGATCTCGACGGTCGGCGACCGCAGCTGGTGGCCCGGCGTGCCCGGGGCGCAGAGCGCCGGTCGCGAGCATGGTGTGTACTAGGCTCGCGTACGGCAGCGAGAACAAAAGGGGGAGAGCGATGTCAGAGGAGCGGATCGTCGAGGCCGTGCAAGGAGCGCTTCGCGCCCGCGGGGTCGAGGAAGACGTCGTCGCCGCCGGGCAGTTCGAGCCCCGCGGCTTCACCGGCGGGATCTTCGTCGGCGGGTTTGCCGGCGACGAGGTCGGGGGCGCGCTAGGTGGTGCCGTCGGCGAGGCCGTGGGCTTCGGCGGCGGGATGATCGCGGGAATGCACGCTGCGGGCGCCGCGCAGGGGCTGCCGACCCAGATGCTCGTCGGCGTCACCGCCACGACCGTGTACGGCTTTGCCGGGAAGAGCAGGCGCAAGGTGCCGACGGAGCTCGTGTTCCAGGTCCCACGCGACGGGCTGACCGCGAAGGTTCATCAGCGCGTGAACGTGCGCGTCCTCGAGCTGATCCACGAGGCGAGCGGGTCGAAGATCGAGCTCGAGGGCAACCGGATTCCGGTCACGCACTCGAAGGACGTGATTCACGCGCTGACGGGCTGACGTCGCTCTCGCTCATCCCGCTACGCGGTCTCGGCGAGCGCGATCGCGCCCAGCACCCCGGATCGCGAGCCGAGCGCCGGGGATGACACATATCGGGCGACTCCCTCTGTGACTGCCGCCGTGTCCAGGTAGCCGTTCATGAGCGAGCTCACTTTGCGCTGCACGAGCGGTAGGAGGCCCGGTTGGCTCATCACGCCGCCGCCAAGGACGATCCGCTCCGGCGAAAGCACGCAGATCACGCTGACCATGCCGAGGGCCAGGTAGCGCGCCTCGAGCTCCCACACTTCGTCGACGTCCGCCAGTTCCTCCGGCGGGCTTCCCCAACGCGCCTCGATTGCCCGGCCAGAGGCCAGCCCTTCCCAGCAGTCGCCGTGATACGGGCATGCTCCGTCGTATGGATCCGCATCGCGATCGTGCGGGATCCGCATGTGCCCGAATTCCGGATGGATCAGGCCGTGGAGAAGGTTGCCCCTCGCCATGCCGCCTCCGCCGATCCCCGTGCCGATCGTGATGTAGCAGAAGGTGTCGAGTCCCTGGGCCGCGCCCCAACGGTGCTCGCCGAGGGCGGCAGCGTTGACATCGGTGTCGAAGGCGACGGGCACCGACAGGCGCCGGCGGATCTCCTGCGCCACGTCGGTGTACGCCCAGCCCGGTTTGGGCGTCGTCGTGATGTGCCCCCAGGTCGGCGAGGTCGACTTCTGATCGATCGGGCCGAAAGAGCCGATCCCGATCGCGGTAACGGGGGGCTGGTGCTCGAAGAAGGCGATCACCGAGTCGATCGTCTCTTCGGGCGTCGTCGTCGGGATCGTCGCCGTCGCGAGCAGGTTGTCCGGGCCGTCTCCGACGGCGCACTCCCACTTGGAGCCGCCGGTCTC
>Ga0075434_100000480_pt1 | contig 29944 bp, 25 predicted proteins | sample RhiMethybrSRZTD3_FD_75298 | JGI IMG/M metagenome (GOLD analysis project Ga0075434, IMG submission 75298) | Populus rhizosphere microbial communities from Tennessee, USA - Rhizosphere MetaG P. TD hybrid SRZTD3 | ecosystem: Host-associated > Plants > Roots > Rhizosphere > Soil | place: USA... | reverse complement strand
CGACCGTGCTGGTCGCTACTCGGTTCGCGCACCGTCACGCCGCAATCGAATTGCACGCCCGATTCGATCGCGGCGTTCAACAACATCACATCGAGATCGCGGCGCGAAATGGACGCGCCGCACAACCCGTCGGGATAGTCGGCCGCGACGTGGGCTCCGGGCCCGGTGACCAGCATGCCGGTGACGGCTTCGGCCCGGGCACGGATCGGCGCGCTGATGCCGAGCCGATCGAGGATGGAGAGCGATCCGGGATTGAGCGTGTCGCCGCACAACTTGTCGCGTGGAAAGCGGGCGCGGTCGATCAGTCGCACACGCGCGCCGGCGCGGGCGAGGACTAAGGCAGCGATGCTACCTGCCGGGCCCGCGCCGACTACGAGGACATCCGTGTCCATGCCGTTCCACGTTCGATGTTCGACGTTCGAGGTTCGACGTTCCCGGTTCGAAGTTCTGAGTTCAGAGATGAGCAACGAGCTAACTCGCACGCGCGGCGCCCAGCCCGGAACTTCGAACCAAGAACCGCGAACCCCGAACGTCGAACATCGAACATCGAACCGAGAACTGCTTCAGCGCGCACGCCCAAGCACGAGCGCGCTGTTCTTGGATCCGAAGCCGAGGCAGTTGCACAGCGCCGCGTCGACGTCCACCGGACGGGCGACATGCGGGATGAAATCCATGTCGCACGCGGGATCGCGATCGTCGAGATTGATCGTCGGCGGCAGCACGCCGTGGGTCATCGCCAGCGCCGTGGCCGCCACGCCCGCGGCGCCGCTGGCGCCCTGCGGATGGCCAATCATCGACTTGATCGACGAGCCCGGCAGATCGTCGGCGTGCCGGCCGAACACGCGACGCACACACTTGGCTTCGATCGCGTCGTTCAATTGCGTCGACGTGCCGTGATAGTTGACGTAGCCAATCTCGTTCGGACTGCGACCGGCTTTCTCGAGCGCCGTCTCCAGACAGCGCACGATCTCGGCGCCGTCGGGATCCATCTGCACGCGGTGATACGCGTCGCAGGTCGAGGCATAGCCTTCGATGCGGGCGTAGACGCGCGCGCCGCGAGCGAGCGCGCGATCTTCGCGTTCGAGCACCAGCATCCACGCGCCCTCACCGAGCACGAAGCCGTCGCGACCGCGATCGAAGGGACGCGACGCAGTGGCCGGCCGATCGTTGTAACGCGTCGACACCGCGCGCATGCGCGAGAAGCCGAAGATCATGCCCGGGAGCACGCAGCCGTCGGTGCCGCCCGAGAGGATCACCTCGTATTCGCCGGATCGAATCAGCGAGGATGCGTAGCCGATGGCGTCGGTCGAGCTCGTGCATCCGCACGAGAGTACGTGGCTCATGCCGCGGAGCCCGAGCGAGATCGAGATCTCGCTCGACACCATGCCGCAGATGCCGACCGCGATGGCGTAGGGCGTGACGTGCCGGCCGCCGCTGACGAAGAAGTCCTCGTACTGTTTCTCGCCGACATCGATGCCGCCACCGCCGCTGCCAATGAGGACGCCCGCCCCCGACTCACCCGCACGCAGACCCGCATCGCGCCACGCCTCACGCGCGGCCACCACACCGAACAGCGCGGCTCGTGAATACCGCTTCGGGTCGGCGCGCCCGCCGAAGTCGTCATCGCCCTCGAGCTCCGGCGCATCGGCAATCGATACCGGCGGCACCGATGCGGCAACCTGGCACGGATAGCTCGAGGCATCGAATTCGGTGATCGCTCGCGTGCCGCTGCAGCCATGGCTTATGTGCTGCCAGAAGCGATCGCGTCCGACGCCGAACGGGGACACCACTCCGAGGCCGGATATCACGACACGAGCCGCCTGCCCCGAGCGAGCGACGCGAGTCGAGGGGTGAGACGACATGGCGTCACTATAATACCGGCGTGAACGATCCCGGCCGGGCGCCAAGCGCAGCCGAACGAGCCTGCGCCTGGGGCGGGGCTGGGGTATTCGTCGCCTCACTGCTGTACTTCCTGTTCAGCTACGACGTTACCTTCGTCAGGCCCATCGAAGACGAGCGGGCGATCGGCGCGATAGCCTGGAATACCGCGCTCTTTTCCGTGTTCGCGCTCCATCACAGCCTGTTCGCGCGCACCGGAATCCGCGCAGCGATTCAACGCGCCGTGCCCATGCTGGAGCGTTCGCTCTACGTGTGGGCGGCGAGTCTCCTGTTCATCCTCGTGTGTCTGCTGTGGCAGCCGGTCGCCGGAGTCGCGTGGAAGATCTATGGAGCGCCCGCGTATCTGCTGCGGCTGCTACACGTCGGCGGCGGCGCCCTGTCGGTGATGAGCGCAGCGGCAATCGACATCTGGGAGCTCTCGGGTGTGAAACAGATCACGCACGCCGGGTCTACAAATCAAGACCCGGCCGACGACAGCGAGTTCAAGACGACGGGAGCCTATGGGCTCGTGCGACATCCGATCTATTTGGGGTGGTTTCTGCTCGTGTTCGCAGTGCCGCACATGACGATGACCCGCCTCGTCTTCGCGGTCGTCAGCACGTTGTACGTGTTGATCGCGATCCCGTTCGAAGAGCGATCGCTTCTCGCGTCAACGGCCGGCGCGTACGCTCGCTACAAGCAGAAAGTCCGCTTTCGCGTCGTTCCTGGGATCTACTGACTCTCCTCTTCGTCCTCGACGTCCTGCGGCAATCCTTCCAGCTCCTCGAGGAAGATCAACGCCCGATGTGACGGGATCTCGAATCGCTTGCCGCACGCCTTGCACGTCACATCGTCATCCACGCGGATGAGGTGATCTTTCGACTTCGCAAACAGCGCACGGTCGCGCTCGTTTGCACCTGGCGGAAGCTGCGTCTTTTTCGTTCTGCGAATCCACCGGATCGTAAAGTCGCCGGTGCGTCTGCAGCGCGGGCATTGAAACCGGGCCGGCCGCTGCTCGGGCTTTTCGGTGAAGAACTGGCGCTCGTCCACGTGGCTAGAGTACACGAAGGCCGCCTGAAGGCGGCCTCCACGTCTCCAGTTGATAAAATGGGGCAGTCGTGGCCGAGCCGCCGTCGCCAAATCTTCCGTCCGAGCTGCCCGTTCTACCGCTCCGCCGAACGGTGCTGTTCCCACTCACGCTTCAACCCCTTGCCGTCAACCGGCCGGTGTCGATCGAGAGCGTCAACCGCGCGCTCTCGACCGATCGGCTCATCCTGCTGGTTCTGCAGAACGACGATGCGGAGGATCCCGGTCCGGACGACCTGAAGAAGATCGGCACCGTCGGCATCATCCGGCAGATGGCCAAGGCAGCCACCGGCCTGAACGTGATCGTCGAAGGCGTCGCCCGCGTGCGCGCCGACACGTACACGCGCACCGGCAACACCTTCCGCGCGACGATCACGCAACAGCCGGAGACATTCGCCCGCACGATTGAGGTCGACGCCCACGTCCGCCGCATTCAGGAGCTCATCGATCGCGCGCTGTCGCTCGCGAGCGGCCTGTCCGAAGAACTGCGCGGCGTGGTCATGAACATCGACGACCCGCTGCGGCTGGCCTACATCCTCGCCACGCTGCTCGACATCAAGGCCGAAGACAAGCAGGTCATCCTCGAAGAAGACGATCTGATCAAGAAGCTCTCGACCGTGGCCGCCTCGATCACACGCGAGCTCGAACTGCTCGAGCTCAAAGGCAAGATCGAGTCGCAGGCGCAGCAGGAGATGACCGACGCGCAGCGTCAGTATTTCCTGCGCCAGCAGATGAAGGCGATTCAGCAGGAGCTCGGCGAAGGCGAAGGCAACGAGCTGGCCGAGCTGCGAGCGAAGATCGAAGCCGCCAAGCTGCCGGAGGCGATCAACACGGTGACGATGCGCGAGGTCGATCGACTGCAGCGCATGAGCGCGGCATCGCCCGAGTATCAGATGCTGCGCACCTACATCGACTGGGTGCTCGACGTTCCGTGGTCGGTGACCACCGAGGATCGCCTCGACCCGATGGAAGCCCGTCGCGTCCTCGACGAGGACCACTACGATCTCGACAAGGTCAAAGATCGCATCATCGAGTACCTCGCGGTTCGCAAGCTCAAAGGCGACATGAAAGGGCCCATCCTCTGCTTCGTGGGCCCGCCTGGCGTCGGCAAGACATCGCTCGGCCAGTCGATCGCGCGAGCGATGTCGCGGAAGTTCGTGCGTCTGTCCCTTGGCGGAGTGCGAGACGAGGCCGAGATTCGCGGGCATCGCCGCACCTACATCGGCGCGATTCCCGGCCGCATCGTCCAGGCATTGAAGCAGGCCGGGTCGATGAACCCGGTGTTCATGCTCGACGAGATCGACAAGGTGTCAGCCGGCTTCCAGGGCGATCCGGCCGCGGCGCTCCTCGAGGTGCTCGATCCAGCGCAGAACCATTCGTTCCGCGACCACTACCTCGAGGTGCCGGTCGATCTGTCGAGAGTGCTGTTCATTGCCACCGCGAACCAGCTGGGCACGGTCCATCCCGCCCTGCTCGACCGCATGGAGATCATCGCGCTCCCTGGGTACAGCGAGGACGAGAAACTCCACATCGCGCGCACGTATCTCATTCCGCGGCAGATGAGCGAACACGGATTGCCGTCGGGATCCATGGAGATCACCGATGGTGCGATTCGGCTGGTCGTCTCCGAATACACCCGCGAAGCGGGCGTCCGGAATCTCGAGCGCCAGTTCGGCGCGATCTGCCGCAAGGTAGCGGCGCGGCTCGCGACGCGCCCGCCTGGCAGCCCCGAGCTCCCGAAAACGGTGGTCGATCGCGACCAGGTGGACGACTACCTGGGCCCGGCGCGGTTCAAGAAAGAGGCAGCATTCCGCACGTCCAAACCCGGGGTTGCGACCGGGTTGGCCTGGACCGAAGCCGGCGGCGACGTACTTTTTGTCGAAGCGACCTTGCTTCCAGGCGGAAACCAGAACATTATTCTCACGGGCCAGCTCGGAAACGTGATGCAGGAGTCGGCCCGCGCGGCCGTGAGTCACCTTCGAGCGAATGCCGAAGATCTTGGGATTTCTTCGGAATTTCTCGCGAAACACGACTTGCACGTGCACGTCCCCGCCGGGGCGATCCCCAAGGACGGGCCGTCCGCAGGCGTCACGATGGCGACGGCCATCCTGTCGGCGGCGCGCAAGACGCCGGTTCGGCAGGACGTGGCCATGACGGGCGAGATCACGTTGTCGGGGCTGGTGCTGCCGGTCGGAGGCATTCGCGAGAAGATGCTCGCGGCCCGGCGTTCGGGGATCAGGACGGTGATTCTGCCGGCGCTGAACGAACCCGATCTGGCGGAACTGCCCGAGGAGATTCGTCGAGACATGACGTTTGTGCCGGTCGAAACGTTGGAGCAGGTCATCGCCGCAGCGCTGTCGAAGAATCAGGCACCGGAGACCACTCACTGGGCCGCTCCTGCGGGGCAGCCCTCTCAACAGCACCTGTAGAGCCATCTCACATTGGCACAAGCGATCGTCTTCTATATCTCCGGTCACGGGTTTGGACATGCCTCACGATCTATCGAGGTCATCAACGCGATCCTGGCGCAGCGCCCTGAGACGCGCGTCGGCGTGCGAACGTCGGCACCCCGCTGGCTCTTCGACCTGACCGTCAAGGGCAAGGTCACTTACAGCACGCTCGAGTGCGACACCGGCGTCGTGCAGATCGATGCGCTCACGCTCGATGAGGCCGACAGCATTCGTCGCGCCTCGTCCTTTCATAGCGATCTGGTGACGCGCGCCGCCAGCGAGACACGCGCCCTGCGCGAGCTCGGTGCCGGCATCATCGTCGGCGACATTCCACCGCTGGCGTTTGCGGTCGGTGCGTCGGCCGGCATCCCGTCGATCGGCCTCGGCAACTTCACGTGGGACTGGGTCTACGCCGACTACCCGCGCGTGCGGCTGGCACCGTCGCTGCTGCCGGCGATTCGCGGCGCCTACGCGAAAGCGTCGATGGCGCTCCGTCTGCCGATGTCGGGCGGCTTCGAGAGCTTCTCGAACGTGAGAGACATTCCGTTCGTCGCGCGGCACGCCTCGCGATCGCGTGAGGAGGTCTGCAAGCTCCTCAAGCTGCCGTCGGACAAATCCATCGTCCTCGTGTCGTTCGGCGGCGTTGGACTGTCGGGGCTCGACACCGACGTGCTCTCGAAGTTCAAGAAGTACACCGTCATTACGGCGGTGACGGCACCGCTCGGGCGTCAACAGAAGAACGCGCCGGCGTCGGAGCGCAAGGGATCGTTCATCACCATCAACGAAGAAGCGATGTACAACATCGGCGTGCGCTACGAGGATCTCGTCGGCGCCGCCGAGGCGGTCATCACCAAGCCGGGCTACGGGATCGTCTCGGAGTGCATCGCCAATGACGCGGCGATTCTCTACACACCGCGCGGACACTTCCCCGAGTACGACGTCATCGTCGAAGAGATGCCCAAGTACCTCCGTACTGCGCACATCTCGCACGACGATCTATTTGCGGGGAAATGGGAGTCGATGATCGACAAGCTGCTGGCGCAGCCGAAGCCGAAGAAGAAGCCGGAAACCAACGGCGCCGCGGTCGCGGCCGACATTCTGCTGAAGGCGCTCGACAAGCCGCCGAAGAAACCGCGCGGCCGCCCGCGCGCGAAAGTCTAATTCGTCCGATTCTTCTGCGCCCCGCCTTTGTCGGCCTTCTGGCCGGTCAAGCTGTTTTGCGTCAGCGTCGTCACATCACCGTAGGTGACGAGACGAGGGCTGCTGTAGGGACGCTTCGTTGGTTTCGGCGTTTCGTCGCTCATTGGGAAATGGGGTCGGAGGTCATTTAAAGAGGACAGCCGTCTGGCGTCGTCGAAGCTGTCCTCTTTAAATGACCTCCGACCCCATTTCCGAATTGTAACGCCAGTGCCTGGCAACTCGGCACGAGATCCTCGAGTCGATCGCCGAGTGACAGTTCGGCGACCTTCACTGCATTGACGGTGCGGCCGAGCAGATCGAACTCGCGCCCGCGCATCGTTCGGTCCAGCAGGTAGTTGCTATATGTCTGGCCCACCAACGCCACGAATGCGGCGTGAGGATGCAGCTGCCGCAGCGTGGGCTCGTGGCTTCCGGGCGATCGACGGCCGAGCATGCAAATGGTGTCGATCGCCACCGCGCGTTCGCGAAAACGATAGCCGCGTTCGATCAGATCGACTCGATGCTTCGCATACACCGGGCTGTGCTGCGGCAGCGACTCTTTCGCAAACAATCCCTGTGCTGTATCGGGCCACACGCTGAGATGTCCGTGACTCGGATGGGCCATCATGACGCCGCCTTCATCGGCAATGACCACGATGTCATCGGAGAGCACGGGGTAACCGAGCAGCGCGAATGCAGCGGCGGTGGTCGACTTGCCCGCGCCAGGCGAACCGGCGAAGACGATGGCGCGTTCGTCGACCACAATCGCACTGGCATGAAGGGGCACGGTGCCGCGGAGCCTGAGGACAAACGCGAGCACGCTGCCGAGCAGGTAGTCGACCGCATCGGCATCGGTCAGCGGCGGCTCCCACCAGGCGTCGACGGCCGATCCCGACGCGTCGACGAGAAACGTGCCGCCCTCGGCGTACGTCAAGAGGAAGCTCGACCCCACAACACGGATCGTCAACAGCGGTACATGGCGATCGTCCGAATAGGGGCTGCGATACCAGACCGCATCGCTGTCGCATGCCTTCGGCGCGACGGTCGCACCCCGCAGCCGCACGCACAGATCGGGCGCACCGGCGAAGTTGAACGGACGCAGGCCGACGAGTGGCGCGTCTGATTCAATCGAGAGGCCGCACGCACGGAAGCGCGACAACATGTGCATCATGCAAGCGCGGTAGCGCCCGACGAATACCGCAGCCACAGCGCGAGGCCGACGGCCACGAGGTTGGCACGCTCGGCGAACAAGGTCTCGGGTCGCAGCGTCGATGCGAACGCACCGACGTCGACGTACCGTTCGATGCCCGCCACCGAATCGAGCGCGCGCACGGCCGCGTCGACCGACCACCTCCCGTGAAACGCCCCCGGGACCAGCGCCAGCGGCGTCTTCGGTCGCAGACGAATCGTATCGGGCAGCCGTCCGCGCATCGCCTCGCGGAGAACGTGCTTGTTCACACAGAACGGAAACGACGGCAATTGCAGCGTGAGGTGGACGAGGCGCACGTCGAAGAACGGATAGCGAATCGCCACCGGCTGCCCGGTTGCGCCGGGATCGTAGGTCTCGAAAGACGAGGGCCACCACGGATCAACGACCGCGTTGAGCGCCGCGCTTCGTGGCCCGTTGTCGACCGCGCGCTGAGCATCGATCTGAATCGAGCGCTCACGTGGATTGAACGATCGTAAGAGCGGCGCGGCCAGCCAGGGAGGCGTCGCCATGGCCGCCGTACCGGTCCAGCGGCGCACGACCGAGCGAATGCCAAGCGGAGGGCGCGCGCGGCTGCGCAGGGAGGTCCAGAGACCGGCCGTGAGCTGCGCCAGCGGCACGCGGCCGATCTGGTCGATCAGCGTTGTCGGCAGCAACAGCGGATCGCCTCCATCACCGGTCAACACCGACGCACCGTGCTCGGCCGCACGCGCCAGCATGTCGACCGTGGTCGCGGTCATCGGCTCCGCGGTCGGCTCTGGCGGCAGTCCACCGCTGTTCCAGCGATCGAACAGCGCGTAGCCGTCGAGCGGAAGGTGATCGATCTGGATGTTCAACGTCGCGGCGACCAGCGAGGAGTAGTAGCGCTCTTCGTCCTCAGGGACGGTGTCGTACACACCGGTGAACGCGCGCACCGTGCTCCGCGCCGAGGTCCCACGCGCGCAGGCCGCCATCGCGGCCACGCTCGATGAATCAAGACCTCCGCTCATGAGCACACCGATCGGGCCGCCGCGCACCCGATCGGCCACGGCGTGCTGCAGCGTCGAGGCAAACGCCTCGACTGACTCACGTTCATCTCGGTCGTGCGCTGCGTTGGACGCCTGCAGTGTCCAATAGCGATCGATCTTCGGCTCGCCTCCCACATTGCAGACGAGCGTATGCGCCGGCGGCAGCCTCGAGACGTCTGCGAACATCGTTCGACGCAGGTCCATCGCCAGACCGAACAGCAGCAGGTCGCCGACCGAGCCATCGTCGAGACGGTCCGAGACCAGCGGATGGCGCCTGATGCTTCGCAGCACGTTGCTGACGACCAGCGTGGCACCGCGATGCGAGACATAGAACGGCTTGACGCCGAAGTGATCGCGCGCGCCGACCAGAACCCGGCGCTCCGCATCCCAGACGCAGAACGCAAAGTCGCCGAGCAGATGACTGGCGCAGTCGGCGCCCCACTTGCCATAGGCGAGCGCGATCAACTCGATGTCGGCGAGGCTCGCGTCGGCGTCGCTGCACCGATCGACCGAGAGGCGCAACCTCTCGCGATCGTCGAGCCTGCCATCGAACAGCACGGCGAGCGGTCCCTGCACCAAGAGCGACCGATCCGGGTCGTTGAGCGCGGCATCAGCGCGGCGAGGGAACGAGGCGCTCGCCATCCCGATCGGACCGTCGGTCCACACGTGTGACGTGGAACCAAACGGCGGCACGTCCAGCATCGTGGGCAGCAGACCGGGATCGACCGGCACGCCGTCGACGTTGAAGATCGCCACCAGCCCCGACACGACTCGGAGAGTAACATGTGGGCACATGAGCAGCGATCTGCTGCAGTTCCACGCATTCTGCGTGACCGACACCGGCACTCGTCTCGATCAGTATGCGCGCGCGATTGCTCAGGTCGTTCGTCCCGGCGACGTGGTTGTCGATCTCGGTGCCGGCACGGGCATCTTGTCGTTCCTGGCGTGTGCGGCCGGCGCGCAGCGCGTTTACGCGATCGAAGCCAGCGAGGCGATCGCCTATGGAGAGGCGTTGGCGGCACCCGCGGGATGGGCCGATCGCGTCCGCTTCATCAACGAGCCTTCATCGCAGGTGACCCTGCCCGAACGCGCGGACGTCATCGTTGCCGACATTCACGATACCTTTGGGCTGCAGGCCGGCGGCCTTGGCGCGTTCATCGATGTACGAGAGCGAATGCTGAAGCCGGGCGGCCGGCTGATTCCATCGAGCGTCGACCTGTTCGCGGCTCCCATTGAGGCACACGACATATATCGACGATCGGTCGACATGTGGCGTCAGCGCATCCACGGGATCGACCTCTCGCCGCTTCGACGTCTGGCCGTCAACCAGAAGCATCCCGGTCGATTCGACACCCGTCAGCTGATCGCACCGCCCGCGGTCCTGTCAACGGTCGTACTCGCGGCGATCGACGCCCCGCACGTCGGCGGCAGCGCTCGCACGACCGCCGCACGCAGCGGCACGGTGCACGGCATCTGCGGCTCGTTCGCAACGACGCTGTCGGAGGGAGTCACGATTGGAAACCTGCCTGGCGATTCAGCCACCACGAACTTCGCGCAAGCGTTCTTCCCCATCGATGCTCCCGTCGCCGTCGCTGCTGGAGACGAGATCGTCATCGCAGTCGATTCGTTCGATTCGATTCAACTGCGCTGGCAGATGACATTCGCGCCGCACGGCGGGGGCGCCTCCACATGCTTCGATCACTCGACGTTCCACGCCACGCCGGTCAGACCAGGCGCGCTCGACAAGCGCGCGGACAGCTATCGTCCGACCCTTACCACACGCGGGGCGATGGAGCGCGAGTTGCTCGATCGCTTCGACGGCACCACGTCGGCCGTCGATCTCGAACGCTGGCTGATCGATCGCTTCGGCGCGCACCTCCCATCAGCGCGTGAAGCGGCGGCGTTTCTCAAAGCCACAATAGAACGTTGCGGATAGGCGTGTCCGCCTTCGCGCTTCGCGGTGAGACGAGTTCCGGGTAGAGTTACGGTCAACTCGAAGGGAGGCCGACGTGAAGAGATGGTCGACGATCGCAATCCTGACGCTCGTCTGGTGTTCGCCTGCCCTCGCACAATGGACCAAGGTTCCGCCCTCTTCGGTTCCCCGAACCGCCGACGGCAAACCGAACCTCTCTGCGCCCGCACCTCGTTCGCCGGACGGGAAGCCCGATCTCTCGGGCATCTGGAATGCGCCAACCGGCTACTTGAGAAATCTCACCAAGGACAGCAAAGAAGAGGTGCCGTTCCAGCCGTGGGCCAAAGCGGTGTACGACGAACGCGCGGCCGGCGTCCATTGGAAGGAAGAGCCCGACGCGAACTGCCTGCCGCAGGGTGTGCCCAAGGTCCTCCTCGCGCCGGCGCCGTGGCGCATCATTCAAACGCCGAAGATCGTCTTCTTCGTGCACGAGGCATTCAATCTGTGGTGGCAGGCCTTCATGGACGGACGTCAATTCGCGCCGAGTCCCGACGTCACGCCCACGTGGCATGGCTACTCGACTGCATCATGGGACGGCGACACGCTCGTGATCGAGAGCCGCGGCTTTAACGGCAAAGTGTGGCTCGATCAGTTGGGAAAACCGTCGACCGAAGCGCTGCACGTCACCACGAAGCTGCTGCGGAAGGACTTCGGTCACATGAACATCGGAGTCACCATCGACGATCCGAAAGCCTACACGCGACCGTGGGGCGCATCGGTGGATGTCACGCTGCTGCCCGACACCGAGCTGATGGAATTCATCTGCCTCGAGAACGAGAAGGACACGCGCAAGAAGTAGCTCGGACCCGCATGGAGCGCGTGCTCGAACCGGAATTGATGGACGACGAGGCGCAGTCGATTGCCTACGCCAAGGCCGACTTCAGCGCGTCGAACCAGATGTTCGTGGAGGGCTTCGTTCGCGAGTATACCACTCACCTCGGCGCTCTCGTCGATCTCGGATGTGGACCCGGCGACATCGACATTCGTCTCGCCCGCGCGGCGCCGTCCGCCATCGTCACCGCGGTGGACGGATCGCGGCCGATGCTCGCCATTGCCGAGCGCGCGCTCCGCGCGGCCGGCCTCGAGTCGCGAATCACGTTCCTCAACGGAGTGTTGCCTGGCCTCCCTCTCAATGCGCACAGCTTCGATGCCGTACTGTCGAAGGATCTGCTGCATCACCTCCCCGACCCGAACGCGCTCTGGGCCGAGGTCAATCGCTTGGGCCGCTCGGGCGGCGCCGTATATGTGATGGATCTCGTGCGCCCCTCGACTCGTGACGCCGCCCAGCGCATCGTCGACGCCGTCGCGCCTCACGAGGATCCGATCCTGCGCCAGGACTTTCTCAATTCGCTTTGCGCGGCATTCACGGTCGATGAAGTGGCGACCCAGCTTCGCTCCGCGCGGCTCGATCTTGACGTGGCGCAGGTGAGCGACCGCCATCTGCTCATCACAGGTTTGTTGAAATAGGCTTGCCGACGAACTCGCCGTAGGCAACAACTGCGCGTTGAAGTTCGCGCTTCTGCGGTGGCGTAAGGGCACGGCGCAGCCTGATCTCGAGGCGCACCCCGTCTTTGGTTGCAGTCGGCTTCCACGTCCCGAGGAACCGGCCATCGATCACGACTTGATGCGTGTAGGCGTCTTGGGCGGACAGGTGTGCGGCTCCAACGAGGTTGCGATCCTTGTAGGCGATCAGGTACTCGTCGAAATTCGGTAGAAGGTGCGCGCGCGGCTTGGCGTCTGACCCGGGTTTGGGATCTGATGCCATCCAATACTCGAGATCGTCGACCCGCTCGCTCGTCAGCGTCGACTTCGCGAGTGCGATCCCCTCTTTCACCTCTCGCATCGTCAGCCCCGACCACCACGCGAAGTCGCGCAGCGTGGCCGGCCCGTGGCTGGCGAAGTAACGTCTCGTCAATTCAGCGAGCGATTCCTCGCGCGTCCACGACCGCGTAGTGGGCACGCGCGAATCGAACCGGGCGTAAGTGTGGTGTCGACCGCGAAGCGCGCCGCTGCACATGACCTTGTTGATCTCGACGTCCACCGTGAGCACCCCGAGCCGCGGACCGCTGGCGGTGATGCCGCCCCGCCGCAGCGCCGCGGCCAACTCGGCACGCGTCAGGTGCTCGCCGTCACCGAGTACGCGGCCAAGGATGGTTCGTGCGCGCGACAGCGTTCGCGCATCGAGCTCGAACTGACGGCAGGCGTGCGCGAGGCTTTGCTGCACGCGCGGCGCGGTGAGCGCGAGCATCCAGCCGATGTCGGCTGGCGTCACGAAGTGCCATGTCGGTCGCAGCACATGCGTTCGAAGAATCGTCCCGGCGTTGAACGCGCGATCGATCGCGTCGGTGGTCAGGCCGTTCGAACGCTGGGCCAGGCCCCACTTCGCCGCCGGAAAGTCCTGCGACTGCACCGCGCCGAGCCAGGTCACGATGTCGACCGGGTCGCGCAGATCGGTCCGGAGGAGCTTCTGATTGGTGAGCCGATGGCGGACTAGTCGCTCCACCCTCGCAACTCGAGAAAGGCCAGGCCGATTTCGGAGGGGATTCCGGGAATATCGACCCAGGCGTGAGCCGTCAGGCCTGCTTCGCGACGGACACCAATGCAGAGGGCGGCGGGCACGCCGCGGCGACGAAGCAACACGTTCAACACGAGACTCTCGCGCAGACACGTACCGTGAAGCGAGAAGAGACGGTAGGGTGCCGCCGCGAAGCGCGCCAGGCGATCGAAATCGATAGCCGCCGGTTTGATGTGGCGAGGCGATCGGAACGCCCACTCGATCGCGCGAATAATCGTCAACAGCGACACGAGTCGGAGCGCAATCGCGACGATGAACGCGACCACGAACGATTCACCCACGGTCGCGTAGTCGCGCCAGCCCCATCGGCGAAAGCGGTCACGCCACGCGGCCATCAGTGATGATCTCCAGACTCGACAATCACGAGGCCCTTCTCGGACAGCTCGCCAACGAGCCTCTCGACGTCGGCGCGCAGCGCCTCCGCGCTGACGTCGTATTCGTCGAGCAGAGTCGCGCACACGTCATCGACGCCCCGCGACTGCGTCAGGAGCTGCCACACACGAGAGCCAACCTCGTCGAGTCCGTAGTACACGCCGGACTGCAGATTCAACAGAACGACTTCGCCGGCGAGCTCGCGGTAGATGACGGAAGGGTTGATGGCGAGGTGCGGCACGTCAGAGACGTTACCACGACATCGGCGCGTTTACTGGGCCGCGCTCGTCTGCGCCGCCATGTTGCGGACGAACGCGCCTTCGAACTCCGGTGACTGCAGCAGCTTTGCGCGCGCGGCGTTGGCTTGTTCGGCGGCGCGATAGGGTCCGACGCGCACGAAATGCAGCAGCCCTTGCTCACCGGCGTTGCCGGCCATCTGATACGCCGGCAGACCGGACTGCGTGAGTCGATCGACCAGAGCGGCGGCGCGATCCGAACGCGAGAATGCGGCCACCTGCACGATCCATGCGTCTGCGCTCACGTCGGCGGTTGGAATCGCGGCGCTCGCTGCTGCCCCCGCCGGAACCACTTTCGATCCTGGAGCCGCTGCCCGCGAAAGCGTCTGTGCAGGCGGTGCCTGCGACCGCGCCGCTTGCGCGACGTTGTTTGCCGCGCGCCCACGCTGGAGATAAAACGCCGCGCCACCTGCCAGCACCATCACGGCCATGCCGATCAGCGGCAGCAGGAGCGTGCGCAGGAAACGGAAGCGAGCCTTGCGACGGGTTCGCTCTGCGGCCACGCGCGATTTCCATGACGGCGACGCGGCGACGCCGGTCGTGTCGTGGTCGCGTGGGTTCTCCTGCTCCTGACGGACGGTCGGTGTGAGATCGAGCAGAGCATGCAGATCGTATTCGCCTGTCGTCGATGCGATGGGTGCCGGCCTGGCTTTCGGAGCTGGTGCCGCCGGTGCAGGCATCGCGGTCGATTCGTCGAATGCGTTCGGCACCGCCGGTGCGGGCGGCAGTACCCTCGGCAGCGGTGCGGTCCGTATGTCTTCGATCAGCGGCGTGCTCACGAGTCGAAGATCCTGCATCGCCTTGGCGACGATCGCCGGACTGATCACAGCGATCTGCTCCTGGTGTCCCCGTGACAGAGCCCGGTCGCAGACCAGGTTGATGACGCGCGGAACGCCAGCCGACGTCTTGTAGATCAGATCGAGTGCGGCCGGAGAGAACGACACGCGTTCTTTCGTGCCACCGGCCAGCGCCAGACGATGGCCGACGTAGCCGGCGACGTCTTCTCGTGTCAACGGCTTCAGCTCGCAGCGAGTGGTGACCCGCTGCTCGATGTGCCGCATGTGATAGTGCTTCAGATGCGTCTCGAGATCGGGCTGTCCCACCAGCACGATCTGCAGCAGACGACGGCCGGCCTCGAGCTCAGACAGCGCGCGGATTTCGTCGAGGAGCGGCGATCCGAGATGCTGCGCTTCGTCGATCACGAGCACCGCAAACGCATCCACCGATTCGAGCGAGGTGAGGAACTCGTACAGCTGATAACTCAGGTCGGGACGCGACGCTCCCGAGAGTCGACCTTGCCTTAGATCGTTCACCGACACCTCGCCGAAGTCGACGAGGAGCATTCGCAGCAGATCTTCGCGCGACAGAAACGGATCGGGCACGAAGGTCGTGAACGTCTTGCGATCGAGCTGATACAGCGCAGCGCGGCACAGCGTCGTCTTGCCAGTGCCCATCTCGCCGGTGACGACAATGAGGCCTTCGCGGCGGCGGATCGCCGCGAGCAGCTCGTCGAGCGCCTCGGCGTGTCCGGGAGCGGTGTAGAGCACGCGCGGATCGGTGGAGAGCGAGAACGGCTTGGCCTTGAGGCCGAAGTGGGGCTCGTAGGTCAGCGCGCCCGCATTGGCCGCGGAATGCGGCCCGGGCTCGGCGACACTGGCGCCGGACGGTTTGTTATCCGGTGAGTAGCCCTTCCACTGGCTCATGCGTAGAAATCTATCGGCGCTCGTGGCCGACTCTGACAGCCTTGTCGCAATTGGTGGGGGCATTTCGGGCCGTTTTCCTGCACTGTCGGGCAATTTTGCGTCCTGTTCCATGCCAGACAGCAAACCGATACAGCTTCAACGGGACCTCTTCGCGAGTGTCCCAGTGATGATGCCGACGAGCGAGGGACTGCGGTCGACGCGGGACGGAGGTCACCCGATGATGCGGGTGCGTCCGGCAGAGATCCACCTGCGCGATCGCCTCAGCGTCTTCTATCGCTATCGCTACCTCGCAGCGCTCGCCTTCATTGCCGTCTTTGCCGGTGCCGCGTTTTACGCCTACTCACAGACGCCGCTCTATCGCGCCAGTGCGCGCCTGCTCATCGAGATCGAAGACGAACGCTCGCTGACGATGGAAGGCGTGGGGACGGGGAACAGCAACAACGTGTATCAGGATCCCGAGCCGTACTTCCAGACGCAGTACCGCATCCTCACCGGACGCGAGCTCGCCAAGAGCGTCGTCGACGCGCTGGGCCCGAAGCGCATGCAGGATGTGGGCGGATCGCGAGACGCGCAGATCAGCGCGCTGGCCTCGCGAGTGTCGGTGGAACCGGTGCGCGCGAGCCGGCTGGTCGACGTCGGATTCGTGTCGGCCGATCCGCATTTTGCCGCACTCGCGATCAACACGCTCGCCGACCTGTACGTCCATCAGAATCTGGAGCTGCGCCGTCAGAACATGGAGCGCAGTCTCGAGTGGCTGGCGCAGGAACTGGCGCGTCAGAAGATTCTGGTCGAGGCCAGCGAGCGCGCGATGGCGCAGTATCGCGAGGATCAGAACGCGCTGTCGCTCGAGGATCGTCAGAACATCGTGATCGCGCGGCTCAATCAGTTGAACGACGCGGCCACGCGCGCCCGCACCAATCGCGCACAGAAGGAATCGCTCTATCGCCGCATCGAGGCGCTGGGACCGAAGGCGTCGCCGGATTCGCTGCCCGGCATCCTGCAAAATCCCTACATCCAGTCGGTGAAGTCGCAGCTCGCGGAGCTCGAACGCCGACGGGCGCTGCTCGCGGAACGCTACGGCGACAAGCACCCGGAGATGCTGACGATCAACGCGTCGATCCAGGACGCGACGCGCCAGCTCAATCTCGAGATGGCGAAAGCGGTCGATGCGATCCGCCACGACTACGAGTCGGCGCGCCTCGAGGAGAGCACGCTGGCCACCGAGCTCGAAGAGCAGAAGGACGTCGCCACCGATCTCGATCGCAAGAGCGTCAACTACACGGTGCTGCAGCGCGAGGCCGAGAGCAATCGCGAGCTGTATCAGACGCTGCTCAAGCGCGAGAAAGAGCTGCAGGTGCTGGCCAACAGCCGCGGCAACAACGTGCGCCTCATCGAAGCCGCGATCGTGCCCGGCGCGCCGTTCAGCCCGAACCTTCGTCGATCGGCCACGCTCGGATTCGTCGTCGCGTTGCTGGTGGCGATGGGGCTGGTGCTCGCGCTCGACTATCTCGACGACACGATCAAGACGCCCGAAGACATCACCCGTCTCGGGCTGCCGTTCCTGGCGCTGATTCCCGCCGTGCGGAGCCGACGCGGGCGGCCCGTGCTCTCGGGATCCAACGACTTCAGCGAGGCCATTCGATCGCTGCGAACCTCGTTGTCGCTCAGCACCAGCGCGCAAGGCAACAACGTGGTACTGGTGACCAGTGCGCAGCCGCTCGAGGGCAAGACGACGACCGCGTGCAATCTAGCGACGGCCCTCGCCTACAGTGGGCAGAAGGTGTTGCTGATCGACGCGGACATGCGCCGACCCGGCGTGCACCGCGGTCTCGGCATCGAGAACGACTGCGGTCTGTCGGAGCTGTTGAGTGGAAAAGCCCAATTGGGCGAGTGTGTGCAGCGACTCATCGATCCGGATCTCTGGGTGATGCCGGCGGGTTCGTCTCCCCCCAATCCGTCGGAGTTGCTCGGATCCGGTCGCATGGAGTCGCTGATGGCGCAGGTGCAGGCGGGCCCGTTCGATTGGGTGATCGTCGATACGCCGCCTGTGCTTGCCGTGACCGATGCGTCGATCCTGACGCCATGGGTGTCGGGTGTGGCCTTCGTGATCGGCTCGGAGATGACACGCCGTCGTCTGGCCGAGCGTGCTATCGAGACGCTCACCACTGGCAGACCACGTATCCTCGGAGCGGTGCTCAACCGCGTGAACGTGTCGCGCAATCGCTACTACTACGCGCGCCACTACGGATACGGCCGCTACCTCCTCGCCGAACAGGAAAGCTAATTCAAAGCATTATTGATTTCAGGATCTTTGATTGGTGATTCGTTGTTGATTGGTGATTATTGATTGGTGATTGAGAACGGGTTTCGAGCTGCGACCGACCAGCTCGTTGCGTTTTCAATCTCAAATCATCAATCTACAATCAACAACGATTCACTAATCAAAGATCTCCGAAATCAACAATGACCAAGACACCCCTGGCGATGCTCATCGCCCTGCTGGCCTTCGCGCCCGCGGCCGCGGCGCAGAGCGCCGACGATTATCGCGGCGGCTGGAGAACGGACAGCGGCGACGCGCACACCTACGAGTTCTCGATTCGCGACACGACAGTCAGAGGCGTGTACTGCACCTATTGCGCCGACGCGACCACACTGGCGTTCGTCGATGGGACGTTTGGACCGGATGGGATCAAGTTCGACGTCACGCACGTGAACGCCGATGGAAGCACGAAGTACAAGGACAAAGCGGTCGCGACGTTCAGCGACGGCCATTTGATCGTGACGGGCACGAGTGGCGCGCGCGGCGGCGGAAGGTTCGAGCGCGTGCTGATCAAGGATCCGCGCGGGCCCGATCCGATCCCCGCGAAGGTGTCCGTGCTGCCGAAGGATCGTCCATCAGTGCCGGGAAACCCGCAACGCCGCAATCCTGACGGCGCCGACGGCCTGCCCTACATTCAGCCGGGTCCGTGGAAGTCGAAGCTGACCGAGAAGGACGTGGTCGGCGTGTGGCTGGGATTTGGCGTCGGTGCGCCGAAGCAGTACTTCATCATCAAGAAAGTCGGCAACAAGCTTCGCGGCATGGTGTGCGGCACGTGCGACAACCCGTACACCATGGCGGCGCTCGATGATTTCGTGATCGAAGGCGACACGCTGAAGTTCAACATCCTCCACGAAGACTGGGCGGACGGCGACATCCCGACGTTCTCGAAGCACGTGACCGCACACGTCGGCTGGAACGAGATGCGGTGCACGACGGCCGCGGACCATATGCCGCCGCCACCGCCGCCGCGCGCGGGGGTCGTTCCGGGATTCTCGTTGCAGGGACCGGTTCCGATCGAGGCGACGTCCGGAAACACCTGGCCCGAGTGGCCGCCGAAGAACACCTCGTCGCCACGGTAGTGAGCGCTCGGCAGTTCACCTCGGAGGTCTGCACCGCACGCGCGAATGTGGCGATAACGGAGGAGGCGGGGAACGCGGAACCGACGTTTCAACACGGAGACCACAGAGACCACAGAGCGGGACTCTGCGGCGACGGGTGGCCGCGCTACGCGCGGGCGGACAGAGAGGAGCGCGAGAACACGACCGCCATCCGCGCTACGGGCGCTCGTGTTCTCGCGCTCCTCTCTGTCGGCACGCCGGCGTTCCGCCGGCGTCCACCCGTCGCCCCTGTGATCTTTGTGGTCTCTGTGTGAAAGGCTCCGTGCCTCCGGCCCCGTCGCGCCCGATGTCGGACGCGAGGCGCACGCTCAGTCCTTCCGGAGCGTCGCGATCGGATCGATGCGGGCGGCTCGCAGCGCGGGCACCGATGCGCCCAGCAGGCATACCGCAGCGATGACGATGCCGCTCGCTGCGTACGCCACTGGATCCAGGGCGTGAACGACGCTTGCGATCTCAGACGAGGCGGACGTCAGGACCATCGCCAGGATCGCGGCGAGGCCGCCGCCGGCCAGGATACCGATGCCGACAGGACGAAGCGATTGGGACAGCATCAACCTGACGACATGGCTCGCCGTCGCGCCGAGCGCCATCCGCACGCCAATCTCCCTCGACCGCTGCTCGATGACGTAAGACAAGATGCTGAACAGCCCCGACACCGTCAGCACGAGCGCTAAGACTCCAAGGACAACCGTCAGCCAGAACGCGAACCGCAGGATGTACATCTGCACTCCGGCGAGTGCCTTCATTGTGATGATCCCACCGAGGCTGGGATCGACGCTCGAGAGACGTTCGACCAGCGCCTGGCGCGCCTGCTCGGTGTCGCCGCCGCGTACGCGAAGCGTCAGCGACGTCCCGGCGCTCTCGCGACTGGTCGGCACGTAGACGCCGCGGAAGGTAAACAGATCGGGGAAACGCAGGCCCCCTCCCACATCGCGCACGACACCGACGACGATGAAAGATCGGGATTGAAGCGGTGTGGCATCGGGCTCCGGCGAATTCGACGACCGATCGGCACTGAGGCGCAACACGTGCCCAAGCGCGTCGCCCCCTGACCAGAGCCGGCGCGCGACACTCTCCCCCACGACCACAACGCCTGCATCAACGGTGCGTTCCTGCGGCGTGAACCCGCGCCCTCGCACGACATCTATTCCGAGAACGTCGAAGTACTCGGGTGACACCGCCATATAGTCGACCGTCCCTCGGCGCACGATCGGCGCTGGTGGACCCGCGGCCGCGCCATCAGACACAGAGGCTTCAGCGACCGCGCGGATCGGCGGCGACGATGCGGCAACTGTCGCGACCGATGGATGCGTCGCCACCGCCTGAATTAGAGCAAGCCTGCGTGCCTCGTTCCCGATGGGCACGAGTACCGTGTCGGTGGTCCGCACACCAGGGTCGACCGTTGCCGCCGCAAGAGCACCCCGCAGAAAGATGATCGCGCCGATCAGCAGGAGCGCTGCTCCACCGGCCTGGACGGCGATGAGGGCGTGCCGTGCCCGATCGGGTCGTGGGTCCTTCGTGACCTCGCCGCGCATCGTCCGGACCAGCTCGAGGCGGGTGGCCTGGGATGCCGGCGCGAGTCCGAAGACCATAGTGGAGACGACACCACCACATAACAAGAACATCACAACTCGCCAGTCCACCGAGGCGGTGAAGCGGGCGAGGTCCACGGCAAACAGCTCCGGCGGTACGATCGTGGTCGCCGCATAGAGCGCGCCTCGAAAGAACAATCGCGAGGCCGCGAGACCGGCAGCCGCTGCCGCGAGCGCAAGGAGGAGGTCTTCAGTCAGCAGCTGGCCCATGATGCGCCATCGTGACGCTCCAAGCGCCAGCCGCACGCCGATCTCGCGCTGGCGCGAGACACCGCGCGCCAGTCGCAAGTTGGCGACGTTGGCGCAGCCAATCATCAGGATCAGCCCGAACGCGACGAACAACGGCGAAAAGCCGATGAGCGCCCGCATGGTATCGGTCGAGAGCGTGCCTTGGCTCGGATTCAGTTTGATTGCAACCGGACGCGCCGGCAGCTTCCCATCTTCGAGTCGTCTCGAAGCCCAGATCGTGAGCCCGGCTGTCGCCGCTTCGGGCGACAGTACTGACGTCAACCGCCCGACGACCTCGACGGCGATGCTGTCCTCTCGTCCGGCGTACGACTCGCGGAAGTGCCCGGCCAGCGCCAGCGGCGCCCAGTAGTCGGGCGAAGCGATTCCGAGCCCACGAAACCCCTCGGGCATCACGCCCACGATCTCGAACGGCAGGTCGTTGAGCCTCACCTCGCGGCCGATCACGTTCGGGTCGCTCGCGAACAGTCTCGACCACGCGAAATGACTGAGCACGATCACTGGCCGGCCACCCGATCGGTCGTCGTCGCGAGGCATCAATGGGCGCCCGATCGCCGCCTGAACTCCCAACATCTCGAAGAAGTTGCCGGTGACGAGAGCGGACGTCACTCGACGCCCTTCAATGCGGGTCTGGACCGGGCGCAGGATGGCGATCGCATCGCCGAAGACGTGTGTCTCGCGGCGCATCGCGTCGTAGTCGGCGCGGGTGAACGACGGCCGCGCATCCTCGCCGGGGCCGGTGAGACGCTCGACCGCGAACAGCTCCTGCGGGCTTCGTACAGCATCGACGCGAAGAAAGAGGGTGCTATAGAGCTCGAACACGACGCTGACGAGCCCAAGGCCAAGGGCCACCGTCAGGACCACCGTGAGCGCGGCAAGCGGCGCGCGTTGAAACGTGCGGCACGCGTAGCGGATGTCGCGCGCCACGGTGTCCACGAGCCCGACGCCTCGCACGTCGCGACACTGGTCGGCGGCCAGCGACACCGAGCCGAAACGCGCGAGCGCCCGCGCGCGAGCGTCAGTGCGGCTCAGGCCGTCGGCGAGCTGCTTGTGGGTTTCGCGCTCGACATGGAACGCCAGTTCATCATCGAGCTCGCGTTCGACGCGACGCCGAGCAACCAGCGCACGCAGGCGCAGGAGCACATCACGAACATTCATGACGTCACGCCAGCTTCATCACCCGGCCGATCGCCATGGACATGCGTTCCCACTCGCGGGCTTCGACCGCCAGCTGCCGTCGACCCGTGGTGGTGAGCCGGTAGTACTTGGCCCGCCGCCCCAGCTCGGAGACGCGCCAGTCCGCCTCAATCCAGCCCTGGTGCTCGAGACGATGCAGCGCCGGGTACAGCGATCCCTGATTGATCTGCAGAACATCCTGCGAGATGTGCTGAATACGCTCGGAGATCGCCCATCCATGCAGCGAGTCGGTGTGCAGCGTGCGGAGGATGAGCAGGTCGAGCGTGCCGGGCAGGAGGTCGGGAACCGGGTGTCGCGCCATGGTGTCGGATGACGACACTATGCGTTGTTGGTGTCGACTGTCAACACCAACGGCGCGTCGGCGCCGATCACGGTCGGCCGAATCTGGCCGTCGCGTAGCCGCGGAATGCCTCATCGAATTGATCGAGCGTGACGTCGAAGGCCATCGGCACCGCCAGCGCCATCGTCTCGCGCATGCGCAGGGCAAACAGCAGCCGTCGGATGCCTTCTTCGCCCTGCTGCCCGCCGACGAAATCGAATACCGCGTGCGCCCAGTGACGGTCGGTGGTATCGAGGTTTGCCACCGACGGGATCGCGCGGGCAACGGTGTCGTCGCGCACGAGGCGCGACTCTTCCACGTCCCAGGCGCCGCGCTGGTGCTGCGCGAGTCCTTCGATGAGGACCGGCGTGAGGCGGCTGGTGGCCGGCACGATCTCGAACGCGAACTGGTGCGTCAGCTCGTGAACGATCAAGTCGGGGCGGCGGTCGAGCGACTCCAACGAGATAAGGACGCGCTGTCGCTGTTGATACGGTGCGACGCTCTGCGACGGCAGGTCGGGGCCGTGCCCGATCGCGCCGGCCAGATCGCGATCGCGCCGCACGAGTACGATCGACACGCGCCGCGGCATGTCGAATTTCAGAGCCGCGGCCAATTGCGCATACGCGGCCTCGGCATCGCCGATCGCGTCGGCCACCAGATCGGCGGGAAGGTTGTCGTGCACGATCTCGAAGTGCTCCGAGGTGTCGACATGCCACTCCACCTGGCCGGCCGCGCCAGTCGCGTTTTGCCCGAGGGCTGCTGTGGGAACGGCTGCGGCACAGACGACGAGGAGGGCGGCGCAAACGAGAGCCGCACCCGCAACTCGAAGGCGGGACGGAGCCGTCGTCTCCAGATGGGCAAGCACGCCAAGCCGCTCGTGCAGCCCGGCTCCAGGCATGGCCATTCCCACCGACACCACGCGGCCGCCGGCATGCGCGGCACGTCTCGCAAACCGCAACAAGCACGCCGAGTAGAACTCGCGATCGTGTCCATGCGCAATCACAGCTGCGTCGCAGGCCTGCTCTGACAGTCGAACGAGTCGGCGCTGGAGCCACCATGCGAGCGGATGAAACCAGAAGATCGCGCGGTTGAAGAGCGCGAGGCCGGCAATGAGCGGATCGCGGCGGCGCGCATGCTCCTCCTCGTGTGCGAGTACGGCCGAGAGCTCCGCGGAATCCCAATCGGTCCAATCCGGCGGCAAGATGACGTCCGGCACGAGCAGGCCGACAGTCACCGGCGTGACGCATGCCGGATGCGTCCATCGCCCCTGTCGCCGAACCGCGGCGCTGCGAAGGGCCGACGCGTATCGGAATCCGATCACGAGTCGTCCGAGAAGCAGGGCCACACCGGCGAGATACACCGTCGCGGCGATGACCGTGAAACTCACACGGCTGCCGACACCACGCGCCCCGGGCACGACGCTCATCGAAGTGCCGGTGCGTTGCGCCGCGCCGATCCCTTCCGCAGCGTCGCCTGCGTTGGTACTGAAGAACACGCGCGTGGCCTGTGGTGGCAAGAGCGGCAGCCCAAACTGCGCGCCGCTTGCCACGATCACCGGCAGCAGCAGCATGACGATGAGCACAACGGTCCAGGCACCATGGGCCAGCCGTGGCGAACGGATTCGCAGCGTGCGCAGAAGAAGCGCGACTCCGATGGCGAGCACGGTGATGCGGAGAGCCGCTTCGGCGAGGATGTTCATCTCATCGTCCTTTCTTCCCGCTCTTCGCCGCCGATCGCTTGCGTGCCTTGATCCCGGCTTCGAGCGCATCGAGCTCGGCGTCGGAAAGCACGTTCGCTTCGACCAGGCCGCTGACCAGCTCGTCGACCGACCCATGGCAGAAGCGATCGAGGATGTGGCGGACCGCGCGGGCGGCGAGACTGCGCGGCGCCTCCACCGCGTGGTAGAGGTAGGCCCGTCCCTCGACCGCGTGCGTGACGTGGCCCTTCTGCTCGAGCCGACCCAGCACCGTGCGAACCGTGACCTCCTTGAGGTCACGCTGCCGTGAGACGACCTGGTGCACGGTTTCCACCGTGCAGGGGCCGGAGGCCCAGACGGCCTGCATCACCTGATGCTCGAGATCCCCGAGCGCGGGGTGCATTCGCCCGCGTGGCGTGCGCGGCTTCTTCATGTGTTACATCTTGTAACTGTACACGCCGTAACATGTCAAGCGGCACGAACGAGCGGTCGGTCTGAGGCTACGATACGGTTCATGCGACATCGATGGATCTGCGCGCTGGCGATGGGCGCAGCACTTGTGCTCGCAGTCGGCGACGAACGCGCGCAGGGACAAGGCGGGTCTAAAGACCCGCCTCTACGAACCAATGACCCGCCTCTACGAGCTCAAGGTCCTCCTCTACGAGAACGTTCGGCGCGCATTGCGGGGCATCCCGATTTCAACGGCATCTGGCAGGCCGTGAACACGGCCTACTGGAATCTGGAAGCGCACTCGGCGGAGGCGCTGAACGACTTCTGGCCGCTCGGCGCGATCGCCGCGATTCCGGCCGGGCGCAGCGTCGTGCGCGGCGGGACGATTCCGTACAAGCCCGAAGCGCTCCAGAAGCGCAACGACAACCGCTCCAAGTGGCCTGCGGCGGATCCCGAAGCGAAGTGCTACATGCTTGGCGTGCCGCGCGTCACGTATCACAACATGCCGTTCCAGATCTTTCAGGGTGAAGGCGATCTGTTGATGGTGTATCCGTTCGCCGCGGCCAACCGTGTGATTTACATGGGCGATCGATCGGAGCTGCCGGTCGATTCGTGGATGGGGAAATCGATGGGGCGATGGGATGGCGACGCGCTGGTGATCACGACGAAATGGCAGAACGGCGAGTCGTGGCTCGATCGCGCCGGCAACTATTCGAGCAACAAGCTGACGGTCACCGAGCGCTTCGCCGTGCTGGGACCGAATCACATCGCGTACGAAGCGACGATGGACGACCCTCAGACCTTCACGCGTCCGTGGACGATTGAGATGCCGTTGTATCGTCACATCGATCAGCAGGAGCAGCTGCTCGAGCACAAATGCGTCCCGTTCGCCGACGGGCTTCTGTATCGGGATCTGATCAAGAAGGACAGCAAATGAGAATCGCCACGGTGGCAGTCGTTGTGGTCCTGTTGGCGTTGCCGGCGGCAGCACATCACTCCTTCTCCGCCGAGTTCGACGCGAACAAGGTGGTGACCCTCGAAGGCCAGGTCGTGATGATGGAGTGGGTGAACCCGCATTCCTGGCTGCACATCGATGTGAAGAAGCCCGACGGATCGGTCGAGCGCTGGAAGATCGAAGGCGGCTCGCCGTCAGTGCTGTTCCGTCTCGGCTGGAATCGCGACTCGCTGCCCGCCGGCACGAAGGTCACCGTCGTCGGCTTTCAAGCGAAAGATGGATCGTTGCGCGCGAGCTCGCGCGAGCTGCGTTTCCCCGACGGCCGCCGCCTGGACCTTGGTGGATCGGGATCGGCGACGATCGATTCGAAGAAGTGACGCCGATGTTCTCCGAACTTCGACACAGCGTCCGACTGTTACGTCGTGCCTCGTCGCTGTCGCTCGCAGCGGTATGCACGCTCGGGCTCGCGATCGGCGCGACGGCGGCGGTCTTCAGCGTCGTGGACAAAGTGCTGCTCCAGCCGCTGCCCATCGAGGGGGCCGATCGCATTGTCGTGATCTGGCCGCGCGATCGCACCAATGCAGCCACGATTGGCGAGGTCGCGTACGCCAGCTTCCAGGATTGGCAGACGAGCGTTCCGGAGTTGCGGAACCTCGCCGCAGTGGGGTCGACCACCTGGACGCTCATTCTGCGCGAGGGCGAGGCCGCAACGATTCCAGTCGCCGCCGTCTCCGGGTCGCTCTTTTCTCTCTTCGGCACGCCTGCTGCGTCGGGCCGAACGCTTCGCCCGGACGACGACCGACCTGGCAGCAGCCGTGTAGCGGTGCTGAGTCATGACAGTTGGGTGCGCCGCTTCGGCTCCGATCCCGCCATCGTCGGGCGCGGTCTTCGATTCGAAGACGCGGTCTACACCATCGTCGGCATCATGCCCGAAGGATTTGAGTACCCGCATGGTGCGGAACTGTGGGTGCCGCTCGTGCCTCAACTTGTCGACGCTGGAGCACGCTATCAGACTGATCTCCTCACCGAGCCAGGCTTCGGCGTCTTGTTCGTCCTCGGGCGGCTCGCTCCCGGTGTGACGCTCGCCGCGGCACGCGAGCGTGTCTCGGCGTTGATCGAGCGCGGCGGCGGCACGGCATTCCATCCGGGCATGATCGCCGCGCTCACTCCGCTCGACGAGTACATGTTCGGCAACTCTCGGCCCGCACTCATCGCGCTCGCCACCTGCGTCGTGCTCGTGCTGCTCATCGGCTGCGCCAACGTTGCCGTGCTCTTGCTCGGCCGCGCTGCCGGCCGCGCCGACGAGGCGGCCACGCGCTTGGCGATTGGCGCGACTCGACTGCACATCATCCGACAGTCGGTCGTCGAAGCATCGACGCTCACCATCTTGAGCGCTGCGGTCGGCCTGTTCCTCGCCTATTGGACAGTCGCCGCTCTGGTGGCGCTTGCGCCGTCCGAGGTACCGAATCTCGGGTCGGTTCGCATCGATGGCCGCACGCTGCTCTTCACATGCGCGGTTACCGTACTGACTGCCCTGCTCGTCGGCCTCGGGCCCGGCGTGCACGCATCGCGATGGACGCTCACACACGTGCTGAATGGCGGCGCCCGGATTGTGAAGTCTCATCGCATGCGACGTGGCTTCGTCGTCCTGCAAGTCGGGCTGGCCATCGTACTCCTCGTCTGCGCCGGCCTCGCCGGCCGCAGCCTGACGAACCTGTTGCGCGTCGATGTCGGCTTCGATCCGACCAATGTGCTGACGCTTGACATCACGCTGCCCGGCGCACCAACAGAACGCAGCAATGCGCTCTACACCGCGTTGCTGCCGCGCGTGCGTGCGTTGCCAGGCGTCGAGGCTGCGGGAGCGATCTTCCAGCGGCCGCTCGAGCATGCGGGCATCGGCATGGACTCGACGTTCGTTGTCGAGGGACAGCCGACCGATGTGCAACTTCGCGCCTTCGAGAAGAACCCGATAGTCAATCTCGAGACCGCCACGCCTGGGTACTTTCACGCCATTGGCATGTCGGTCCTTATGGGCCGCCCGTTTGCCGACGCCGACGTCATGAGCGCGCCGCGCGTGGCAGTGATCGGCGATCGGTTGGCGCGCCGGCTGTGGCCCGGGCAGGATCCCATCGGCAAGCGCATCCTCCCGCCAGGCCAACCAGGTCATGGCTCGACGCCTCCATGGGCCACGGTCGTTGGTACCGTGCGCGACGGCCGTTATCGAGGGCTCACCGATCCCCGCTTCGACCTCTATCTCGCGTATCTCCAGGTCGTCGAGATGCCGGTCAAACACCTCATGGTGCGCACATCGAGCGATCCGCTCTCGCTGATCAACGCGATTCGAGCGGAGACGAGCCGGCTCGAACCGAACGCGCTCGTTGAACGCGCCGGGGCCATGAGCAGCGTGGTCGATCGCGCTACCGCACCATGGCGGTTCAGCGCGTCCACACTCGGACTCCTGGGTCTGCTGGCCTTGATCCTTGCTTCGTTGGGCGTCTATGCCTCGCTGAATCAGTCCGTGGTAGAGCGGACACGCGAGATCGGTGTGCGCGTGGCGGTCGGCGCGATGCCTCGCGAAATCGCCGGCCTGATCGCACGCGAGGGTTTGTTGCTGACGACGGCTGGGATCGTTATTGGGCTGACCGTCGCAGCGGGTATCGGGCGCGTCCTGGCCGGCCTGCTGTTCGAAGTGCGCCCAGTCGATCCGCTCACGATGGTAGCGACCGCTGCACTGTTCGGCAGCATCAGTGCTGCCGCGACGTGCTTTCCGGCGTGGCGCGCGGCACGCGTGGATCCCGCATCGGTGCTGAGACGGCCGTAGCGTGCACAATCATCGCGCACGACTCGCGCGTCACTTCTTCTGGCGTTCGTATCGCGAGGTCTCGATGTAATTGCGGATCGCGGTGTTGCCTTCGTGGCAGGCGTACTCGTACATCTTGTAATTGTTATCGAGCTTCAACGGAAACGCCGCCGACCACTTCCCCGTCGACAGGATCTCGGGATCCTCGACGGTCATCTGATACTCGATCGTGTCGTTCGCCGTTCGCGTGAAGCGCTCGGTGAAGCGCAGGTTCGGCGTCGCCGGTGTCAGCGGCGGCGATCCCGGAACACCGAGGTTGGTCATCGCCGGCTTGCCGTTGAAGTTCGTCGTGTCGACCACCAGCGTATTACCGTCCCAGCGTCCTCGCGACTCTCCGAGGTATTGCCTGACCGAACCGTCAAGTGCGGGGCGTGGCTTGGTCGGGATGATGCGCGACTCGTGCGCCATCTCGAGAAGGATGACGACGTAGCCGGGGAACTGCATGATGCGGATGCCGTTGTTGTAGTTGCGTGGCAGCATCGATACCGGGAGGCCGCGCGTGATGCAGCGATCCCACGTGTCGAAATCTTCAGGGCTGTCGAAGACCGTCTGCCCGGGCTTGTAGCTGCCGCGCATCTGGTCGTAGAGCGCCTTCCCTTTCGGCGTGAGCTCGGGGAATCGTCCGTTCGGCGGATCGACCATCAGCGACGTGAGCCGTGAGGCTGCACCCGCGTCGGCCTGCGGGATCGCGCCCGACTGAAAGCGCTCGTTACGATCGTTGGCGCTCTTCTGCGCGGCCGTGAACTCTTCGTCGGTCATCAACCGGCGTTCGCCGTATTTCTCGGGGCGCTGGAACGGCGTGTTGATCAAGTGATTCAACGGCCACGTGCCGCGCAGATCGGGCTCGCCCCACGGCGTCATCGGCTGCTTCCACGCCGACGGCTTGGCCGTCGGCGTGCCCTGAGCGAGCGCGCGCGAGTCGAAGGGCCTGCCCTGAGCGAGCGCGCGCGAGTCGAAGGGCCTGCCCTGAGCGAGCGCGAGCGAGTCGAAGGGCATCCAGCAAATCACGACAAAGAGCGCCAGAGCCTTTCTGCTCATCGCAGCGATGGTACACCTAGAGCAACGGCGAACAGAGGCGCAGCGTCGAATCGATGAACCGCGCGCTTCGCCGGCGTGCTTCGTATTCCTCGACCGAAAAACTCACACAGCGCTCGAGGTCGGCGGCGAAATCCGCCTCGAGCTCCCGGGTCAGCCCCTCGTCGTACACCACCAGATTGGTCTCGTAGTTGATCGAGAAGCTGCGAATGTCCATGTTCGCCGATCCAATCGAGCAGGTATCGGAATCCACACACACCGTTTTGGCGTGAAAGTACGCGCCCTGATAGAGGAACACCTGCACACCCGCGCGGGCCATGTCGGCGGCGTATGTGAGGCCAGCGCGATACGCCGGCGAGTACTCCGCCCCGCCGGGCGCGATCATCACCTTGACGTCCACGCCGGACAATGCCGCCGTCTTCAACGCTTCA
>Ga0075434_100000478_pt1 | contig 29961 bp, 18 predicted proteins | sample RhiMethybrSRZTD3_FD_75298 | JGI IMG/M metagenome (GOLD analysis project Ga0075434, IMG submission 75298) | Populus rhizosphere microbial communities from Tennessee, USA - Rhizosphere MetaG P. TD hybrid SRZTD3 | ecosystem: Host-associated > Plants > Roots > Rhizosphere > Soil | place: USA... | reverse complement strand
TACCCGCCTTACCCGCCTTACCCGCCTTACCCGCCTTACCCGCCTTACCCGCCTTACCCGCCCTACTTCCGCGGCGGAACGGGCGGTAAGTACCACTTGAAGCCGAGATCCTTGATCTGCTCCTCGTGCTCACCATTGCCCTCGTGGCACGCGTGCTCCCACGATTCGGCGGCATACGGGTCTCGCGCCGCATTTGCACCACCACCGCCGGTCCCCTGTCGGCGCTGCGGTGCGCTCAGCGTGAACGGGCGCGTGAACGTCTCAGGGTCCTCGATGGTCGCCTGATAATCCAGCAGGTTCGGGCTCACCAGCCGAATGCGTTCCGTGACCTTCGCGTTCGGGCCGATGAAGTTGCCCGCGCTGTCGAGCCACATCTTGCCATTCAGGTTGGTCGTCTCGATCACGAGCGTGTCGCCTTCGAAGTGGCCGCGCGCGCTCCCCATCCACATTCTGACCGCAGGCGACGGACGCGGGGCGTTGTCGAGCGGGATGATGCGATAGATATGCCCCCAATTGAGCATCATGACGACGGTGTCCGCGGTCTGCACCAGCTCGTATCCGCGCTGGGAATAGCGAGGCACGCTTTTCATGCAGAACGCCTGCGGGTCGTAATAGAGGTGCTGCGTCGGATCCTTCGACCAGACCTCGCGTCCCAATCCCTCTCGATGCGCGACGCGCTCGGCCAGCGCCCACGGCTGATACGGCAACTTCCCGTCGGACGGATCCGAGACCCAGCTCTCCCATGGAGGGGTGGTGACGTCCAGGAACTTCGGGATTTCTTCGATGTCGTCGCCGCTCCACGTGCCTCCCCAGCGTCCCTGGAGGTCCGGCTGGCCGTCCTTGGTGCGCGGCACCGTGAAGGACGGCAGCTTCGCGCGTTCTGCCATCCACGTGTGCGCGCCCGGTCCCCGTTTGCCCTCCGGCCAGTCCTTGGGATTGAAGATGGCCTGTGCGCCGGCCACTGCGGGCAGCAGCAGGATGAGAACGGCGGCGCCGATGTTGGATCGATCGTTCATCAAATCACTTCTTCGTGAACTGGTCCTCGAGCTGATACGCATAACACTCGTATTCAAGCAGCTCGACGTTCGGATCGATCCGTCGATAGAGAATCGCGCTCATGTTCCAGGGCCGCGTGAACACCTTCGGGTCCTCGATGGTGACCTCGTAGCGCATGTGGTACGGCGTGATCGGTGTGTACCGCTCGACCACGTGCAACTCGTCGCTGTGGTAGTTGCCCGCGCGATCGAACCAGGTTTCCTCGCCGAAATCGACGCTGTCAACCACCAGCGTATTGCCTTCCCAGCGCCCGCGTGAATCGCCCATCCACCAGTCGATGTGCCCCGACGGATGCGGATTGCCGTTCATGTAAATCTGGCGAATGGTGTGGTTGTACTCATAGAGGATGTTGACCTTGTCCGGCTGCTGCACGATCTGAAAGGGGAAGGGCATGAAGGTGATGCGCGGCACGCCGGAGAGATAGCACTTCGACTCGGGGTCGAGCGTCGCTCGCTTTGCGTCGTTCTCCTTCTTCCTCGCAAGCGCTTCAGGCTTGTACGGAATCTCGTTGCCGACGACGACGCCGCGACCGGCGGGCACGCCGAGGCTCGCGCCGTGATCCTGGAGGTCCCACGCCGCGGTATCGAGCACCTGCCAGATGCCCTGGATGTCCGGTTGGCCGTTGGCCAGTTTCGGCGGCGTGTACGGCGGCGGCGCGTTCTGCGCGCGAGCCGCCACGGAGAACACGAAGACGTCTATAGCCACGAAGGCCACAAAGATCACGAAGGGGAGGACACCGCGAAAACCGATCAGTTTAGGAGGTAGTTTTCGTGGTGTCCTCCCCTTCGTGACCTTCGTGTTCGTTGTCGCTAAACGTCCTTCGTGCTCTTCGTGCCTCATTGGCCGCATAGCTTGAAATAGAATCGTCGGAATGTCCACATTCAAGATCGCGGTCATAGAGGGAGACGGCATCGGGCACGAGGTCGTGCCCGAAGGTTTGCGCGTGCTCGAAGCGGCCGGAAAAAAATTCGGGCTCTCCTATGAGATGACCCACTTCGACTGGAGCTGCGAAGTGTACGCGAAGACCGGCCGCATGATGCCGGAAGACGGCCTGGAGCAGCTGAAGAAATTCGATGCCGTGTTTCTCGGCGCCGTCGGTTATCCGGGCGTCCCCGATCACGTGTCGTTGTGGGGCCTGTTGATCCCTATCCGCCGCGGCTTCGATCAGTACGTCAACCTCCGCCCCGTCAAGTTATTCAAAGGCGTCTCCACTCCGCTTGCGAACCGGAAGCCGGAGGAAATCGACTTCGTGGTGATCCGAGAAAATACGGAAGGCGAGTACTCCTCGATCGGAGGGCGCATCTTCAGCGGCACGGACAACGAATTCGCAATCCAGGAGACCGTCTTCACCAGGCGAGGCGTCGATCGCGTGATGCGCTACGCGTTCGAGCTCGCGCAGAAGCGGCGCAAGCACCTCACCTCCGCGACCAAGTCCAACGGCATCATTCACACCATGCCGTTCTGGGACGAGCGATTCAGCACGCTCAAGAAGGACTACCCTGACGTGAAGACCGATCAGTTCCACATCGACATCCTGACGGCGCATTTCGTTCGAAACCCGCACTGGTTCGACGTCGTCGTCGGCAGCAACCTGTTCGGCGACATCCTGTCGGACCTCGGCCCAGCGGTCGCCGGAGGCATCGGCATCGCGCCGTCCGCGAACCTCAATCCCGAACGGACATTCCCGTCGATGTTCGAGCCCGTGCACGGGTCGGCACCCGACATCGCGGGCCGCAACATCGCCAACCCGATCGGCACCATCTGGTCGGCCGCACTGATGCTGGAGCATTTCGGTTCGCCGCAGGCGGCGCGGGCCGTGGAAAACGCGATCGAGGTGGTCTGCGAGAAGGGACCGCACACTCCCGATTTCGGCGGCAAGGCAACGACCCAGGAGATGGGGAAAGCGATCGCGGCGGCTGTCTGACACCCAACGCCCAACTTCCAACTCCCAAGGCATGTTGTCTCGCATCATGCTCCTTGGGAGTTAGAGGTTGGAGATTGGCAGTTGACCATGAAGCACCCCAGGTTTAGAGTCAGCCGCACACGGGAAACAGCACGACTTCCAGGAGGAACTATGCTCAGATTGCGCGCGGCGGTTCTTTCACAGCAGTGGGCGTTGGGACTACTCGCCCTGCTGCTGACGCTGGGGCTCGCCGCCCCGGCAGCGGCTCAAGGCGAACGTGGCGTCATTGGCGGCACGGTCGCTGATGCGCAGGGAGGCGTCCTCCCTGGCGTCACCGTCACGGCGCGCAACATCAACACCGGCTTCACGCAGACGGCGGTCACCGAGGCCGACGGCAAATACCGCTTCGGCGCGCTGCCGCTCGGCACCTACGAGGTCAAGGCGGAGCTCACGGGCTTCACAACCGCGACGATCACGAACCTCGTGCTCACGGTCAATCGCGAGCTGCAGCAGAACATCACGATGGGGCTGAGCACGCTGCAGGAATCGGTGACGGTCACCGGTCAGGCGCCTGTCGTCGAGGTCACCAAGAGCGAGGTTTCCTCCGTCATCACGCAACAGCAAATCCAGATGCTGCCGGTCGCCAACCGCGCCGCGGTAACGCTCGCCCTGCTGCTTCCGGGCACGAGCCAGGACGGCACGCGCCCGCGCCGCAGCAACGCACAGGTCGGCGCCGGCACGCTGCAGTTCACGACGACGAACCTCGCCGACGGGACGATGAACATGTCGTCCAAGGCCGGAGAGCCTCGGCAGGACTTCCCGCAGGCGTCGATCCAGGAGTTCAAGGTGTTCACGACGCAGCCGCCGGCGGAGTACGGCGGCCGCGCCGGCGGTGTGATCAACGTGATCACCAAGAGCGGCACCAACAGCTTCAGCGGCGAGGGCTACGAGTTCTTCCGCAACAAGGGGATGGGGCGCCTCGACACATTCACGCAAGCGGCGGAGGACGCGGGCCAGGGCAAGAGCCGTTACACGCGGCACCAGTTTGGCGGCGCGCTCGGCGGTCCGATCGTGATGAACAAGGTCCACTTCTTCGTGGCGGAGGAGTACACGGAGGAGAACTCGAGCTACCTGGTGAACACCGGAGCGCCGCAGTTCTACGGCAAGTACGAAGGCGTGTTCGATCAGAAGCTGCCGAACGAAATGTTCCTTGTGCGCGGCGACGGACAGCTGACGTCGAAGCAGAGCGGATTCGTCCGGTGGGCGTACGAGCGGCAGGAGTTCAGCTGCGAGGGGTGCGGGGGCAAGTCGGCGAACCAGGGCAACACGCTGATCCCGCGCGACGCGCTCGTCATGGGCCACACCTGGGTCCTCGGGTCGAAGTTTCTGAACGAGTTCCGCTTCAATTACGCCAAGCAGTGGCAGTACCAGGCGCCCCAAGGTCTCTCCTATTACAAGACGTTCGACTTCTCGCCCTCGCGGTTCGTCGGCACCACGGCGACCTACCAGTTCCCGAGCTTCAACTTCGGCAACGACAATTTCGCGGCGATCCACCTGATGATGCGAGAGTGGCGCGACGACTTCACCATCTCGCAATCGAGCCACAACCTGAAATTCGGCGCCGATGTCCAGAACCTCCCGCTCGAAGAGGATGTGCAGGGGAACCCGAGCGGCACCTGGACGTTCTCACAGGATCAGTTCTTCGACGCGAGCAACCCGGCCGTCGTCGCGAATCTGAGAGGCGCCAACCGCTTCCAGGCGTCGTTCCCGGGGCTGATCCGACGCCAGGCACATCACTACTTCCAGTCCTATGCGCAGGACGAATGGAAGGTCGCGGCCGGCCTGACGCTGAACCTCGGTCTGCGCTACGACGTCGACACACGGATCTGGAACAAGGAGCGAAAGAACGACCTCTCGTACTATCCACGGATCCTGCCGTATGTGACCTTCGCGTCTCGCGGCGACAACAACAACTGGTCGCCGCGGCTCGGCATGGCGTGGGACCTGCGGAACGACGGCCGCAACGTGCTCCGCGCGGGCTACGGCCGGCTGTTCAACACGATCATGAACGGAACCCCGGGGGCCGAAACGACGACGCTGCTGCAGACGAGCATCAGCATCAACAACCCGGCGTACCCGGATCCGTACCAGGGACGTACGCCCGCGTCGTTTGCGTCCACCGCGCCGCCGAACATCAGCATCGTCGACGACAACATGGTGAATCCGTACTCCGACATGTACAACGTCGGCTTCTCACACCAGCTCGGCGAGAACATGGCGCTCAACGCCGACGGCGTCTACACGAAATCGAAGGACTTCAATGCCAGCGTGAACATCAATACACCGCTGCAGTCCTCACCCGGCATTGCGGCAACCCCGAACGTCCGGCCGAATCCCGCGTGGGGCAACATCGCGCAGGTACAGTCGATTGGAACCCAGGACTACAAGGCGCTGCTCGTCCGCGTCGACAAGCGGCTCTCGAATCGCTACCAGTACACCGTGTCGTACTCGCTGCAGAAGGTGACCGACAACTCGTTCGGCGGCACGTCGACGGGCACGATTACCGACGCGTACAATCGGCAGTGGGACGACGGCTACAGCAATGCAGACCGGCGCCACACGGCGGTCTTCAGCGGCGCCTACCAGGCCCCGGGCGATGTGATCCTGGGGATGGTGTGGACGCTCCGGAGCACGGCCCCCTTCAGCGCACGCGCAGGACGGGACCTCAATGGTGACGGCGCGACGACGGACTTCGTGCCCGGCACGATCAAGGGTGAAGGTAATCGCGACAACGACGCGATGATGACGGCCGTCAACGCCTACCGCGCGGCGAACGGGCTGGCACCGGTGACCTTGATCAATAACACCAACGACTACAACCGGTTCGACATCCGCGCCAGCAAGGCGATCAACCTTGGCAGCCGGCGACGCGTCGAGCTGATCGGGCAGGTGTTCAACCTGTTCGGCCGCACGAACCTTGGCGGCATCGGCAGCAGCTTCAACACCAACGCACTGTCCAATACGTTCGGCCAGCTGTCCACGGCACAGCCGCGGCAGCAGGGGGAGATCGCGGTCAGATTGACGTTCTGACGCGGTCAGACGTGCGGTAGGTATCAGGCAACAGGTGTCAGGCATGGTCGGTATCAGGCCTGACACCTGGACCACCCCTGAAACCTGATACCTGACACCTGAAACCTTCCGATCTCTACACCCGAGGACCGATTACTCCGATACCTCAAAGTGTCCGAGTTCAGGTTCGAAAAGCAGCGGATTTCCGCAACGCTGACGCTCGCACCCGGGACGGCGGTCAGCGGCTCGTTCTTCGTCGCCGGGCAAACGTCCAACCATGAGGGAGCCGAGCGCATCGGCGACCTGCTGAACGCACAGTCCGGCTTTTTCCCATTCGAGCTGCGGGACGGAACCACCGTCCTTTACAACCGCATGCACCTGGTGACGGTGGCGCTCGACCCAGGCGTCAGTGAGGCGGAACGCGATCCTGGCTACGACGTTGCGACGCACCGGCACGTGGGCATGCTGCTGTCGACGGGCATGCGCGTGAAGGGCAAGGTCGCCGTCTATGCGGCGCCCGGGCGTGACCGGCTCAGCGACTACGCCCGCTCGACGCAGGCATTCCGGTACGTCGTGACGCAGAAGAACACGCTCATCATCAACGCGGCTCACATCGTCGAGCTCACCGAACTGGCGGACTAATCCATGGCTACGGAAGCGCCTGTCTCGTATATCGATACCCTGCTCAAGCGCGTCGCCGCGCGCGGCGGCACCCTCGGCGTCCGTTTCGAAAGCGGTACGCCGGTTCGCGTGACCGACGGCGCCGGCCCGGCGCGCGATGTCACCAACCGCACGCTGTCGACCCAGGAAATTGCCGCCGCGATCGCGTCGATGGTTCCCGATGCCATCAAGCGGCTGCCACCGCAGCCGTCGGTGGCATTCAACTATGACTGCGCCGGAGCGGGATTGTTCAACGTTCTGATTCGCCGCGAAGGCGACAGGATGTGGGTGTCGATCGATCCAGGTACCGAACCGGCAGTTGCGTCCACGCCACCGTCACCACCGCCAGCTCCACCGCCCGAACCCGAGCTCATCATCGAGACCACGTCAGTGAATGCGGTAATCGAGGCGAACCTGCCGCCTCGCGAATCCGAAGCGTCCGCACCGCAGGCATATGCTGCGTCGGCGCGGGACGACGCGGTCGTCGAAATCCCGATGACATCGGACCAGCCGGTTGTCGAAATTGCTCGCGAACCCATTGCACCGGGACCTGGCGAACCCTCTGAGCCAATTGAACCAACTGAGCCTGTTGAAACCAGGTCTCCGCTGGTCCACACGGCAGACCCGCACATGCGCGCGCGCGTGGGCGCACCGGCGATCGATCGGCTGTTCCATGGGATGTGCGAGGCGAAAGCCTCCGATCTTCACCTGTCGGTCGGCATGCCGCCGCTGGTGCGCAAGGATGGCGAGATCAAGGTGCTCGAGGAGGGCGCGCCGTCCTTCGATCCCGAGTCGATGTGGCAGCTCCTCGATCCGATCATGCCGGAGCGCAACCGCGAGGAATTCGAGCGGCGGCACGATACCGACTTCGCCTACGAGATCTCCGGCCTCGGCCGCTTCCGCTCCAACATCTTCATGGATCGCAAGGGACCGGGCGCGGTGTTCCGGGTCATTCCATCGAAGATCCTCACGGCCGAGGATCTGGGCCTGTCGCCGCACATCCTCAAGCTGTGCCATTTGAACAAAGGGCTCGTGCTGGTGACCGGCCCGACAGGATCCGGGAAGTCGACCACGCTGTGCGCGATGATCGACTACATCAACCGCACGCGGCGCGATCACATCATCACCATCGAGGATCCAATCGAGTTCGTCCACGAGAACAAGCAGTGCCTGATCAACCAGCGGGAGGTGCACACGCACACCGACGGGTTCAAGGACGCGCTGCGCGCGGCGCTGCGCGAGGATCCGGACATCGTGCTCGTTGGCGAGATGCGCGACCTCGAGACCGTGGCCATCGCGATCGAAACTGCTGAAACCGGGCACCTTGTCTTCGGCACGCTCCACACGACGACAGCCGCGTCTACCGTCGACCGCGTGATCGATCAGTTCCCCACCGATCGGCAGGCGCAGATCCGCATCATGCTGTCAGAATCGCTCAAGGGCGTTATCGCGCAGAACCTCTGCAAGAAGATCGGCGGCGGACGCGCCGCCGCGCTCGAGGTGCTCATCGTCACCAGCGCCGTCAGCAACCTGATTCGCGAAGCGAAGACGTTCCAGATTCCATCGATCATGCAGGTCGGCAAGTCCGTCGGGATGGTCTCGCTCAACGACGCGCTGATGGATCTCGTCGCGAAGAAGCTGGTTGCTCCTGAAGAGGCCTACACGAAGTCGGTGGACAAGACTGGATTCGAGGCGCTGCTGAAACGGGCAGGGCTCGACACGAAGTTCGCCACGCCCGCGAAAGAAAATTAGACGAGAAAGGCCCTTCCGGCCTTTCCCGCCCTTTCCCGGCTCAGAACAGAAAGCGCAGCCCCAGCTGCATCTGCCGGGGATAGCCGATGCCCGCTACGAAGCCGCTCGGCTGGCGGAACGAGGAGCTGCGCGCGTTGCCCGTGTAGTTGTTGCCGAAGTTCGCCGTGTTGAACAGGTTGAAGAACTCTGCGAACGCGCCGAGCCGGCGTCCCTCCCTCAAATCGAAGAACTTCGTCACTCGCGCGTCGACCACGGTCGTATTGTCGCCGCGTCCCGCATTGAGCGGCACCTGCTTGCCGGTCGCCGGATCGATGTAGCGATCGTTGTTCGCGCCATCGCGGTTGAGATCGGTGCCGGCCGTCAGGTTGTACGGGCGCGCGCTCGCCGCCTGGAACACCGGCGACAACTGGATGCCGTAGGCCAGCTCGAACACCCCGATCGCGACGACGCGGTGCCGTTCATCCGTCGCCGTCGGCCCCCACTCTCCATCGGCAAACGGCGCAAACGCGTCCTGCGGCGCGGGCGCCCCGCCGCGCGCCGCAATCGATCCGCCGTAGGCGAACGCATGGGCGAGCGTGTAGTGCGCCTGCAGCGTCGCGCGCGGCAGGCGCCGCTGCAGCTTGACGGTCATCGCGGTATACCGCGACTTGTTGATCGACGAGTAGATGTTGACGTTGGTCAGGTAGTTCGCCACGCCGAAGACGCGCTGGAAGTCCGCCGCCAGCACACGCGGGCCGCCGTTGACGATCGGATTGATGTTCAGCGTCCGGAACTCGTTGCGTCCTTCGACGTGCGTGTAGTCGATCGACAGGCTGGTGCTGTCGGCGAGCTGATGCTCGTAGCCGATGTGGCCCTGGTAATTCCGCGGGTTGGTCAGATCGGGGCTGATCCACTGGCCGGTGGCGCCCAGCGGCAGCGTGTTCGCTTCGGTGGGCTGCGCGGGTAGCGGATCGATGCCAAACCGGTAGCCCGCCAGCTCGCCGGCGCCGATTGCCGTGTTCGTCTTCGTAGCCAGCACGTTCAGCGGACGGCGGTTCTGCGAAAAGATGTCCGAGATGTTGCCGCCGTTCATGTTGAACTGATCGAAATAGACGCCGCCGCCGCCGCGCAGCACGCGCGTGCCGTTTCCGGACAGGTCGTAGGCGAAGCCGATGCGCGGTGACAGGCTCTTCTTCGGCGTGTCAGGCAGCGCCGCGTTCGGGTTGCCGATCGCGAGCAGCGCGAGCCGCGTCGCGTTGTTCGCGAAATGCTGCTGGTCGTAGAAGTTCAGATCCAGGTCGTACCGGAGGCCGAGGTTCAGCGTCAGCCGCGCCGTCGCGCGCCAGTCGTCCTGGAACCACGCGGCAATCTGATGCGCGTTCAGCAGCGAGTCGGCCATGACCGGATTCGCCTGCTGCCACTGCCGGACGATGCCCGGCGTCTGGAAGCCCTGCGGATAGCGGCTCGTGTTGGTGACGATGGTCGACGGGTCGTCGAAGAAGGTCAGCGTCGGGTAATGCTCGTTGCCGTTCAGCAACCCGATGTCCTGCAGGAAGTTGTAGTTGATGCCCGTCTTCAGCGCATGCGTGCCGCTCTGCAGCGACGCCTCGTCCTTCAATTGATAGAGCTTCGTATCCGTGATCGATCCCGATCCGCCGCCTGCGCCCGTGTTCACCGACGGGAACGACAACCGCGGCGGAAAGACCGGCACCCGCGGAAAGTCGCGCGTGTAATGCTCGCCGGTGATCACGCTCGTCGAGTCGCTGAGCCGGTAGAGGCTGTTCATCTGCGCGGTGATCTGGTTGAGGCCGCGGCCGCCGAGGACCCAGTTGTGCTGGCCGACCACGCTCCACATGCTGACGTCGGTGTTCTCGGGCTCGCGGTTGTCGTTCGACGCGGTGTAGGTGGCGGCGCCCTTGTAGTCCTCCTGGCCCGCGTAGCGGACCATCACCGCATGCGCGTTGTTCAGGTGCGCGTTCACCTTCACGGTCGACAGCAGCAGCCGCGCCGGCTGCGCGCCGGACGTCGGATGATTCGGGTTCACGTACCCCTTCGGGATGCGGCCCGCGTTCATCGCCTGCACGAGCAGCTCCTGCTCCGCGAAGAGATTGTCGGGAACGGTCACTTGCGGGTCCTCGCGGATCCGCTCGACCGCGCCGAAGAAGAACGCGCGATTGCGAAGCAGCGGACCGCCAAACGATCCGCCGAACTGCGCGCGCGAGTACGGCACCTTGTCGCGCTTGGCCTGCGCCGTGAAGAAGTCCTTGGCGGCGAGCTTGTCGCTGCGGCCGAACCCGAACGCGCTTCCGTGAAACGCGTTGGTGCCCGACTTGGTGACCATCGTCAACGCCGCGCCGGCGGTCCGGCCATCGGCGGCGTTGAACTGGCTGGTCGCCAGCTGGAATTGCTCGAGCGCCTCGGTCGAGAAGGTGATCAGCGGACCGCCGAACTGGTTGTCGCGGTTGTCCGCGCCGTCGACCGACGGAATCACGTTGGTGCCCGCCGCGCCGCCGTACGAGACGCTTCCTACATTCGTCTTGCTGCGATGATTCGCTTCGATCTGGACGGCGCCTGGCAGCAGCGCGAGCATGCCGCTGACGTTGCGCGCGATCATCGGCAGGTTCTGCAGCTCGGTCGTCTCGATGCTCGACGCGACCTTCGACTGCGTGACTTCGATGAGCGGTGCCTCGCCCGTCACCGTCACGGCCTGTTCCACGCCCGCGACGGTCATCTTGAAATCGAGCGTGATCGTCGTGTTGACGCCGAGCGTCACGCCGCGCCGGGCGCCCGCCGTGAACCCAGGCAGCTCGGTGGCGACGTTGTAGTTCCCGGACTCGAGGCCCGGCATGCTGTATACGCCCTCGCCATTGGTGACGGCGGTGCGGACGACACCGGTTGCCTGGTTGGTGAGGGTGACGGTGACCCCCGGCAGCACTGCGTCCCCCTGATCGAGAACACGGCCGTTGATCGTGCTCGTCGCCTGCGCGAACAGCGCGCCGGTGAGGCAGAGGAAACTCAGGATCGCGATCGAAATCACACGCCGGGCGGATACAGTCGTCTCACTCATCGCTCCCCCTATTTGACGGAGAACCCGATCTTGTCGACGTAGCATCAGTGGCCGTGAACGCCGGGGCCTTCTACGCCCCGATATCGCGTAGCTGCGAAGTGTTTGCATTTTGTATTTTGCATTTTGAATTTTGCATTTCGCAACACCTGCATCCGCCCCACTCGCTCAAAACAGGAACCTCGCACCGAGCTGCAGTTGCCGCGGGTATCCGATCCCTGGAACGAACCCTGTCGGCTGCCTGAAAGTGGCGCTCCGTGCGTTGCCCGTATAGCTGTTGCCGAAATTCGACGTGTTGAACAGGTTGAACGCCTCGGCGAAGACGCCGATCCTGCGATCGCCTCCGAGTGCGAAGAACTTCGTCGTTCGCAGGTCGAGCACGCTGGTTGGATCGCCGCGCTGTGAGTTCACCGACACCTGCTTGCCGGTGGCGGGATCGATATAGCGATCGTTGTTGGTGCCGTCGCGGTTCAAGTCCTGCCCCGCCGTGAGCGTGTAGGGGCGCGCCGACGCGGCTTGATACACCGGCGACAGCTGGATGCCGTACGGCAGATCGAACACACCCATCACCACCCCGCGGTGCCGCTCGTCGTTGCCCGTAGGTCCCCACTCGCCCTCGGCGAACTGGTTGAACTGATCCTGTGCGACCGTGGCGCCGGAGCGGTTGCCGGTCGATCCGCCGTAGGCGTACGCGCCGGCCATCGTGTAGTGCGCCTGGAGCGTCACGCGTGGCATGCGGCGCTGGAACTGAACGGTCAGCGCGTCATACCGGGACCTGTTGTCGGTGGTGAGGATGTTGATGGCATTCAGCACGTCGGGGATGCCGAACACACGCATGAAGTCGGGCGCCAGGATCCGCGTGCCGTTGACGATCGGATTCAGATTGATGCGGCGGAATTCGTGGCGGCCGATGATGTGCGTGTAGTCGACCGAAACCGCGGTGTTCGCAGCCAGTTGATGCGCGTAGCCGACGTGCATCTGATGATTCCGCGGATCGGTGACGTTGGGCGCGAGATATTCGCCCGCGGCGCCGCGCGGCAGCGTGTTCGCGTCTTTCGGCTGCGGCGGCAGCGGATCGACGCCGAACCGGTACGTCGCGAGCTGGCCCACGCCGTAGGTCGTGTTGGTCAGCGTCGCGAGCGCATTGAGCGGCCGCTTGTTCTGCGCGGAGGCGTCGCCGGCCCCGCCGGTGTTGAACTGGTCGAAATAGAACCCGTATCCGCCGCGCAGCACGTGCCGGCCGTCGCCCGATAGATCCCACGCGAACCCGACGCGCGGCGAGACGTCCTTCGAGGGAGTCTTCGGCACGCCGGTGTACGCGGTGTTGCCGATCGCGAGCAGGACCTGCCGGGTCGCGTTGTTCGCGATGTTCCGCTGGTCGTAGAAGTTGAGGTCGATGTCGTAACGGACGCCGAGGTTCAGCGTCAGCCGCGTCGTCGCCCGCCAGTCGTCCTGGAACCAGGTGGCGAACTGCCTGGCGCCGTAGTTGATGTCTTCGGACCGGATCGGGTTCGCCTGCTGCCACTGCCGGACCACGCCGGGCGTTGACAGCCCCTGCGGATAGCGGCCGTTGCTGTTGCTGAGGATCACCGATGGGTCGTCGAAGAACGTCACCGTGGGAAAGTGCTCGTTCGCATTGAGCAATCCGAGCTTCGGCAGCGCCTTGAAGTCCACACCCGTTCGCAGCGCATGGTTGCCGCGAAGCTGCGAGATGTCGTCCTTGAGCTGGATGACATACGTGTCGGTCAGCGACCCGCCGGAACCGCCGGCGCCGACTGTCACCGAGGGGAACGACAGGCTCGGCGGATTGGAGAACACCGGGACCCTCGGGAAATCCCGCGAGTAGTGCTCGCCTGTGATCGCGCTCGTCACGTCGCTGAGACGATAGAGATGGTTGACCTGCCCCGTGAGCTGATTCAGTCCCCGGTTGCCGAGCACCCAGGTGTGCTGGACGACGGCGCTCCACATCTTGATGCTGCTGTTTTCCGGCTCGCGGAGATCGTTGCGGACGTTGAAGGTCACTGCGTCGCGGTAATCGCGCTGGCCGGCGTAGCGCGCCATCACCGACTGCGTGTTGGTGAGTTGCGCGTTCATCTTCCCCGTATAGAGCTTCAGGCGGCCGGGCGTCGGTCCGGCGTGTGGATGATTCGGATTGGCGAGACCGAGCGGCACCAGCAACTGCAGCTGGTTGTAGAGCTCGTCGGGCACCGACACGGCAGTGTGGTCCTGCACCTGCTCGAGCGCGCCGAAGAAGAACATGCGGTTGCGGACGATTGGCCCGCCAATCGAGCCGCCGAACTGCTTCCGGTTGAACGGCGCCTTCTCCTGGTTTGCGGCCTTCGTGAAGTAGTCCTTCGCGGTCATCGACTTGTCGCGCGCGAAGAGAAACGCCGACCCATGGATCGCGTTGGTGCCCGACTTGGTCACCATCGTCAGCGCGGCGCCGCCCGTGCGGCCGTCAGCGGCGGTGAACTGGCTGGTGGCGAGCTGAAACTGCTCGAGCGCCTCGGTCGTGAAGGTGAGCAGCGGCCCGCCGTACCGGTTGTCGCGGTTGTCGGCGCCGTCGACCGTCGGCATCACGTTGGTCCCCGACGCGCCGCCGATCGAGACGCTGCCGACGTTTTCCTTGCTGCGGTGCGTCGGCGCCATCGCCGCCGCGCCAGGCAGCAGCGCCAGCATCCCGCTCACGCTGCGCGTGATCATCGGCAGGTTCTCGAGCTGGTTCGCCTCGATCGTCGATGCGACCTTCGACTGCGTCACCTCGATGATTGGCGCATCGCCGGTGACGGTGACTGTCTCGTTGAGCGACGCCACGCGCATCTTGAAGTCGAGCGTGATCGTGGCGTTGACACCGAGCGTCACGCGCTCGCGCGCCGCCGGTGAAAAACCGGCCAGCTCGGTCTTGACCTCGTACACGCCGGGGTCGAGGCCCGGCATGTAGTAGAGCCCTTCGGCATTGGTCACGGCTGTCCGTGACACGCCGGTGCTGACGTTGGTTGCGGTGACGGTGACGCCGGGCAGGACCGCGTCGCCCTGGTCGAGGACGCGTCCGTTGAATGTGCCGGCCTGCGCGAAGGCGGCGCCGGCCATGGTCAGGAGGATCAGAGCGGACTGGAGAACCGAACGCGACAGTCTCATCGAAGGACCTCCGCAGCGGAATCAGTTCGTCGGCACGATCGGCGCGTCGTCAAGAGCAAACGCGTAGCATTCGAAGTCGAGCAGCCGGACGTTCGGCTCCGTGTGACGGTAGAACACCACGTCGATGGTCCAGGGGCGCGTGAACACCTTCGGGTCCTCGATCGTCGCCGTGTAGTTGATGTGATCCCGATCCGCGAGCGCGTACCGCTCCACGACGTGGAGCGCATCGCTGTGGAAGTTCCCCGCGCGGTCGAACCAGGTTTCCTCGTTGAAGTTGTTCACGTCGACGACGAGCGTATCGCCGTCCCAGGTGCCGCGGGAATCGCCCATCCACCAGTCGAGCGGCCCTTTCAGATGCGGCGTGTTCATGAAGACGTTACGCGTCGCGTGCACGTACTCGAAGAGCATCAGCACCGCGCCGGGCGACTGCACGATCTGAAACGGATGCTGGATGTACATGATGCGAGGCACGCCGGGCAGGTAGCACTTCGCTTCGGTGTCGGCGGTGGCGCGCGCGTCGAAGTTCCGCTTCCGCTTCGCGATCATGTCCGGCTTGTACGGAAGCGCGCCGCCGGCGACAATCCCCGCGCTCGCCGGTGCGATGCGGCTCGCCGAGTGCGGTTCGATGTTGTCGTCGGCCTTGCTGAGCGCCTCCCAGATTCCCGAGAAGTCCGGCTTGCCGTCAGCGGTCCGTGGAACCGGCGTTCCCTGCGCGCGCAGGGCGATCGTGCACGTCAACGTCAACGCGATCGTCAGGACGACTGCTCTCATCGCCGCACCCCCGGAAGCAGATGGTCGAGGGCGCGTTCGCCCGACACACAGGCGGTTTCATAAATTTCGTAGTGCTGCGCGGGCGCGTACCGCTGCTTCAGCGTGAAGTTCATCGTCCACGGCCGTGTGAACGCCTTCGGATCGGTGACGGTTACCTTGTAGTCGATCGTCTTCGGATCGACGACCGTCAACCGTTCCACCAGCGTCATCGCATCGGTGTGGAACGAGCCCTTCGAATCGAACCAGCTCCAGTCGTTCAGGTTCGCGGTCTCGATGACGAGCGTGTTGCCGTCCCAGTGGCCGCGCGAGTCGCCGTTGTGGAGCTTGACCTGCGCCGGCAGCGCCGAACGGGTGAAGAGCGGGATGATGCGGAAATCACCCGACCGCTCCCACAGCATGACGATGTAGTCACGCGTCTGCGTGATTTGAAAGTCGGCGAAGAACATCAGACGCGGTGTGCCGATGACGCAGAGCAGCTCGGAGCTGACGTCGCGCACGGTCTGTGGGGCACCAGTGATCTCGTCGCCGCCGTAGCGGTGAACGATCTCATCGCGGCGCTTCAGCGCCCACGGCTGATACGGGATGCGTCCGCCGGGCGCATCGATGATGGCGCTGACGGGCTTGCGCGCGGCCAGTTGCGCGTCCGTCCACCCCTGCACCCGCAGACTGTCGGCGGTCTGGAACCCGTTCTCGACGTTGACCGCCTCGGGGCCGCCGGCTTGCTCGGTCCAGTAGCCCTGGATGTCCGGCTGGCCATCAGGCGTACGCGCGACCGGCGCCGCGGTCTGAGCCGCGGCGCCGGTGATGGTGAAGACCGCGAGAAGAACGAACGCTGCGAGACCCTTCATGCCTTCTCGCCCTTCTAGCCCTTCCCGCCTTTCCAGCCCTTCCGGCCCTAGAAGAGGAATCTGGCGCCGAGCTGGACCTGTCGCGGGCCGCCGATTCCCGGGATGAACCCGGTGGGCTGTCTGAAGGTCGTCGACCGGGCATTCCCTCCGTAGGCGCCGCCGAAGTTCGCGGTGTTGAACACATTGAAGGTTTCGACGAAGACACCTATCTTCCTCTCGCCTCCACCTCCAAGGTTGATGAACTTCGTCGACCGTATGTCGAAGACATACGTGTTGTCACCCCGCGCCGCGTTGAGCGACACCTGCTTGCCGGTCGCCGGATCGATGTAGCGGTCGTTGTTGTTGCCATCGGCATTCAGGTCCGTTCCGGCGGTGAGGTTATATGGCCGCGCGCTCACCAGCTGGAGGACGGGCGAGAGCTGGATGCCATACCCGACATCGAACACGCCGGTCGCGACGAAGCGATGCCGTTCGTCCGGACCGTTCGGTCCCCATTCGCTGCGGTCCAGCGGTCTGTCCCACGTCTGCGCCAAGCCCGCGCCCGACCGGTTGCCGGTCGAGCCGCCGTAGGAATATGCACCCGCGAGCGTGTAGTGCGCCTGCAGCGTGGCGCGCGGCAGGCGGCGCTGGAACATGAACGTCAGACCGTCGTAGCGCGACTTGTTGATCGCCGCGAGGATGCGCGTCGAGGCGAGGTACGTCGGGTTGCCGAACACGCGCTGGAAGTCGTTCGCCAGCAGCCGGCGACCGCCGATGAGCGGATTGATCTCCGTGCTGCGCACTTCACGACGTCCCTCGATGTGCGTGTAGTCCACCGCCAGCGTCGTGTTTGCCGCCAGCGTGTGCGCGTATCCGATGTGCGCCTGGTGCGTCATCGGATCGTTATAGTCCGGGTGGATCCACTGGCCGGTCGAGTTGTTCGCCAGACGGTCGCCCTGGGTCGGCTGGGGCGGCAGCGGATCGATGCCGAAGCGGAACGTCGCCAGTTCGCCTACACCGATCGCCGTGTTCGTGCGGGTGGCGAGCGAGTTCAGCGGGCGAGCCGACTGACCGGTGATGTCGCCGGCGGCCGCGGCGGTGTTGTACTGGTCGATGTAGAGACCGTACCCACCACGGATCACCCGCGTGCCTTGTCCCGACAGATCCCAGGCGAAACCGACGCGCGGCGAGAAGTCCATCGCCGGCGTCTTCGGATACGCTCCGTCCGGATGACCGATCGCTTCGAGCGCAATCCGCGTGGCGTTCATTGCGAACTTTTCCTGGACCATCAGGTTGAAGTCACGGTCGTAGCGCAGACCGAGGTTCAACGTCAGCGCCGGCTTGATGCGCCAGTCGTCCTGGAACCACACCCCGACCTGCTGCGCGTTGCTGGTCGTGTCCTGCCAGCTCCCCTGTCCGTTCACCGCGCCGCCGTTGGCCTGCTGCCAGCTCCGGACGATGCCCGGCGTCTGGAAGCCCAGCGGATACCGGCCGTTCGTGTTGTTGAGGATCACCGACGGATCATCGAAGAAGGCAACCGTCGCATAGTGTTCGTTGCCATTCCGAATGCCGAGGTGCCAGAGATAATTGAAGTTGACGCCCGTCTTCAACTGATGGTTCCCCTTCAGCATCGAGAGGTCGTCGCGAATCTGGTAGACCATCCGGTCGGATTGCGTGCCCGCGTCGCCGCCGGCGCCGGTGGTGACCGACGGGAACGAGATGCGCGGCGCGAAGATGTCGACCGATGGGAAGTCGCGCGTGTAGTGCTTGCCGTTGATGTTGCTCACGACGTCGGCGAGGTAGACCATCCGGTTCACCTGGCCGGTGATCTGATTCAACCCCGTGGCGCCGAGGACGAGGCTGTGCTGGCCCACCGCGCTCCACGCGTTGATCACCATGTTGTCAGGCTGACCGTTGTCGTTGTTCGTGCTGTAGGTCACCGCGTCCTGGTTTTCGTCCTGACCCGCATAGCGGAACATCACGGACTGCGCGTTATTGAGCTGCAGATTCGATTTCAGCGAGTAGGTCCGGAGCGCTCCAGGGAACGTTGCAATCCGCGGATGTTTGTCGTACACCCACCCCGCGGGAATCTGCCCACGGCGCATCGCGTCGACGAGAACCTCGAGCTGGTCGTACTGGTTCGCCGGAACGAACGTGCCCGTGTTTTTCCGCATCTGTTCGATCGCGCCGAAGTAGAACATCCGGTTCTTGATGATCGGGCCGCCGATCGATCCGCCGAACTGCTGCCGGCTGAATGGCGGCTTGTCACCATTGGCCTGCTTCTGGAAGTAGTCCTTCCCGGTGAGTCTCTTGTCCCGTTCGTAGCCGAAGATCGAACCGTGCACGGCATTGGTGCCGGACTTGGTGACCAGCGAGACCGCCGCGCCGCCCGTGCGGCCGTCGGCCGCCGAGAACTGGCTCGACGCGAGCTGGAACTGCTCCAGGCTCTCGGTCGTGAAGCTCATGAGCGGGCCGCTGTAGTGATTGTCGCGATTGTCCGCGCCGTCCACCGTGGGTGTGACGTTGCCGCCGGAGGATCCGGCGAATGAGACCGTTCCGACGTTCTGCTTGGTTCGATGGAGCTCGCCGACCGGCGCCGCGCCAGGGAGCAGCTCCAGCATCCCGCTGATCGTGCGGGTCAGCATCGGGAGATTCTGCAGTTCCGTCGTCTGAATCGTGTTGGCGACCTTCGACTGGGTGACCTCAATCATCGGCGCTTCACCGGTCACCGTCAGCGTCTCGTTCAGGCCAGCCACAGTAAGCTTGAAGTCGATCGTGAGGGTCGCATTGATCGCGAGGTTCACGTTCTGGCGAGCCGCCGGCGCGAACCCCACGAGTTCGGTCTTTACCTCGTAGACACCGGGCTCGAGGCCGGGGAGGTAGTAGGAACCGTCCGCGTTCGTCACAGTAGTCCGCATGACACCCGTGGCGTTGTTGGTCGCGGTGATGGTGACTCCGGGGAGCACGGCGTCTCCCTGGTCGAGAACCCGGCCGTTGAATGTGCTCGTTGCCTGCGCGTAAGCCAGCGACGCGATCGCCACCATGGAAATGGTGACAACCGCCTGACAGACGCGTACCGTGGACACCCGCATGCGCATTAGCGCCTCCTGATTAAAAGCCCGGAACTACGTGAAGGTGCGGGGTTTGTAGCATGTGCCCTGAGGAGTGTCAATCGCCGCCAGACGGGATAGAGTAGGCCCCGGCTGCCGTCTATGACGGAAAACAAGGGGAAATTCCTGCCGGCGCTCCTCCTGCTGTTTGTGGGAAGCGGCTGCGCAGCCTTAATTTACGAAGTCGTCTGGTTTCAGCTCCTTGAGCTCGTCATCGGCGCGACGGCCGTGTCGATCGGGGTGCTGCTGGCCACCTTCATGGGCGGAATGTGCCTGGGAAGCCTGCTGTTGCCGCGATTCGTTCCACCTCGTCGTCACCCGCTGCGCCTCTACGCGCAACTCGAGCTCGGGATCGCGATATTCGGCATCTTGATCCTGTTCGCGGTGCCTTCTGTGGGTAGAGGCGGCATCGTGCTTCTCGTGCCGCCGACGCTGTTGATGGGCGCGACGCTTCCCGCTGTCGCCAGATGGTTGGAGAGCACACCGCACGGCGTTTCATGGCTCGGCTTCTTCTACGGTGGCAACATCGCGGGCGCGGTCGCCGGATCGCTGCTCGCCGGCTTCTACCTCTTGCGGCTGTTCGACATGGCGCGCGCGACCTATGCCGCCGCGGGCATCAACGTGGGCATGGCGGCGCTCGCGTGGATGCTGGCAAGGCGCCAGGACTACCGGCCGGCCACCGCCAAGGCATCGGCCGTTCGAGCCACGAAGGTTCGGATGCCAGGCTCGAGAGTGCCGGTCCTCGTCGCGATCGCGTTGTCGGGACTCGCGGCGCTTGGCGGTGAAGTCATCTGGACGCGCATTCTGTCGCTTCTCTTCGGCGGCACTGTCTACACGTTTTCAATCATCGCGGCGGCATTTCTCTTCGGGCTCGGTATCGGCAGCGCGAAGGGCGCGTGGCTCGCCCGCGTTTCGCAGCGGCCCGGCGCGCTGCTGGCCGCCAGCCAGATCGGCGTCGCCCTTTCGGTTGCCTGGGGCGCCGCGTTGATCAACCGTGCGTTCCCCTACTGGCCGATCGATCCCGCGCTTGCGCCTGGACCGTGGTTCAACTTCCAGATCGATCTGCTGCGCGCGTTCGTCGCCGTCGTGCCCGCGGCGTGCTTCTGGGGCGCGAGCTTTCCTCTGGCCCTCGCCGCGGCAGGGCCGCGCGCCGAAGATCCCGCGCGGCTCGTCGGCGAAGTGTATGCGGCCAACACGATCGGCGCCGTGGTCGGCGCACTCGCCTTCAGCCTGTTCGTCATCCCGGCGTTCGGCACACAGGATGCCCAGCGCCTGCTGATCTGGATTGCGGCCGGCGCCGCGGTCGTCATGGCAATCTGGTCGGCGCCCGCGGACGGGCGCACCGCGATGGGCCTCCGCGCGGGACTCGCGATCGTCGCACTCGTGGTCGCTATAAGCGCCGCGGCCAGCGTCGCGCCGGTGCCGCCGGACGTGATCGCGTACGGCCGCCAGATCGCGACGTTCAAAGGGGCGAACTTCCTGTACGAAGGTGAAGGCCTCAATTCGTCTATCGCGGTGTCAGAGTCGGAAGGCGGCGTCCGAAACTTCCACGTCAGCGGCAAGGTCGAAGCCTCCACGGAAGTGCACGACATGCGGCTGCAGCGGATGCTCGGCCACATGTCGGCGCTGATGCATCCCGACCCGCACTCTGTACTCGTCGTCGGATTCGGCGCCGGCGTGACGGCCGGCTCATTCGTGCTGCATCCGGGCGTCACGCGGATCGTCATCTGCGAAATCGAGCCGCTGATCCCCAAGATGGTCGCGCCGTACTTCAGCATGGAGAACTACAACGTCGTCAACGATCCGCGCGTCCAGATTGTCTATGACGATGCACGCCACTACATTCTGACGACGAGCGAGAAATTCGACGTCATCACATCGGATCCCATTCACCCGTGGGTGAAAGGCGCCGCGTCGTTGTACACGAAGGAATACTTCGAGCAGGTGAAGGCGCACCTCAACCCCGGCGGCGTCGTCACGCAGTGGGTGCCGCTCTATCAGAGCACCGAAGACGTCATCAAGAGCGAGGTCGCAACGTTCTTCAACGTGTTTCCGTTCGGCACGATCTGGAGCAATCAATACGCGAACGGCGGCGGCTACGACGTGATCATGCTCGCCAGGCCGGACGCGCTGAAAATCGACCCCGCGGCACTCGAAGCGCGACTGAGTCGGCCGGACCACGCGCAGATCGAAACCGCGCTCACGCAGGTGGAGCTCGCCGGTGTCGATGGGCTCATGGCGACTTACGCCGGCCAGGCGCACGATCTGCGGCCGTGGCTGACCGACGCACAGATCAACACCGATCGGAACCTGCGGCTGGAGTATCTCGCCGGGATGGGGAACAACGTCTACGACCTGCAGATCTACCAGGACATGCTGATGTTCCGGCGTTTTCCGGAAGAGATGTTTACGGCATCCGCTGAGTGGATGGCGCGGTTGCGGAAGGTGATGGCGGCGGCGCCGGGATCACAATAGGTCCGACGCACCGGTTGCGCGGTTCCCGTGACCCGATGTGTTTCGCGAAGGATGCGTCTGCACGCGGCCGGAGCGAAATGCATCGGGCCATGCGGACCGATGAGATCCTGCTTAATTGGTACCGGTTACGGCAGCGATGTTCACCTTGCGACCGCCGATGTAGACGGAATCGATCTGCCGCGTGTTCTTGATATCTGCCAACGGGTTCGCGTTCAGCACGACGAGATCCGCCCATTTACCGTTCTGCAGCGTCCCTGCGCCGTCGATCTTCATCACGCGTGCGGCAGTGCTGGTCGCCGAAACGAGCGCCTGCATCGGCGTCATGCCCGCCGCCACCATCATCTCGAGCTCGGCGTGCTCGTTGTAGCCCACCCAGCGTCCCAGATTGCGATCCGGAATCGATCCGCTGTCGGAGCCCATCGCGATCGGGATGCCGGCATCGAGGAGCACCTTCAGGTTCTTGATCCCCTGCGCCAGCTGAGGCTTGCTCGCCTGGATGCCGGCGTTGGTGCGGTAGCGCTGCTGTGTCGCCGGGTCACTGAGCACGTCCACTTCGTGCCTGTACGCCGGCATGCCGCGCAGGAAAAATGGATCTTTGAAGAAGTCGGGCAGGTTCTCGTAGATGAACACCGACCGATCGCGAACGAGCGTCGGGATCACCGCGACGTTCCGGCGCTTCATCTCGGCAATCGTCGCGGTATCGATGTCCATGTCGCGGACGCTGTGCGCGATCACGTCTACCCCACGCTCGATCGCCGTCTTCGCGTCCTTCAGGTAGATGATGTGCACCGCCGTTGACATGTTGTGCTTGTGCGCCTCGTCGATCGCTGCGGCAATCACCTCCGGCTTGAGGTCAACGGGCACACCATCAAGATGCAGCTTGATGAAGTCCGCCCGGAGCGGCACATGGCGCTGCACGTCGATACGCGCATCATCGGGCGTCTCAGTACCCGTCGGCCCCGGACGGAAGAGAATCGGGCGGCCCGACGCATACAGACGCGGCGCATCGGTGGCGGCTGGGCCGATACCCAGCCGTTGCGTGTCGCGGAGATAGAAGCCTTCGGGCTCGTCGTAGGTCTCGAAGCCGAGCGTCATCACGGATGTGACGCCATAGATGGCGTACGTCTTCAGGCGGCGCACCATCTCGTCTCGATACGGCCCCTGGTTGACGCTGATGTCGGGGTCGATGTGCGCGTGCGAGTTGATGAGCCCTGGAATGATGGTCTTGCCGGCGACGTTGATGACCGTTGCGCCGGCCGGCGGCATCACGCTGGCGGCGGGCCCAATCGCGGTGATCCGTCCGTTGGTCACAACGATCGTGGCCTGCTCGATCGGCGCGCTCCCAGTCCCATCGACGACGCGCGCGCCCGTGAAGGCGATCACCCCGGCCGCCGGCACCTGCGCACCGGCGCGCGAAGCGATCGCGACCAGCACGATGGTCGCGATCACCACGGCGTACTTCGTCCTTTCCAACTTCACACTTCGCAACTTCACACTTACTTTTCCACTTTTCAACGTTTCCACTTTTCCACTTCCCTGCTTAACCCCACCGTGGTTGTTCATCTGGACTGATACCCAGCGAGATCTTGCCGACGATTTCATGTGTGAGCAGCGGATTAGCCGGATGGAACTTCCCTGCCCGCGCATCGCGGAACAGCCGTTCGAGCTCGCTCTTCTTGAACATGCCGAAGCCGCCGGAAAGATCCAGCGCCGTGTCCGCCACGCGGAAGGCCGCTTCGACGACCTTGTGCTTCAGCGAGAAGACTTTGACGAACCAGTCGGGGCCGACGCGCCCTTCCGTCCAATCGCTCCCGACGGCTTCGATGTGCGGACCCATCGCTTCGATGGCCATCGTGATCTCGGCCATCCCATGCTGCACTTCCGGGTGGTAGATCATCGGCCGCGTCAACGCAATCGACGTCTTCGTCTTCAGCTGCTCCACGAGTACCTCACGCACACGCATCGAGAGGCCGTAGTAGATATTGGCGAACCCGTAGAGCGCCCACGTCAGGAAGCCGGCGACGAAGTTGTCGGCGCCGGCGGCGCCGGCTGGCACAACCCGCGCGATGTACTTGTCGGGGACGAACGCCCCTTCAAGCACCGTGTCGTCGCTCCGCGTCGCGCGCATGCCGAGCACGTCCCACGTGTCCTTGATTGAATAGCCCTTGCTGTCGCGCGGCATGAACGCATGGACGATCTTCGGCGCTGCGGGATCGCTCGTGTCCATCCCGTGCAGACCGAGCCGCGTCCAGACGGGCGTCAGGCTGCCGAACGATTTGCGGCCGGTGAATTTGTAGCCGCCGCTCACCTTCTCCGCCTTGGTCGTTGACAGCAGTCCTGGTATGTCGTTGCCATGCTCCGCGTGGCCGGCCGCGAACACTTCACCCGCGGCAGCCTCCTCGAGAATCCACTGGAGCGATTTGTCGCCGCCGCGAAAGGCGTCGGCCGCATCGCCAACCCAGTAATGGTGCATGTTGAGGGCGAGCGCGGTCGCCGGCGCATACATCGCGAGCTTCCGCGTCTCACGGCCCACCTCGACGAGGTTCAGGCCGGGCCCGCCGAATTCACGCGGAATGGCCATCCGAAGATAGCCGGCGGCCTTCAAGTCATCGAAATCTTCCTGGAAGAACCGGTTGTCCCGGTCGTACTCGGGCGCTCGCTGGCGGCACTTGCTGAGAATTTGATCGGTCAGAGCTGATTCGGCGGTGACGACTGCCATGGATATACCTCCGGCTAATTGGCATAAGGGCGGCCGGCAGTATACCCCTACGGGCGTGACAAGACGATGATGGAACGCGCCTGAACCGGCACCGTGGCGCCGGCGGCGAAAACGCCATCGGCCTCTCCTATTTCGGTGCTCGTATCCACAACGACGGTCCATTTAGTCCCGAACACATCGGGTGGCAGGGTGAAGTCGAGCGGCTCGTGATGGGCGTTGAAGAGCAGCAGGAACGATGCGTCGCGGACACGCTTGCCGTTTTCGTCGACGTCGTTCACGCCGTCGCCGTTGAGAAAAACCATGAGTGACTTGGCGAACCCCGTCTGCCAGTCCTCTTCGGACATTTCCTGGCCGTCGGTCCGCAGCCACGCGATGTCGCTGACGCCTTTGCCGCGAAGCGGGCGCCCCTTGAACCACCCGCGGCGGCGGAACGCCGGATGTTCTCTGCGGAGGCGGATGACACGACGCGTGAATTCCAGCAGCCCGCGGTCGATCGTCTCCCAGTCGAACCAGGAGACCTCGTTGTCCTGGCAGTAGGCGTTGTTGTTCCCCCGTTGCGTACGCCCGACCTCATCGCCGCCGAGCACCATTGGAATGCCCTGCGACAGCAGCAGTGTCGTGATGAAGTTGCGCTGCTGGCGCGCACGCAGCCGGTTCACCGCCGGATCGTCCGTCGCCCCTTCCGCGCCGCAATTCCACGAGCGGTTATGGCTTTCGCCGTCCTGATTGTTCTCGCCGTTGGCTTCGTTGTGTTTTTCGTTGTACGACACGAGATCCCGCAGCGTGAAGCCGTCGTGGGCGGTAATGAAGTTCACGCTCGCATAGGGGCGCCGGCCGTCGTCCTGATACAAGTCGGCGCTGCCGGTGAGCCGGTTCGCGAACTCGCCGAGCGCCTGGTCCTCGCCGCGCCAGTAATCGCGGGCGGTGTCGCGGTACTTGCCGTTCCACTCGCACCAGCGCACGGGAAAATTGCCGACCTGATAGCCGCCGCTGCCGAGGTCCCACGGCTCCGCGATGAGCTTTATGCCTTGCAGAGTCGGGTCCTGGTGCACAACATCGAAGAAGGCAGAGAGGCGATCGACGTCGTACAGCTCGCGTGCAAGCGTCGACGCCAGGTCGAAGCGGAAGCCGTCCACGTGCATCTCCCTCACCCAGTAGCGCAGCGAATCCATGATCAGCTGCAGCACGTGTGGGTGCCGCATATTGAGCGTATTGCCGGTCCCGGTGTAATCGACGTAGTAACGGGGGTCTTGCTCCGATGGCCGGTAGTACGCCGCGTTGTCGAATCCCTTGAACGACAGCATCGGCCCGAGGTGATTGCCCTCGCCTGTGTGGTTGTAGACGACGTCGAGGATCACTTCGAGGCCGGCGGCGTGCAGCAGCTTCACCATCCCCTTGAATTCCCTGATGGCGCCGATCGGATCTTTGTCGGCCGCGTATTCGTTGTGCGGCGCGAAGTAGCCGTAGCAGTGATAGCCCCAGTAGTTGCGCAGCCCCTTGTCGATTAAATGCTTCTCGTGAACGAACTGATGAACCGGGAGCAGTTCGACAGCGGTGATGCCGAGCGACGTGAGGTGCTCGATCGAGGCTGGATGCGCGAGGCCCGCATACGTGCCGCGCAGGTGCGCGGGCACCTCATGGTGGAGCTTGCTGAAGCCTTTGACGTGAACCTCGTACACAACCGTCTCGTGCAGCTTGCGGCCAGGCGGACGATCGCTCCCCCACTCGAAGGCATCGTCGATAACCACCGACTTGGGCATGTACGGCGCGCTGTCACGATCGTCGCGCTGCAGGTCGTCGCCGCCGAGCGGGTACGGAAACACCGCGTCGTTCCACTCGATACCGCCGCAAATCGATTTCGCATACGGATCGACAAGAAGCTTGGCGGGATTGCAGCGCTTCCCCTGCGCCGGGTCCCACGGGCCGTGAACCCGATATCCGTACTTTTGTCCAGGGCGAACGCCGGGCATGTAGCCATGCCAGCAGAAGGCCGTACGTTCGGGAAGCGCGATGCGCGTTTCGCGGCCGTCGTCGTCGAACAGGCAAAGTTCGATGCGTTCGGCGACCTCCGAAAACACGGCGAAGTTGGTTCCGCGTCCGTCCCACGTCGCGCCCAGCGGAAATGGTTCCCCGGGGCGGATGGATGCGCTCATGGCCGGCGAGATGGATTCGGTCGAAGGAGCGGGGGTGCTGCTCATGCCTGCCCGGGACTTGCAAGCTGAGCGCCGCACACTGGGCGGATCCGGCACGCAAGCGCGCGCCGGAATCTGTGCGAGCGCCCGTTTTCTGTAGGATACGAACCGACAGGGTCGGCATTACTCCTGCTAACTCGGCCGCGGTGATGACTGACGATCAGGTCCCCGAAACGGAAGCCATAGCGCCCCGCCCGACCGCCCGCGTGCTGATCGTCGATGACGAAGAGTCGATTCGACGCCTCGTATCGAAGTGGACAGATATCTCCGGTTATCAGGTGAAGGCCGCGGGCAGCGCGGAAGCGGCGCTGCTGATGATGCACGCCTGGACGGCTGACATCGTCGTGTGCGACATCAGGATGCCGCGCTATAGCGGCGTCTGGCTCATCGAGCACCTGCGGACGCTGTATCCGTCAACCGCGATCATCATCTCAACCGGTTATGGGGAGGTCGACCCTTCGCTGGTGGTGCGCGCGAAGATTACCGGCTATCTTGCCAAACCATACGACCGCGAAACCCTGACGGATGCGCTCGATCGCGCGATGGACGCGCGCGTTCATTAGAAGTCCCCTACTGCTGTTCTATCGAATAGCCCCGCTGCTGCAGCATCGCGAGCAGTCCCTGAGGACCGACGACATGCGCGGCGCCCACGACGACGAAGCAGGGTGCGGGACGTCGCAGACAGGCCTCGAGCTGAGGCATCCAGTTGCGGTTGCGCTCGGTGATCAGGGAGTTATACGCCGCAGGATTGTCGTTGAACGAGCCGAGAAGCATCTTCTCAATTGCCGCCGAGTCGCCAGTCCGCCAGGCGGTCAGCAGCGCGCGCAGGCTTGTTTGTTCGGTCTCCATTTCCGCCAGCTCGCTTCGAAGCATCTGCTCCTGCATCCGATCCGGCATCTTGTCGAACCGATCTACCTGCGATTCGGCGGTCTCGAGCCCAATAACTTCTTTGCCGTTCGCGTTGGCGAGGTCGTAGAAATGTTTGTCGAGGCCGATCTGCGGATCGAGGCCAGCCGCCTGTGAACCGAGCGCCTCGAGCATCAGCGTGACCATCCACGGCTTCATCGGCTGAATGAGGTCGATGGCGAGCGGCGTGTTCTGCAGCTTCCGCTCGACGAGCGCCGCTGTTTCTTTCGAGACAACGCTGCTGAACGTCCGGCCGTCCTGATACATTCCTTTCGCAAGCAGACCAAGGCCGCCGGTCAACGGATCAGCTTCCGCCAGATCGATTTCCTCGACAAGCGCGCCAGATGCATCGAACGCGCGCTGATAGGCGGGATTGAGGGGATATGCGTCCGCGGTCAGCGCGTGAACCGAACCGGCGAGATACATCACCTTGCCGCCCGATTGCACTTTCCACAGGAAGCTGCGGCCCCGCGTCTGGCCGGCTGCCCCGGACGCAAACAGAATTGCGATGGTGGCGGCGGCCGAGAATCGCGCGAGAAGAGGATGGCGTTGCATATGTGCGTTTATCGGACGATCGGCCGGGTCTGAAAAGACCCGGCCCGGCTACGATGAACGTTAGTAGGTAGTGTAGGGCGGGTCCTTTCGGACCCGCCAGAGTTCGATGGTGGAGGGCGGATCCTTTCGGACCCGCCAGAGTTCGATGGTGGAGGGCGGATCCTTTGGACCCGCCAGATGGCCAGCGAAGTTAGTACTTCGGATTATCCGTCGTGGACGGCGTACTCGTACCGCTGGTCGCGCGCGGCGAGGTGCCCAGCGTGTTGACGAACGTGGTAGCGCCCGCCAGCATCTGACCCGTGCCGTTCAGAATGTCGGTCGGAACTGGCGTGCCGTACGCGTCGGTGTTCGAATCCTTGTCCACCTTCAGCGCGCCACCCGACAGATTGATCCCGCCGAACAGACCCTTGCTTCGTGAATACGACAGCACGGTGGCAAGGTTGCCGTTCGTGCTCGCGGACGCGGCACGGCCCACCGGCCCGGCCGCGACGGATGCGTCTGCACCGAGCGAGACCTTACTGTTCAGCATCTTTTCGGCCGCATCGTGGTTGGTTACGAGCAGCACGAGGTCGATTTCCTGAGCACCGGCCTGGAACCCCCAGCTTCCTTTTTCGAGTTCCATGAATACCGGTGAGCTCCAGCCGTTGGCGGTCCGGCAGCTCATCACGCCCTTGCCGTATTCGCCGCCCACGATGAACGCGGCCTTCTTCATGTCAGGAATGACGATGACACAGGAGGCCTTCTGCCAGAGGTCCTCCGGAACGCCGTTTTCAGCGCTGCGAAGTGCGGTGACGACCGCTGCCGAATCGTTCAACCGCTTCTGTTCACCCGTGGAAAGCGCCGCGGATGCTGCCGTCGCGATTAGTGTGGAGAGAGCCAATGCGAGCCCGGCGGCTCGAGTAATGCGCAGGTACATACAAACACCCCCGCGCGAAGGCTTCCAAATTCGGTGCCGTCTAAGCGCGCGCTTCTCCTTCTTCCGGTGGTCCAGCGATGGTTTCCTCAACGGTCGCCGGCACGAACGCGTGGCGTGGAAAGACGAGTCGCATCAGGGGCGGCGTCACCATCGTTGTCACCAGCACCATCAGCACCGACGCCGAAAAGACGTCCGATCCGATGAGTCCGTTCGCAAGTCCGTAGCCGGCTACGATCAGGCCGACTTCGCCGCGGGAAATCATCCCGACGCCAACGCGAACCGATTCGGTCGTCGAGAAACCGAAGAGGCGTGCGAATACGCCGCAGCCGACCGCCTTCGCTACAATCGCCACAACCACCAGCACGACCGTGAACATCGCCCGTGGACCGAGCTCGCGGCCGTTGGCCTCGAGCCCGATGCTGATGAAGAACAGCGGCACGAAGATCGAGTAGGTCAGCGGGTGAATGCCTGCGTCGATCTCTTTCTTGAAGTCTGTCTGCGCGATCAACACACCGGCGAGGTAGGAGCCCGTGATCGCCGCAACCGCCCCGACATACTCAGCGGCCCAGGCGTACACGAACATGACAACGAGACCCGCCGACAGAACAGCCTGACTGACGCCAAGCGTTGAAGCCCAGCGCAGAATCGCAGGCAGGAGGTGACGCGCGGCAATTGCGGCGACGAAGAAAAGCGTCACGCGAACGACCACAATGCCGAGCTCCGCCCAGTTGAGTCCGGCTCCGGAAGCCTTCGCCAACGCCACGACGAGTGAGAGGACGATGATGCCCATGACATCGTCGATGACCGCAGCCCCGAGGATGGTTGAGCCTTCTCGCGTGCGGAGCGCACCAATCTCGAGCAGCGTTTGC
>Ga0075434_100000475_pt1 | contig 30016 bp, 29 predicted proteins | sample RhiMethybrSRZTD3_FD_75298 | JGI IMG/M metagenome (GOLD analysis project Ga0075434, IMG submission 75298) | Populus rhizosphere microbial communities from Tennessee, USA - Rhizosphere MetaG P. TD hybrid SRZTD3 | ecosystem: Host-associated > Plants > Roots > Rhizosphere > Soil | place: USA... | reverse complement strand
CTGCGGCAGGTACGCGAGGTCCTTGTCCGGCAGGTTGATCATCCACTGGCGCATGTCGTTCTTCGCCAGCTCGATGAAGAACGTGCCGAAACGATTCCCCACTCCTCGCGATCCCGAATGCAACAGAAACCAGACGTTCTCGTGTTCATCGAGGCACACCTCGATGAAGTGGTTCCCGGTGCCAAGCGTTCCCAGGTGATTGACCCGCTGCACATGGTTCAGCTTGGGATACTTCTCGACGACTGCCGCGTAGGCCGGTTCCATCTTCGCCCACACCTCCAGGTGATGCGCCGGTGCCTCCGACCACGCGCCGCGGTCGTTCTTGCCTCCGTTGTCCGTACGCCCATGAGGCACAGCCTTCTCAATCGCAGAGCGGATGCCGTGCAGGTTGTCGGGCAGATGATTGGCGTGCAGAGAAGTCTGCACCGCCATCATGCCGCAACCGATGTCCACACCGACTGCCGCCGGAATAATCGCGCCGCGAGTCGGGATCACGCTGCCCACAGTCGCGCCGATGCCCCAATGCACGTCCGGCATCGCCGCTACCCACTTGTAGATGAACGGCAACTGCGCGACGTTCAAGAGCTGCTGGCGCGCGGCGTCTTCGAGAGGAACACCCTTGGTCCACGCCTTGATGGGCACGCCGTTTTCGGGCTTGATTTCGTTGTAAGTTGCGTCTGTCATAGCCGAATGCGCCACAAAAAACGAAAGCCCCCGATTTTTTGTCGGAGGCTCAGAAAAAGCACACGCTGCTGATTGCCCCCGTTACATGAACGTACCTTTCCCCGCTCCTTGCCACGTCGCCGTGGCCGGTGTCGGGAAGCAATCGGTATGGGGCTTGCGCATCATTGCTTGTAGCTCAACTTCAACTGTTACATCATTCCCGAAATTCGTCAATACCCAAAAGCGGCGGTATTGCGTCAGTCTGAGGCCGCTGAAAGAATCTGTCAGCTGAACGGTTGGCTTTATTTCATGCGTGCACGCAAATGGGACGGCACCAGGGGGCAAAATTCCTTAGTTGTACCGAATATCTTTCTACGCAAAGATGCGACCGCTAGGTAACCAAAATCTCGCAGCGCCCGCGGCATCAAGCTCATTAACAATGCAGCGAGGAACCAAAGGCCTCCGAGGCGCTTCATCACGTAGATAACCGCCGCTGATCGCACTAGGACCCTATTTTGCCCATCGAGCACTACTATGCTATCCGGAAGCTCACGGCGAATATCTTTCGCAATTGCGCGTCTCACGAAGTCTCCCTGAAGTGGAGCAAAGGTAAAAGGTCGCGCGGATCGGTCTTCCTTTAGCGCAAACCTTACAAAACCGTGGCACAGGCCGCACTTGCCATCAAAGAAGATTGATTGATTCGCCGGCTCGGGTGAAGGAACCCAGGAGGGGTCGAAGGTGAATAAGTGCAAAATCAGCATGCCAATCGTCAGGTCAGCGAAATTGACCAAAAACATCAAGCCGACATGCAGGCCTATCATGGCTACCCAAATCAGGGGTCGAAGTCGCCGAGATAGTGCCAGTGGAGCGAACTCAGTTCCAGGCCAAGTGCCGACCACGTTGCGGTTTTCAGGAACCATGAGGGTAAGGCGAGCAGGAACGTGCGGAGGACTGTGGCACGCGCCAACGGATTGGCCAGTATGCGGCTGAGTGCGCTTCCATCAATCCATGAAGGACTCAAGAGTTTGGTGTATCCGCTGTACGAGTAAGCCAATGCCATTAATATCCACGCAGAAAGGTAGAGGTCTGCGGGAAGCTGCCAGCCGCCTGCTTTCTCTTCGTTGCTCGGCGAAAAGTCGTAAGCAGAACGGGCAGGAGTCAGCGTATGGGCCAGAAGTAGCCATCCCACGAACGGCAACGATGGATTGCCAATCATAGGATTTCTGCCGTAAAGACACGCCCACAAATACCAAATTAGTACAGCAATGATGCGATCGAACTTGCCAATAAGGAAAAGTAAGCCAAGAGCGGCTCCCATGATTAGCAATAGGGCCACGAACAGCGGGGAATCCAAGAGCCAAAAAATATTGGGAAATAACCGCATCAGCGGACTGACCGAGCCGACCGGAAGGACGCCCGACGAAGAAAAAAGCTCAGCGCCCCACGGCAGGAGGCCTACAAAATGCTGCAGAAGATACAGCCCGAGAAGGAAGCGATAAACGCCGTATTGACCGTCAGTCCAACTGTTTTTCATTGGCAGCGCGGCTCAAATGACAATGGCAGTTCGCCAGTATGAGAGCCTGGGCGCGGCTGCAACCGGACGTTGCTCGACAAGAATGAAGAAAAACCAAGCACCGAGGCTTATCGGACGTTAACGGACGTACAAAATTCTGGAGGGGATTTGCAAGTGGTTGATAAAGTTGGCGTCCCCGACGGGATTTGAACCCGTGTTACCGCCGTGAAAGGGCGATGTCCTAGGCCGGGCTAGACGACGGGGACGCTTCGATGGAAGGCATGAGCGATTTTCTAATCGAAGCTTGAGCCCTGCAGAAAGTGCGTGATCGGCCTTAGTCATTGTAACAGAACCGATTCGGGCTCTTGCTCCATCTCATCCCACTGCTCGGGAGACAAAGCGATTCTCACTGACCAAAAAACGTAATGGACGCTCTGCTGCTTTCGTGATTCCGATGCGTGCCGTAGTTAAGACACGTGCCGGACGGTAGCCGTCATCCACGATGCGAAGATCTGAGACCATGCTTGTCAGATCATTTCCGTTGTCACGCGCTCGGGTGATTCCGAATGCTTCGGCCAGTCGTCCGGGGCCGCTTGTTAGCTTCTTCAGATCTGCCGAGGCCTGCAGAGTAATGCCACGCGCGCGGGCCATTTCATCGACACCAATCACCGGCTCCAGCGCACGGATAAGCACGCAGCCCGGAACTCCATCGGGTAGGCAGGAAACATTCAAACAGTAATGGTTGCCATAAATGAAATACACGTAGGCACGCCCTGGTGGGCCGAAAAGTACGGAGTTGCGCAGGGTCCGTCCGGCCGCGGCGTGGGCTGCTGGATCGTCTTCGCCGAGATACGCTTCGACCTCTACAATGCGGCCCGCGAGCAACTTTCCGGGTTGCCGCCTGACCAGCAGCTTTCCGAGGATTTCACGCGATACGAGTTGCGGATCGCGGTCAAAAAATTCCGGCGGTAACTGTTGGCCAATCTTCGGCGCTCGTACTTTGGTGCCTTTCAAATCTATACCTTGCAAAGTACTATCCACTGCAACCCCCATTGTAGTGATCTAGGACGCCACTCTCATTCGGCCAGTACTCAAAATCTAAGGAGGATTATGCTCGGGAAATCGCTCAGGATCGCTTCATTGTTGTTGCTGCTCGCGGCATTTGCGGCGGCTGAAACTATCCCCGCCGGCACTCGCGTTACCGTGCGGCTGGGTTCTGGAATCAATTCCGGATCCGCCAGTTCCGGACAGTCGTTTGACGCTACGCTGGCACGGGACTTGGTTGTAAACGGCAAGACACTCGCCAAGGCCGGCTCACCCGCGCACGGCAAGGTTACGCATGCCAAGTCCAGCGGGCGTTTGCATGATCCCGGAGAGCTGACCCTGCGGCTCACTTCTGTGCAGGTGAACGGCAGAACTGTTCCGCTCTCGACTACGGCTTTCCATGCAAAGGGCAAGAGCCACACGAAAAGCAATCTGACTAAGATCGGTGGCGGAGCCGCAGCAGGGGCATTGATTGGCGGCTTGGCCGGTGGAGGCAAAGGCGCGCTGATCGGAACCGCGGTTGGAGCGGGCGCCGGCACTGGCGTGGCAGCAGCAACCGGCAAGGAAGAAGCCAAGGTGCCGTCTGAGTCGGTATTGTCGTTTACCACGACCGCAGCTGCGAGTGTGAAGTAACATCATTTCGGATGGACGGGGCTGTGCCCCGTCCATCTCGCTTCAAGCAGTCTTCAGGTAATCCAGCACTTCTTGCGCGTGACCTTCCGCTTTCACATTGTTGAACACGTGCTTGATCTTTCCATCTGGCCCGACCACAAAAGTCGTCCGTGAGATCCCCTTGACTTTGCGGCCGTACATATTTTTCTCTTTGATTACGCCGAAGCTCTCACACACCTTCTTGTCCGTATCCGCCAGGAGCGTGTAAGGCAGATGGTATTTCTCCTGGAATTTCTTTTGCGTTTTGGGCGCGTCTGCGGAAATCCCCAGAGTCACCGCGCCAGTATCCTGCAGCTTCTTGTATGCGTCGCGGAACCCGCACGCTTCGATGGTTCAACCGGGAGTGTCGGCCTTAGGGAAGAAAAACAACACAACCGTCTTGCCGCGGAAGTCCTTCAGGGAGACGTCTTTCCCGTTCTCGTCAGGCAAAGTGAACTCCGGCGCTTTATCATTGACTTGCATGGCACGATCTCCGGATCAGAATTTATACCGTCCAACTTTATACCGCAGGCTGGCGCGAGGCGTCATCTGTGCGAGTCTACTGCTCCTCGCGGCGTACACGCCCGCTCAGCTTTCGCGCCGGGAAGCCGGCAAGGGACCGCGCGCGCTGGCTCTCCTCGAGATCGCGACGAACGGCAAGGCTCATCTCGTCCCGATCACGATTATGTACGATGGCAAGTTTTATGATGCCGGCGCTTACAAAGCCTCGCCGGTCCCTATGGCGCTTGAAAGCGACACGGTTTATGAAGGGCTGAAGACGGGCGCTCCGCAAGGACTTTTCACGGTGGAAGGCGCAAGGCGAGTTCCCGCAGGCTGGATCGGAGAAGGACAGTGGCAAGCTGCCGGCTCGACTCCTCCGAAGAAACCTGCTGCTCCCGCGAAGCCACCCGAAGAGAAAACGGATCGACCTCCTGTTCTCCGTCACGCGCGGCCAGGGAGCCCGAAACCCGCCGAGCCATTTCCTAGTCCAAAAGAACCAACGCCGACACCGGCTCCGGCTGCTCAGACGTCCACGACGCCGCCCCCCGAGCAAGATGACACTGACCGTCCAGTGCTCAGACGCGGTAAGCCGGGACCGGAGAAAAAAGAGCCACGTCCCACGAGAACAGAGACTCCGGTGGCTGCCAAGAAGGACAATTCCGACAAGATGCAAACGATGTTGGCCATATCGGACGATGATGGTCCGGAGCCGCGTCCGTATAAATTCCAAATGAAGCCTGAAGAGGAGCAGACTTTTCGCAAGAAGATGCTTGCCTTGGCTGCGGACGAGGTACGGGCACGCGACCGGCAGCTGGCAGAAGAAGAATCAAAGTCCTCGGCAGAAGGGAAAAAATCGCCACGCACCGCCAAAGCTGCAGCAAAACCGCCTGCACCGATTCTCGACGACGTGCAGCTAAAAGTATTTGATCTCACCAACGCGAACGAGCCTGTACTGGTGCTGACTGCTACCGCCCGTATGCCAAATCGCGAGATTCAGTACTACGTCGCAGTCGTCGGCCACGAGGATGTTTATGGCGAGGTGCACAAAGCGTTCGCCAACACCTCAGACAGCCTGCATCTCGACGTTTTGCCGCGGCTCGAACTGGTAGACGCTGTGGATGCTGATGGTGATGCTCGCGGCGAGCTTCTCTTCCGCCGCGTCTCCGATGCGGGCAGCACGTATGATCTTTACCGCGTAATCGGAGACAAGCTTTACGCGTTATACCAAGGCACTCCGCAATAGGGCTCGAATCCGGAAGTGAGATGTTTACTCGATGTCCGAGCCTGGTGGCCAATCTTTGCTCTCCGCGATTACTAGCTTTTGACTCACGAACTGGGCAGATTGGAAATGCGCCCAGAAGCCCGATCCACTACGCGCTGGTGCCAAACCTTCCTTCTCATTTAGAATCGGCGGCCAACTCTGAAGGGGGTGAACTTCAATGCGTAATCTCTGCCTCGTCGTATTGATCACGTTATTCGTCTTCGCCTTCGCCACAGCTCAGGATCAGGATTTCAGCAAAGTCCAGATGAAAGTTTCGAAAGTAGCTGGGAACGTCTACATGTTGGAGGGCGCAGGCGGCAACATCGGTGCGTCAGTCGGCGAGGATGGAATCGTGATTGTTGACGACCAATTCGCGCCCCTGGCGGAAAAAATTCAAGCCGCTCTCAAGGGCATCACGGATAAGCCACTCCGCTTCATTATCAACACTCACTACCATTTTGATCACACCGGAGGTAATGCTCTTTTCCAGAAACAGGCGCCGATTATCGCCCACGACAACGTCCGCAAGCGGCTGGAAGAAGGCGGCACTGCGGGGAATCTCGGCGCCGTGAAGTTCGAAAGCAAACCTGCGCCTAAAGAGGCCCTCCCTATCATCACCTTTGATCATGACGTAACGGTGCATCTGAACGGAGAAGACATCCGCGCACTGCACTTCCCCAGCGGTCATACCGACGGCGATAGCGTGATCTTCTTCCCCAAATCCAACGTCGTTCACATGGGCGATGATTTCGTGACGTACGGATTTCCTTTTGTTGACCTCTCCGGCGGCGGCAGCGTGAAAGGCATGATTGCGGCGGTGGAAGAGATCATGTCCAAGCTGCCGCCGGATGTGAAGGTGATCCCGGGACACGGACCGATATCGAACCTAGACGATGTGCGCCGCTACGTTTCTATGCTGAAGGAGACGCGAAGTGCCATCGATGCCGGAATCAAACAAGGAAAATCTCTCGATCAACTGAAGCAGGAGAACGTCCTGGCACAATGGCAGAAGTGGTCTGGCGACTTTATCACAACTGAACAGTGGCTCGTAACGCTCTATAACGAACTGAGCGGAAAGAAAACCGGTGAGTTCATAAAGCATAATTGAAGCTGGCTGGAGATTCTCATGAATGGAAGCGGATTTCAGGCGCTGTGGGCGTCGCGCATGCTGAGTATCGTTCGGATCCTTGCCGCATTTATGCTGATGCAGCATGGAGGGCAGAAATTATTCGGCTTTCCGCCGTCGGCCCACCCGATGCCTCACCCACTGCCACCACTGATGCTCGTGGCCGGCATTCTCGAATTTTTCGGAGGCCTGCTCTTGCTGATCGGCTTGTTTACCCGCCCCATCGCTTTCATCCTAGCGGGCGAGATGGCTACAGCCTTTTTCATGGCGCATCTGCCGCGCGGCTTTTGGACAGTGAACAACGTAGGCGAACCCGCCGTGCTCAATTGCTTCATCTTTCTTTATCTGGCTGTGGCGGGAGGCGGCGCCTGGAGCATCGATCGTCTGAGGCGCCGGAGTCGGCAACCGTAAGGTGCTGGACCCACAAAGAACCCGCGTTTATTGCCCTTTGCTGAATTTGCAACCTGCAATCTAGAATCTGCACTCGGTGGAGACTTCGCAGATTTCCGAGTTGCTACGGCCCTTTCTTCCCCAAGCACTGGAGACTCCGAGCGAATCCAGGGATGTGTTGGCCACAGCGCAGCTGCAATCTATATCGATGTATATAGATTTACTCCTGCACTGGAATTCACGCATCAATCTCACAGCCGTACGTGAGCCACGCGAGATCGTGACGCGCCATTTTGGCGAATCTTTTTTTGCAGCGCGGCACATTTTTCTAGAGCGCCCGAAAGCGGGGCTGCACGTAATCGACGTTGGTTCGGGAGCGGGCTTTCCCGGACTGCCGATCAAGATGTGGGCTGCGCATGTTCAGCTCACACTGCTGGAGTCGAACCACAAGAAGGCGACGTTCCTTCGCGAGGTGGTTCGGGCCATGAAGCTGAACGATGTGCATGTATTCACAGTGCGGGCCGAGGATTTTTCCGGCAAGGGTGATGTGGTTACGTTGCGGGCAGTGGGGCGCTTCGACTCCGCGCTTGCTATAGCTGCCCGGTTGGTTGCGCCGCCAGGACGGCTGGCGATTCTGATCGGAGAAGGCCAAGTATCCCGCGCGAGGAACTTGGTTCCCCAGTTTCAGTGGGAAAAGCCGATTCCAATTCCCGTGTCGGCAAGTCGAGTTTTGATGTTCGGGGAATCTGGCTAGCTAAGAATCAGAAGTGGAAACAGACCCTGGGAAGTGGGATACCACAGCCGTCATATGGTGCCTGGAAGACCTAAAGTGGGACATCTGTTTGCACATACCTATTGCTAAGCTGGGGGCAGGAGTTGCTCTTCCGCTTCGGCATTGTCAGCTACCTGCGTTGCAGTGCTCTATGGATCTTCGTCATGTTGGTTCTTTACCCTTTGCTTAAGGGAGTCGACCAGGGGCTTGCTGCTGTGCTGATGTTGATCCTTAGCCTGATGATCACGCCTATCTTCTTCGTCAACACAGCACATGACGCAGCCGCACTGCTCGCCATTAGAGGGGCCAAACCATCAGCGGTGGTCGGCGGAACCTTGGCGTCGACTTAGGATAGTGAATTTGTTAAGGGGCAGAGGACTGCTCGTGCTGAGATGGAAAGAGAGATGAACGCCTCGGCAGTTGGAGTGAGTCGGGCAGGGGGCGACGTTCCACGAGGAACATTCCGAAATCCTGAGAGGAGCGTGCACTAGGCTGATGTTCCACGTGGAACATGCATGTGGAACCAATGTTGATATCCCCTCCAATCAGCGCAGCCTCAACAAATTGCAGGCCTTGCTCTCGTGCACCTAATAATGTCGTTGCGCTCGTGGATTAGTTCGGCTTATTCTGCGCTCACCTCTCGGTTCTCCAAAACATAATGGGACACGTTGTTGCGGTAGCCAACCAGAAGGGTGGCGTCGGCAAGACCACGACTGCCATCAACTTGGCCTCATCATTCTCTGCGGCTGAAGTGAATACGCTGCTGGTGGATTGTGATCCCCAATCGAATGCCACGAGTGGGCTTGGCCTCAGCAAGGATCCAGCTCGCATCAACACCTACGATTTGCTGATGCGAGCAGCCAGCCCCGTTGATGCTGTGCACAAAACCCAGCTTGAGCAGTTGTGGCTGATTCCCTCGCACAAGAATCTGATCGGGGCCAACATTGAGCTCGTCGAAGCCGAGCAGCGGGAATTTCGGCTGCGACATGCGCTCGAAGCTGTGCGTGATCGCTTTCAATTCATTGTGCTCGATTGTCCGCCAGCGCTGGATTTGCTGACGCTGAATGCGCTAGTAGCGGCAGATTCGGTGCTGATCCCGATGCAGGCGGAATATTTCGCTTTAGAGGGCATCAGTGAGCTCCTGCACACGGTGGGACTGATTCGCAACAGCCTCAACCCTGGGCTGGAAGTCGAAGGCGTAGTGCTGACGATGTTTGATGAACGGACGAATCTGGCGCAGCAGGTGACGGCGGAGCTCAGGCGATTCTTCGGCGACAAATTGTGCCAGACGAGCATTCCCAGGAATATTCGGCTGGCGGAAGCCCCCAGCCACGGCAAGCCTGCGCTGCTCTACGATCCGCATTCCAAAGGGGCGGAGAGCTATATCCGGCTGGCGAAGGAGCTTATCAGTCACCATTTTGCCGAACCAGAAGTGGAAGCCGTCGCGACGCTGGCGGATGTGGTTGCGCCGGTAGAAGCGGTCGCCAGGGTCGGGGACCTCGCGGAGGAGCAGCCGGTCGGGGGGGATGTGGCTACGCATGTCCAGGCGGTCCCGGGTCCGGTTGAATCAGGAAATCACGATGTCGCTACGAAGCTGGAGGAGATGACGCCAGTTCCAGAGATGGACAGAACAGCATAGATCGGTATGCGTGAATATAGATTATATCGATATACATCGATTTAGTTTCGCGAGAGGACTATGACGCTGACAACTGAGAATGCGGCAACCGAAGAGAAAGCGACCACCAGCCCTGTGGATAAGCGCAGAGCGCTGGGAAGAGGGCTGGAGTCGCTGTTGCCGGGAGGATCGTTCACGCCCCGGGACCTCGGTGCTGCGATGAGCAATCGGCCCGGGCCAGACCGGATCCCGGGCGAGGCGCCCGCGCCGCACGGATCGAATGACAGCAGGGTGGCGCAGGTTCCCCTCGATCAGATTGACGAGAATCCGTACCAGACACGGCAGGTGTTCGACCAAGCTCAACTGCAGGAATTGGCGGATTCGATCAGGGCGAATGGCGTAGTGCAGCCGGTGGTTGTCAGGCCGGCGGCGAATGGGCGACATGTGCTCATTCTCGGTGAACGGCGCTGCCGAGCATCAAGACTGGCGGGAAAGACCACGATTCCGGCGATCATTCGCAGCGTGGGTGACCAGCAGGCGGCGGAGATGACGGTGGTTGAGAATCTTCAGCGCCAGGACTTGAACTGTCTCGAGCAGGCGCAGGCTTTTGCCCGTTTGAGCCGGGAGTTTGGGTTGACGCAGGAGCAGATCGGGCAACGCACCGGGATGGCGCGGGAGTCAATTTCGAATTACATGCGACTGCTTAAGCTGCCTCTCGTAGTGCAGGACTATCTGCGCAAGGGAGATTTGGGGTTCAGTGAGGCACGGGTGCTGCTGCAGCTGAGCGATGCCGAAAATGTTCTGCGTATTGCCGAACAGGCGATTCGCGATCGCTTGTCAGTAGTGCGACTGCAAGAGTTGGTGGATCGGACGAATCACCCGCAACCAGTCGAGCCGCGCGCCGCCCGGTGGCAAGATCCGAATGTGAACGCAGTGCAGAGCGAGATGGAACGTGCCTTAGGGGTGCGGGTGCGCATCAGCGACCGCCATGGCAAGGGGAAGATCGTGATCGAATATGGCTCCCTCGAAGATTTTGACCGCGTCGTGGGGGCGCTGCGGGGAAAGGCATAAAGCCCGATCACCTTGACCAGGAGTACGTGACTTTTACCGCAAATTTCTGTTCCCGCAGTTGCATGGGATTTCCCGCCACCAGGCTCTGAAAGCGGTTGCCCACGTTGTAAATCACATACAGATCGCTGTCAGGACGGAAAGTGTAGCGAACGCGGAAGTTGGCGCTCACTGCCTGATCCTGCGCGGTGTCGGCCGGCACAAACGTAGTTGCGTTCAGAAACCGATTTAAGGCATAGCTAACCTGCACTCCCGCCAGTCCAATATCGAAATTGCCCTGTGGAAGGCGGAACGAGTTCAGGGTGTTGTTCACTGCCAGCGTCAGGTGCGCATTGCGACGATATTGCGCGCTCATGGTCGCGGTGTTCAGGTTTCCTGTGTAGTAGCTTCCCCACTGTTCCGACGCCGTGAAAGTCAACCTGTGATTGCCAGACGATGTGTAAGCGACCTGGTGAGAAGCAAACTTGTAACTGCCGGCAGGAATAGAGATGTCCTTGTACAAGTGCAAGGGCGCGCCGAGAAACTGGTAGACGACGTCATGTGGGAAAGAATCAATTTCGGCGCCATCATTAACGAGAACACGAATACTGGGTGTCCACTCACGATAGATCAGCTTGCCAGCGGTATTCGGGTCGTGGTTAACAAAGCCACCCAGGTCCAGCTCGCGGATGTTAAAAACCTTCGGGCGGGGCGTAAAGTTGAACTGCACAATGGTGGGCTGGTCATCGATTCTGGTAACGAAGCCTATTTCGGCATTGAAGTTCCTCTCCGTCACGCCATGGCCAGCATAGATATTGAACCAGTTGTTCGCATACGTCAGACGTCCGCCTAGCGCAGTATTGTTGCCTTGCAATCCGGAAGTCCGGGTCTTGGCGTAGTAGCCGCGGAGGTTGAGATTGCGGAACAGAACGAACTTCGCGTCTACTCCGCCGGTTCGGTGATACGGATCAAGCGGGCTGCCCGACTGCTTATCGGTTGCGATGAATCCGATGTACGATCCCGGTGTGAGCGGGCGCTTCATCCGCACGATCGCATAGTTGCCGTATGGATTAGGGCCCTGGGCGCGAGTTTTCACGTCCATGATTCCCAGGTCCAGGCCGCCAGCATGCCCCGCGATCTTCCCGCCAAAGTCCGAAGATTCTCCGGTAGCCGGACCAGACATCCTCTTCATTCTTGCGGCGTATGAAGCGTCGAAAGTTGAGCCCCGCGTTGACCTCCGCGCCTCCCCGAAAATTTAGAGTGCTGAATGGAATGGCAACGGTTGCAGTCCGGCCGTCACTCGTGATCTTTGCCCCCGAATGCCACAGCCCATCCCAGCTCGGATCAACGATGGAATCGCCCTGCGGTGGTGCTCGTTCTTCAATGATCTCGCCGTCCCGCTGCGTGCCCAGGGGATTCACTTCGAAAATGTATCCGTTGCGATGGCTCAGCGTGGGATCGATCATGATGGCGAAATTGTCGTCCAGATCCATGGAAAGATCACGGCGCAGTTCGGTTGCAACGATCGCTCCAGGTGTGTGGTCGTAGCAGTGAATGCCGAAGTACACGTGATGGGAGTCGTATAGGATGCGGACTTCGGTCCTCTCTGTGGCGGGGCTGGTCTCGAGGGGCTCCCGCTGCCGGAAATCCGTGATGGGTGTTGCGGCATTCCAGGCGGGGTCTTCGAGAGTGCCGTCTATCCGAGGGGCATGAGCAGTATGCGTCGCCTCCGCTCGAGCGGCGAGGCTCTGCGCTCCCACCAAGGTAGGGATACCGCCGAGAATGCGCAGCAGTGCAGTTTTCCTTACAGGTGGTGCCCGCAGGGATTTCCTCCGAAAGTTTTAGACGAACTGAACAACCGGCCGGTTTGTCGTGGCGTACTTGTCTTTACGGCTCGGCTCCTCAGCAGTTAAGAATCAAGAGCGTAATAAGTGGACCAGCGGTCCCCTTTTGCCAGAGAGAGGCTCGTCATTTCGAGCAGTTCGGTGCTGGCCGATAGAGGAAAGTGGGAATTGTGTAATTCGACCACGTTCTAATACAGTCATCAGCTGTCAAGATCTAGTAGCCAGCGGAGCCACTTCAGATCTTCAACTTCTCGATTGCCAAGACCAGGCTTTGTAGCGCTGGCGAAGTTCTGACTTCAGCAATTTTCCTGTGGAGGTGTGCGGCAATTCGGGCAGGAATACAAAATCGTCCGGAAGTTGCCATTTTGCGAACTTGCTAACCAAAAATGTGCGCAGTTCTTCGCTGCTGACTGTTGTTTCGTGCTTCAGCACTACCAGAGCCAAGGGCCTCTCCTGCCACTTGGGGTGTGGGATAGCGACAACTGCAGCTTCGGCAACCGCGGGATGGGCTACGAGTGCATTCTCTACATCAACCGAACTGATCCATTCTCCTCCGGATTTGATGAGATCCTTGGTGCGATCAGTGATTTTCACATAGCCAGCGGAATCGATAGTGACCACGTCACCGGTGCGGAACCAACCATCGCTAGACCATTTAGGTCCTTCTTCCGGCAAATTGTAGTAACTGCCTGCGATGAACGGACCACGCAATTCCAACTCGCCTGGCGTTTGACCATCCCAGGGAACCTCGCCGCTGTCGCCCATAGCGCGAATCTCAACAAAGGGTGACGGCACGCCTTGCCTTGTTCGAAGCTCGTACCTGGCGTCCTCGGAGCAGGATTGCATCGCCGGGCCGAGCGTGCAGACAGTACCGATGGGAGCTGTTTCGGTCATGCCCCAAGCGTGAATCATGCGCACGCCAAATTTGTCGTAGTGGCGGAACAGGGTCTCCGGCGCAGCCGATCCCGCTATGATGATGCGCATATCTTTCGGCAAGCGCCAGCGCTCCGGTTCCCTTTCCAGACATTGCAATACACCAAGCCAGACAGTAGGTACGGCGCCGGTCAACGTCACTTGCTCGGCAGCCAGCAGATCCAGGATCAATTCGGGCTGCAGGTTAGGCCCAGGCAGAACGATCTTCGCGCCATTCATCACCCCGGCGTAAGGCAGACCCCAGGCATTGGCGTGAAACATGGACATCGCGGGCAGCATGGTGTCGGCGCGGGAAATACCGAAATTGTCCGGGAGCGAGATCGAATAGGAATGTAGGGCGATCGCGCGATGGGAGTAGACGACGCCCTTTGGCTTGCCAGTTGTGCCGGAGGTGTAGCACATGCCGGCGGCGTCATCTTCGTGGAGGTCGCCATATTTCGGATTTCCCTTGCTCTGCCGTAGCAGCAGTTCGTAGTCCTCATACCCGTTGGGTACGGGAGCTCCGCTGAATGGAACGACAATGACGCGCTGGAACTTCACCCTATCTTTGAGTTTCTCGAATACAGGCAGAAGGACGTCGTCTACGATCAGAACGCGATCCTCGGCGTGATTGATAATGAATGCCAGTTCGTCGCCATGGAGCCGCAGGTTGAGTGTGTGCAACACTCCTCCAATAAGTGGGACGGCGAAGTACACCTCCAAATGCGCAGAGTGATTCCACATCAGCGTGGCGACGCGATCGCCGGGGCGGATTCCGCATTGCTGGAGAATGTCTGCCAGAGCCCTGGCGCGGCGACACATGTCAGCGTAAGTGCTGCGATGAGTGGAATTGTCCGGCCTGCGGGAGATGATCTCTACATTCGGGAACAGCTTGCCTGCTCGCTCGAAGAGCGGAGTCAACGTGAGCGGAAACTGCATCATGGTTCCCTTCATCGGGCACCTCGGAGAGGGGGGATAATGGCTGCAAATTTTACATCGGCTCAGAAGGGTGCGATTTGTTTCTCGTGAGAGCGGCCAGAAAACATCGGGCGGGCATCACGATAGATAAGAACCATGCTGGTAATTGGTGGAATGGCGGGTTTACCAGGGAACCTTCCAATGCCTCTAACCGAAGCACGGAAGACCCACCGGTGACGGAAAGTGGGATTTGATGTTAGATAATGCTCGTGGGATCGGTGGCGGCGCAGTTGATGAAGGCCACTTCGCTTGAGGTGGGCGGGAAGGTTCTGCGGGTGACGCGCACCGGCCGAAGATTTCGAACTGTCAGGTTTGTAATGAATGGGAGGGAATACCAGGCGATTGAGCAGAATCGGCAAAAGCCGAGTCGATGGGGCAGCTTGCCAGAAAGGGGCACGAGGTCGTGCAGTTTCGCGACCGGGCGAGTCAGCGATATGTAGCGGTCGCGGTGGATGGTGAGGTGAAGGGGTACGGGAAGAGGTGATTTTCCTGCTTAAAGACCAGAACCAAGAATGGAATCTGGCCAGTAACAGTGGGAGGAAACGTCAAAATGACATGTTGATTTCCGAGCTCATCAGGCGATTTAGCCGGATTCTCCCGTAGGGGTGGAATGAGAGGGAGATTTCTCCCATCGGATAGGCACCAAGACAGTCCATAGTAGCGGCCTCGCCCACAGGAAAAACAAGCCCGGCATCGCTCCGGGCTTCAGTCCAGTAAGAATGGTCAAGGCACGATTCGATCCGCCAGCGTGTCGTTGTGGAAAATGGCGTGATCGCGCATGTCGAACCAGGGGCCCTGGTTCTTTGACATCTGTGCCGCATCGTTGGTTTCGCTGGTAGCGAGGTCATGCCAGGAGTTAAAGCGTACGATGGAGAGATAGTTCCAGGGCCCACCCTCCAGGTGCTGCATGAGTACATTTCCCAGGGCTCCGCTTTGAGCTGAACCGCTGAGCATTTTTTCCAGTTGGTCGCGATGCCCAGGAACAGCGCGATAAACAGAGACCACGTACTCAGATCCGGAAGTCTTGGACGTCTGCTCACCAATGCCCATGGCACGAGTGAAGTCGGCCCAGGAGGGGCCGTTCACGAACGTGTCGTTGTGCCAGGCGTATAGATCGCGCACAGAAGAAGGGATCGCAGAAGGCGTCGCTTCCACCGTGGCCTTGGTTCCCATGTGCTGGATAACGACGTAATCCCATGCGTCGCCGTAGTTGTGGCGGAGAACGAGCGTGTGTCCGGGCATGGGAGCGTTGGGCAGCGGAGTTTTGAACGAATCGGCAAGTTGAACTGCCTTGCCGGGAGCGGCGGCAGCGAAGTGGACGTGGTAGACATCAGTGCGAGCCGGCGCGTTTTGCGCAGCAGAGACGGAGAACAACAGCAACAGGACGAGCAGCAACATGCAAATGGTTTTCAAAATTTCCTCCAATCATGGATTTCGATTTAAGAACGTGATACGTGGACCCGATAAGGCCCGCGAATTATAACAGTCGGCATATGAGTCTAAGGTCGGGAACGGTGTCCAGTTAAGGTTGTCCAATTTCCACCAGTTCTCAGCTGATAGTTCTTGGTTAACTCCGGGGTACTTTGTGGTCTGCGGGTCGCTATGCGACAATCTTGCGCCGAAGGAGGATAATTCTCATGCGGAAACTTGGTCTGTTAGTTGCTCTGCGCTCGTATTCACAGCCGCCGCGATTGCGGCAGCGAAGAGGTCCGACGCGCGAAGGCTTCCGGCCCAGCGCCTGACAAGGCTCTTCTGCAAAAGCTGCTGGACGGGTGGAACAGCATGGATCCTGCGAACGTCGCGCAGTATTACGCGCAGGGTATCCACGCGTATTTCGACATTGCTCCCTTGAAATACAGCAGCTGGGATGAGTATGCGAATGGAGTAAAAAACTGCTGGCTGATTACAAGACCTTCAAACTGACCCTGAACGACGACGCCGACGTGTACCAGCATGGGGACGTGGCATGGTCCACGGCGACACTAAAAGAGGAGGCTACTCTGAAGAACGGGAAACAGGATATGGCGAACATGCGCTGGACTGTGATCTGGCAGAAGCAGGACGGAAAGTGGCTGATCGTGCATGAGCACACGTCAGAGCCGCTGCAATAGAGGCCTGTCTGCTTCTGTTAACCTGTTCGTTCCGGCATGGGTCGAAACACCCCGAAGCTCTGTCTCTGTTTGCTTTCAGGCGCTTTGCTTAGTTCTTGTGGGTCAACCGGTATTCCAGTTCCTCCCTCACTTGAGCTGCCCAAACCGGTTAACGATCTGCGGGCAGTGCGCAAACGCAACAATGTCCTTCTGAGCTGGACAGCACCAACGCGAACCACGGAGCGACAGACTATTCGCCACCGGGGTCCTACCCGAATCTGTCGCGCACTGGATGGTCGGATTGGGGATTGCCACAATCCGATTGCTGAAGTGCCCCCGCAAGGCTCTCGTCAAACGAGAACGCCTCCCCAAAAATCAGACTTGCAAGGGACTTATGTCGATACTTTGCCGGAAGAGCTACTAAGCAAGAATCCTGGCGCCCAGATTACGTATGCCGTTGCGGTTCTGAACGAAAGCGGCCGCAGTGCTGGGCTCTCGAATGAAGTCAGAGTTCCGGCAGCTCCCACCTTGCAACCACCTTCGAGTCTCAAGGCGGAGTTGACGGCAAAAGGTATCCGCCTTGCGTGGGCTTGTGCGTCGCCAACCATCGAGGCAGCGCCGGGAATGCAATACCGCATTCGAATTTACCGCCGCGCAGAGCAGGGTCGTAAGGATGTCCGCTTCGGCGACATCGACTTGGATTGCGCTAATCCGTCAGTGCTCGACCAAAGTTTCGAGTGGGAGAAGACTTATGAGTATCGCGCAACAGTTGTTACTGTTCTGACGATCGCTAGCGAAAAAACTCAGGCGGAAGTCGAGGGCGATGACACTCCCACAATCAAGGTGTTTGCGCATGATGTATTTCCGCCGACCGTTCCTGTCGGCGTGCAGGCGGTCGCCTCCGGGCCAGGAGAACCCCCGAGCGTGGACCTCGCCTGGATGCCGGACACCGATGCAGATTTTGCTGGTTATAACGTATATCGGAGAGAAGAAAGCGCTCCATGGAGCAGGCTAAACTCGGAGCCGCTAAAGACCCCAGCTTTTCGCGATCAGAACGTGCAGGCGAAAAGGACGTATCACTATTCTGTTTCTGCCGTAGACCTGCGTGGCAACGAGAGTGAACGATCGCAGGAGACAAGTGAAACTCTGCCGTAGCCGTTTAGCGCAGCCAGCTCCAAATCAAGGCCAATGTGGCGGCAGAGATCGCTCCTGTGGTGATCCAGCCTAAAAGATTGATGGCTACCCCGTTGGCCCTTTCCCCCATGATCTCGCGGTTGTTCGTAATGCGCATGATGATGAACATCAGCGGAGGTGCAAGCAGACCCATGAGCAGCGCGGCCCAGAACAGTGCATTAATGGGGTTGATATGTGAAAATCCAATCGCCACAGCCACGCAAGTGGAGAGAGCAATTACAGCGTAGAACTCGGGAGCGTGCTCAGGTTTCTGATTGAGACTATGTCGCCAGCCAAAAGTTTCGGCCAGGGCATATGCGGCGCCGCTCGTGAGGACCGGTACTGCCAGGATACCCACCGCAATCACGCCTACCGCAAACAAAGCTCTGGCCGCGTCGCCTGCCAGTGGAGCGAGAGCCTGGGCCGCGGCATGAGCTGAATCGATACTGGTTTGGCCACTTCTAAACAGCGTGGCCCCAGTGCACAGCATGACGAAATACAAGATCAGACAAGAAAACAGCATTCCGAGGGTTACATTCCACGCGGTTTCGCGTAATTCCCCGTCCGATGTAACGTGCCGCCCAGACTGATCGTGGCACCCATTCGCAATCTTTTCTTCTACCTTTTGACTTGCCTGCCAGAAATACAAATAAGGGGACAAACTGGCGCCTGTGATGGCCACGATCACCGAAAGAAAGTTCGCGTTGAGACCAAAGTTCGGTGTTAAGGTTCCGCGGATTACTTCGCTCCAGTCCGGTCTGGCGAGCACAGCAGCGCCAACATAGGAGAAGAGCGCCAGGGCCAGCCATTTGAAGGTTTTTTGCAGCAGCGCATAAGAGCCCCAGGTCTGCAATCCGAGGATCAGCCCAGTGATGCCGAGAATGATGACGGTCGTCGGAATCGGAACCAGCAGCTGGATGGCTGCAGCAATGGCTCCGAGATCGACGCCGGCCTCCACGATGTTGGCGATCATCACGGCGATTACGACCGGATAAAGCAAGCGCCGCGAATAATATCGGCGGAGCACCCCGGCTATCCCCATACCCGTGGTCATTCCCAGTTTTGAGCACAGAAATACCGCTCCCGCCACCATCGGGAAGATCAGCGGCGCCAGCCACAGCAGGGAAAATCCGAAGGCCGCTCCGGCCTTGGCGTAGGTGCCAATCGCGCTAGGGTCGTCGTTGGCGGCGCCCGTGATCAGGCCTGGGCCCAGAAGGCGCAACAACGAACGAAGTCGTGAAGACCGCCGTTCTGATCGGGCTTCTACGCTCATCAGCTGGCCATCTGCGCTTATAGCTTGAGCTGCGGTTTCCTGGCTCACCGTTCCACCGTCGACCAGTTGGATTGCTGGCAGCCGGAAAGAGTATAGAAATCCAGGCCGCAAGGGCTTAAGGCACCAGTAGATGCAGTTCCGGAGCAGCAGGTTGGAATTTCTAGTGATCTGATTTCGAGCAGCTTTCTTGTTCGATGTGTTACAAAATGCATTCAGGCCGGATTCTAAGATGGCTGTCTTGGGCTGTCACTTCGATTAGATAAAGCGCGAATGAAATACTGCCGTTTTCAACTGAATGGCCAATCTCACCATGGATTGGTCGAGAGCGTCGCTGGTGTAGAGAAGATCACGCGCTTGTTACTCAGTTCACCCGAGACAGCAGCTGGTGATATGGAAGGTTTGCCCAGCAAACGCCTCGATCACATCTCTCTGGCTGACGCCACACTGTTGCCGCCGGTTCAACCGTCCAAGATCGTTTGCGTCGGCCGCAATTACCGTGAGCACGCCGCCGAATTGGGCCACGAAATTCCCACGGAACCTTTGATCTTTCTGAAGCCTCCGAGTTCTCTGCTTGCTCGGGGCGCAAGCATCCGCCGACCGCAGATTTCTCAACGAACTGATTATGAAGGCGAGCTGGGAGTGGTGATCTCCAAGCCTTGTTACCAGCTTTCACCAGATACAGACGTGTGTCCTTATATTCTGGGCTACACATGTGTGAACGATTTCACCGCTCGCGATCTGCAGAATAAGGATGACCAGTGGACCCGGGCCAAAGGCTTCGATACGTTCTGCCCGGTTGGGCCAGTCGTAACCGACGAGATCGATCCCTGGGCCGGGGTGAACGTTGAAACCACGGTCAACGGAGCAATTCGCCAGCAGGGCAATACATGTGATTTCATTTTTCCGCTGGACGTTGTGATCCGTTATATCGCGAACGTCATGACGCTCTTGCCCGGCGATTTGATTGCGACGGGCACGCCAAAAGGCGTGGGGCCCGTCACCGCCGGCGATCTGGTGGAAGTAAGCGTAGAAGGTGTGGGAACGCTGCGAAATCCCGTGGAGGATCGGGGGTAGAACTCTCCTGATCGCAAAATCGAGCAGTACACAGTTTTGTTCTTCCGTAACTTCGCAAGCTCTTCCGAATTCAGGCTTGCGGTTTTATCCTGATGACAGCGGCAGGCGAAACCTGCTGCAACTGAATTGCAGATCATGATTTCCCTTCGCCTTTATAGTCTCATTCTGGCCGGTTGCCTCGCGCTGCTCGTCATGTATTTCCTGTTGCGCAGGAAACCCAAGAGTCCTGAGGAACTGGAACGCGAGCGGCGAGAGTGGCTAGACCGCGTCGGCCGCATTACTGACGGAACCGTGATCGACGTTCAAGAGATGACGGTCAATGGAAGCAAGAAGTCGCCCACTCCGCGTGCGGCTACCTTATTGATCTACCACTATGACGTTGCAGGTGTCTCCTACGAAGCTTCGCAGGACGTGACCTACCTGCGACAGTGGATCAATCTGCACTCCTGTCGGCTGGGGCTCCCGACCTCGGTTCGTTACGACCCGCAGAATCCCGGGAACTCAATTGTGGTTTCCGAAAAGTGGATGGGGTTGAGGCAGTAAGGCAGCCAAAAGCTTAAGAGCTAAGAACCAGCAACTCAACTGCCGGCAGAGAAGCCACCCACGTTAGCGAAGGTCAGCCGCAGGTATTTGTGAGGATTGACCGGAGTGTCATTAATGCGGACTTCATAGTGTAGGTGTGGCCCCGTAGATCGGCCGCTTAAGCCCACGTATCCGATGGTATCGCCACGGTGAATTTGTTGACCGGGAGCCACCGCATAGTTCGCAAGGTGCCCATAGCGGGTGGTTATGCCACGCCCGTGATTGACCATGACGACACGACCATAGCCGCTCATGAAATCAGCAAAAACGACAATGCCGTCCGCGGGCGCGATAACCGCCTGCCCCAAGCTCGATCCGATATCGATGCCGCTATGGAAGGCGCCTTCACCATTGAAAGGATCGATTCGCTCCCCAAAAGATCCCGTAACCGGACCCTCAACTGGCCAGAGATTCGGGGCCGAGTTGGCTTTCAGCCAGTCCGCGGTAGTAACGTTACGCACCAAACCCAGGGACAGCCCGGTCATGGTAGCGCCACTAATCGCCGAGGTCTTGAGCGCGAAAAGCTGATCCATTGAGGAGTTAATCTGAGCGTCTTGAATCTTCTCTGACGTTGCCGTAACCATTCCCGAAGCAGATTTCAGCCCATAAAGGGAAGAAACCTCGCTGGCCAACGAACCGAGCGAGGCGACTTGAATGTCGCGTTCCTTCGCCACTTGTTCCAAGCGGGTATAACGATTCTTGAGATCTTCCTTCTCGGTACGGAGCTCGTTGAACTGAGATACCTTCCACAGCATTCTCAGATAGGAGCTGGCAATACCGGTCAGACTCAGAATGCCGATGGTTGCCCCAATCAGGAACACGTACGCGTAGTGGATGGGAATGGGGATTTTACGAAGCTGCCCATCTTCCGCACGAGCGACGAAGAGGATGTAGAAGCGTCTGCGCAAGTCTTTCCTTTTGTTGACACTCAGGACGACGCCATCTCTATGTTGCTGGGTCGCTTTGTCCTGAATTTGGGCTTCGCCCCCATCGTGGGATGGGTACTGTCTGAGCCCGTCTACCGGAACCGGGAGTGGCCAGAGACTGCTTTGGCTGCAATCCGCAGGCGATGCAGCACTTAGTTCGGCCACAGGTATTTGAAAAGAGCTTGGCAACGGTAACAAAGTAGGTTCCTCCGTGTCAACGGCGGCAGAGCCTTTCTTGGATTACCAAGGCCGGGTGCTGAAGCATGGTCAACAGGACCCGTTACGACCCGGTGACTTTGGTGCGACGTGCGGCGCGAACCTGAGCGGACCTGGTGGGTGGAACCCGCATTGAAACCAGGTGAACATCGAACTGCCTGCGTCCGATAGATGACCGTACCATGACGCAAGTTGCCCTGACAACCTTTACCGGCAAAGCTTCTGAGCTGCTGAAAGTGAGCAACTTGGGCTGGAGTCAAGTCCTCATCTATATTTACATCCGTGCCGCTGCATGAAAAAGCCCTGATTGCCCGCATCCGCCGCGAAGCCGCCAAACGACCGGATAATTACACCGCCCTTGGCATCGGCGACGATTGCGCCGTGCTCAGAGTCCCACCCGGGCAGGAGATACTTGCCACGACTGATTTCAGCATTGAAGGGATTCACTTCCGCCGTGGTTGGCACCCGCCGGAATCCGTGGGCCATCGTTGCCTGGCGCGCGGGCTTAGCGACATCGCAGCCATGGCAGGAGAGCCGATAGCAGCTTTGCTCTCCCTCGCGGTACCCGCGAAGCTGCCCCAGAGTTGGGTCGATCGATTTCTTCGCGGTCTGCTCAAACTCGGGAAAAAATTCGGGGTACCTCTTTTGGGAGGTGACACTTCACAGTCAAAGGCAGGCATTCTGGCAGACATCGTGGTACTTGGGACTGTTCCCCAAGGGAAGGCCATTCTGCGCTCCGGTGCGTGTCCCGGAGACAGAATTTATGTCACTGGCGAGTTGGGCGCGTCAGCTGCCACTCTGCATCTGCTCTTGTCAGGCGGAACGCTTCGCGCTGCCGATTACTCCGCACACTTCTATCCCGAGCCACGCATCAATGTGGCGCGGTTTCTCCGTGAAAAGGATCTAGCCTCGGCCATGATCGACCTTAGCGATGGTCTCTCCACGGACTTAGCGCATATCTGCGAAGAGAGCGGCGTAGGCGCCGAGATCCAGGCTGAAGCGATTCCCAAAGCGAGCATTCGAAAGAACCGACAAGACGTGGAGCTTGCCTTTGCGTTACACGGTGGTGAGGATTACGAACTGCTCTTCTGCGCGTCGCGAGGCAGACGCGTGCCACCACGCATCGCCGGCGTTGAGATTACGGAGATTGGGTTTATCCAGCGCGGTGAGCGCATTATTTTGATGACTGAGAGGAGTGGCGGCGAGTTAAAACCTCGAGGTTGGGAGCACTTCAAGCGGTGATCTCAGCCGCGCTGGTTACGGAAGGTTCGGCAGCACCTTTACTGTCTCTATCCAGACGCCGTGCGACCGATTACAGTTGAGTCCATGCGGCCTAGGCTTTGCATCTTTGTGCTCGCGATTTCGATGAACTTGCGTGCGCAGCAGACCACGCCCGACGTAGACAACGCTTTCGTCCAAAAACAGTTTGGCTCGAGTTGCACGCTGAATCCCGATGTTCCTGCCGTCGTGGGTGACCTTAATAATGACGGCATTGCCGACATCGTTATTCCAGCACGCTGCAAGAACCCGCTAACCGATGCGGCTGAAAATCACTATGTCGTCCTCGATCCTTATTATGCCTTTTATGGCTTTGGCGACCCCAAGATCACGACCCAGTTCGCGACCGCTGAACCGGAGAACCGCAGCCTGGCGCTGCTGATCATCCATGGAGCAGGAGCGGATGCATGGCGGACTACTGGCCAAAGCGTGAAATTCCTCATCGTAAATCTGGCATACAAGCAGATCACGGTAAGGAAGCTGCTGGTTAAAAAGAAGACGGTGACGGCGATCTACGCCAACGAGCTTGGCGGGAATCAGACGGTCTCGGTTCTCTTCTGGGATGGCAAGAAATATAAGTACCAGCCTATGGGATCAAGCATGGAGTAACGCTGAGACATTGCCAAGTCACGACCAGCATCCGAAAGCGCAATCCCAGGGCGCATCCAGATGTGCCATCCTGGGATAGCAGAACAGAAAGAACACAGCCGAGGCCAGCACCAGAATGAATGCTGGGCGCATCCCAAATACCCGCTCAGGCAGTTGGCGCAAGGCCAACGGGATTGCTACACCCAGGAACATCGCGGCAGGATAGTAGTAGTAATAGAAGGTACTCTTGCACGGCGTGATCCCCCACTGAAGCAGATTCGCGGCGTAAAGAGCGAGCACCAGCGTCTCAGGGAAGGAATTCCAAAAACGGCGTGCACAAAACACCAACGCCAGCAGCCCGCCCCACATCACTACGCAGTTGCCAACCAAATAGGACAACCCCCGTTGAGGGTCTGTGGCAAACAGCCACGTATACCACGGTGAAGCGATCGCCTTGTTCCCCGGAGTTGCGAGATGGAAACGCCAGATGTAAAGATTCATGGACAGCAGTTCACCGATCGTGAATGGTCGATGCAGGCTGCGGCACAACGGCCAATAAGTCAAAGAATATGCAACGACCGGAACCGCCAAGAGAGAAACTATAAGAGGTAAGACTCCGACTTCTAGAAGGTGCGTTCTGTAGCGGAGAATGCGATCAGCATCCGCCTGCTTTGCCACCAAAAGCAACACGGCACTCGCCGCTATCACAATGCCAAGCGTATCTATGCCGTTCCACTTGCAGGCGCAAGCCAACCCGAACATTGTGCCGGCGAAAACCAAGATCAGCCGCCGTCTCGTCACATTAAGGCCGTTCCATTCCAATACCGCAGTAAATGCCACCAGTCCCCACATCATGAACATGACCAAAAACACGTCCATCATGGCAACACGCGACATCACAAACAAGAAGTTGTTGAAGAGTGTGAGCGTACAAGCGGTCAGCGCAAGCACGTAGTCGTGCAAGAGCAAGTGAGTCCACAAGAACATCGCCATTAGCGTCAACGCGCCAGCAACCGCACCCGCGATGCGCCAGCCCCACGGGTTATCTCCCAATGCCTTCATCCCTATCGCGATCAGCAGCTTTCCCAAGGGCGGGGCCTCCGGATTGGGATTAGCCGCCCCGGCTAGGAGTGCTCGGGCGGATGAGACATATTGCTGCTCGTCATAAAATGTGGCTGATGGCTTACTGATCCCTGCCAAAAACAGAGTTAGGGAAAGCACGCCTACCGCAAACGCAGTCACCGTCACACGATTCGCCATTGTTCCTTGTTCCTTACGATACATTCTGCATGGAGTTGGAATCGGGGGCGAATTACCGCGGAGCATGAACTGCTGCTCCGCCCGTCGCGTGCATTCCTTCTCGCCTATAATCTTCCCACTCATGAACCTGGAACAAAAGCTGCAAGAGCTTAAGAAACGCGATCGCCTGGCCGAAGAAGGCGGGGGGGCGCAGCGCCGCGAGCGGCAGCACAAAGAAGGCAAGATGTCCGCCCGAGAACGAATCGAGTTCTTGTTGGATGACGGCACATTCGAGGAAACCGACAAGTTGGTAACTCACCGTTCCCCTGATTTTGGCATGGCGGAGCAGAAGTACTACGGCGACGGCTTCATAACCGGTTACGGCCGCATCGAGGGACGCCTGGTTTTTGTCTTTGCTCAGGATTTCACTGTATTCGGAGGATCGCTTTCAGAAGCCAACGCAGCCAAGATTGTAAAGATCATGGACCTGGCTGCGAAGATGGGCGCGCCGCTGATCGGATTGAACGATTCCGGGGGGGCGCGTATTCAAGAAGGGGTTATGTCCCTCGCAGGCTACGCGGATATTTTTCTCCGCAACACCCTTTATAGCGGCGTTATTCCTCAGATCTCCGCCATCATGGGGCCGTGCGCCGGGGGCGCAGTGTATTCCCCCGCTATTACCGATTTCATCGTGATGGTCAATAAGACTTCATACATGTTCATCACCGGACCTGACGTGATCAAGACAGTCACCCACGAAGAAGTCAGCAAAGACCAGCTCGGCGGCGCACATACACACAACGAGACCTCCGGCGTGGCCCACTTCATGGCTCGGGATGATGCCGAATGTTTATCCATGATTTGCGAACTGCTGAGTTTCATACCCTCAAATAACCTGGACGATCCTCCGCGCAGAACCTGCACCGATCCCATCGACCGGATGGACGAACAACTCGACTCTGTTGTCCCCGATCAATCGAATCTTCCCTACGAAATGAAAGACATCATTCAACGGGTCGTGGACGATCGCTACTTCTTTGAAGTGCAGGAGCATTACGCGAAAAACATCGTAGTGGGATTTGCCCGTCTGAACGGAACGCCGGTCGGTATTGTTGCAAACCAGCCCGCATTTTTGGCTGGGACGCTGGATATCAATGCATCAGTAAAAGGCGCGCGTTTCGTTCGTTTCTGCGACTGTTTCAATATCCCTCTGGTGACCTTCGAAGACGTGCCTGGCTTCCTCCCCGGCACAAATCAGGAATATGGCGGCATCATCAAGCACGGTGCCAAGCTGCTCTATGCCTTCGCCGAAGCGACTGTGCCGAAACTGACGGTTATCACTCGCAAAGCGTACGGAGGCGCGTATTGCGTGATGGCCTCCAAGCACATCCGCACCGATGTGAACTACGCCTGGCCGACAGCAGAGATCGCCGTCATGGGTCCGGAGGGAGCAGTGGATATCGTCTACAAGAGGGAGCTGGAACACGCAGCAAACCGCGATGAAGTGCGCCAGCGCAAGATAGAAGAATTCCGCGACCGCTTCGCCAATCCCTATGTCGCCGCCGATCGTGGCTTTGTGGACGCCGTCATCCCGCCGCGTGAAACACGAAGGAAACTGATCCGCGCCTTAGAAATGCTCGATACCAAGCGCGATAAGAACCCGCCAAAGAAACACGGGAATATACCGCTATAATTTTTAAACTCTATTCGGTTCGTAGAATATCCGTTCGGCGCTTCAGCGGGCGTGTGAGGCAAGTAGGCCCACCACCGCCATTAATGCAGAGCTCGGAACCGGGAAAAGCTCGCACATCGAAGCCCGAGTCTTGCAGCTTGTGATTTGTTTTCTCGTTCTCTTGCAGCGTCAGCAGGCGCTTGTCCCCCAGCGAAAGCACATTGCAGGCCAACGTATCGCGCTCGGAATAGTCGATCTCAATGAGCCGATAACCACGCGCGTTCAGCAACTCCACCGTTTCCACAGCGAGCCAGGGCAGATCCACCAATGCAGTGTGGTCATCCAAAAGGCTTACTAATGACATCAGGTGCAGGCACGCGGACGGACCTCGACCGTAAGGAAGCGGAACGGCAATAACGTTGACAGCAAGTGGAGCGAGTAGATCTCTCATCTGCGCGATGCCGGCCGAGTTGGTGCGATAGCCGCGCCCAACCAGCAGAGTCTTGGGGTCGAGCCACAGAATATCTCCTGCCTCGGTGGTCCCCGGCGCAATGATTTTGGCCAGAGTAGGAATCATGAGGTGGAGGCAAAAGGAACCGTGATGTTTGCCTTCGTTCTCACGGTTCGCCTTTCCTGGGCGCATCACGATCAGCCCAAAATCTGTGAGGAAGGATGCATCGTGGGTGTATACGGCATCAAGAGAGAGGTCTAACGCCGGCGGCGCTTCGATGACCTCAGCCCCCGCTAATTCCAGTTCACGACGGAGACTGTCGTGTTCTGATTGCGCCTGTTGGAAGTCGGGCGCATGCAAGAATCCCAGTTCGCGCCAGCGCGCCGCCCGCTCCGGCTGATGCCAACCTGCGGTGCGGGGCGAGCAGACCAACACTCGTTCCAGGCGGGCTACCATCGAATGGCCGCCCGCGAAGGATGCCGACAATGCCGCAACCCCAGCCTCGGGCTTGTTGACCAAGATTGGAAGATTATAGGCGGTATTCAACTCGCATCAGATCGGCGATCACAGAAACAGGAGTCAACAGCTGAGCCGTATTGCCGGTAAGTGACAAGATTCCTCGCCGAGCCCTCCTCAGCAATATCGCTTGCTTTCTTCTCAGCTCCTGATGTAAAACCGCCCACGGTATTGGCCAGCCACCGTGCAACCCGATCATGAGCGTGACAGGCCTTGTCGTCTCCTTCGCCAAACTGCGCTCCTCAGGGAGAAATTATGACTGCTGGAAAGCTTGCTACGCTTGCGCCAGTACTTCTGCTGCTCGCCGGATTGGCTTTAGCCCAAGGCGTTGCCACGGGCGATTTACACATCAAGGTGAAAGATGAAAAGGGTGGCGTTGTCACGAATGCGACGGTCACCGCGCGCGCCCCGGCTAAAGCTTTCGAGCGCTCCACCACGGAGAACAATGACGGCGAGTATCGAATCCTGTCTTTACCTCCGGGGACTTATGTTGTCACTGTCGACGCGCCAGGGTTCGCCAAGTTGACGGCCAATGACGTCGTCATCACAGTGGGCCAGCTCGCGCAACTTCCGATCACGCTTTCCGTAGCGGGAGCGCAGGAAGTAGTCAACGTCAGTTCTTCGGCCGAATTGGTCGAGACACAGCGCAGTTCTTCGACCGACACGATCGAGCAGCGCCGCATCGATAATCTTCCGATCAACGGTCGCAACTACATCAACTTCGCCTTGACCGACTCGCGGCTGGCTCGCGACGATGCGCCTTCCATCGGAGCCGCTCCGACCTCGGGGTTGAACATGAGCGGACAGCGGGCGCGTGCCAATCTGGTGAATGTGGATGGAGCTGATGCAGTCGACAACTCAGTCAATGGCATTCGTTCCACGGTTTCGCAGGAAGCGGTTCAGGAATTTCAGATCATCACCAACGGCTACGCCGCCGAGTACGGTCGCGCGTCGGGTGGTGTAGTGAATATCATCACGCGTTCCGGATCGAATGATGTTCACGGCACGGCTTTCGGATACGTCCGCAATAGAAATTTTCAGGCAGTGAATCCGTTTAGCACTGTTTCCAATCCAGCGTACACTCGGGTTCAGGCAGGATTCGATTTCGGCGGCCCAATCAAAAAGGATAAGTCCTTTTTCTATTTTTCCTGGGAGGGCACGTGGCGCCAGGAAACCGGATTCTCTTCCATCGGGGCGAACCATTTTGATTTGAGTCCCTTCGACGCGTCCGCATTCTTGGGTTTGCCGCCGCACACCTACGTCATTCAGGCTACACAGCCGCAGATTGCTTTTCTCCAGAGCGTGCCCCCAGGCACTCCGGGTACTGACCAATATGTGGTCCTGGTGGGGCGCTCATCGGGCATGGCGCTGAACGGTGTGTGGCCGGGGCCAGCGGCTCTGGGTGGCGGCTTCAACGGATTCACGACATCATGTTTGACACCTCCTTGTTTCGTGCCGGCTTCCTACGTTCCGCTGAACAGCCTCATCGGAAACTTTCCCGTAACCGAGCGCACTGATCTTTACTCTTTGCGCCTGGACCACAACTTCACTAGCAACAACCGCGTCATGCTGCGCGGAGGCGTAAGTCCCAGCGACCAGACCGGAATTCAAGTTCAGGCGCAAGGCCCGCAGAACTTCGGACAGAACGCGTTCTCGCGCACTTCCAATCAGAATTTTCACGACTGGTCTCTGACCGCGCAAGACCAGTGGACCATCGGCAGCAACAAGATCAACGAATTCCGCTTTCAATATGCCCGGCGCGGGCTGCTGTATGGATTTTCGCGCGGTCCGGGCGGTGGCGATGTCGCTGTGAACATCCCTGGATTCGCCTTCTTTGGCCGTGAGCCGTTTTCGTTCGTGCGGCGTACGGAACAGCGATATCAAGTCACCGACAATTTCTCGTGGGCGGTCGGAACTCACAGCTTCAAATTCGGCGTCGATGGAAATTTCCTGCCGCTCTCGGCTGATTTCACCGTGAATTTTGGCGGCATCTACAACTTTGGAGGTGTCTCCGCTGGCAACCTGCAATTCCCGTCGTCGTTTCCTGGATTGAGTCCCATACAGGCCTACGGCGCCGGAATTCCCGCGAACTTTATTCAAGGCGTTGGCAATCCGCATGATGGCTTCTCGAACACGCCCGTGGGCGCGTTTGTTCAAGACAGCTGGCGCATTCGCTCGAATCTGACTCTGAATTACGGCGTTCGTTACGATGTGGAATTCACGCCGCAGTTCAGTGCGCTGAATTCGATAGCAGCGCAGGGTCAGAATTTCCTCGGTATCACTCAGGGGATTCCTCGCGACACCAACAATGTTGCCCCGCGCATCGGAATCGCCTGGGATCCGACAAAGGACGGCAAAACCGTCGTGCGCGCGTCCTACGGAATCTTCTATGACCATCCACTGCTGGGTCTGGCATTTATCGCTGACGTTGCCGACGGTTCGCAGGCGCCGCAGATCGTTCTCTTCCCCGGAGCTCCTGATGCCAGCTGTTCTCTGAATGCCAGCAACACATTTCAGGGACTGCTTGGCTGCCTGCCTGCTTCTTTCACCTACCTTCCTGACGAACAACGTTTCAATCCCGCACCGAACACGCAATCGATCTGGGTGAATCAGAACTA
>Ga0075434_100000470_pt1 | contig 30138 bp, 27 predicted proteins | sample RhiMethybrSRZTD3_FD_75298 | JGI IMG/M metagenome (GOLD analysis project Ga0075434, IMG submission 75298) | Populus rhizosphere microbial communities from Tennessee, USA - Rhizosphere MetaG P. TD hybrid SRZTD3 | ecosystem: Host-associated > Plants > Roots > Rhizosphere > Soil | place: USA... | reverse complement strand
CGTCATGATCAAGTGGCTGCTGGTCGGCCTCATCGCCGTCGGCGTGCTGGTGGTGGGGGCGCTGCTCGCGGTGCCCCTGCTGCTCGACAGCCCGGCGATGCAGACCTACGTGCAGCAGCAGGCCAGCCACGCGCTCGGTCGGCCGGTGAAGTTCGGCGGGCTCTCCATCGCCGCGCTGCCGCTGCCGAGCGTGCGGCTCCGTCAGCTGCAGGTGGCCGAGGATCCCGCCTTCGGCCCCGGGCCCTTCGTGACCGTGAACGAGGGCCGCATGCGCATTCGGCTCCGGCCGCTGCTGCAGGGTCGCGTGGAGCTGGCCGACCTCACGCTGGACGAGCCGCGCATCCACGTCATCGAGGACGCGACCGGCCGGCTCAACGTGGCCACGCTCGGCCCCTCAGGGCCGCCGAGCCCGAGCGCCCCGCCCCGGGTCGGGGGAGGGCGCACGGGGGCCGCGGGCGCGGGGGCGGTGCTGCTCTCCAAGGTGCGCATCAGCAACGGGGCTGTCGAGTACGAGAAGGTCGAGGGCCCCGGCAAGCGGACCGCCGCGCTCGCGCTCGACCGGATCAACGTCACCGTGACCCAGGGCGCGATGGGCGAGCCGCTGCGGGTGACCGGCGACGCGCACGGGCCGGGCGATCTCAAGCTGACCATCGCGGAGGGCACGGTGAGCCTCCCGCCCGGCCGCGCGGTCACCGACGCGCAGGTCAAGGCGACGGTGGACGTGGAGGGGCGCGATGTGCGCGGCGCGGTGGCCGTCGTCGTGCCCGCGCCCGCGGTCTCGGGCCCGATCAAGGGAAGGCTGCAGGTCTCGGGCACGGTCATGCGCCTGACCGCGACCGGCGCGCTCGCCTTCGACCGGCTCGCGGTGACCCAGACCGAGCCACGCTGCCCGGAGCCGAAGTCGCGCACGCTGACGCTCGACGACGTGCGGGTGCCCCTGCTCTACGCGCCGCCCCAGCTCGAGAGCCAGCAGGTTCAGAGCAAGGTCGCGAAGGGGACGGCGACCTTCCGGCTGCTGGTGGGGCTCGGCCTGCCCCACACCGCGACCCTGCGGGACATCCAGGTGAAGGGGGTCCAGCTCGAGCCGGTGCTGGTCGACTATCTCTGCCAGCGCAACGCGGTGACCGGTCCGCTCGACCTCACCGGTGACGCGAGCGCGCGGCTACCCGAGCTCCTGCCGACCATGAACGGCTCCGGCCGCCTCGCCATCGGGGCGGGGCGAGTGGTCGGGCCCGATCTGCTGAACGCGGTGAGCCAGGCCCTCGCCCTGACCGACCTGGTGGCCGGAACACTCACCCCGGGAGCGAAGGGCGGGGCCAAGTCCCCGCTCAACTTCGACTCGATCACCGCCACCTACACGATCACCAACGGGGTGGTGCGCACCGACGACCTGGTCTACGTGGCGCGCGACGTCCGCGTGACCGGCGCGGGCACCTACGGCCTGGTGGACGGCCGCACCGCGATGGACGTGACGGTGACCCAGGGCACGAACCGGGTGAAGGCCCATCTTGCGGGCGGCCCGGGGGCGCTCTCGATCGTGCCGACCGACGTGCGACTCAAGGAGCCGAAGGACCTCAAGAAGGCGCTCGACCGCTTGCTGCGCTGAAGCGGCCCCCACCGAGCTTGCCCGCCTCCACGAGGCCCACGAAGAAGCCGTAGAGCTGGTTGTACTCCTCGTAGCGCGCCTGGCCGAGCCGGGCCACCGTCGGCTCCCGCAGGGCGCGGTACATCCGCAGGCGCTCTCGCAGGATCGTGATCCACTCGCCGGAGAGATCCTCGGCGAGGATGCCGTCGAAGCCGGCGTGGGCCAGCAGGCCGCGATAGCCGTCGAGGCTCTGCAGGCTCACCGCGGCCATCCACTCGAAGAGGCGGCGGCGCTCGTTGTCGCCCAGGCGCGGCCGAGCGATCCAGTCGCTCACGGCCAGGCGCGCTCCCGGCTTCAGCACGCGGGCGCACTCCGCGAGCACCGCCCCCTTGTCCGGCACGTGCAGCAGGCCCTCCTGGCTGACCGCGGCGTCGAAGGCGCCGGCGCGGAAGGGCAGCACCTGCGCGTCGCCGCGGACGTGGCGCACCAGCGGGCCCAGGCGGACGAGGGCGGTGAGGCGGGCGCCCGCCGCGCAGCGCGAGTGGGTGAGGTCGAGCCCGGTCACCCGGACGCCGAAGCGGTGGGCCAGGAAGCGCGCGGGACCGCCGAGCCCCGCGCAAACGTCCAACACCGCCATCCCGGGCGCGATCGCGGCGCGGCGCGCCAGCGTCTCGACCGCGGGAAGGCCGCCGTAGTGATCCTGGTCCCATTGCCAGAGGTCTTCCGGCCGGAGGGCGCGGAGGGCGGCGGCCCCGTCGCGGGCGGAGGCGAGCACCTGCGTCTCGTTGATCGGGTGGCGATCGTAGAAATCCACGACGTCGGGAGCGAGCTCGCGCACGACCGGCAGTGTAGGGGACGGTCGCCTTGAAGTCACGGGGGGCGTATGGTAGAAGAGGTCGTTTCCACTGCCACCAAGGAGAACCGGACCACCATGACGGACGCCGCGATCAACCCCCTGAAGGCCGGTCTCGAGGACGTCGTCGTCTCCCCGTCGGAAATCTGCTACATCGATGGCCACAAGGGCCGCCTCATCTACCGGGGCTACGACGTCGACGACCTGGTGGCGCAGTCGACCTTCGAGGAGGTCACCTTCCTCCTGTGGCAGGGACGGCTGCCGTCGCGCAAGGAGCTCGACGCGCACCTGAAGGCGCTCGCGTCGACCGCGAACCGAAAGCTCCCCCCGAAGCTGATCGCGATGCTCAAGATGTTCCCCAAGAAGACGACCCCGATGGAGGTGCTGCGGACCGGCGTGTCCGCGCTCTCCGCCTTCGATCCGGATGCGGCGGACAACGGCCGCGAGGCGACCCTGCGAAAGTCGCTGCGCCTGACCGCCCAGCTGCCCACCCTCGTGGCGGCGTGGGAGCGGATCCGGCGCGGCAAGGCCCCGTTGGCCCCGAATCCACGCCTGAACCTGGCCGGCAACTTCCTCTACATGATGAGCGGCAAGAAACCGACCCCGCTGGCGACCAAGACCTTCGACATCGCCCTGATCCTCCACGCCGACCACGAGTTCAACGCCTCCACGTTCGCGGCCCGCGTCACCGCGGCCACGCTCTCGGACGTGCACTCCGCGGTGGTGTCCGGCATCGGGGCGCTCAAGGGCCCGCTGCACGGCGGGGCCAACGAGCAGGTCATGCTCATGGTCGAGAAGATCAAGGATCCGGCCAAGGCCGACGCGTGGATCCACAAGGCGCTGACCGACAAGGCACGCATCATGGGCTTCGGGCACCGGGTGTACCGGGTGGAGGATCCGCGCGCGAAGCACCTGAAGCGTCTCGCGCTGGAGCTCGGGCAGCAGGTGGGCGACACCAGCAAGGTGCAGATCCTCGACACGGTGGTGCGGGTGGTGGGGGCGGAGAAGCACATCTTCCCGAACGTGGATCTCTACTCGGGGGCGGCCTACGCCGCGATGGGCATCTCGACCGACCAGTTCACCCCGATCTTCGCGATGAGCCGGATCGCGGGCTGGACCGCGCACGTGCTCGAGCAGCACGGCAACAACCGGCTGATCCGGCCGCGCTCGGACTACACGGGCGCGATCGACCTCAAGTACGTCCCGCTCTCTGAGCGGTAGCCGGCGTCCGCGGTAGCCCGGGCACGATGCGCACCAGCATCGTGCTCGTCGTGTACAACCAGCTTGCGCTCACGCGCGCCTGCCTCGAGAGTCTCCGGCCGACCACCCGTCCGTTCGAGCTGTGCGTGGTCGACAACGCCTCGTCCGACGGTACCGAGTCCTTCTTCCGCGACGGCGCGGGCGCGATCCCGCTGCGGTACCACCGCAACGCGGAGAACGTGGGCCTCATCCGCGCGCTCAACCAGGGCGCCGGGCTGGCCGGCGGCGACCGTCTCTGCTTCCTCCACAACGACACCGTCATGCGCGAGCCCCGGTGGCTCGAGCGCCTGGAGGCGGCGGTGGACGGGCCCGGGCGCGTGGGCCTGGCCGGGCTCTACGGGGTACGGCGGGTGCGCCGCGACGGGCGCTACGTGGGCCGGACCATCGTGCACGCCCTCGACGGACAGGCGACGGTGCGGGCCCCGGTGACCGAGGTGGCGGCGGTGGACGGGGTGTGCCTCTTCCTCCCGCGCGGGATCCTCGAGGCGGTGGGCGGCTTCGACGAGGGCTACGGCTTCTTCCACGGCTACGACCGCGATCTCTCCTTCGCGGTGCGCGAGGCGGGGTGGCGGGCGGTGGTGGTGGACGCGCCGTTCGTGCACCGGGGCGGCGGCACGCGCACCGGGGAGGGCGCGCCGGTGGCGGCGCCGGAGGATCTCGCGCAGCGCCGCGCCGCCCTGGCGCGCTTCGCGGCCAAGTGGCGCCACCGGCTGCCGTGCGACGTGCGCGGGCTGCCGGAGCGTCTGCGCGATTGGCTGGGGGCGCCGCGGGCGGTATCATCGCGCGCATGATCCCCTTCGCGAAGGGCCACGGGCTCGGCAACGACTACATCGTCATCGAGGCGGCCGACCTGCCGGGCGAGCTGAGCGCGGCCCAGGTGACGCGCATCTGCGACCGCAACTGGGGCGTGGGCTCGGACGGCATTCTCCTGCTGACCCCGGCGTGGGACGGGGCGGACTTCGGCCTCCGCATCTTGAACCCGGACGGGAGCGAGGCCGAGAAGTCGGGCAACGGGCTCCGCATCTTTGCCAAGTACCTCCATGACCACGGGCACGCCAAGAAGCCCAGGTTCACGGTGGCGACCAAGGGCGGGCGGGTGGAGTGCACGTGCCACGTGGTGGACGGGCGGATGAACCTGGTCACGGTGGAGATGGGGCGCTGCACCTTCGTGGCTCCCGAGATCCCCATGAACGGGCCCGAGCGCGAGGTGGTGAAGGTGCCGCTGCAAGTCGACGGCGACACCCTGCTCATCACCGCGGTGTCGGTGGGCAACCCGCACTGCGTGATCTTCACCGACCGGCTCGACGAGGCGCTGGTGCGGCGGCTTGGGCCCAAGGTCGAGAACCACCCCGCGTTCCCCAATCGCATCAACGTGCAGTGGGCCCGGGTGGTGTCGCGCTCCGCGGTCGACATCCTCATCTGGGAGCGGGGGGCGGGGTGGACGCTCGCGTCCGGATCATCCTCGAGCGCGGTGGCCTGCGCGGCGGTGCGCAACGGCCTCTGCGATCACGGGCTCGTCAGCGTGCGGATGCCGGGGGGTGAGCTGTCGATCGACGTGCGGCCCGACTGGTCGATCCGCCTCAAGGGCGCGGTGGAGGAGGTCTACACCGGCACCTTCACCCGCGACTTCAGGGCTACCCTCGAACTATAGCTACTTCGGCGCGTCGACGCCGAGGACCTTGACGTCGAAGAAGAGGGTCTTGCCCGCGAGCGGGTGATTGAGGTCGAGCACGACCGTGTTCTCCTTGATCTCCTTCACCACCACCGGCCGGGTCTCGCCCGAGCCGCTGCGCGCCATCAGCGGGGTGCCGACCTTGAGCCCTTCCTTGGGCACCACGTCCTTGGGGACCTCGGTCTGGGCGTTGGGCACGATCGGCCCGTAGGCGTCCTCGGGCTTTACCACCACCTTCTTCTCGTCACCCGCGTGCATGCCGACCAGCTCCCGCTCGAGACCGGGGATGATCTGCTGCTGGCCCTGGGTGAAGGTGAGGGGGCTCTTGCCCTTGTTGGTGTCGAGGACCTGTCCGCCCTCGTCCTTCAGCGTGTACTCGATGCTCACGCTGGAGCCGTTCTGCACCGTGCCGTTGGCGGCGCTCGGCGCGGCGGCCGGAGCCGGAGCGGGGGTTGGCGTGGGGGTTTGCGCCGATGCGGTGGACGCGAGCACGGCCACGAAGGCAACCGCGAGCTTCACGATGCGGGTCATCGTCACCTCCAAGCGCGCACGAGAGAGGCGAGCAGCGCGCGATTCGACTCTACACCCGCCCTCCGGGACCACGCAACGCGACGGGCCCGGCCGCGGGTCGTGCTATCATCGCCCGACCTTGAGAGCCTTCTGCGCCTGGTGTCAGCGAGACGGTGGTCCCGCCTTTCTCGGAGAGCGCGAGCCGTTCGACGACGACAGCGAGACGCACGGGGTCTGCCGCCGCCACCTCCAGTACATCCTGGCCAGCCTACCGTCGCACTCCTTCCCCGAGGTCACCTACCTGGTGGTGGTCCGGCGCGGCGAGGACGCCCTGCACGACCACCTCGAGCGGGCCTTCCTGGGGGTACGGGGGGTGAAGGTGATCATGGATCGCCGCGAGCGAGAGCGGCGGGAGTCCGAGCGGCGGGCCAGCGACGACCGCCGCCAGGTGGAGCGCCGGCAGCCACGCGGGATCTCCTACGCGCTCGGTTACACCACGGTGCGGTTCGGCGCGCCTCCCGAGGCCGCGAGGGCGGAGGCGGCGGCCGGCTGAGCCCGGGTGGGCGCCTTAAGGGACGCTAAGGGAGGCGGGGCCCGCGCGCGGCGTCGTCGACGAGCAGGCCCGGGGTGCCCAGGCGGTGCAGGGCGAGGGTCGCCAGGCGGGTGACGTGCTCCGCGAATACCTTGAAGGTGTCCGCGACCTCGAGGCGCTCGGCCCGCAGCACCTCGAGTTCTCGACGCAGGGCGGCGTTCTCTTCCTGCAGACGGCGGGTCTCCTCGGCCAGCTCCTCGACCTTCGACCCGAGCGCGGCGGCGCCCTGCAGGCTCTGGAGCGTCAGCCGGAAGAGGTGCTCGCCGTCCCTCACCCAGCGTACGAGCTCCGCGGCCGGATCTGCAGTCATGGGCGGGTATAGTAACGCAAGCGCCCCCCATTTCGCGGCCCTAGATGCGTGATGATGGCGCACATGCACCTCACCCGAGGTCCATGCTCTCGGGGCCTCGGTGTCGAGCTTCTTCCTCCTGGGCGCCTTCACCCGCGCGGTCAACTTCCCGAAATACTGGAGGCGGCCCTCGCGGGCGCTGTAGCCGATCGAGGCTTTCGTCAGGCACAGAGTCCTGGCGCTCGACGCTGCGATTCCGCACCCGCGTACGGGACAGCGGTCGTGTTCGTGAACGTCGGCGGAGCGGCCCTGGCTTTGCGCGCTCTCACCGCCCTGGCGATCATCGCCTACCGAGCGGGATACCTGCGGGGGCACACAATTCCGGGCAGAGGCGAGGGGGGTCGCGGTTGACGCACGACCCGCAAGTGTGTAGATTTTGCGGCACGGACGATTAGCTCAGTTGGCAGAGCACCGGCCTCACATGCCGGGGGTCACTGGTTCAAGTCCAGTATCGTCCACCATCTGAGCTCAAGATCGGCGCGGAGATAGCGAGCACGAATCGCCTCCGCGTTGATTCTCTGTTTGTGACCGAATCGGCCGGGATTTGGCAGCCGGCCACCAGAACAAGCTCTGGCGAGGGCGTTGGCGTAGCAGCATCACCGTCGGGCCAGAGCGCTGACGCGGCGCCAGGACACCACTGGGGAGTTCACAGCCGCGAAACTCCCGACCGCTATTCGATGCCGAGCGTCCGGTGGGCCGCCACGCACGTGTTCGAGCGCGAGCCATGAGTCAACCGCTCAAGGCCTGAGTCGATGGCGATCCCCGGGCCCAGGGAGCCGACACGGGACCCGCGCGGGCTGAAGGAGAAGTGAGGCGCCCTCGGGAGACCGCTTACTGCTTCCACTCACAGCCGCAGCCGCAGCTGTGCGCCTTGTCGTGGCCTGCCTGGAGGCAACAGCGATGCCGCTGCTCGGCGCCCGCTATTTCGTCGAGCATGATCGCCACGCCACACCGCCCTGACCACACCGAACTTAAGTCCACCGTCGCGCACCATTCCGGAAGTTGCTTTGTGCTCACGGGTCCTCCTCACTTGCTCTCTGGGCCGCGCGGGTCGAGGGGTCGCGCAGGCAGAGATGCTCCTACGGCGTCCTGGAACGCAAGAGCGAGGCCAGGTAGGAAGCCCCATGCATTCAGAGGTTTGCGGCGCATGGCGGCCGGTACCGCTGACGGAGACGGTCAGGGACAGTGACAAGTGATGAACCGGTGGACCCCGACACGGTGGACCTGCGCGGGCCCCAGCGCGCGAGCGCCTTAGGGTTGGTGAGCGGACCGGAAGTCAGCGTGTTTGGAATGGTCAAGCAGTTGGCAATGGGCAGCAACCTAAGGCTCGGCAACCCGGGCAGGGGATGTTCTGATCCAGTTCTACGTCACGTCAGCGTGTGCGGAGAGCACGGGGCCGAATCTGCAGGAGGCAGCGCGGAAGTCGCCGCGTCTGGTTTTGCCTCAATCTCGGTCGCGCCGCTGCGCCGGAAACGGAAAGGCTGGACAGACGGACAGTTAGGGTGCACCATTTCGGCGGGTGGCGGCGTCCTGACATGCCGGGGTCGCTGGTTCAAGTCCACCATCGCGTCCCGGAGGGTAGGAGCCTCTGGGTCAGCATTTCTCTTTAATTCGCCATGAGGGGTGTTGGTCTGGGCTTGCGTATTCTCGGACTCGCCGCGCTCCTCGTCTTCGTTGTCGGGGCCTTCACTCCGGTTTCGAATTGGCTGAACGCCTGGATGGCGGGCCCGGCGCGAATCGAGCCGGCGGATGCCATCGTCGTGCTGGGTCGGGGCGGCACCGACAGTGACGGTGTGCTCACCAATCGGTCGCTGCGTCGCTTGATGCATGGAATCGAGTTGTACCGGAAGAGGCTGTCTCCGCTGCTCGTGCTGACCGGCACGGGTGAGGAGGCGGGCGCACGGGCTGTCCTCGCGGAGGGCCTGGGCGTTCCGGCCGGGGTCATCATGCAGGTCAGTTCGGTGCATACCACTCGCGAGGAGGCCGAGCGGATCAGGGAGTTGCTACTCCCCCGGGGCCAGCGGCGCATTCTCCTGGTGAGCGATCCCATCGATATGCCGCGGACGCGGGCGGTGATGGAGCGCGTGGGGTTCACGGTGTTGCCGGCACCCACGGCAGCCACCGGCCCGTCGCTGCCCGAAGGCCGGCTCGGGCTGCTCCGCGACATCGCTACAGAGCTGGGCGGCCTTGCGTACTACCGGATCACGGGCCAGCTGTGACTCCGGACGCACGCATACTGGCTCCGATCTTTATCTTCGGCTTGACGTCGCTTGGTATCTATCTCGCGCGGGTGGGACGCGAGGAACTGCATCCGTCGGCGCTGGCGGGAGCAATGCGGGACGTGCTGGAGTCCCTCGGGCTCGGCGTGCTCTTCCTGTTGGTCAATCTGGTGGTGGGAGCGGCAATAGTCCTAGGGGTTCGCTCGCTGAGCGGACACTTCGTCTCGATCTACTTGCTCAGTGATATGACACTGCCGATCCTCTCTCTGGTACAAGCGATGGTCTTTCAACGCTGGCGGGAGCGGTCGAGGTGAGCGATGGATGACACCCTGGACATCCTGATCGCCTGCGCAGGCCTGGCCTGGCTCATCTGGCTCGCAATCTTCGGAGCCAGCCGCGGCCTCGGATCCCGGACCATTCCCAGCCGACCTGCCAGGTCCTGGCCGTGGGCGGTCGCGCTGCCGGCCGCGCTTATTCTGGGGTGCCTGGCGTACTTCTTGTTAGGTGGGCCTTGACGTTTCGACGGAGTTTTGCGCGAGCGCGTGGTCTACGACCGAGCGGAGTTGGTCGAGCGAGAAAGGCTTGGCCAAGACGAAGTCGACCCCGCGCGACTGCGCGTCATCCGGGCCCATCCGGTCACCGTAGCCGGTCATCAGTGCGATCCGGGTCGCCGGCCAGCGCTGCTTGAGCCGATGCGCGACCTCGAGCCCCGAGATGCCGGGTAGTCCCAGGTCCACCATGGCCATGTCGAAGGTCCGCGTCTCCAGCTCGACGAGACCGGATTCACCGTCGGGGGCGGTCACGACCGTGTACCCGTGCCGGCTCAGCAACTCGCGGAGAACTTCGCGAACTTCCTCGGAGTCGTCGACCACGAGGATCTTCGCGCCGGGCGCCGACTTGGGCCCCGGGGGCGGCTCAGGGACAGGCGGGTTGACGGCCTGGCAGGCCGTGGCGGGCCTCGTCGCGCTGGTCTCGGCACCGGATGGAAGCCACACCGTGAACACGGTACCCTTGCCGGGCTCGCTCTCGACCTTCATCTCGCCGCCATGCCGGTCGACGATGGCGTAGGCGCCGCTCAGGCCGAAGCCCTTGCCCTTCTCCCGCTTGGTCGTGAAGAAGGGGTCGAAGATGTGCAGCCGTACCTGCTCGGTCATACCGATGCCGGTGTCGGCAATCTGGCAGTACACACGCCCTCGCTCGGTTCCGGTGCGGAACGTGAGGTTGCCGCCCTCCGGCATCGCGTCGAGCGCGTTGAGCGCGATCGCGGTCAGCACCTGGCGGAGCTCGGCCATGTCGCCCGGCACGAGCGGCACCGGCCCCGGCTGGGAGTGAACCTCGCCGTTGATGCCGCGAGCGGCGAGCTGTTGCGTCCAGCGCGACCGGGCGGACGCGGCGATCTCGTCGACGAGCTGGTTGACGTCGACCGGCTGGAAGGGCCGGGCTGGGCGGGTGCGGCTGAAGTCCTGGAAGCGCCGCACCACCCACGCGCCCTCGAGCGCCACCTGCTCTATCATGCGCAGGGATCGACGCACGTCGGGGTCCTGCACGTCGGCGAGGAGAAGCTGGGCGCGGGCCAGGATGCCGGAGAGCGTGTTGTTGAAGTCGTGCGCGACCTCGCCCGCCATCTCTCGGAAGGCGCGCAGGCGCTCTTGCTGGACCACCTGGAAGTGGGCGGCGACGAGCCCGTCCAGTAGGGAGCGAACCTCGCTCATGGCGGAGCGGCCCGCGCGCTCCCCCGGCTTTGGCTGGTCGCCATTCGACGGCACGGGCTCCTCGCTGTCTCGCGCCTCAGGACTGAGGCGCGCGGGGATCGCGAGCGAACGGGCTCGACTTGGATGGGCCCTGGAACTTGTGGGCGACCTGGTTGACCAGGTCCTTCATCTCACCGAGAAGCCTGGCGGCCGACTCGCCGGCCTCGACCTGCTCGGTCTTGAGGCGATCGGTCTCGGCCTGGAGCGAGGCGACCTCCGAGCGCAGGTGCTCCACCTCCCGCTGGGCACTCTCGGCGAGCGCACGCTGCTGCTGCGCCTCCGCGCGTAGACGCCCGAGTTCCTCGCGAAGCTCCGCCTGCTCGTGCTGGGCGGAATCCGCCACGGACTGGAGGCGATCGTTATCCTCCATGAGGGCGGTGACGGTGCGGAGCACGTCCTGCATCTCATCGACCCAGCTGGCCAGTGAATGCCGCGTCTCGGTCCTGGCGGTGGGATCGGTCGAGTTAGCCATCGACGCATTTCCTCCTGTCACACCTGTCGGGAGCTCACCGGTTCCTGCCTCGGGCGCTGGCCAGGTGTCGCTCGCACCCTGACCCGGGGGCACCATTCTAGCCCCCGGCCGGTCCGCCCTCCATCGCAAAGCCGTGACAACCGTTCTGCCCGCGTGCAGGACGCGTCCCGGGGCAGATTTGAGCATCGCCACCGAAACAGCAACAGCAATGCCACCGGGGGAGGGAATACGAAATCAGCTACTTAGGCGCACGCTAGACGGGCCGGAGTGCAATATTTGTCAGGGAGAGACTCCCTCGCTGTCACCTAGATTTGCCCCTGGGATGGGAAACGGCTTGCTAGGCGAAGTGGTCCAGATAGTCCCGGAGCTTCAAGTACTCATCACGAGCCAGATTCGCGAAGACGACCACGGCGCCGCCCGTGTATGACTCCCAGACCAGCGAGGGCAGGCGCAGGGTGCCGCCCACGTCCGGGCCCGGCAGTTCAACGACGACGACGTCGCCCGCGGTCAGGGGGCTGCCGACACTCAGGCGCCCCCCGGAAGTGCTGAGGTCGATGGTGCGGCCATGCAGGACGTCGCCCTCCTCGGCGCCGGTCTCGATGCGGATCGGGAGGCTGACCGCCACGCGGCGCGCCCAGCGCCGGATGTCGCCTGGCGCCACAAACGGGGCGATTCGCTCGGCTTCGCCCTCTCCGAGCGTGAGGAAAGAAACTCCGAAGCCGCGGGAATCTCGACGCGCTACCTTGACGAGGACCTCGAGGCGGCCAGTGTCCTTGGGGAGCGTCACACGGAGCATGAGCGGGGTGTCCGGCGCGATGTCGAGGTCTGTGCTGATCCGCAGACCCGTGAGGCTCACGTCGATCACCTGCCCGACCCCCACGAGCCCGTCGGCCGACTCGAGGATGACCGGCCACGCGGTCCGCATCCGCGGAAACCGGCGACGATCCTGCCCAGTGATCACGGTGGCCCTCCCCCTCGGATCATCGTACTCATCCGGGGCCGAAGGCGGGTAGTTCTTCCTACTATTGGGCCTGGCGGATGATGACCGCACCGTGGGTGCGGAGGCGGTGGGTGACCTGGGGCGAGTTCCGGGAGTCGTCCTTGCGGCGGTCGAGGATCACGCGCACCTTACCGTCGCGGGAGAACGCCTGGACGAGGTGCGCATAGAGATCGGCCTGCCCTCGTGCAACGACGATGAGCCAGCGCTTCGCGGGTTGGCCGTTCAGGTGGTGCTTTTCTTCGGATTCTGGCATCGTGAAAGCCTCGCACCTTTGACCGAGCAAAGAAGGGGCCAGGCCCATTGAGCGTAAGAAATCGAATACATAAAGAACCCAGCCCCCGTGCGGAACCACGAAACTGTAGGCTCGATGACGAAAACTGTCCTCGGGCCGTTCAGCGGGGCGGGATAGCGGTGATAAATAACAGATATTTCACGGTGATAGGGCTCCTGGTGATGTCAACCCTGTCCGCAATCCACGGTGTGTCGTCCGCACAGGGTCGCAAGTCGGCCGCCCCGGAGGCCTCCCGGGCCGCCCCCTCCCGGCTCGAGAAGGCCACGTCCGACGTGATCTCGGCGACCGTCAGCTATCGGGCTGCGCTCGAGCGCGTGCTCGCCATCCACGAGCGGGAGCTGGCCCGGCGAAGCGAGCTGACCGAGCTGAGGCAGGATCTTTACGAGCGCGGGGTGCTCTCCAGACGCGAGTTCGAGGAAGGCCAGCAGGCCCTGAACGATGCCCGGAAGAACGTCGAGGACACGCAGCGGGCGATGACCGAGGCCGATCGGATGCTGTCCGAGGCGCGCATGGCGGAGGCCCTCGCACGCCTGGCCCCGCTCGCCCGGGGCGCCTACGAGGAGACATCGGGTCTGGTGCGATTCAACGGCCCCGGAGCGTGGTCGCTCACCCACGACCTGGGTCGACTCCAGAAATTCTTCCAGGAACGCTTCGGGCGAGCGCTGCCGATCAGCGCGCTCGGGCAGACCGCACTGCACGACCGCATGGGCTTCGACCACCGGAATGCCCTCGACGTCGCAGTGCATCCGGACAGTCCCGAGGGACGAGCCCTCATGGAGTACCTGCGCGCAGCGGGCATTCCATTCATCGCCGCGTGGGGGGCGATCCCGGGCGCCACGTCGGGCGCGCACATTCATGTGGGGCAGCCCTCCCCGCGGCTAACCGCCCGGCCTTAGAATGTCGCAGTAGCGAGGAGTCCCAGTGATGAACACCACGGCCTACGGCCGCATCCTTCTCGCCCTGGTCTGCCTCCCCGCCCTTGCGACGTCAGCCTCGGCCGACTGCGCGTGGGTGCTGTGGATGGAAGAACGATTCGCGCCCACTCCCGCCGTGTCATCCTGGCGAGTGCTCCAGGGTTCGACCACGTACGACTCGTGCCAGGCCGGCCTCTATGCACGAGTCCGAGACGACGATACCGACCGGGCTACGCAGAACGAGAAGATGCTCACCGAGGTCTACGGACCGGTAATCTCCAAGCTTCGTGGCCCTGACGGCAGGGGAGCAAGCCAGGTGCTCCGATACCTCTGCCTCCCCGACACCGTTGACCCACGTCAGCCGAAGCCCAATTGAGGCGGCTCGGCAGGAGGGCGGGAGATCCCAAATGAATCGGCGCTCGTTTATCACGACCGTCGCCACGGCCACTGCGGCCGCGACCGTAGTCAGCACGCGAGGCGGTTGGGTGGCCGGGTCGTCGGCCGCGGTTGGCGAATGGTCGATCATCTCGAAGAACACGGTCCGCGAGGTTCCTCTCCCGTTCGAGCCCGAGGGCAATCGGGTGAACTTCATGGTGGCGTGGAGTGGCGCTATCTGGGACGCAGCGGGGCGTCGCATGTTGGCCTTCGGGGGCGGCCATCACGACTATGCCGGCAACGAGGTGGTGGGCTTCAGCCCGGAATCGGGTCTATGGAGCTTGCTGATGCCGCCAAGCCCCGCGCCGCCGGCGATCACCGCGGGGCCGGCGGCCTACCCCGACGGGACCCCGGCCTCGCGGCACACTTACAGCGGCATCACGTACGTGCCGTGGGTCGGGGCGGGTGGCGGCATGTTCGTCTACTCGGGCTCGCACTGGAGCCTCGGCGGCTGGGGCAACCCGGGAACGGACACGTGGATGCTTGATCTGGCGGCGAAATCGTGGACCCGCCTCGCCGATGCTCCCAGCGGCTACGTGGCGGCGATGGCGACCTGCGACCCGAGCCGCCGGACGATCTGGATTGTGTCGGGCGACGGCAAGCTCTGCCGTTACGACTCGGAGCGCAACCGGTGGACTGTGGCGTCGGCCTTCCAGAACGGCTCCGACGCCGCGGCAACGTTCGTCTACCACCCGGCAACGAAACGACTCTACGCGGCCGGCAACACCACCTTCAACCCACCGAAGGTTTTCGACGCCACAAGCCGGTCACCCGGTATCTCGAACTTCCCGATCATCGGACCGAACATGGCCAAGGGCGGCCCGGTGCTCGTGGCGGATCCCTCCGCGCCGTTGCTCTACACGGTCGATCGCGGCGTGGTCTGGCAGATCGACGCGCGCTCCGGCAAGGGAATGGCGCTCCCGAGCGGCGGCGTGATGCCCACCGCCGAGAACGGGCAGGGCACCTTCGGGCGCGGCCAGCTCGACCCGCAGACGCGGCGGCTGCTCCTGGTCAACCGCATCGACGAGCCCGTCTTCGCCTACCAGCTGCCGGACGCCCCGCGCTGACCACGCAATCGCCATTTCAGGAAGGCGCCGGTGGACCGGGTGACGACCCGGTCCACCTCAAGCGTCCCCCCCTCTGTGGAACACCAACTGCCGAAGCTGCCCCCACACGTGGCGGTCGAGCAGGGTGATCACGACGAGATAGGCCGCCGCGCCAACTGCGATGAGGCTGGCAGTCCGCCAAGGTAGCGCCCATTCCCCGACCAAAAGGCGGGTGCTGGCGATCGCGGCAACCATTACCAGCCCCGCGAGGGTCGGGCGGACCAGGGTGCGCACGACGTCGCCGAACGCGACGCCAAGTGACGCGCTGGTGCGTGGGAAATTCAGCAGGAATGTGGCGGGAATCGCCACCAGCCAGGAGGCGGCGAGCCCCTCGGCGCCCCAAAACGCGCCGACCACGAAGCAGCCCGGCCACACTACCGCGGTGATGACGGTGTTGCGGAGCGCGGTGCCCGCGCGTCCCACCCCGGCGACTGCGGTGTTGAAGAGCCCGCTCAGCATACGCAGCGGCACGACCAGAGTGACCAACTGCAGGGTGCGGGTGGCGGCGGCCCATTTCGAGCCGAGCACGATGGCCACGAACTCCGGCGCCACCGCAGCCAGCCCCCACAACACCGGCACGCTGACCGTCGTCAGCAGGCCGCCGGCCTGCAGCAATCGCCGCTTCAGCCGCGCCGGGTCGTCCTGCAGGCGCGCCACCGCTGGAAACGCGACCTGGTTGATCACGCTCATCATCTTCTGCATGGGCAGCGTCGCAAGGTGGAGCGACACGGAATAGACGCCGAGCGCGGCCTTCGACATCATCCGACTGCCCACCAGGACGTCCGCCTGGTTGACCAGGACCCAGGCGAGATTGCCGCCCGAGTACTTCGCGCCGAAGTCGAGGTGCGACCCGATGCCCCGCACCCGGAAGTCCGGCCACACGTTCTCGCCTCGGCTGACTAGGAGGCCGGCCCGGATTGCGCTCCCCACCACGTTTCCGAGCACCAGCGCCCACACTCCGAACCCGGACACGGCCATCGTCAACGTGACAATGCTCGTGGTCACCGCGGTGGTGAACTCCACCCGGGACAACCACTTGAAGTTCAGGGCCCGAGAGGCGAGCGCCTGCGGCACCGCACCAAGCGCGATAAACACGAACTGCAGCGCCGCCACCCGGAACAACTGGGTAAGCCGGGCGTCCGCGAAGGCCCAACCCCCCAGGTGCGACGCGGCGACGAGCATAGCGCCGAGACCCAAATGGAGGAGCCACACGAACCCTGCGACCCTCGCGAGCAGCGCCGGCTCGAGGCGCCGGGTCTGGACGAGGGAAGCGCCCAGGCCAAGCTCGGCCAGGTTAGTCGTGATCGACATCACCACCGACACGATGGCCATGAGACCGTAGTCGGACGGGGCGAGTATCCGCACGAGGGCCAGCGTGACCACCCACGTCGCCATCTGGCCGACCAAGCGCGTCCCGGCCGTCCACCGGAGCGCGGTCAGCGTCTTGTGCTCGATGCTCACTGGAAGATCATGCTCGCTTGAGTCCAGCCCTGTACCACACGGGCGGCGTCAGCCGCCCGTTCGCGGTGTCGACGGAAGGTCATGCTGGTGTCGCTATCTTGTCTGCGGCACAGAGGTACGCTCCGGAAGGCTGGATCACGAAGAAACGCGGCGTCTTGCCGCGCTCGTCCGCCCACGAAGATGAACAGACTATCGTGCCCTCGACGGGATCCGTAGACGAAGCGTACCGACGGGAGCTATCTTCGCACTCCCTGCGGCGAGTGCGGCCACGAGCCGGCCGCACTGATCGAGTCGCGACACGCTATGCCCTCCATCACGATTTCCTTGCGTACAGCCCACGGAACGCTGAGCGACGGTAACCTCCGGGCGAGGTTTCGTCAACTACCTGCTCGGCCCGAGGGTGCCGCGCCAGAAAAAAGTACCGAAAGCGGTGCCTGCGATAAGCACCCGGCCGGCCGACGGTCAGGGCCGTCGCTCGGGAGCGATCGGGTGCGGCCGCTGCTGGTGCGCTTCCACGATCTTCCCGAGTGTCAGCGCGCACTCGAGACGATAGTAGAACCGCCGGTTCGAGCGCAGGGCCGTCAGCCAGCGCGCCACATTGGTCAGCAAGGCACGCACGAAGTGTCGGGGAACACCCAGCCAGCGCACCGCCTCGGGACCGACCGGATTGATCCGGATCTCCATACGCCCGTGTTGGTAGTAGTACGCCTGGAAATATCCTTTCCGCAGACGCTCCGGCTCCACCGGGTGGTATACGATCGCGTTCGGGACGTAGAGGAGCCGCTCCCCAGCCGCCAGCATGCGCTGCCCCAGGACCACGTCCTCTCCACGCATCAGGGTGTTGCCGATGGGTCCGAGGCGAGGATCGAAGCTGCCGTACCGTGTGAAGGCCTCCCGGCGAAACGCCATGTTCGCCCCCCACGGCGGCTTTTCCACCGGCTTGAGCTGATCACCGAACTGGTACCGGATGACCGCGGTCATCAAGGTGTAGGGGCCAGTCTCGGCGTACCAGCGGGGGCGGGGGCTCGACCAGACCGGAATGATCTGTCCGCCGAGGCCCAGGACCTTCGGGTCGTCGAATGGCCTCCAGATCGCGCCGAGCCAGTCGGCATCGAACGTGACGTCGTCATCCGTGAAGACCAGGATGTTCGCCTTCGCTTGAGCGACGCCCGTGTTGAGCGCGTTCGACTTTCCCTGATGCGGCTCGAAGACGTAGCGACAGGGAAGGATTCCCCGCCGGATCGTCGCATCCACCACGGCCTTGGTGCGATCGCTGGAGTTGTTGTCGACGAGCAGCAGCTCCCACGAGAGCCCGGCGGGCTGCCGCATCTGCTCGAGGCTACGCAATGCCTTGTCCAGGAGCGTGGCCCGATTGTATGTGCAGAGGATGACTGAGAGGTCCATGGCCGGTCTTCGAGTAGACTACTATATGGGACACATGCTCATACCACTCCTCCCCACGCGACTTCGCCGACGTGTGGAGCAGATCTCGTTGTGGTCTATGCGGTTCAGGCCCTCGGTCGACGCGCACGAAGTGGGCAGCGGCCCGCCCACCGCGTCGATCCTAGCCGCCGGAGACGTCGTCCTGAGCCGTGACATCGAGGAGGCGATCCGGCATCGCGGGCCAGCGACAATCTTCGCTCCCCTGAAACCGGTCCTCGACGGTTGCGACCTCCGTGTTGCCAACCTCGAGAGTCCCCTGACGCGAGGCGAAGTGAAGCCAGCGGCCATGCGGGGGGGGCTCAAGGCCGCCCCAGAGAGCGTGGAGGCCTTGGCCGCGGCCGGATTCGACGCGGTCACGGTGGCCAACAACCACTGCATGGACTTCGGGCCGGAGGGGCTGCTGGAGTGCCTGCGCGTGCTGGACGGGCGGGGAATCGCCCACTGCGGGGCCGGCGATTCGCCCCGCGCGGCGCGGGGGCCGGCCCTGCTGAACGCCAGGGGCCTGCGCGTGGGCATGCTCGGCTACGCGGATGACTACCGTGCCGCGATACCGCTCGATGCCGCGGCGGGTCCCGCACCGGCCCGAGACGACCTCATCCTCGAGGATGTCGCGGCCCTCCGGCCGACCGTCGATCTTGTGATCCTGCAGCTCCACTGGGGAGTGGAGTTCGCCATGTATCCGTGGCTGTCCCATCGCGACCGGGCCAGACGCTTCGTCGAAGCGGGCGCCGACCTCATCCTGTGCCACCACGCGCACGTACCGATGGGGATCGAGGTCTGGAAACGCGGTCTCATCGCCTATGGCCTCGGCAACCTCGTCTTCCCGGCCTCCCGGCACCTTGCCGGCGGACATCCGTGGAGTTACCGCTCCCTCGTGCTGAAGGTATTCTTCGGTCACGGCGGAATCAGTCATGCGCAGATCATCCCCGTCGAGGTGCGCCCGGATTTCTCGGTCGCGCCCTCGACGGGGGGGCGCCGCGCCGAGATGCTGGGCGCGATCACGCGCACCTCACGCGGGTTGCCGGATGCCGCGAGGTTGGCGCGCTTGGAGACCGAGCAACTCACCCGCGAGACTCTCGGCTGGTCGTCGACGTTCGAAGACCAGGGTGGCCTGACCGCGAACCAACTGGCGGAGATGGCGACTCTCCTGACCGCACCGCGCCAGCGGCACGTGATCGCGTGGCTCCAGGAGCAGTCATCCGCCAGCGCGCGAGCGATCGGCGACTTCCTCGCTTCCCTGGCCGCCCATGCCGACGCACCCGCGCGAATCGACTCTCACGCGTGGCAAGCGCGCCATCACGCGCTCCGCTCATCGGTCGCGACCTTTGCCTCTGAGTTCCGAACCGTGCAATCATTTTCAGGCAAGTTGCCGTAGTTTCAGCCTTCCCCCGCGGTGCCGCTCAGATCGTAGAGATACAGCGAGGCTCCGACGCTCCGTCTCTCCTCTCGTCGCCTCCCGATACGATCCAGATATCGCATTAGGAACTCTTCCTCATCGATCTTCCGATTGACGTCGGAATGCGAGAACAGCAGCCAGACCGAATCGCGGCCCTGGAGCTTGCCCAGGTCCTCCAGGTATCGGTCCGGAGCTTCCCGCGATTGCACGCCCCGGACGAACTCGTCCGGCTCGATCAGTCGTCGGAGGGCGTAATACCGCACCGCCGGCACGGCCTCGTAGTAGACGTATAGCGTATCCGTCGGGCCTCGGTGCGCCCGCCAGTATTGGAGCAGCGGCCGGGTTTCCTCGACACGCTGCGGTCGAGCCAGGTGATAGGCCACATACAGCATCGGTGGAATCCAGAGCAGGCCAAACATGGCGACGACCAACAACGGGAACACGTGCCGGGTGCGCTCCCACATCGCCTCTACTCCGGCCGCGGCGAGGAGGAGCAGCGCCGGCACCATGAAGAGCCACAGCCGGGTCGCCAGAGGATACTTGTGCAGGCCGGAGGCCAGAAGGGCCATGACGCCTGGGAGAACCAGCCAGCAGAATCGCTCCCGCGCGTTCGCAAAGAGGGCTGCCCCGCCCAAGATGCTGGCTAGGAGCACCAGCCCATGAACGTCCTGCCCGAGCGGGATTGCCGCGACCCGGTCCACGGCGCCCAGGTACCACCGGAGGTCCTCATACGACCTGGGCGGCAGCGGAGCGGCTCCCTCGGCCCAGAACGCGAGGAGGGTTTGATTCTGGGACGTCTGCTTCAGGGTCAAGGCATACAATGCCCAGAAGCTCGCCAGCCAGATGGCTCCGGTCACGGCCCCGGTCCCAGCCTCCCACCATTGTCTTCGCCAGCCCCGCGTCGCGAGCCAACACATGCCGATTGCGGCGAGAACGAAGATGGCAGGGTAGGAGAACCAGACGGCGGCGGCGCCCGCGATCGCGGCCCGACCCCACCTCCAGGACGCGACAGGGCTGCTCTCTTCCCGCGTGGCCATGAGCCAGAGCAGCAGGGCCACAGCCACGTCGCTGGAGTACGGCTTCACCTCGGATGCGAAATAGATCAGCCGGTCGGAGGCGACGAACAGGAGCATCGCGATCAGCGAGCCGACCGGTGACAGCACCCGCTCGGAGACCGTCCGGAACGCGAATAGTGCCACGATCCCGGCGATCAGCGGAAACAGCCGCAGCACGTACTCGCTCGTCCCGAGAGCCAGAACCGCCAGGTGCTCCACGAATAGGAAGCCGGCCGGCGCGGCCTGGTCGTACTCCAGCGGGCCGAGCAAACCCGCGAACGGCCGCTCGATGATGTTGAGAGCCAGCATCGCCTCGTCGAGCCAGAGCGAACGGTTCGAGACGTACTGCGCCAGCTGCAATAGCACGCCGACCGCCAGCAGCACGCGGACGAGCCACACGCGGCGGAGCGGCTCGATTGCCCACTCCATGAACCGGATCACGCTCACGGTGTGGCACCGGGCGGCTTCTCGAAAACCGCGATAAGCGACAGGGCCGGCAGCGGTAACCAGTGGTCTACTCGTCGAAGGAGCGGAACCAGGAAGTCGAAGGCCTTCAACTGGACGATGCCCAGGGTCCGTCGCCGCAGGACGCGGCCGTTCAGCCACCAGCCGAGCGACGCCATCCGATCGAACGCGCGTACCTCGATGACCCTCATCCCGGCCGCCCGAGCCAGCTCCGCGACCTGTCCCTTGCTGTAGCGTCGGCAGTGACCTAGCATTTCGTCGAGCGTCCCGTAGAGTCCCGGGCCCTGTGGCACCATCGCGACCAGGCGCCCCCGGTCGCCCAGCGCTCTCGCCATGTTCCGCAGGGCGGCGACATCATCCTGGATATGTTCGAGAACACTAACGCAGAGCACGGTGTCGAAGGCCCGCCCCTTCGGAAACGAGTCGAAATCTCGGATGTCCGTCGGACCGACCTGAAGGTACGGTCGCGAGCGCGCCAGATGGCGGAGTTCATCGAGGAAGATGGGATTCGAGTCGGTCGCCCAATAGGACTGGCGCGGGATCAGGTTCACGGTCAAGGTGCCGAGGCCTGCTCCAACCTCGAGCACCCGCTGACCCAGATGAGGCCGCAGAGTGTCGCTCATCCAGCGCGTCAAGTTGCGGGCGCGGCGCATTCGGGCGAGCGCCTGACCCAGGCGCGCATCATCGGAGTAGATACGGTCCGAGACGGAGAATTTCGTGATGGCCGCGATGGCTCGATATCCATCACGCCAGTTGATCTTCTTACCCTCCTGGTAGGTGCGACCCGAGTAGTTGATGGGAACCTCGAAGATACGCGCCCCCCGCTTGGCCAGCTTGATCACCAATTCCGGTTCGATCCGGAAGTCTGGGCTCTCGAGCGGAATACTTTGAAGGAGACGGGTGCGGACCATCTTGTAGCAGGTTTCCATGTCGGACAGGTTGAGGTCGGACACCAGATCGCAGAGGAAGGTGAGGAGCTTGTTGCCGAGCTGGTGCCGGAAGAAGAGCACGCGCCGAAACTCGGCGGTCAAGAATCGGGAGCCGAACACGGCGTCCGCATCGTCGTCGAGGAAGAGGGGGATCATCTTCAGAAGATCGCGTGGGTGATACTCGAGGTCGGCATCGTGAATCACCGCGAGCTCGGTGTCGGCGCACTTGAGCGCGGTTCGGATCGCCGCGCCCTTGCCCAGGTTCCGCTCGTGGCGAAGGAACACCCACTCCCACGTCGTGCCCTCGGACTCGGACCGGACAGCATCGCGAAACTGCTGCAGGACCACCGAGGTGGCGTCGGTCGAGCAGTCGTCCACCACAATGACCTTGACGCGACTGAGGAGAGGGGAGTGCCCGAGTTCGCGGAGCCGGTCGAGACTGGCGTGAATGAGGTACTGCTCATTGTAGGCGGGCACCAGGACGGACAGCGTGGTCTGCCGGCTCATGGGCTTCCCCTGTCTTCGCAACACCCGCCCGGTCGTACGGCGGGGCCGTGCCCGCTAGGATAAGGGCCCGTTCGGAATCGACAAGGCGAATCTTTTGCGCACGCCGGCAGCGGTCTCGGTTTCCGAATCTGCGGAGCCGTCGGCTGCCGCGCTGAATCGCCGGGGCATTGACGCCCCTTCCCAATTGCCCAGCACCTGACCAACGACCGAACCGACCCGGTCTTCGGTATGGAGAATTCGCTTGACATTCTGGGCGCCGGATCTACGTTTCCTTTGGAATCTCATTTTGTGCTCCATCCTTATCGCGGAGCGGGGTCGTCCCATGACACGAGTAGGCCGCGAGAATGAGTCTCGGAGCGTGAAGGATCGAACCGACTAGCTACGCTATGAATCAATCAGTGATGGCAGATCGCGCGACAACACTTCCTACGAATAGCCTCCGCCCGACGTCGACTCCTGTGAGTGAGAGTGGGTCGGAGCCGCTTCGCGAGGCGAATAGGCAAGTCCCGGACAGCTGCGCGCTCCAATCTCGGCGCAGCCTGCTCAGGTGAGCGATGGCGCGGCCGAAGCCGCTCATTATCGTTGCGCGGGACAGGGGCAACCGGCATGAGCGTGTGCGGGAGCATGTCGCGGCGGGACGCGAGGTGGAGGTCGTGTTGGATCGCCGAGTACATCAACGCCGCGCCAGTGACGTCTCGCGGGTCGTTCAGACTGAACGTCGTCAGCGCGAGCGCCGGACGTTCGACATCTCACGGGAGCTGTCGTCCACCGGGTGGGCGTATGGCCGACGCATGGACGACCAGGTCGCTCCGCTCAGTCAGCCTTTCACCGCGATATTCTCGGGAATTCTCCTCGCAGGCCTTGCCCTGCGCGGGTACTGGGCGATCCATCACGGCGCGGTGCTGGAAGGGAACGGGTGCGAGTACGCGCGGATCGCCGAGAATCTAGTCCGACATGGGACATACGTCGGGCTGTCCGGGGAACCCGAGCTCATGTTCCCACCGTTCTATCCCATCCTGCTCGCGCTCGGCTCGCTGGCCGCGGGCTCCGTCGACAGCGCCACGCGGCTCGTCCCGTTCCTCGCCGGCGTGCTCCTCGTGCCCGCCGTGTTCGTGCTCGCTCGGCTCCTATATGGCCGTCCCGTCGCGCTTGGCGCCGCAGCCCTGACAGCGCTCCACCCCTTCCTCATCGATCTCTCCGGATCGGCATTTTCGGAGGGTCCGTACCTCCTGCTCATGGTGATTGGCCTCTACTGGGGGCTGCGTTCCCTGGACGCCGACACGCTCGCTCCCACCGTGTGGTGCGGGGTGATATGCGGGCTGGCCTACCTGACTAGGCCGGAAGCCTTCTTCTATCCAGTGATCATCTTGGTTGCCGGGCTACTGGGAGACCTGCGGAGGTCGGCGTTCGTCAGGCGCTCTACACGCCGGGCCCTGTGTCTGCTAGCCCCGTTCGTGATCGTCACCGCGCCCTACGCGGCCTACCTTTCGGTGCAGACGGGGAGCCTCCGCGTGGAGGGCAAGAGCGTCATGAACTACACGATCGGCGAGCGTGAGAACTCGGGGATGAGCAAGGATGAGGCGTCGTTGGGGATCGGTCCGGATTTGTCGGAGGACGGGCCGCAGCTCTCCCCGAACCACTTCATCGCCACAACCCACCGGAGACTCTCGGTCGGCGAGATTGCCGGGTACTGGGTCGCCAGTGCCCGTCGCAACAAGGTGCCACTGGCGCAGCTCCTGCTGCTTTCCCCTCTGTTCGGGTCCGTCCTCGTGGTGAGCCTCATCACGCTCGGACTGTTCCGCCGCTCCTGGCCACCGCGGCGGGCACGGTATGAAGGGGTGTTGCTTGCCGTCGTCGCCGGTCATCTCCTCCTGGCCCTCGCCCTACACTACATCACTCCGAGGTATCTGCTGGCGCTGGTGCCCTTGTCCCTCGTGTGGGCCGCTCACGGAATCGACGAGGCGGCGCGATGGGGCGTGGCGACAGCCCGGCGGGTGGCCCTGGGGTGGCAGGCCGCCCGCTGGCTCGATCCGAGCATTCGCGGTGCCCTGATCCTCGCGGTCCTGCTGCTGGCAGCCCTGGGCGTACGCTGGGGGTCACTCCAGGACGAGGGCCCGCAGGCTTTGCTCTGGAAAGAGGTCGGCACCTGGCTCGGGCGCTACCAGCCCGGGCCCAAGCGAGTCATGACCGTGGCTACCGAGATCCCCTACTACTCCGGCGGCCTGTCGTTCGGGATGCCGTATGCAGACGCGTCACTCGCGCTGCGATACGTTCACTCCAAGAGCCCCGACTTCATCGTCTTAGTTAAGGAGCAGAACTACCGCACGCCGTATCTCGAGCAGTGGCTGCAGGAGGGGATTCCCGACCGGTCGGCGAGGCTGATCTACCGCACTGGACCCGCCCCGGTGCCCGACGTCGCGATCTACGAGTGGCGGAGCCCGGCGCCGTAGCGTCTGCTCGATGGATGAACGCCGGCCTGGATGGTCGGCTCGCCCGGTCGAGCGCGCCGACCGTGACGCAGGCGAGCTCCATCCGTGGTCGGGCGGCGGACCGCGGCGCTGATTCCTGCGACAACCCTTGACAGTCCCAGAGCCATCCTCTACGCTCCGCCCTCGCCATGATACGCTCCCGGCCGTCCGCAGACGCGGTCCTCGCGCTGCCGTACATCCAGAAGAGCTCGACGAAGGGAATCAAGGATGTGGGGTTCTGCCCATGGCAAGAGCGCTGAGTCCGCGCCGGCCCGAGGCAGACGGGCTCCTCCTGGCCGCACTCTATCTGCTTGAGTTCTGCGTACTGCTTCTCGCGCTCGACCTGCCTCGGCTGCTCGGCCGGCCGCTGCGGTCCGCGATTGGCAGTGTAGTTGGCCTGTATGCACTCCTCGGCGTCCTGGGAATCGTGATCGCGCTGTTGCTGATCGTGCGCCAGTACGGCCGGGCCCGGCGCGAGGGCGTGAAGCCTTTCGCGGTAACGCTAGCGGTCAACGTCTTGTCGATGGTCCTGATGGTCGCGGCCGGGGAGATCGTCACTCGGGTGCTCACCGTGCAGACGCCCGAGGGTGCGCAGTTCATCGGTACGCTGCTCCTGCCACGCGACTGGGGCTTCGAGGTGGCTCGGAACCGGGCGCTGCTCGACCGGACGAGGCACGAAGAATCCTACCTAGTGTCGGACGAGCTCCTCGGCTGGACGGTCGGCCCGGCCCGCCGAAGTCACGATGGCCTCAACCAGAGCAGTGTCGAAGGTATTCGAAGCGATCGCGCCGGCGTGTCCTTCGCCGCGACGCACCCCGCACGGCGTGTGGCGCTCGTCGGTGATTCGTTCACCTTCGGTCTCGACGTGAGATACGAGGACTCCTGGGCCTCCCGTCTCGAGCAGGTCCTACGACCGGGGACGCAAGTCCTGAACTTCGGCGTCTCCGGATACGGCATCGACCAAGCGTATCTGCGCTACACCCGCGACGTCCGACCGTGGCACGCCCGCGTGGTCATCTTCGGGGTGTTTCCGGGAGATCTCGGACGGTCGATGGGCGTGTACCCGCTCATCTATTTGCCTGGTGAGGACCTTCCCTTCGCCAAGCCGCGGTTCATTCTAAAGGACGGTGCGCTTTCACTCGTCAACGTGCCGGTACCGACCATGGACACGGTCCTGTCCACCCGCTCGGTCAGTGGACTGCCCTACGTGGACTACGATATGGACTACCACGAGTCCGACTGGCGGTGGCGGCCCTTCCACGCCTCTCAACTCGTCCGGGCCGTGCTCTCCCGCTATCCGGTCCGCAGCGCCCGCGGTCCGGCGGTCTCCCCGGAGGCTCTCCGCGCGGTGAACGGGGAGCTGCTCCGCGACTTCGTCCGGCTCGTCCGCGCCGACGGGTCGATGCCCCTCGTTGTCTACATGCCGGGACGGAATGACTATCTTGCATGGGCTCAAGACCCGAAACATCTGCCCATCATTACCCGCGACGTGCTCCGGCAGGTCGGCGTCGAGTTCACCGACCTGACGCCCTGCGTCGGCGCGGTCCCCGAAGCGGAGCGCTTCGTCGCGCGGAAACGGCACTATTCGCCTCGGACGAGCGCAGCAATCGCGAGCTGCCTTAAGGATCTGGTCTCGAGCCGCCTCTGACCGCGCCGCATTCCGTTGCTGGTTGTAAAGTTTTCGTGAACCGCTTGCGTCTCGCCGATTCGGGGGCAGACTGAAGGAAATCCGCTCCGGGAGTGAGACGTGACCGTCGTATCAGTAGGGCAGCGCGTACCAGTCGCGGTGATAGTCCCCGCGTACAATGCCGAACGCTTTCTCGATGAGACCCTAGACAGCGTCTCGGCCCAGACGGCGCCACCGAGCGAAGTCATCGTGGTGGACGACGGCTCGACCGATCGGACAGTGGAGATTGCCCGCAGCCATGGCGTGACCGTCCTGCATCAGCCGAACATCGGGCCGAGCGAGGCCCGTAACGCGGCGATACGCCACACGGTGCAGCCGTGGATCGCCCTGCTCGACGCCGACGATGTTTGGGAGCCGGGCAAACTGGCCGCGCAGTGGCAGGCGGTCCAGGCCTGTCCCGAAGCCGGTGCGGTCTTCAGCGACTTCATCGAGTTCGATGCAACCGGACCTGTCGGGGTGTCGTACTTCTCGCGGAAGCCGCACTACTGGGCGGTGAAGCGGACCGAGATCGCACCGGGCGTCATGGTGTGCGACCGCGAAAGCCTCAGCCACCAGACCCTCGAAGGAAACTTTTTCGCGCCGTCGACCCTGCTGGTGCGCCGCAGCTTGCTCCTCCAGGTCGGGCTCTTCGATCCACGCGTTTGGGGGCGGGAGGACATCGATTGCATCCTGCGGCTCCTCACGGTTTGCCCGATGGCGGTCGTCGAGCGACCGCTCATGCGGAGTCGATTGCATCAGACGAACCTGACCCGGGATGACTACCGCATGGCCCTGGCCGGGAGCGCCCTCGCCCAGCGGGTGCTCGAGCACCCTGAGAAGTACCCACCCGGAGCGGTCGAGCGCTACCGCCAGGAGTGGCCTCGGTGGGAGCTCAATGCTGGGCGCTTCGCGGAAGACCGGGCCGACCTGGGTCGCGCCCGGCGGCACTATCTCGAATCCTGGCGCCTGGGGGGCGGACTCACCGCGCTTGGATCGGCGATCCTGTCATGGTTTCCGACGCGGGCTCGCGCCGTCGCGCGGGCCCTGCGGCATGAGCTCTTCTCCGAGCGTCCGCGAACCTAGAAGCCGCAGCCGATGCGCTGCGTGCTGACAACGAAATTGTCGAAATAGCGCTCCTGCGCCTGCGGCGCGCCGTCGTTCCAGTAGTTCTCGAGGTACACGACGTTGATGCCGTAGTCCCGATAGCTGCCCATCCACCCGAGCCCGGTCTGACTCGCCTCGAGGCGATCGTCGATCCACAGCTGGAAGACCCCGTTCGACCACCCCGGATCGTTCAGCTTCGCCCGCGCCTCGATGCAGTACCAGCGGCCGACCGCGGTGCGCTCGAACAGCCGCGTTTTGCTCCACGACCACGGCAGCCATTCGATGTGTGGGAAGTCGTTGTATTCCTCGGTCCGGACCCGACCCCGGAAGCCGATTCCCGAAGCCCCCACGATCGCCAGCCGATCTGTCGGGTTCTCCGCGGCGCTCCCGGACCACACGTGCGCGATCATGGCCTGAGCGTACTGAGGCGTGACCAGGCTCTGCGCCCGCGACATCTTGTTCCCGCCCCCGCCCACCCATCCGGGTCCATAGCGGACCAGCACGCGCCAGTAGATATCTCGGTAAATCTCCGTACCTGCGTCCACCGGACGGAAATTGGGCGCCGGCACCTTGCCGAAGGCCACGTGCAGGAAGCCGGCGTCGACCTGGCGCGGGGCGGTCCACCGAGCCCGCAGCCCCGCCGAGCCGCCGTAGCCCACGCCCGTCGCACGCTCGAAGAGTCCTCCCCGGTTTCCGTACTCGAAATACTGGGCCAGTCGATCCGCCTCGAAGTCGTCGCACCAGATCCACCCGGGCCGCGGCGCCGCGCACTCGCCCACCGGTCCGTGGACCGGCCGCACGGTGACCGAGATGCTTGCGCTCTTGCCTTCGCTCGACACGGCGATCCGCGCCGTCCCGGGCGCCCGCGCCGTGACCACCCCGTCCGGTGAGACGCTCGCGACGGTGGGATCGAGGCTCGAACCCACTACCACCCGCTCCGCGAGGACTCGGCCGCGGTCGTCCTTCGGGTCGGCAAAGAGCTGCAGCGTCTCGCCGACGCGGAGCTCCCCGGATCCCGGCATCACCGCGAGTGTCGCAACCGGCGCGCTGGACCGGATCGGTTCGCCGGTCCCGCACGCGGCGAGCAGGACTGCGACGGAGACGACGATCCCGCGGCGTGGCATGGTAGGCCGATCTTACAGCACCAGCGGTGGAGCCGTCCGATCGCCTTCGCCCCGCGGGGAGGGCACGCAGAATCTGCACGCGTCCTCCAGCGAGTCTCGACGTGAATTCCGCACGCGACGGCTTTACTCGCTCGTGGATTTCCATATACTAGCCGTCACTTTTGCCGTGACGCCACCAATCATCGTATCCGTGATCCTTCCGACGGTGGCCGTGGCGAGTCGTGCTGCTTGCCTCGACCGCGCCCTGGAGAGTGTTCTCACGCAAACCGGCATCCGCGTGGATCCGATCGTCATCGTCAACGGGACAGATTGCGATCGGGACCTCGTCGACGCGCTCCTGCGACGCCGTGATATCCGCGTGCTCCGACGTCCGGAAGCCGGCCTCGGCAACGCGATCGCCGCGGGTCGCGAGATCGTCGAAGCGCCGTACTTCGCGGAGCTGGACGACGACGATCTGCTCCTGCCCGGCGCCCTGGCCACCCGTGTGGACCGCATGGAGGCGGATCCGACCATCGACGTGACGGTCACCAGCGGCTACCTGCGCAGCGCCCGGGGTGACGTGCTGAACGTGGCGAACATCTCGCGCTGCGCGCAGGACCCGCTGCGAGCGATCATCGACCGGATGTGGCTCACGCCCGGGGCCGGCTTGTTTCGCAGCGCGACGATTCCCGCGACCTATTTCTCCGGCATGCCGCCACACCTCGAGTGGACGTACCTGGCGGTGCGGCTCGCCCTCGAGCGACGGATCGCCTTTCTCGACTCGCCCACGTTCGTCTACAGCGTGGACACGCCGGACTCGCTGTCGAAGTCGCGCGAGCACGTCCTGCGCCAGCCGGGCGCGCTGCAGGCGGTGCTGCGCATGGCGCTCCCGCGCGACGTCCGACAGGCGTTGCGTCGCAAGTACGTGGCCGCCCTGCACGGCGCGTCCGTGAAGGATCTCGAGCGGGGGCGGAGGGCGGGGGCGTGGAAATGGCATCTCCGCACGCTGCTCCATCCGTACGGCTGGCGCTACCTGACCTACACGCGGCACCTGTTCGTCTGAGCCGGAGCGCGACGCGTGACCGCTCCGACCGAGATCCTGTTACTGGAGGTAGACGCGGGCGACAAGCACCTCTTGCTCGAGTGGGCGCGGGCCGGGGTGCTGCCGAACTTCGCCGCGCTCCTCGATCGCGGCCTCGTGGGCCACACCGCGGCCCCGCGCGGGTTCTTCGTGGGCTCGATCTGGCCGTCGTTCTACACCGGGGTATCGCCGGCTCGGCACGGGATTCACAGTCTCGCCATGCTCAGACCGGGGACGTACGAGGTGGCGCACCTGACGACCGGCGAGCATGTCAAGCGCGAGCCGTTCTGGAACTACCTGAGCCGGGCCGGGAAGCGCGTGGCCGTGCTCGACATCCCGCTGTCGGGAATCAGCGAGGAGATCAACGGCATCCAGACCGTGGAGTGGGGCTCGCACGACGAGAACTACGGGTTCCGGACGTGGCCGCGGTCGCTGAAGGCAGAGATCCGG